>Ga0247738_10000142_pt1 | contig 32031 bp, 28 predicted proteins | sample UWRJL013104B2_FD_180936 | JGI IMG/M metagenome (GOLD analysis project Ga0247738, IMG submission 180936) | Plant litter microbial communities from Arlington Agricultural Research Station in Wisconsin, United States - UWRJ-L013-104B-2 | ecosystem: Environmental > Terrestrial > Plant litter >...
CGGATCCGTGGCATGGATTCCCGCACTGATCCTGGCCGCTGGTGCCGTGATCGGCGCGCAGGTGGGCACGCGACTTCTGCCGCGGATCTCGCAGAGCGTGCTTCGCTGGTGCTTCGTCGGATTCCTCGTGCTCGTGATCATCAGCCTGTTCCTCGTGGTCCCGTCCCGCGCAGCCGAGTTCGAACTCGGCTGGATCAACGGCGCAGGACTCGCTCTCGTGGGCGTGCTCACCGGGATCATCGCCGGGCTCATCGGTGTCGGGGGCGGAGTGATCGTCGTCCCCGTGCTCATGCTGGTGTTCGGCACGAGCGACCTCGAGGCGAAGGGCACCTCGTTGCTGATGATGATCCCGACCGCGATCTCCGGCACGATCGGCAATCTCCGCCATCGCAACGTCGACCTTCTCGCGGCCGGCATCATCGGAGTCTCGGCGTGCACCACTACCGCGCTCGGCGCGTGGCTCGCGACATTGATCGACCCGTTCCTCGGCAACATGCTGTTCGCGGCATACCTCGTGGTGATCGCCGTGCAGATGGCCATCAAGGCTCTTCGTTCTCGCGGACGCCGGGGGTAGCGTTACGCGCCGATGAGGCGAAGATGAGGAGATCTTCATCCCTGTCTCATGTCTGCATCACAAACTGACGGCACGATGGAACCATGACGTTCTCACGCCGCATCCTCCTCCCCGGGGCTCTCATCGCACTGCCGGTGATCTTCGCCGTCGGCACAGTCGCCTTCGCGCAGTCGCCTGGGACACCGCAGCTGCCGCAGGGGCCGGTCGTCGTCGAGATGGGGACGCCGAGTCCGAGCCCGGCGCCGGTGGAGACCGCGGATCCTGTGATACCTCCGGCCCCGGCTCCACCCGCCCCGGCTCCACCCGCCCCGGCTCCACCCGCCCCGGCTCCACCCGCACCGGCGCCCGCCCCGCCGGCCGACGATGACCATGACGACGACGATGGAGATGACGATGGCGACGACGATGACTGACGCCATCACCGCTCCGATCCCGGTCATCACAGCCGAGGGGGCCATCGATTTCCAGACCCCGCGCGGCAAAGTGCCGGCAGAGGTCGCGATGCGGGCGCGGATCGCGGGAGTGCCGGTGCTCGGTATCGCGGGATCCCTGGGTGAGGGGGCGCCGGCCGTGCACGACATCGGGATCGGGGCCATCGCCTCGATCCTCACTGTGCCGATGCAACTGGAGCAGGCGGTGGAGCAGGGAGAGGAACTGCTGCGCGATGCCGCAGAACGCAGCATGCGTCTCGTGCTTCTCGGCTCCGCGCTCGCTGCCAGGGGCGCGTGAGCTGCGGCCGGTAGGATCGAGGGGTGCCTGTGAACTCCGAACTGGTCGGCAGAGAATTCCCGCCGACCCCGCCCTATCTGGTCGGTCGCGAGAAGGTGCGCGAGTTCGCGCGTGCCGTCTTCGCCGACGCCTCGCTGCACACCGACGTCGACGCCGCGCGAGCGCTCGGTCACGCCGATGTCGTCGCTCCGCCGACGTTCGCGATGGTCATCCAGGATCAGACGCTGCAGCAGCTGCTCAGCGAACCCGACTCCGGGATCGAGCTGGCGCGCACGATCCACGCGGAGCAGCGGTTCGCGTACACCAGGCCGATCGTCGCCGGCGACGAGCTGTCGGGACGACTCAAGGTCACCGGCATCCGCATGATGGCGGGTAACGCCATGATCACCAGCGAGGCAGTGATCACGGATGCCGCGGACGAGCACGTCGTGACAGCGACGAGTGTGCTGCTCGTCGGATCTGACGACAACGACGCGGAGGGCGGAGCATGAGCTACACCGTCGGAGACGTCGTCGCGGAGCGCACCGTCCACCTCACCCGCGAGTCACTGGTGCGCTACGCCGGCGCCTCAGGAGACTTCAACCCGATCCACTACCGGGACGACGTCGCGGCATCCGTCGGGCTGCCCGGCGTGCTCGCGCACGGCATGCTGACCATGGGCCTCGCATCGTCGGTGGTCGTCGCCGCCCTCGGGGATTCGTCGAAGATCACCGACTACGGCGTGCGGTTCACACGTCCGGTCGTGGTCGATCCTGAATCCGGAGCCGAGGTCTCGGTGCTCGCCAAGGTCGGAGCGGTGGACGATGAGTCGGTGCGCATCGACCTCACCGTGAAGCACGCTGACACGACCGTCCTCGTCAAGGCGCAGCTGCGCGTCGCGCTCTGAGTCGTCGACGATGGTTGAGATCACACCGATACCGCTCGCGCAGCTGACGACGCTGCGCACCGGCGCCGCGCCCGAGCGGATGCTGGACGCCGCGACCACACCCGAGCTCATCGACGTGCTGCGGGACACCTGGGCACGAGGAGAAGAATGGTTCGTGCTGGGCGGCGGGTCGAACCTGTTCGCCGGTGACGAGCCCTTCGACGGCGTCGTCATCCGTGTGCTCACTGCGGGCATCGAGCGTCTGCTGTCGCCGCACGATGGCCGCGCGCGCCTACGCGTGCAGGCCGGACACGATTGGGATGCGCTGGTCGCCTACACCGTCGAGAACGGACTCGCCGGCATCGAGGCGATGAGCGGCATTCCAGGAACGGTCGGGGCTGCGCCGGTGCAGAACGTCGGGGCATACGGCCAGGAGATCCAGTCGACGCTGGTCGAGGTGGAACTGATCGACGAGTCGACCGGAGAGGTGTCGACGGTGCCGGCATCCGAGCTCGGACTCGGCTTTCGCACCTCCGTGCTCAAGCACCACTACGGCGGGGTCCCGCTGAGGCGGGCCGTGATCCTCTCCGTGACCCTGGACCTCGCCGAGGTCGGGAGTGCGGGGCGCGTCGTGCACGGGGAGCAGCTGCGGCGCGCGCTCGGCTTGGCAGGCGCCGCCGCCGAACAAGCAGTGCCGCTGGCCTGGGTTCGCGAGCAGATCCTGCGGATTCGTGCGGCCAAAGGGATGCTGCTCAACCCCGAGGATCCGGACACCTCGAGCGCCGGATCCTTCTTCCAGAACGCGATCGTGCCGGAGTCGGTGGCTCTTCAGCTGCCACCGGAGTGCCCGCGATGGCCGGTCACCCCCGATCTGGATGCAGTGACGGTCATTCCTCTGGGCGCATACGACGGCCACATCCCACCGACGCAGACCGTGCGCAGCGACGTGAAAGTGAGCGCCGCGTGGCTGATCGAGAACGCCGGCATCTCGAAGGGGTTCCGTCTGCCGCGCTCACGCGCGGGGGTATCGACCAAGCACGCGCTGGCGCTGACGAACAGGGGAGGAGCGACGGCCGCCGAACTGGCCGAGCTCGCCCGATTCATCCAGGCACGCGTGCAGGGCGAGTTCGGTCTGCTGCTGCAGCCCGAACCTGTGCTGATCGACGTCGAACTGTAGACGGGTCGCGCTGTACGACCTTCGCGCTACACTCGCCCGCATGAGTGGACTGGTTCCGTACCTTTTCTTTCCCGGCAACGCCCGTGAGGCCCTGACCTTCTACCACGGTGTGTTCGGCGGCGAGCTGTCGTTGTTCACGAACGAGCAGTTCAGTCGCACCGATGGGCCCGCTGACGCGATCGCGCACGGAGGCATCTCCGGCCCCGTGGTGCTCTTCGGCTCCGATGCCGGTCCCGACCAGGATGCCGTGCACATCGTCGGCGCGTCCTTCTCCCTGCTGGGCACTGCTGAACCGGCTGTGCTCGAGGAATGGTTCGCCGCGCTGTCCGTCGGAGGCACGGCGATCGACCCGTTGCAGAAGCGCCCATGGGGCGACTTCGACGGTCAGGTCACCGATCGCCACGGCATCCGCTGGCTCATCGGCTACCAGGAGTAGACGCCGAGATCGGCGATCTATGCGAAGAGGCGCTGCAGACGCTGGATGCCCTCGAGCAGCTGCTCGTCGCCCAGCGCGTACGAGAGGCGCAGGTATCCGGAAGGGCCGAAGGCCTCGCCTGGTACGACGGCGACCTCAGCCTGCTCGAGGATCAGATCCGCGAGTTCGAGTGAAGTCGTCGGGGTCACACCGCCCCAGGTCCTGTTCAGCAGCCCCTGCACGTCGGGGTACACGTAGAACGCACCGAGCGGATTCGGCACGCGAACTCCGTCGATCTTCGACAGTTCTGCCACGATCAGCCGTCGACGACGGTCGAACGCCTCGCGGAAGCGCTCCGATTCGTCCTGCGGACCGCTCAGGGCGGCGATCGCCCCGCGCTGCGCCACATTGTTCACGTTGCTGCTCAGATGGGACTGGAGGTTTCCGGCGATCTTGATCGCATCGGACGGGCCGACCATCCAACCCACTCTCCAGCCGGTCATCGCATAGGTCTTGGCCACACCGTTGACGAGAATCGTCTGCGCGGCGGCATCCGGAACGGCCTCCACGATCGACGTGGCCTTGACACCTTCGTAGGTGAGGTTCTGGTAGATCTCGTCCGAGATGACCCAGATGCCGTGCTCGACAGCCCATTCGCCGATCGCCCTGGTCTCCTCCGCGGTGTAGACCGCGCCGGTGGGGTTCGACGGCGAGACGAACACGAGCGCGGTGGTGCGCTCGGTGCGTGCGGTCTCGAGCTGCTCCACGGTGACCTTGTAGTCCTGGTCGGCCCCGGCGAAGACCTCGACGGGGATGCCGTCGGCCAAAGCGATCGCCTCGGGGTAGGTCGTCCAGTAGGGCGCAGGCAGCAGCACCTCATCGCCTGGGTTCAGCACGGTCTGGAACGCCTGGTAGACGGACTGCTTGCCGCCGTTCGTGACGATCACCTGGCTGGGGGAGACCTCGAGGCCGGAGTCGCGGAGAGTCTTGGCGGCGATGGCCTCGCGCAGCGCGGGCAGGCCGGCTGCAGGGGTGTAGCGGTAGTTCGCCGGGTCGGCGAGCGCCTCGGCGGCGGCATCCACGATGAACTGCGGGGTGGCGAAATCAGGCTCACCTGCTGCGTACGAGATGACGGGCTTGCCCTCCGCCTTCAGCGCTTTGGCCTTGGCATCCACCTTGAGGGTCGCGGACTCGGCGATGGCGGACAGTTTGCGGGAGAGAGGAGCGCGTTCGGTCACACCTCAGATGCTACTCGGATGCATCAGCGGGTGTGAGGTGGCGCCCTTGCTCGAGAGCGGCTGCGTTGTCTCAGAGGATCGACAGAAGAAGGACGGACGCGACCGACGTGACGAATATGACGGTGGGGATGGCGACGAACGCGACTGCGACGCAGAGCGTGACCACTGCGGCCATCATGGGCAGTCGCCCGGGGAGCTGATCGACAGACGGCGAGCCTTTCGCCGCTTCGGGCATGGTCCCGACGACGAGCACAGCCACGGCTGCGGCGACGGGCGTCCACCACAGCGCGTGCACGGTCAGGGCGGGCATCGGTGCGAGCCCGAACGCCCCATCGGTGAAGAACGTCGAGGGGCGCTCCACGAACAGCACGACGTTTCCGACGAGGATCACCCCGCAGGCTGCGCTGATCACGAGAGAGGCGGTGCGCCGTATGCGCGCCTCGATGCGGCGACGGGGAGCGATGGTCGACATGACGGCGAGCTTAACCAGCACCCCGTCTGCGCCGGGCGCGTTATCCACAGGGGATGAAGGGCGCCTGTAGAGATGGAACTGAGTCTCAGCTAATATGATTCGGAGTCTCTCACCGTCAGGAGTCGTCGATGACCGCCAACATCCCGTACGTCCCGCCCGTCGCGGATTACGCCTTCCTCTTCCGTGAGGCCTTCGGCCGCGATATCGTCGCCACGGCATCGGACGGCGAGCTCACAGCCGAAGACGCCGTCGAGATCATCGCCGGTGCGGGGGAGTTCGCCGCAGAGGTACTGGCGCCTCTCGATGCGCCAGGCGACAAGACCGGCGCTCAGCTCCGTGAGGGCGAGGTGCACCTGCCCGATGGCTTCGCCGAGGCGTACCAGGCGCTCGTCGAAGCAGGCTGGGTCACCGCGACCGCCCCCGAGTCAGCGGGCGGGGATGGACTTCCGGCATCCGTCGGCGCAGGACTCGGCGAGATCTGGAACGCCTCGAACGCGGCGTTCGCGCTGTGCTGGATGCTGAGCTCCGGCGCCATCCATGCACTCGATGCCGCGGCATCCGAGCACCTCCGCGAGACGTACCTGACGAAGCTCGTCAGCGGCGAGTGGACCGGCACGATGAATCTCACCGAACCGGATGCCGGCACCGACCTCGGCGCGATCCGCACGACCGCTACTGCGAGGGAGGACGGATCGTGGTCGCTCAGCGGTCAGAAGATCTTCATCACCTGGGGTGACCACGATGCGGCCGAGAACATCGTCCACCTCGTGCTCGCACGTACTGCCGGTGCCCCCGACGACGCCAAGGGCCTCTCGCTGTTCGTCGCTCCACGCACTCTTGTGAGCGACGACGGGTCGCTGGGGGAGCGCAATCGGATCGAGACGGTCGCGATCGAGCACAAGCTCGGCATCCATGCGAGCCCGACGTGCGTGCTGTCCTATGAGGACGCCACGGGGTATCTGGTCGGGGAACTGCACGGCGGGCTCGCCGGGATGTTCGTGATGATGAACTCCGCCCGCATCGGCATGGGCCATCAGGCCACCGGCATCTCGCACCGTGCCTATCAGGGCGCCGCCGAGTACGCCGCGGCCCGGCTGCAGGGACGGGTCCTCGATCGACCGGCAGGCACGTCGATCGCCGAGCATCCTGATGTGCGCCGCATCCTGGGCTCCATGTCGAGCCAGGTGTTCGCCATGCGCGCGCTCTCGGTCTTCGTCGGCGACCTGTTCGACCGTGCGGACAACGGCGAAGACGTCCTTCGCATGGCCGAGCTGTTCGTTCCCATCCTCAAGGGTTGGGCGAGCGAAGAGGCGCTGCGAGTGACCTCCGACGGCATCCAGGTATACGGCGGCATGGGATTCATCGAGGAGACCGGGGCAGCGCAGCATTACCGCGACGCCCGCATCGTCCCGATCTACGAGGGCACCACGGCGATCCAGGCGAACGATCTCATCGGGCGCAAGGTGCTGCGTGATCAGGGCGCGACCGTCGCCGAGTTGTTCGCCGAGATCGAGATGACCGTGACCGCGTTGCATGGCTCGACTCTCGCCGAGCGCCTCACCCGCGCGCTCGATTCCGCCCGCCGCGCGACCGACGCCGTGCTCGGCTTCGAGGGGTCCCCGCGTGACGCGTATGCCGTCAGCGTTCCGTACCTCATGCTTCTCGGAACCCTCGCCGGTGGCTGGATGCATGCGCTCGCGGCCGTAGCCGTAGCCCGTCACGAGACAGCGTCCGACGCGGATGCCGCCCGCGTGCGCGATGCGGACTTCTACGCCGCCCACCACCTGCCGCGCGTGCATGCGCTCGCCGAGACGGTGCTCGCCGGCGAGATCGCCTGACCCCCGCCGGCCACGCCCCGGCCACGCCCCGGCCACGCCCCGGCCACGACCCTGGCACGGCGAAAGAAGAGTTTCCGGGCTCTCGGTCGATCCTGAGCCCGGAAACTCTTCTTCCATCACCGTGCGCCGTGCGACCGCGATCAGTCCGTCTCGACCAGGAACTTCGCGTAGGCCGAGGTCGTGAGGAACGCGGGGAACTCCGTGCCGAGCGACACCTCGCGGAACAACTCGGCCGCGTCGTCGAACCGGTCTTCTGCTGAACGCGTCGCCTCGACCAGCACATCGGCGATCAGGCCCTCGATGTACTCCGGGGTGATGCGGGTGCCGTCCTCGGTGGTGCGATCCTGGTGGATCCACTGCCACACCTGCGAACGCGAGATCTCCGCTGTCGCGGCATCCTCCATCAGATTGTCGATCGCGACGGCGCCGAGCCCGCGCAACCATGCCTCGATGTAGCGGATCGCCACTGAGACGTTGTCGCGCACGCCCTTGCTCGTGATCGGGCGACCGATGCGCAGATCCAGCAGGTCCTCCGCACGCACGCTCACGTCGTCGCGCTGACGGTCGAGCTGGTTCGGACGCCCGTCGAGCACCGCGTCGAACTCGGCCTGCGCCGTCGGGATCAGATCGGGGTGAGCGACCCAGGTGCCGTCGAACCCGTCTGCGGCCTCGCGCTTCTTGTCGGCTGCGACCTTCTCAAGGGCCGTGGCCGTCGCTTCGGGATCGCGTCGATTGGGGATCGATGCGCTCATGCCGCCGATCGCGAAGGCGCCGCGCGCGTGGCACGTCTTCACGAGCAACTCGGTGTAGGCGCGCATGAAGGGCACGGTCATCGTGACCTCGCTGCGATCGGGCAGCACGAAGCGTGCGCCGCGCCCGCGGTAGTTCTTGATGATCGAGAAGATGTAGTCCCAGCGTCCGGCGTTCAGGCCTGCGCAGTGATCGCGCAGCTCGAACAGGATCTCCTCCATCTCGAATGCGGCCGGCAGGGTCTCGATGAGCACGGTCGCGCGGATCGTGCCGTGCTCGATGCCGATGTAGTCCTCGCTGAAGGTGAACACGTCATCCCACAGCTTCGCCTCCTCGCTGGATTCCAGCTTGGCGATGTAGAAGTACGGTCCGCGGCCCGCCTCGATCAGCGCCTTCGCGTTGTGCAGGAAGTAGAGTCCGAAGTCGACCAAGGACGCGGATGCCGCCATGCTGCGGCCCGTGCGGTCGATGAATGTCAGATGCTTCTCGGTGAGATGCCAGCCGCGCGGTCGCATCACGATCGTCGGTGTCTGCTCTGCGGTGACCTCGTAGGTCTTGCCGGCCTCGTTCGTGAAGGTCAGTTCACCGCGGATGGCGTCCCGCAGCGACAACTGACCACCGATCACGTTCGCCCAGGTGGGACTCGTCGCATCCTCCTGGTCGGCGAGCCAGACCTTCGCGCCGGAGTTCAGCGCGTTGATCGTCATCTTCGGGTCAGTCGGTCCGGTGATCTCCACGCGGCGATCCTCGAGCCCAGGGCCGGCCCCGGCGACGCGCCAGTCGGCGTCATCGCGGATGTGGCGGGTGTCGTCGCGGAAGCGCGGGTCGTGGCCGTTGCCGATCTCGAAGCGGCGGCGCATGCGGTCGGCGAGGCGGTCGTGCCGACGGCCCGCGAAGCGGTGGTGCAGCTCGCTGAGGAACGCGATCGCCTCGGGTGTGAGGATCTCGTCGAAGCGGTCGCGCATCGGTCCGGAGATGTGCAGGGCTGGTCCCTGCTGGATGATCTCGGTCGGAGCGGTGGTCGGGGGTGCGGTGGGAGTGGTCATGATGAAGTCCTTTGCTGATGCCGAGACCCCGTCTTGTCGCCGAGACCCCGTCTTGCGGTCGTCCACAGGACGGGGTCTCGGCGAGAACCGGGGGTCTCGTCGGAAAGCGGATGGATCAGTGGAATTGGGCGGCTTCGGTGGAGCCGGCCAGGGCGAGCGTGGCGCTGTCGGGGTTGAGCGCCGTGGAGATCACGTCGAAGTAGCCGGTACCGGCCTCGCGCTGGTGCTTGGTGGCGGTGTAACCGTCTGCCTCAGCGGCGAACTCGGCCTCCTGCAGTTCGACGTACGCACTCATGGCGCGATCGGCGTAGCCGCGGGCGAGGTCGAACATGGAGTAGTTCAGGGCGTGGAAGCCGGCCAGCGTGATGAACTGGAACTTGTAGCCCAGGTCAGCCAGCTCCTGCTGGAACGTCGCGATCTCGGCGTCCGACAGGTGACGTTTCCAATTGAAGCTGGGCGAGCAGTTGTAGGCGAGGAGCTTCCCGGGGAACTCGGCGTGCACGGCCTTGGCGAATTCGCGGGCGAGCTCTATGTCGGGCTCGCCGGTCTCGACCCAGATCAGGTCGGCGTACGGCGCGAAGGCGAGTCCGCGGCTGATGACCGACTCGATGCCGGGGCGGATCCGGTAGAAGCCCTCCGGCGTGCGCTCTCCTGTCGTGAACGCCTGGTCGCGCTCGTCGACGTCGCTCGTGAGCAGATCGGCGGCGAGAGCATCCGTTCGCGCGATGATGACCGTGGGAACGCCGGCGACGTCGGCCGCGAGGCGTGCCGCGTTCAGGGTGCGGATGTGCTGCTGGGTCGGCACGAGCACCTTGCCGCCGAGGTGGCCGCACTTCTTCTCGCTGGCCAACTGGTCCTCCCAGTGGATGCCGGCGGCACCGGACTGGATGAGCGATGACGCCAGCTCATAGGCGTTCAAAGGGCCGCCGAAACCGGCCTCGGCATCCGCGACGATCGGGGCGAGCCAATCCTGGGTGGTGTTGCCCTCGGCATGCTCGAGCTGGTCCTGACGGATCAGGGCGTTGTTGATGCGGCGGACGACGGCCGGCACCGAGTTCGCGGGGTACAGCGACTGGTCGGGGTAGGTCTGGCCCGCGAGGTTGCCGTCGGCGGCGACCTGCCAGCCCGAGAGATAGATGGCCTTCAGCCCCGCGCGCACCTGCTGCACGGCCTGACCGCCGGTGTAGGCGCCGAGCGCGCGGACGTAGTCCTCGGTGTGCAGGAGGTTCCAGAGGTTCTCCGCGCCGCGGTGCGCGAGCGTGGACTCCTCGCGGACGGAACCGCGGATCCGGATGACGTCCTCAGCCGTATACGTGCGCTCGACGCCGTCCCAGCGGGGGTCGGTGTCCCAGATCTCCTGGAGCTCTGCCGCGGTCTGCGTCTGGTCTCCGGCTCGCAGGCCGGCGGGGCGAGGTGCGGTGTTCGTCATGGCATCTCCTTCGTGGATGGTCCCGGGTGAACCCCGGTGGCTTGACACCACTCTGAGTGAAGTTCCATGCCTCAACCGAACAAATCCCTTGTGAAGATTGCTCGTATTTCTGCTTTCGTGACAGAATCGGCCGCATGAGCACCGCTGACGCTGCAGAAGACACCGACGCCCTCACGATCGGCCGCCGCATCCGACAGCTCCGCACAGCCCGAGGGCTGACACTCGAAGATCTCGCCACCGCGGTCGAACGGGCGCCGAGCCAGCTGTCGATGATCGAGACGGGCAAGCGCGAGCCGAAGCTCACCCTGCTGCAGGCGATCGCCCGTGCGCTCGGTACCGGGATCGACGCGCTGCTCGAGGGCGAGCCGCTCGATGAACGCAGTGCGATGGAGATCGCGCTCGAGCGCGCGATGAAGGGGCAGACGTTCCAAGCGCTCGGCATCGATCCGTTCCGCATCGCCAAGAGCGTGCCGACGGATGCGCTCAAGGCCATGCTCGCCCTGCACGGGGAGATCGATCGGCTGAAGGATGAGCGCGCGGCGACTCCGGAGGAAGCTCGCAGGGCCAACGTCGAGCTGCGGCACCTGATGCGGCGTCAGGACAACCACTTCCTCGAGCTCGAGGCGAAGGCATCGGAGATCCTCGAGGCGGTCCGGCACCCAGGAGGTCCGCTGACTCAGCGCACAGCATCCGAGATCGCCGCTTATCTCGGCTTCACGCTGCATTACGCGCCCGATCTGCCGCAGACCACGCGCAGTGTCGCCGATCTCGCGAACGGCAGACTGTACCTCTCGAGCAGCGTGCCAGCCACAGGCGACGCCCGCACCGCGGTGCTGCAGGCGCTGTCGAGTCGGATGCTGGGGCACTCAGAGCCACGCACCTATGCGGAGTTCCTGCGTCAGCGGGTGGAGACGAACTACCTCACCGGTGCGCTGCTCATTCCGCAGGCGCACGTGGTGCCGGCGCTGAAGGCGGCGAAGGAGCGTCGGGCGATCTCGATCGAAGACCTGCGCGATACGTACTCGGTCTCGTATGAGACGGCAGCCCACCGCTTCACGAACCTCGCCACGAGGCACCTCGACATCCCGGTGCACTTTCTGAAGGTGCATGAGTCGGGCACGATCACGAAGGCGTACGAGAACGACGACGTGAACTTCCCGACCGATCGGCTCGGGGCGATCGAGGGGCAGATGTGCTGCCGCCGGTGGACGAGCCGCGTCGTGTTCGATGAGGATGACCGCTTCAACCCGTATTACCAGTACACCGACACCGGAGGCGGCACCTACTGGTGCACGGCGCGGGTCGAAGCATCCAGCGAAGGCCTGCACTCGGTCAGCGTCGGTGTGCGCTTCGACGACACGAAGTGGTTCGTCGGGCGGGATACGCCCAACCGCGGCGTCTCCAAGCATTCGGTCGAGGTGTGCTGCCGGAGGGCGCCAGCCGACCTGGAGGAGCGCTGGCGAGAGCAGTCCTGGCCGAATGTCAAGACTCCGCGCACGCTGCTGGCGACGCTGCCGACCGGCGCCTTCCCCGGCGTCGACACGACCGACGTGTACGAGTTCCTCGAGGCGCACGCGCCGCGCTGACTTTCCCCCGACGCGCGAGACCGAGTTCGCAGCACGAGACAGATCCACCCAGAGCCCGTTTCGTGCTGGCGACTCGGGTTCGTGACGACGTGTCCGTGAGCTGCGCTCAGCCCGGTCGATGCATGAACACGTGGACCTCGTCTACGGAGTCCAGTTCGAACCGTGCTGAGCAACCCGCCAGTCTCGCAGGGCGTCGGGTGGTGGACGCTGCTCAGTCGCGCGCGGTCTGCAGCGCCGCCCACAGCTCGGCGCGGGCGGGAAACGAGCCCAGGTCGAGGTTCAACAGCCCGGCGGCTTGGGTGATCCGAGAACGCAGGGTGTGCCGGTGGATGCCCAGAGCCGCAGCCGCCGACTCGTAGCGCGCGTCGTGCTCGAGCCAGACGCGCAGAGACTGCTCCAACTCGGCGTGTGCGCGAAGCGGTGCCAGACGCGACTCGGCGACCAGCCGCGCCTCGTCGGTGGCGAATGCGGTGAGGATGCTGGACGCCACGGTGTCCACGTAGCGCACGGCCCCCGGGTCGCTGTGCCTGAGTGCGACGACAGCCTGGGCGTGTGCTCTGGAGAACGCCCCGTAACCCTCCGGCTCCGAGATGCCGAGGCGGATGCCGAAACGAGCGGAGAGCTCATCGAAGAGGCCTTCGTCCTCGGCGGACACGCACAAGGTGAGCCCTGCGTCGGAGGTGGCGCCGAACACCGCAGTGCCGTGCTCGATCTGTCTGCGCTCCCACCATTCGGCGATGGCATCGGCCGGAGCATCCGCATCAGCGACGGCGATGACCACGGGAGACGGCGGCAGGGAACCGAGCACGTGGCGTGCGAGCGTCGGATCATCGAGAAGAAGTGAGGCGAGCACCTGGGAGCGCAGGCGGCGACGCCCGCGTTCGAGCTGTTCATTCTGCTCCAGTGCGAGACCTGCCATCGCGATCACGGATGTCACCACGGCACGTGCCTCCGGATCGAGCGTCGCGGTGCCGATGGCGATCACGCCTCTGAGGTGCCCGCTGCGCCCCAGGGTGAACAGCGTGAACGACTCGGCCCCGAGCGTCAACGACTGCCCGGCCTGGCCGCCCCTGGTGATCAGTTCGGTGGCGCGCATCGCGAGGGTGGTGACATCGTCGGCGGGCAGTCGGTCGAGCGGATGCTCGTGCGCGAGCGCACCGGTCGCATCGAACATCCCCACCCAGCGATCCAACCGCCGCGCCAGCTCGGTCAGCGTCGAGTCGAGCCCGCGAGACCTCAGCGCAGCACGCGCCAGCGCCCGCTGCGTGTCCAGTGCCCACGTGCGCCGAGCGTACGCCTGCGCCGCGATCGCCTCTGAGTGCGCGCGCGCCACAGCGATGAACGGTGTGGCGTACGGCACCTCGAACAGCGGGATGGCCGCGGCCGCGCACGCCGTGATCAGCCGACTCGGCACTTCCGACAGCTGTCCACCAGGGCCGAGACCGATGCCGGTTCCGAAGCCGAGTCCGACGATGCCGCGGCCGGCAAGACGGTCGACATACGCATCGATACCCGCGGCATCCTCGTCGGCCAACTGCGATCCGGTCGTGAGAAGTGCGAGGTCGTCGGCGAGGAACGGCGTGGGGTCGGTGAGGTCGGAGGAGTGCACCCAGCGCATCGGCCGGTCCAGTGCGCCCTCGCGCAGCGCGTCCTCGACTGAGACGAGTCGCAATCGCAGATCGTCCCGGCGCAGCAGTGCGCGAAGCGTCGGCTGATCCATGAGCTTCTCCGTTGTACGTCGCGGCGAACTGCTTTCCAAGATTGTACAGACGGGCGAGTGCATCCCGACTGTGAAGCGGCATACGCTCACGAACATGGCACTTCTCGATGCAGCGACAGATGCACCACCGCTCGGCGGACCCGAACTCCTGCAGGAGCGTCGCCTGGTCACAGAACTCCCCGGCCCTCGTTCGGCGGCGATCCTCGCCCGCAAAGCGGATGCTGTGCCTGCCGGCGTCGGACACACGGTGCCTGTGGCGGCCGTGGCCGCCGGTGGTGGTGTCGTCGTCGACGCTGACGGCAACTCGCTCATCGACCTCGGCAGCGGCATAGCCGTCACCACGGTCGGCAACGCGCATCCGAAGATCGCCGCCGCCGTCGCAGCGCAGGTCGCGCAGTTCACCCACACCTGTTTCATGATCTCCCCGTACGAGTCGTACATCGAAGTCGCGGAAGCGCTCAACAGGCTCACACCCGGCGACTTCGACAAGAAGAGCGCGCTGTTCAACTCCGGCGCCGAAGCCGTCGAGAACGCGATCAAGATCGCACGCAAGCACACCGGCCGTTCCGCCGTCGTCGCCTTCGACCACGGCTACCACGGCCGCACCAACCTCACCATGGCGCTCACGGCCAAATCGATGCCGTACAAGAGCGGATTCGGCCCGTTCGCCCCCGAGGTCTACCGCGCCCCGATGTCGTACCCGTTCCGCGACGGGCTCACGGGAGCGGAGGCCGCCTCTCGCGCGATCTCGCAGATGGAGAAGCAGATCGGCGCAGACAACCTCGCCGCGATCGTCATCGAGCCCATCCAGGGAGAGGGCGGCTTCATCGTCCCCGCCGACGGGTTCCTGCCTGCGCTCGCCGAATGGTGCCGCGCGAACGGTGTCGTCTTCATTGCCGACGAGGTCCAGACCGGATTCGCCCGCACCGGGCACATGTTCGCCAGCGAGATCTTCGGCGTCGTTCCCGACCTCATCACCACGGCCAAGGGCATCGCCGGCGGACTCCCGCTCGCCGCCGTCACCGGACGCGCCGAGATCATGGATGCATCACACGCCGGCGGCCTCGGCGGCACCTACGGCGGCAACCCGATCGCGTGCGCTGCCGCGCTCGCCGCGATCGACGTCTTCGAGAACGACGGTGTGATCGAGCGGGCCCAGCAGATCGGCGCGATCCTCACCGAGCGGCTCACCGTCCTGCAGTCGAAGGATCCGCGTATCGGTGACGTCCGCGGCCATGGTGCGATGATCGCGGCAGAGTTCGTGAATCCGGAGACGATGGCCCCGGACGCCGCGCTCACGGCCGCGGTCGCGAAGGCCGCCGTCGCACAGGGCGTGATCGTGCTCACCTGCGGAACATACGGCAACGTCATCCGGTTCCTCCCGCCCCTCTCGATCGGCGACGATCTGCTGAATGAAGGGCTCGACGTCGTCGCGGAGGCGCTCGCCGCCGCATAGAACGTCCGGTCGCGATCCGTATCGGGGGATTTCGGGTCGCGGCCGGCACTTGACACACAGTCCGCATAAACGACGAAGGAGTTGCTGATGACTGAGATCACACGGGACGTGCTCATCGTGGGCGCCGGAGCGGCAGGGCTCACCGCCGCCAACGACCTGCGCAAGGCCGGACTCTCGGTCGTCGTGCTCGAAGCGCGCGATCGCGTCGGCGGGCGGCTGTGGACCGATGTCATCGACGGAGCGATGCTCGAGATCGGCGGCCAGTGGGTGTCGCCGGATCAGGATGCTCTGAAGGAGACCATCGACGAGCTCGGTCTCGCCACTTTCAGCCGCTACCGCGAGGGCGAGAGCGTCTACATCGGCCCGTCAGGGGAACTCACCCGTTTCACCGGTGATATCTTCCCCGTCGCGCCGGCGACCGAGAAGACCATGGTCGACCTGATCCAGAAGCTCGATGACATGGTCGCCGAACTCGACCCCGACCGTCCATGGGAGCATCCAGACGCCGAAGCCCTCGACGAGATCTCGTTCGAGGCGTGGCTCGAACGGGAGACGGACGACCTGGAGGCGCGCGACAACATCGCCCTCTTCATCGCCGGAGCCATGCTCACCAAGCCCGCGCACGCTTTCTCCACGCTGCAGGCGCTGCTGATGGCGGCATCCGCCGGCAGTTTCTCGAATCTCGTGGACGCCGACTTCATCCTCGACGAGCGCGTCATCGGCGGCCTCCAGCAGGTGCCGCTGCTGCTCGCGGAGCGACTCGGCGACGACGTGCTGCTGAACCAGCCGGTGCGATCGCTGGAATGGGCTCCCTCCACCGGGTCAGGGGGCGGCGGCGTCACGGCCACGACGGATGACGTGACGGTCAGGGCGCGATTCGCGATCCTCGCGCACGCACCGGTGCTGTACAACCGCATCTCATTCGTACCGCCGATGCCGCGAAGACAGCATCAGCTGCACCAGCACCTGTCGATGGGTTTCGTCATCAAGGTGCACGCCGTCTACGACCGCCCGTTCTGGCGCGAGCAGGGCCTCAGCGGCACCGCGTTCAGCCCGTACGAGCTCTCACATGAGGCGTACGACAACACCAACCACGCGGATGAGCGGGGGACCCTCGTCGGATTCGTCTCCGACAAGCACGCCGACGGCGTCTTCGAGCTCAGCGCCGAAGAGCGCAAGGAGCGCATCCTCGATTCCCTCTCGCACTATTACGGGCCGGAGGCGAAGAATCCGGTCGTCTACTACGAAAGCGACTGGGGAAGTGAGGAGTGGACGCGCGGAGCGTACGCCGCGAGCTTCGACCTCGGAGGCCTCCACCGCTACGGCAAGGACCTCCGCACCCCTGTCGGCCCGATCCACTTCGCGTGCAGTGATCTCGCCGGTGCCGGCTACCAGCACGTCGACGGCGCCATCCGCATGGGGCACCTGGTCGCCACCGACATCGTGGAAGCGAGCCGCTCCACCAGCGCAGCGGCCGAGGACGCGGCCGCCGGGGCGACGGCGGGGAGCGCACGATGAGCGGCGCGATCGTCGTCGGGTACACCGCGACGGATGCCGGTGCCGATGCGGCAGCGCTCGGCGCGCGCCTGGCCCGAAGCCTCGGTGCCCGGCTGCATCTGGTCATCGTGCTCCCCTCCGAGGGAACCAGAAGCGCGGCCGTGCCTCCGGAGCGCGCCTACGAGGACGTCATCCGCGCCCAGGGCAAGAAATGGCTCGCCGACGCCATGGTGAGCCTGCCGAAGGAGATCACTCGCAGCGGGCACGTCCGCCTCGGAGAATCATTCGCCGAGGGCCTGATCGCCGCGGGCGAGGAGTTCGGTGCTCGGCTGATCGTCGTCGGCGCAGCGGAGGGCGCGGGCTTCGGGCGGCACAGGCTGGGAGGCGTGGCATCCGCACTCGTGCATTCATCACCGATTCCGGTCGCACTCGCGCCGGCGGGAACCGCGCAGCAGCCCGCTGACGTCATCCCACGGATAACGGCAGCGCTCGGCACACGTGTCGGCGCCGACGTCCTGCTCGACGAGGCTGTCGCGATGTCGACCGACAGCGGTACGCCGCTGCGACTCGTATCGCTCGTGCCGTTCGATGTTCCGCCAGGCCTGGACACCGGCGCGATCCGCGTCGTCGCGGGAGACCACGCCGATGAGGTGCTGGCCGCAGCCAAGGCGGCATTGCCGGAGGCCGTAGCGGTGTCGGCCGAGCAGGCGCCGGGTGAAAGCGTCGAGGATGCCGTCGCCCAGCTCTCCTGGCTGCCGGGTGAGGTCGTCCTGGTCGGATCGAGCCGGCTCGCCCAGCCGCGCAGACTCTTCCTCGGCTCCACCGCGGCGAAGATGCTGCGCGTGCTTCCCGTTCCCATGATCGTCGTGCCACGCACCCGTACAGGTGCCCAGGTCGAAGGAGACCTCGCATGAGCACCACACCCCCGACCACCGACTCCGCGCCCGAACCGGCGCCCGTCACCGGAGGCCTCTCGCAGAAGGGTCTGAGCGCTGGAACCGTCGGACTGATCGGCGCCGTCGTCATCGGCATCTCGTGCATCGCTCCGGCGTACACTCTGACCGCGGCACTGGGTCCGACCGTGTCCGAGGTCGGATTCCAGGTGCCGGCGATCATCCTGATCGGCTTCATCCCGATGCTCCTGGTGGCCTTCGGCTATCGCGAGCTCAACCGCTCGATGCCCGACTCCGGCACCTCGTTCACCTGGGCTGCACGCGCATTCGGGCCGTGGGTGGGATGGATGGCCGGCTGGGGACTGATCGCCGCGACCATCCTCGTGCTGTCCAATCTCGCCGGCATCGCCGTCGAGTTCCTGTTCCTGTTGATCGATCAGATCGCGGGCAACCCCGGCACGATCGCCGAGCTCGCGTTCAACCCGTTCATCAACGTCGCCGTCTGTCTGCTGTTCATGCTCGGCGCGACGCTCGTGTCATACCGTGACATGCAGACCACGCAGAAGCTGCAGTACTACCTCGTCGGCTTCCAGTTGCTCGTGCTGCTCGTCTTCTCGGTCACGGCGTTCGTGCAGGTCGCCCAGGGCAATGCGTTCGACGCGAGTCCGATCGAGCTGAGCTGGTTCAACCCGTTCGCAGTCGGATCGGTCGGCGCGATCGTCGCCGGACTCTCGCTGTCGATCTTCATCTTCTGGGGGTGGGATGTCACCCTCACGATGAACGAGGAGACGAAGAACCCCGAGAAGACCCCTGGGCGCGCTGCGACCCTCACGGTCATCACCATCGTCGTCCTCTACCTGCTGCTCTCGCTCTCTCTGCTGTCCTTCGCGGGTATCGGCACCGGCGCGCTCGGGCTCGGAAACGAAGACATCCAGAGCAACGTCTTCTTCTACCTGTCAGGGCCCATCCTCGGCCCGCTCGCCTTCCTCGTCTCACTCGCCGTGCTGACGAGTTCGGCGTCGTCGCTGCAGTCGACCTTCGTCTCGCCCGCGCGCACGCTGCTCGCGATGGGGCACTACGGTGCTCTGCCTTCGCAGTTCGCCCGGGTCAGCCCGCGGTTCTTCACACCGGGGTACGCGACGATCATCGCCGCCGTCGTGGCATCCGCCTTCTACGCCGTCATGCGCTTCATCAGCGAGGACGTCCTGTGGGACACGATCACCGCACTCGGCATGATGATCTGCTTCTACTACGGCATCACCGCGTTCGCCTGCGTCTGGTACTTCCGCAAGCAGTGGTTCGACTCGACCCGCACGTTCTTCTTCACGCTGCTGTTCCCCCTGGTGGGCGGCATCATCCTCGCCGCACTCTTCGTGATGACGCTGGTCGACAGCATGAACCCCGATTACGGCAGCGGATCCAACATCGCGGGTGTCGGCCTCGTGTTCATCCTCGGAGTGACAGTGATCGTCCTCGGCATCCTCATCATGATCTGGCAGGCGATCAAGCGCCCGGCGTTCTTCCGCGGTGAGACCCTCGCCATGGATGCTCCGCCCAGCCTGCGACGTCGCTGAACCCGTCCCATCCCGCACAGAAAGAGAGCACGATGACGACTGCATCCGAAGAGAAAGCCCTCCTGGAACGTGTCCCGACGGGACTCTTCATCGGCGGGCAGTGGGTGGAGGCCACCGGTGGGCGCACCTTCGACGTGCGCGACCCCGCGACCAACGCCGTGATCCACTCCATCGCCGACGCGACACCTGACGACGGCATCCGCGCGCTCGACGCCGCAGCCGAGGCGCAGCAGTCGTGGGCGGAAACCCCGGCGCGCACCCGCAGTGACATCCTGCGTCGGGCATTCGACCTGGTGCAGGAGCACAAGGAAGACCTGGCGCTGCTGATGACGCTCGAGATGGGCAAGCCGCTCGCGGAGGCGCGCGGCGAGGTCGTCTACGGCGGTGAGTTCCTGCGGTGGTTCAGTGAGGAGGCGGTGCGCATCGCCGGCCGGTACGGATCGAACCCTGAGGGCACGGGACGGATGATCGTCTCGCAGCGCCCGGTCGGGCCCTCGTTCTTCATCACCCCGTGGAACTTCCCGTTCGCGATGGCGACGCGCAAGATCGCGCCGGCGCTCGCCGCCGGGTGCACCGTGGTGATCAAGCCCCCGGCGCTCACGCCGCTGACGACGATGTTCTTCGTCACGCTGCTGGAGGAGGCTGGACTCCCGGCCGGCGTCGTCAACGTCGTGCAGACGTCGTCGTCGTCCAAGCTCTCCGCTCCCATCATCGCCGACCCGCGGCTGCGCAAGCTGTCCTTCACCGGCTCCACCGAGGTGGGGCGCAAACTCATCGCGCAGGCCGCGGAGGGTGTGCTGCGCGTCTCGATGGAGCTGGGCGGCAATGCCCCGTTCGTCGTCTTCGACGATGCAGACCTCGACAAGGCTGTCGACGGAGCCATGCTCGCCAAGTTCCGCAACATCGGTCAGGCGTGCACAGCGGCGAACCGCTTCATCGTGCATGCGGATGTGGCGGAGGAATTCGCGCGTCGCGTGACGGAGCGCGTTCAGGCGATGAAGATCGGACGAGGCACCGAGGAAGGCGTCTCGATCGGTCCGCTCATCGACGCGGATGCCGTGGCGAAGGCCGCCGAGCTCGTCGAGGACGCGGTGGGCCGAGGTGCGAAGGTGCTCGCCGGCGGGCATTCGATCGACGGGGAGGGCACGTTCTTCGAGCCGACCGTGATCACGGAAGTGGTGGCCGGCAGCGACATCCTCCGCGAGGAGATCTTCGGCCCCGTGCTGGCGATCGCCACTTTCACCGACGAAGCCGAGGGCGTGCGCCTCGCGAACGACACCGAGTACGGCCTCGTCTCGTATGTGTTCACCGAGGACCTCGCCCGCGGGCACAGGATGATCGATGCGCTCGAGACCGGCATGATGGGCCTCAACGTTGGCGTCGTCTCGAACGCCGCAGCTCCGTTCGGCGGCGTCAAGCAGTCGGGGATCGGCCGCGAGGGCGGCCTCGAGGGCATCCACGAGTACCTGTCCACGAAGTACACGCTGATTCCGAACTGAAACGCTCCGAAGACGACCGAGAGGACCGCGACCATGACCGACTACGCCGTCATCAACCCCGCGACGGGGGAGACCCTGTCCGAATACGACACCTTCACCGACGCGCAGATCGACCAGGCGATCGCCGCCGCTGACAGCGCGCATCGCAGCTGGTCGCGATCCTCGACGGTCGCCGAGCGTGCGGCGCTCGTGCGTCGCGCGGCCGAGCTTCATCGCGAGCGCCGCGAGGAGCTCGCCGACATCTTCGTGCGTGAGATGGGCAAGCCTCGCGAGGCGGCCATCGGCGAGGTCGACTTCGCCGCCGACATCGCCGAGTACTACGCGGACCAGGCGGAGACGATCATGGCCGACCAGCCGATCGCGATCCTCGGCGACGGATCGGCCATCATCCGGCGCGACTCGCTGGGACCGCTGCTGGGCATCATGCCGTGGAACTTCCCGGCATATCAGATCGTGCGATTCGCGGCTCCCAACCTCATCGTCGGCAACACGATCCTGCTCAAGCCGGCTCCGCAGTGCCCTGAGTCCTCGAGTGCGATAGCCGAGATCTATCGCGATGCCGGCTTCCCGGACGGCGCGTATCAGAACGTGCTCGCGACGAACGAGCAGATCGCCGACATCATCGCCGACCCGCGTGTGCAGGGCGTCTCGCTCACCGGATCCGAGCGCGCAGGCGCTGCCGTAGCCGAGGTCGCAGGGCGCAACCTCAAGAAGGTCGCGCTCGAGCTCGGAGGATCGGACCCCTTCATCGTGCTGTCCACCGACGATCTGGATGCCACGGTGCAGGCCGGCGTCGATGCGCGCCTGGACAACAACGGGCAGGCCTGCAACGGGGCGAAGCGCTTCATCATCGTGGACGACCTGTACGACGCGTTCGTCGAGAAGTTCGTCGCACGCATGTCGATCGTGCCTGCGACGGATCCCATGCAGGACGACACGGTGCTCGGTCCGCTGGCGTCGCTCGCGGCAGCAGAGCATTTGCAGAAGCAGGTGGACGGTGCCGTCGAACAGGGCGCTTCGCTGCTCACCGGTGGCACTCGCGACGGTGCCTTCTTCGCCCCGACCGTGCTCGCGGATGTGACCGCGAAGATGGACGTGTACCGCGAGGAACTCTTCGGCCCTGCCGCCGTCGTGTACCGCGTGGCGGACGAGGACGCAGCAGTCGAATTGGCCAATGACACCACCTTCGGCCTCGGCTCCTACCTCTTCACCACCGACCCCGCGCAGGCGGAGCGGGTCGCTGACCGCATCGAAGCGGGCATGGTCTACGTGAACCTCGTGCTCGCCGACAGTCCGGAGCTGCCGTTCGGGGGAGTGAAGCGCAGCGGTACGTCGCGCGAGCTCGGTCACCTGGCCGCAGACGAGTTCGTCAACAAGAAGCTCATCCGCACTGCCTAGGTGCGGAATCCGCGGAAGCATCCATGCGCGCTACCGTGGACGCATGAAGGTCGAACGAGTCTCGCGCACACAATCTGTCGTGGACGGGCTGCTCGATGAGATCATCGCCGGACGGCTCGTGGCCGGAGAGACTCTTCCCGCCGAGGCCGATCTCGCGACCCTCCTCGGTGTCTCCCGGCTCACGCTGCGCGAGGGCGTTCGCCTGCTGCAGGCACAAGGCGTCATCGTCGCGGTGCCCGGCAGCCGGCACAGGGTGGCCCCGGTCGATGAGTGGACAGGGCTCGAAGCAGTGGTGCGATTGGCTCGCAGCGGGGGAGCGCGGCGTCGTTCGTCGCTCGATCTGATCGACATGCGCGTGATGTTCGAGACCGGCGCAGCCGAACTGGCCGCGCCCAGGTGCACCGACGAGCACATCGCACAGCTCGAGAGCATGCTCGAGCTGATGCGCACAGCCCATCACAACGGCGACGTCCCCGGATTCGTGGATGCTGATCTTGCGTTCCACGATGTGATCTTCACCGCGGCGGACAACCGCATCCTCGTCGCATCCGTGCGCCCCCTCACCACGATGCTGCAGGACTCGCGCACCGAGACAAGCTCGGTGCGCGACATCCGCGAGCATGCGATCGTCGAGCACGGGGCGGTGCTCGAGGCGATGCGCACGCGTTCTGCGGATGCAGCGAGGGAGGCGATGGCGAGTCACATGCGCCAGACTCGCGACGATCTACTGCACTACGTGCTGGGCGAGTAGGCGCGACGATTTTGCCCCGGCACTCATTGGGCGTAACCTCGTTATCTGATATCGGATAACGCTGCCGAACGTCTCATACCCACTCCGCGACATCCTCTGAACGAAGGAGTTCCTGTGCACGTCGATGCGCTTCTCGCCTCGCTGCCGGCATCCGTCGAGATCGACGCCGCCGAGGTCCGTGCCGCTCTCGATCCGCACGGTGTGCTCGTCGTGCTGGATGACGATCCCACCGGAACGCAGTCGGTCGCCGGCCTCCCCGTACTCACCAGGTGGGAGTACGAAGACCTCGCCGGCGCATTCGCGACCGGCGCTCCTGCCGTCTACGTGCTGACGAACACCCGATCGCTCGACGAGGACACGGCCGCCGCGCGCAACCGTGAGGTCGTCGCGGTGGCCATGGCCGCGGCATCCGATGCCGCTCAGCGCGTGACATTCGTCTCCAGGAGCGACTCGACCCTCCGCGGTCACTTCCCGCTCGAGACCGACGTGCTCGCCGAAGAGATCGTCGCGCATGGTGGCAAGGCTCCGGATCTCGTCCTGATCATCCCCGCCTTCCCCGACGCCGGTCGCATCACCGTCGGCTCGGTTCACTACTGGGTCACGGACGGTGAGGCGACCCCCGTCGGCGAGACGCCGTTCGCCGACGACGCCACTTTCGGGTTCGCATCGTCCGATCTGCGCGACTGGGTCGCCGAGAAGACCGAAGGACGTGTTGCGGCCGATGAGGTCGCCGCTCTCACGATCGACGTCATCCGGTCGGGAGTCGACGCCGTGGCGTCTTTCCTCCGCGAAGTGCCCGCAGGATCAGTCGTGGTCGTCGATGTCGTGGATGAGACTGACATGCGCGTCCTCGCGCTCGCGCTGCACCGCATGCGCGATCGCGACGTTCTTCTGCGCGTCGGCCCGCCCTACGTGCGCGCGCACATCGGGCAGGAGATCGCCGAGCCCGTCACGGCCGCGGACATCCCGTTCGCGTACGACCGAGGCGGACTCGTCGTGGTCGGCAGCCATGTCCCGCTCACGACGCAGCAGCTCGCCGAGCTGCGTCGTCAGCGACCGGACACCATCACGATCGAGCTCGACGTGCGTCAACTGATCGACGATCGCCGCGAGGCGCACCTCGAGGCCCAGGCTCGAGCAGTGGCGGAGGCGCTGGCTTCGGGATCCGTCATCGTCCACACCACGCGCGAGCTCGTCACCGGCGCGGACGGCGACGAGAGCCTCGATATCGCCCGTAAGGTCTCCAGCGGAGTCGTCGACCTGGTGCGTCGAGTGCGTGAGATCGCACCGCCCCGTTTCGTGATCGCCAAGGGTGGCATCACATCCAGCGACGTCGCGAGCGAAGCGCTCGAGATCCGCCGCGCCACCGTACTCGGACCGATGCTCCCCGGCATCGTCTCGCTGTGGCAGCCGGAGACCGGACCAGCCGTCGGCATCCCCTACATCGTCTTCGCAGGAAACGTGGGAGACACGGATTCTCTGGCGCGCGTCGTCGCGACGCTCGCCGACGCCGACTGAATAACGAAAGGACAAGAGATGACCTCCACTGTCGCCGTCATCGGCCTGGGAGCAATGGGCCTGCCAATGGCCACGCGCCTCGCTGAGCGCTTCGAGGTGCGCGGCTTCGACATCGCAGCCGAGCGCGTCGCGCTGGCTGCTGAGAAGGGCGTCACGCCGACGGATTCCGCTGCGGAAGCCGTCGCCGATGCTCAGGCCGTGCTCGTCGCCGTGCGCACCGGAGCACAGCTCGACGACCTGCTCTTCGGTGACACCGGCCTCGCAGCGCACCTGGCCGAAGGCGCCGTCGTCATCCTGACCAGCACGGTCGGCACCGATGGCATCGCCGAGATCGCCGCACGGCTGTCCGAGCACAGCGTTGAACTCGTCGACGCCCCGCTCTCGGGCGGACCGGTGCGTGCAGGTGAGGGTGATCTGCTGATCGTCGTCGGAGCGAGCCAGGCCGCTCTGGAGATCGCACGCCCCGTACTCGAGCAGCTCGCGTCGACACTGTCGATCGTGGGCGACAAGCCCGGCGACGGTCAGGCGCTCAAGACGGTCAACCAGCTGCTGTGCGGTGTGCACATCGCCGCCGCCGCCGAGGCGCTCGCCCTCGCCGATGCCCTCGGTCTCGATCGGGAGAAGACGCTCGAAGCGCTCACGGCCGGCGCCGCGAACTCGTTCATGCTCGGCAACCGTGGCCCCCGCGCTCTGCAGGCCTACGACGAGGACGGCGCCGAGGTGCTCAGCCGCCTGGACATCTTCGTGAAGGACATGGGCATCGTGGGCAGCGCGGCGCGCGCCGCGCACCTCTCGACCCCCGTCGCGAACGCCGCCGAACAGCTGTTCCTGCTCGGCGAGGCACAGGGTCTCGGCGCTCGCGACGACTCCGCCGTGATCCGTGTGATCGCCCCCGAACGACTCTCCTGATCCACTATCGACCCCGGCGCGCCCGCGCCGCGTAACACACTGAAAGAAGAGACCCAGTGACGTTCCCTCTTCCCGCGCTGATCGCGATCGGAATCGCCGGCCTCGCCCTGCTGCTCCTGCTGATCATCCGCTTCAAGATGCAGGCCTTCTACGCCCTGATCCTCGTCTCGATCATCGTCGGGCTCGCCGCCGGTCTTCCGATGACGACGATCGCCGCGACGGAAAGCTCCCCCGAACAGCTCGGCATCATCCAGGCGATCATCGCGGGGGTCGGCGGAACGCTCGGCTCCGTCGCAGTGCTCGTCGCCCTCGGCTCGATGCTCGGCAAGATCATCGAGCTCTCCGGTGGCGCAGAGTCGCTCGCCGGAACCTTCACGAAGTGGCTCGGCCCGAAGAGAGTGGGCATCGCTCTGGTGATCGCCGCGGCGATCCTGGCCATCCCGGTCTTCTTCGACGCAGGCTTCATCATCCTCGTGCCGATCATCTTCGCCTTCTCGAAGGTCGCAGGGCTCAACCCCGTCAAGTTCGGTCTCCCCGTCGCGGGCATCATGCTCGCGGTGCACGTCGCCGTCCCGCCGCATCCGGGCATCGTCGGCGGCGCGACCATCCTCGGCGCCGACATCGGCTGGGTCACGATCTTCGCGCTGCTGATCTCCATCCCGTTGGCCGCTCTGTCCTTCTGGGTCGGCAAGCTCATCAACCGCCGCGAGTTCGCGATGATCGAGGCGACGAAGGAGATGTTCGACAACTTCGGCAACGAACAGCCGTCCTCGAACGCGGGGCTCCGCGACGGCGAGAAGGCACCCAGCGCCTTCACCGTTCTCGGGCTCATCCTCCTCCCGCTCGTGCTCATAATGCTGGGCACGGCCGTCGCGCCGGCATTCGAGGTCGGGAGCTTCTGGAACAGCTTCCTGTCGATGATCGGTCAGCCCATCTTCGCGCTCATGGTCGCGATCGCCGCGGCGATGTTCTTCCTCGGTGTGCGTCGCGGATGGTCGGCTGCGAAGCTCGGCGAGGTCATGGAGTCGGCCTTGCCCGCCGCTGCCGTCATCATCCTCGTCACGGGTGCCGGTGGCGCTTTCGGCCGCATCCTCACCGAGACCGGCATCGGCGGTGCTGTCGCCGAACTGCTCGCAGGATCGGGCATGCCGCTACTGCTCGCCGCGTTCCTCATCTCGTTGATCATGCGCGCCGCACAGGGCTCGGCCACGGTGGCGATCACGACCACGGCCGGTCTCCTGCTGCCGTCGGTCGCAGTGCTGGGACTCGACACGATCCACATCGCGCTCGTCGCGGTCGCGATCGGATACGGGGCCCTCGGCCTCAGCCACGTCAACGACTCCGGGTTCTGGGTCGTCACCCGCTACCTCGGGCTGTCGGTGAAGGACGGCCTGCGCAGCTGGACGCCGCTGACCACGGTCCTCGGTGTCGCCGGGTTCCTCCTCACCTGGCTCACCTATGCAGTCATCCCGATGAGCTGACGACGGTCGAATGCGGGGCCCTCGGAATCCGGAGACGGATGCCGAGGGCCCCGCCCTGTCTGTCCTGGGCTGGCGTAGCGTGGATGTATGGTCACTGTCGCTGAGAACATGGTCCGCACGCTACGAGCCAACGGCATCGACCGGGTGTACGGCATCCCCGGTGATTCGCTCAACGGCTTCACGGACGCCCTGCGTAAAGACGGCACGATCCGTTGGCTGCATGTGCGCCATGAGGAATCAGCCGCGTTCGCTGCTGCGGCGGATGCCGGGCTCACCGGCGACCTCGCGGTGGTCGCCGGATCGTGCGGTCCAGGCAACCTCCATCTGATCAACGGACTGTTCGACGCCAACCGCTCGCGCGTTCCGGTGCTCGCGATCGCCGCGCACATCCCCACGAGCGAGATCGGCACCGGGTACTTCCAGGAGACGCATCCCCAGGAGCTGTTCCGCGAATGCAGCGTGTACGTCGAATACGTCGCCGATCCGGTCCAGATGCCGCGCATCCTCGAGATCGCGATGCGCGAGGCCATCGAGAAGCGCGGGGTCGCCGTGATCGTGATCCCCGGCGAGGTCGCCCTCGCCGATGTGCCGGTCGACCGCGCCACGGTCATCACTCGAGCGCATCCCGTCGTCGTCCCGAACCCGGGCGAGCTCGAGAAGGCCGCCGAACTGCTCAATGCGGCGAAGAACGTGACGATCCTCGCGGGAGCTGGGGTCGAAGGAGCGCATGACGAGGTCGTCGCGCTCGCAGACCGCCTCGGCGCACCCATCGTGCATGCTCTGCGCGGCAAGGAGTTCATCGAGTACGACAATCCGTTCGACGTGGGCATGACCGGGCTGCTGGGCTTCGCCTCCGGCTTCCGTGCGATGGAATCGGCGGACACGCTGCTGGTGCTGGGCTCGGACTTCCCGTACCCGCAGTTCTATCCGGAAGACGCCACGACGATCCAGGTCGACATCAGGGGCTCGCAGCTCGGCAAGCGGCATCCACTCGATCTGGGACTCGTCGGCGACGTCAGAGCGACCGCTGAGGCGCTCCTCCCGCGGATCGCGGAGAAGTCGGATCGTTCGCATCTCGATGACGCCGTCGCGCATTACCGCAAGACGCGGACGAAGCTCGATGAGCTCGCGGTGCCGGCCAAGGGAAAGAACCCGATCCACCCGCAGTACCTTGCCCGCCTGATCGACGAGGCAGCGAGCGAGGACGCGATCTTCACGGCCGATGTCGGTTCCCCGACAGTGTGGGCGGCGCGCTACCTCACCATGAACGGTCACCGTCGACTCATCGGCTCGTTCACCCACGGATCCATGGCGAACGCGCTCATGCACGGCATCGGAGCGCAGACCGCGGCGCCGGATCGGCAGGTCGTCGCTCTGGCAGGCGATGGCGGACTCGCGATGATGCTGGGCGAGCTCATCACGCTCACGCAGAATCAGCTGCCGGTGAAGACGATCGTGGTGAACAACTCCTCGCTCAACTTCGTCGAGTTGGAGATGAAGGCCGCCGGGTTCGTCACGTACGCGACCGACCTCGAGAACCCGAACTTCGCGGCCGTCGCCGAGGCTCTGGGCATCTTCGCACGACGAGTCGAGCGCAGCGAGGACCTTCCGTATGCCGTGCGTGAAGTGCTCGCTCACGATGGACCGGCACTGCTCGACGTCGTCACTGAGCGCCAGGAGTTGTCCATGCCGCCCGCGATCACTGCTGAGCAGGTCAAGGGCTTCGCGCTCTACGCGATCCGCACCGTCATGTCCGGGCGCGGAGACGAACTGCTGGATCTCGCCAGGGCGAACTGGCGGCAACTGTTCTGACCACGCTGGCCCCTGAGCCTGCGGAACGCGCCGCGGTTCGCCGGGGCACACAGCATGCCGTACACTGGACAGGCAGTTGTCTGCATTCTTTTTCCATGCCCGCGGGTGTGGGGCAGAAGCAGATCCAGGGGCCTCACGGTCTCTAGGGCGGTAGCTCAATTGGCAGAGCAGCGGTCTCCAAAACCGCAGGTTGCAGGTTCGATTCCTGTCCGCCCTGCGCGTCAGCGCGATGCTGGCACACGAAAGGTACATTCAGGATGGATCAGGACGAACCGCGCGGCGAAGTCGTCGCGGCAGGCGGCGCTGCCAGTGTGAAGAAGCTCGGCTTCTTCGGCCGGATCGCGCTGTTCTTCCGTCAGGTCATCGGCGAGCTTCGCAAGGTCGTCACACCCACGCGCAAGGAACTGTTCAAGTTCACCGGCGTCGTGCTGGTCTTCGTGGCGATCATGATGGCTCTGGTCTACGGTCTGGACACCGCCTTCTCGTGGCTGACGGCCCAGGTCTTCGGAGTGCCGCAGTAAGCGTCACCCCCGCGGTTGCGACCGCAATGATTGGAAAGAAATAACGTGTCTGAACGATATTCCGACGACGCCGACTGGGCGACCGCTGCGGAGCAGTCCAGCGAGGACGACGAGGCGCAGGAGGGCAATGTCCTCTCGGCCGAAGAGCAGTCCTCCTCTGCTGCAGAGCACGTCGCTGTGCACATCGAGAGCGACGCGGAAGACCTGAGTGAAGAAGGCACGGAAGACATCGACATCGACGACCCGGAGGCGGACGCGATCGTGAACGACGCTCTCAACCTGGACGAAGCGGCTGAATCTGAAGCTGCCGCTGAGGTCCTCAACGACGGAGTGGCCGAAGAGGCCGCAGATCTCGAGGCGGCATCCGCCGAAGAGGTCACTCCCTACGACGGCCCAGACGTGAACGGCGACGAGGATGCCGTGAACGAGGAGACAGCCGAAGCCGCAGATGAGAACGCGGAGGAAGACCCCTACGAGGCCTTCCGCATGGACCTGCGCATGATGCCGGGCAAGTGGTACGTCATCCACTCCTACGCCGGTTTCGAGCGCAAGGTGAAGGCCAACATCGAGCAGCGCAAGTCGACGCTCGAGGTCGAGGACGACATCTATCAGGTCGAGGTCCCGATGGAGGACGTCGTCGAGATCAAGAACGGTCAGCGCAAGATGGTCACGCGCGTCCGGATCCCCGGTTACGTTCTCGTGCGCATGGAGCTCAACGAAGACACGTGGTCCGTCGTCCGTCATACGCCCGGTGTCACGGGCTTCGTGGGCAACGCTCACAACCCGACGCCGCTGCGCTTCGAAGAGGCCTTCAACATGCTGAAGGCGCTCGTCGAGGTCAAGGACGTCCCGACCGCGAAGAACGTCCAGTCCAAGGGTGGCGTCGCTGTCGCTCGGTCGATCCCGGCCGAGGTCGACTTCGAGGTCGGAGAGACCATCACGATCAAGGAAGGCTCGTTCGCAGGCCTTCCCGGTTCGATCAGCGAGATCAAGCCCGAGAGCGGCAAGCTCACGGTACTCGTCTCCCTCTTCGAGCGTGAGACTCCGGTCGAGCTGTCCTTCGATCAGGTCACCAAGATGAACTGACTTCGATCTTCTCGAAACGGCCATCCTTCGGGGTGGCCGTTTCGTCGTTCCACGCAGCCGCAGACATCGGGTAGACTTACGTGGTTTGTGTGTGCGCTTCGGCGTGCGCGAAACAGTACCGCGGTTCGGAGATGCCGGATCGTGGGAGACCGGATGCCTCGGCATCCGTTCGATGAGAGGAAAAGAAAATGGCACCAAAGAAGAAGGTGACCGGCCTGATCAAGCTCCAGATCAACGCCGGCGCCGCGAACCCGGCCCCGCCGATCGGCCCCGCGCTCGGTCAGCACGGCGTGAACATCATGGAGTTCTGCAAGGCGTACAACGCAGCGACCGAGTCGCAGCGCGGCAACGTCATTCCTGTGGAGATCACCGTCTACGAGGACCGCAGCTTCACGTTCGTCCTGAAGACCCCGCCGGCCGCAGAGCTCATCAAGAAGGCTGCCGGTGTGCAGAAGGCATCGGCTACGCCGCACACCGTCAAGGTCGGCAAGATCACCAAGGACCAGGTCCGTCAGATCGCCGAGACCAAGCAGGCTGACCTGAACGCGAACGACATCGAGGCCGCCTCGAAGATCATCGCCGGCACCGCCCGCTCCATGGGCATCACGGTCGAGGGCTGAGGAGAACAATCATGACTAAGTCCAAGGCTTACAACGCTGCCGTCGCGAAGATCGAGGCAGACCGTTTCTACACCCCCACTGAGGCTGTCGCTCTGGCCAAGGAGACCGGCTCGGCGAAGTTCGACTCGACCGTCGAGGTCGCGCTGAAGCTCGCCGTCGACCCGCGCAAGGCGGACCAGATGGTGCGCGGCACCGTCATCCTCCCGCACGGCACCGGCAAGACCGCCCGCGTCATCGTGTTCGCCACCGGCCCCGCGGCCGAGGCGGCCATCGCCGCAGGTGCGGATGAGGTCGGCGGCGCCGAGCTCATCGAGAAGGTCGCCGCAGGCTGGACCGACTTCGACTCGGCCGTCTCGACGCCGGAACTCATGGGACAGGTCGGTCGACTGGGTAAGGTGCTCGGCCCCCGTGGCCTCATGCCGAACCCGAAGACCGGCACCGTGACCCCGAACACGGCGAAGGCCGTGGAGGAGATCAAGGGCGGAAAGATCGAGTTCCGCGTCGACAAGCACGCCAACGTGCACTTCGTCGTCGGCAAGGCCTCGTTCACCGCTGAGCAACTCGATGAGAACATCGGCGCTGCCCTCGAGGAGATCGTCCGCCTCAAGCCGTCGAGTGCAAAGGGCCGTTACATCCAGAAGGGCGCAGTGTCGACGACGTTCGGCCCTGGCATCCCGCTGGACGTCAACGCCATCTGAGCATGATGTAGAAGGGCCCCTGTCGTCGAGACAGGGGCCCTTCTTCGTGCCTTCGGGGGCCCGCCGGCGGATCGCTCAGCCTCGCGCACACGTGAGACACGCCCGGGGGACGGCCAGGATTTGCCGCGTCCCAGGATCCCGCGTAAGTTATTACTTGTTCGCCCCACAGGGAAGCGGAAAGGCCAAGCGCCTCACCCCCCTCAAGCGGAAGAACAACTCCCGAACTCCTTCTCTCACTTGAGAGTGTGGGCGCTTGCGTCTAGGATAGAGAGTCCCACCTCATGGGTAGCGGTCATCGGCTGCACCTCGGATCTGAGATCCGGATGCGCCGATTTGACAGGCTCCGCGAGGCGGGTAAGATTGAGAAGTTGCCCTTCGGGCCTGGTTGTGATGACTGGGTCGGGGGAGCGTCCGATCCTTGAGAACTCAACAGCGTGCACTTGTCAAATGCCAAATTATCCTCGTCCATTGACTTCGGT
>Ga0247738_10000143_pt1 | contig 31887 bp, 27 predicted proteins | sample UWRJL013104B2_FD_180936 | JGI IMG/M metagenome (GOLD analysis project Ga0247738, IMG submission 180936) | Plant litter microbial communities from Arlington Agricultural Research Station in Wisconsin, United States - UWRJ-L013-104B-2 | ecosystem: Environmental > Terrestrial > Plant litter >...
CGCCTGGCTGATCTTCGCCGCGCCGCGTCGCGCGGGCGGGGCAAAGAGTTTCGGCGCAGGGGGCGCGGATCTCGGCCCTTCGGATTTCCTGTGCGAGGCGGTTATCGCGCCCGGATCGACGCTGGTCGGGCGCGCGCTCCCTGCTGCCGAAGACGCGGCGAGCCTGCGCATCCACGATGTCTTCCGCAATGGCGCGCATGTCTTTGCCCGGCGCGAGGCAATCATATTGGCGGCGGGCGACATCCTCCTTGCCGAAGCGACGATAGAACAGCTCGATGCATTGCAGGAGCGCGGGGATCTTCAATGGGGCGCCGGCGCACATGCTGGCAGCGAGGCCGGCAGCGAGATCGGGCGGCTCGACGCGGTGGTCATGCCGGACAGCATCATTCTCGGCTCGCATGTCGGGATGCTGGAGAGCTTCGAGGAACATGGCGTGGAAGTGTTGGCGCTGGCCAGCCGTCGTCGCCGCATCGAAGGGCGCTTCGGTGATCTCCAGTTGGGCCTTGGCGATGTGCTGATGCTCGGTGGCCCGCGTCAGGCGGTGCGTGAAGCCGCGCTCGACGCGATGATCATGCCGCTGTCGCTGCGCGCCGCCTCACGAAAGCATCCCGATGCGCTGCGTTCCATCCTGATCTTCGCCATCGGCATTGCCGTGACGGCCTTCGACCTTGCGCCGCCAGAGATTGCGTTCGGCGGCGTCGTCCTCGTCATGGCGATCCTGGGCAGCCTGCGCCTGCAGAGCGCGTTGCAGGAGCTGAACTGGCCGATCATCCTGCTGCTGGCCTCGATGATCCCGCTGGGCGCTGCCGTGGAAAGCAGCGGCGCTGCGCAGGTCATAGCCAATGCCATTGTCGGCGCGCTGCCCTCGACCGATCCCGTTCTCATCACGATGGTCGTGCTGCTGCTCGCCGTCACGGTCACGCCTTTCGTCGATAATGTCTCCACGGCGGCCGTGTTGAGCCCGGTCGCGGCGAGCATATCCACGCGCGCTGGCGTGCCTATCGAGCCGCTGCTGGTTGCTGTCGCAATGGGTGCTTCGCTCGATTTCCTCACGCCTTTTGGCCATCATAACAATGCCGTGGTCATGGGTGCAGCGGGCTATCGCTTCATCGATTTTCCGCGCCTCGGGCTTCCCTTGCTGGTTATCGCCACGGTCACGGCATTTCTGTTCATCTGGCTGATCTGGTTGACGTGATATGCCTCCAGACTGGCGAGCTCGAAAGGGTTGGCGACAGGCCAGAATTAGAGTAGCCTAGCAATCCAATAGGAAAACGGCGACAATCATGATCTCCAGTAAAGCCCGCTATGCCTTTCGCGCCTTGCTCGCGATCGCCGGATCGCCTGAAGGTGAGTTGATGACGAGCGCGGACATCGCGGCACGCCACAGCATTCCGCACAAGTTTCTCGAGCAGATCCTGCTGGACCTCAAGCGCGCGGGCATCCTGGAGAGCCGCCGCGGCAAGAATGGCGGCTATGTCATGCTGCGCCCGGCAGACACCATTTCCTTCGGGGAAGTGCTGCGTCTGTTCGAAGGTCCGCTGGCCCCGCTGCCCTGTCTGTCGCGGGCTTCCTATCGCCGCTGCGAGGATTGCGCGAGCGAATCGCAATGCCAGATGCGCCGCGAATTCGGCGCCGCTTATGACGCGTATCGCCGCGTCCTCGATTCCCGCTCCATTGCCGACGCCCTGAACAACGGCGTGCGCTACGACGACGAGCAGCGCGTCGCCTGATCCGGGCGTTATGGCCCGGATGCAGCGCCAATAGGGCAATGCGGACTTGAAAAAGCCTACTGATTTAGTAGGCTTTGCGGGTCGCCCATTCCGAAGGGAATCGTCTTGCAGCCGGTTTCGCCGCAGCCCGCGCATCTTCAACGTCGATTGACCCGGTCGCGGAGCATTTTCGGCGCGCTTGTTGCTGCGCTGGTGCTCGCGGGCTGCACGGCGGAAAAGGCGCCGGAGCAGAAGGCGCAGCAGAAAAAAGCGCCCGACCCGGTAGCGCTGTTCAACGTCAGCTATGATCCGACGCGGGCTCTCTATCAGGAGATCAACGCTGCCTTCGCGCAACGCTGGAAGGCGCATCACCAGCAGGTCGTGACCATCCGCATGAGCCATGGCGGATCGAGCCGGCAGTCCGGCGCCATCATTCAGGGGCTGGAGGCGGATGTGGTCACGCTGGCGACCGCTTCCGATATCGATGCGATCGCCGACGCCACGACGAACCGCATCGGCAAGGACTGGCAGACGCGCCTGCCGGTTCGCAGTGCACCTTATACGTCGACAATCGTGTTCCTCGTGCGCGCGGGCAATCCGAAGAGGATTGGCGATTGGGACGATCTGGTGAAGCCGGGCGTCGACATCATCACGCCCAATCCCAAGACCAGCGGCGGGGCGCGCTGGACCTTCCTCGCCGCATGGGCCCATGGCCGGCGCGCGGGTGGCGGGTCCAATCTGGCGGCGCAGCGTTATGTGAGCAGCCTCTTCCGTCATGTCTCGGTGTTCGACAATGGCGGCGTGGGCGCGACCAACACCTTCGTCGAGCGCGGTATTGGCGATGTGTTGCTCACCTGGGAGAACGAGGCGCTTGCGGCGCAGGCGGCATCGGGCCCCGGTCGCTTCGAGATCGTCCGGCCCTCGCTCTCGATCCTCGCCGAGCCGCCCGTCGCACTGATGAGCGGCGACGCGGCCAAGCATGGCACCACGAAAGTCGCCGAGGGTTATCTGTCCTTCCTCTTCACCGAGCAGGCGCAGGACATAATCGCGCGCCACTATTTTCGGCCGCGCAATCCGCAGGTCGCGGCCCGCTATGCCAGCGTCTTTCCGGAAATGACGCTGGTCAGCGTGGACGCTGATTTCGATGGCTGGCGTGCCGCTCAGGCCAAGTTTTTCGCGGATGGCGCGCTGTTCGATCAGATCATGGCGCAGGACGGCCGATGAGTGGGGCGTGCCCAATCAGACCGCTGTCGCAATGGAAGGCATTTGTCGATGAACATGAGCGATAAGCTGACCGGCAAGGCCGAACGGCTGGGGCTGGAAGACACCCAGATCGAGGAAGTGGTCGCCACCCTGCGGCGCGCGCTCAGGGATATGCGTTTTGGCTCGATCTCGCTGACCGTCCATGACGCGCGGGTCGTGCAGGTGGACGTTACGGAGAAGCGGCGCTTCTAGGGGGAGCGCTTACCGCGCATACCCGTTCTCGGGCGAAGGCCGGGGCCAACTCATATAATGCTTACGCCCGCGGGTATTCGGCGCTTCTCGCCGAAGATGGACCAAAATTTTTCATCAACAACAGTCGTTCCTCATCCAAAGAAAAAGGGGCCGCCGCGTGAGCGACGACCCCTCCAGTTGTCCTGGGAGCCAGTTCCCAGTGGATTAGAACTTGAAGCTGACCGTGCCGCCCCATGTGCGGGGATCGCCCGGGAAGCCCGCGATCAGACCGGTGTTGCTCGAACCGAACACGAGCTGATCATAATAGCGCGCACCGAATGCATTACGCACCCAGCCGTAGATGTTGAAGTCGCCGGTGCGGAAGCCCGCGCGGAAGTTGGTCAGATTGTAGCTTGCGATCCAGGTGTAGATTGACGGCGAGGGGTTGGACGAGAATTTCGACCGGAAGCTGCCATCGACACCGAGATAGACCTGACCATCCTTGGCCAGGAGCGTGGCCGGCGTGTTGACCTCTGCGCCGTAGGAGACGGCCCATTTCGACACGCCCGGCAGAACCTGGCCGGAGACGTCGCAATTGGCGGGGCTGTACGACGGACTGGCCGAGGTTCCAGGCCGGCCGGCAGCGCTTTCCGGATGGGTTGCATCCACTGCGGTGCCGCCAGCACGCTCGGGCGGGCAGGGTGCGTCGACGAACTTGGTGTACTTCGCGTCGGTATAGGCGCCGTTGACATAGGCGTTGAACCGGTCGCTCGGCCGGATGGAGAAGTCCACTTCGAAGCCCTGGCTGCGAACCTGCTCGGCATTGGCGAGATAGCCACGCAGCACGCCATACTGGCCGTTGCTGACATTAGCCTGGAAGTCGTCGATCGTGGTGCGATAGGCGGCGACGTTCAGCGTTGCGCGGCGGTCCCAGAACTGCGTCTTGATGCCTGCTTCGAAATGGTTGACCGATTCCGGCTTGATGGTGCCGGTTGCAAGGATCGGGTTGCCCGCAGCGTCGGCCGGCACGCCGTTCTGGTTGATACCGCCCGTCTTGAAGCTCTTGGCATAGGTGCCATAGAACAGCACGTCCCTGGCGACCTTGTAGCTGAGCGTTACGTCATAGCTGAAGTTCCATGCGCTGAACGAAGGCTCGATCAGCTGCGGCGCATAAATGCCGCGCTGCGCGACGCTGACCGCGTCGGTTGCGCTCTGCAGCACTTCGTGGCCGTCGCGTGCGAAGACATGGCGCTCATAATGGCCCGACTTCTTGTCATAGTTCAGGCGGACGCCCGGCGAGATGGAGAGCGCGTCGGTCAGCTTGAAGTCGACCTTGCTGAACACGGCGAAGCTGGTGTTCTTCAGCCACTGCGTATTGACGGCGGTCAGACCGTTCAGGATGTCAGCCGTGATCTGGCCGGCATTGGTGAGGTTCCAACGGCTGGAGGCGGAGCCCTGCTGTTCGAGACCCTGCGTATCGATCCGCTGGTAGAAACCGAATGCGCCAACGACGACATTCAGCTTCGTGCTGTCATAGTTGAAGCGGAATTCCTGCGAATACTGATCCTGCTGCGAGGGATTCTGCGACTTGGAAACGATTGGCAGACCAGAGTAATCGCGGTCATTCTCGGGCTTCCAGTCCCAGAAGCGCCAGGCGCTGACCGAGGTGAACGTGCCGATGCCGGCATCCCACACGATCTTGGCTGCGGCGCCGCCGGTCTTGTTGCCTGCATTGAGCGAGGCATCTACATCGGACGTGCGAGCCCAGGGATTGGGGTTGGGCGTATAACCAGCCTGTGCGGCAAGGGCCGGGAACTGGCGGCTAGCGAGGCGCTGGGTCGAGCCGTAGCCGACGAAGACCGTGGCGCAGCACTCAGGCTGCTGGCCGCTCCAGTCGCCCGAAAGCGTGATGTCGAGATCTTCATTGGGGCGGAACAGGAGCTGGCCGCGGAAGCCGAGATTGTCCTGCTCGTTGACCCAGTTGCTGCCGGTCGTGTTGAAGATCGTGCCGCGACGGTTGGTGCCCGAGACTGCGATGCGCGCTGCGATCTTGTCTGTCAGCGGACCGGAAACGGCGGCTTTGAACTGCTTGAAATTATAATTGCCGAGCGAGACTTCCGCGCGGCCCTCATAATTGAACGTGGGCTGGTTCGTGCGGATGTTGATCGCGCCGGCCGTGGTGTTCTTGCCATAGAGTGTGCCCTGGGGCCCGCGAAGCACTTCGACCTGCGCGACGTCGAGGAAGTCGAACACGGCCTGAGCAGGGCGCGCATGATAGACGTCATCGACATAGATGCCGACGCCGGGATCGAACCCGTCATTGGTGAGGCCGAAAGGCACGCCGATGCCGCGAATGTTCACGCCGGTGTTGCGCGGATTCTGCGAATAGACCTGCAATGAAGGCGCAAGCTGCTGCACCTTGTAGACGCTGAACGCGCCGGTATCGTTGATGGCCTTGCTGTCGAGTACGGCAATAGCCAGCGGCACGTCCTGCGCGGTTTCTTCGCGACGGCGGGCCGTAACGATGATCGCGTCGCTGTTCTGATCGTCGGCACCTTCGGCCGCTGCATCGGCTGCCGCTTCGGCGCCGGCTGCAAAGGCATGGGCGGGATAGACTGCATAAGCTGTGGCCAGGAGCAGCCCGGCGATTGTCGACTTCTTCATTGTAGCCCCTTTTCTTCGATGCCTCCGGAGATCCGGCAGGCATATGTTTCAATCTGTTTCGTGCGCCGCCCGGCCCTTTGACCGGCCCCCGGATGACGCTGAATGCGTGTGGTCTTTCGCGTGTGCCCGTTGCCTGACCGGCCGGCGCTGACGCAGGCTCGGTCTGTGCGGGCGGGCCGCGATCAGGCCGCGATCAGCGGCGCCTCCCTTTCGGTCGGTGCCTCAAGCGGCAGGAAGTCGGGCACGGAGAGGTAGCGCTCGCCCGTGTCATAGTTGAACCCGAGCACGCGGCTTCCGGCAGGCAGCTCGGCGAGCTTGGCGGCAATGGCGGCAAGCGTCGCGCCCGAGCTGATGCCGACCAGCAATCCTTCCTCGCGGGCCGAACGACGGGCAAATTCCTTCGCGTCGTCCGCGTCGACCTGGATGATCCCGTCGAGCAACTGCGTGTGCAGATTGGCTGGGACGAACCCTGCGCCAATGCCCTGAATCGGGTGCGGGCTTGGGCTGCCGCCGGAAATGACCGGCGATGCCTTGGGCTCGACTGCGAAGACTTTGAGCTGCGGCCAGACCGGCTTGAGCGCCTCGGCAATGCCCGTGATATGGCCGCCGGTGCCGACGCCCGTGACGATTGCGTCTATCGGCGTGTCGCGGAAGTCATTGAGGATTTCCAGCGCGGTCGTGCGTGCGTGCACGGCGACATTGGCCGGGTTCTCGAACTGCTGGGGCATCCACGCGCCGGGCGTCTCGCCGACGATCTGCAAGGCACGCTCGATGGCGCCTTTCATGCCCTTTTCGCGAGGCGTGAGATCGAAAGTCGCGCCATAAGCCAGCATCAACCGGCGGCGTTCAACGCTCATGCTCTCCGGCATGACCAGTACGAGCTTGTAGCCCTTCACCGCCGCAACCATGGCCAGCCCGACGCCGGTATTTCCCGAGGTCGGCTCGACGATGGTCCCGCCGGGCGTCAGCTGTCCCGATTGCTCGGCCGCTTCGATCATGGCGAGCGCGATGCGGTCCTTGATCGAGCCGCCCGGATTGGAACGCTCGGACTTGATCCACACCTCGGTGTCGCCGAACAGCCGCTGGATGCGGATATGCGGCGTATTGCCGATGGTCTCGAGAATGCTGTCCGCTCTCATTGGTGCGCGCCTTCCGAAAATGAGGGTGCGTGCGGCTGGCGCGCGAGGCGCTCGATGGGCTGGCGCGGCGGCGTATGGCCGTCGATCAGCGCGTCGAGCAGGCTGCGGCCCTCGGACCAGTTACCCAGATCCGACTCCGCGTTGATATGTCCGGCCTCGCCCGCGTCCACGAACTCCGCGCCCCACAGTCCGGCAAGCCGGCGCGACTGCTCGAAGCTGGCAAACGGATCGTCGCGGCTCGCGACGACGACGGTCGGGAAGCGCAGGATGATTTTCGGTGCCGGGCCAAAGCTCGCCAGACGCGGATCGCTATCGGGTCCATCGACCTCCGGCGGCGCGACGAGCAGCGCACCAGCGACGGGCCAGCCATAGACCTGACCCTCCAGCGCAGCCCACCAGGCCACGGCAAGGCAGCCCAGGCTATGCGCGCACAGGATGACCGGCGCCCGCGTCTGGCGGATCGCCTGATTGAGCTTCGTGACCCACACATTGCGGACCGGACGCTCCCACAGGCCCATATCGGCGCGGTCGAACCAGCTGGTTTCGCGCTGCCAGATTGATTGCCAGTGACCGGGCCCGCTATTGTCGAGCCCCGGCACCATCAGCACCTGCGGTGTGTTCGCTGTTTCCCAGCCGTCAAGGTCATGCATCGCCTGCTCCTGTCGCGGGTTGTGAGCCGAATCTCGGGTTGCCCTATAAGTCATATATACTCGATCAATTTAATAGGGAAAGATAGTGCGCTACGTCTAGTGGTTGTTTGCGCGGGATAGGTCGCGTCCTTTTTGTCCTGTTTGTTAGTGCAGAGTTTCCAGCCAGCGGCTGATCGTGGCCTGTCCAGCAGCGACGGCACGCGGCCCGTGCCGGTCATGCGCATCGCGCAGGCTTGGGACATCGTGGCCCGCCTCCTCGACGGCCTCGGGCCATTGCTCCATCCACTGGTGGAAGCGCGCGTCCAGACCCATTTCGGCATGGAACTGGAGTGCCAGAAGATTGCGCCCGCGCCGGAAAGCCTGATGCTCATATGTGGCGCTGGAGGCCAGCAGTTCGACGCCTTCGGGCCGCGTGAACGTGTCGCCATGCCAGTGCAGTACAGGCACATCGACGAGCGCCCCGAGCGGGCCATTGCGCGCGCCGGGATGAATATTGATCGGATGGAAACCGACTTCTTTTGACGGGCCAGCATAGACCCGTGCACCCAGCGCAGCGGCGATCATCTGCGCGCCGAGGCAGACGCCCAGCGTAGGCCGGTCGGCGGCGAGGCGCTGTTTGAGGCGGGAGAGCTGGCAGCGGATCCAGGGATAGCGGTCCTGCTCATAAACGCCCATGGGGCCGCCCATCATGATTAAAAGGTCAGGTTCGCGCAGGTCGATCTGCGAGAAGCCGGGATCGCTCACGTCCACGCGGTCGATAGCATAGCCAGCGGCTTCGATTGGCTCGCGGAAGCCCGCGACGCCTTCATGCGGCACATGGCGGATGATGAGCGCGCGCTTCGTTGCCCTGCTTTTCGCAGGTGTCGCGTCATGCGGGGAAAGGCGGCGCGCGCTCGACATCACAGACCCAGCCGGCTCCAGAACTCACTCGCGGTCGAGACGATCACGGGCGCGCCCGCATCGGCCGGCGCGAGGCGCCAGCTGCTATGGGGCAGGGGGGATTGATAGCCGCGCGGACTCCTGGAAGGCCGGTTGGCAGCTTGGGGTCGAAAACGTGTCTTGAAGGCCATATCGTCATCTCCTGCGAAGGAGCACGAAACCGGCGTTGTCGCGTGGGTTCGTGCGCTTTAGCGGTTGGTCACGCGGAGCAAGCTGATTCACATCAAAAGCCGCGATCCGGCGACTCGGGGAACGCTCCCTTTGGCACCGGACGAACTAACTCTGCCAAATCGATTGAGAATGATCAACAAACACATGATTGGGGCAGCTAAAATTTTTCTGCCTCCGCCCTAGTGCGTGAATGGGGTTTTGATGTGCTGCGGACGGCGCGGTTTTGCGCTGCCTATGCGTGCCCTTATCTGCGTTCCGGGGCACGTTCCGACGAAAAGTCATTTTGCGCCTTTGCTGCGCTCCATTAGGGTCAGGGCAATGAAGAACGATGCCATAGAGGTCGTCCAGGCCATGGAGAGCGAGATCGGTCCGAGCGAGACGGGCTCAAGCACGAACAGCTCATCGGCTTCTGGCGGCTATTGGGATATTGACGGGCTGGTCGGCGAACTGGCGTCCGCGCGCGCGAAGTGGCGGCAGAACGTGCGGCATCATGTCGAATATGGCGGCGCGGGATTCCCTTCGCGCGGCGACCTGACCAAGATCATGGAGGCACTCTGTGGTGCGCTCTTCCCGCTGCGGCTCGGCCCGGCCTTCGTGCGTGTCGACAATGAGGACGCCTATGTCGCGCAGACGCTGCAGACGGCGCTGAGTCGTCTTTACGGGCAGATCCGTCTGGAGCTGTTTTATGCACATCCGGAAGATAGCGCCGTGCAGGTCGATGCTGCGGCCGCGCGGATCATCGGCCTATTCGCCAGCCGACTCGCGACCTTGCGCACGCTGCTGGATAGCGATGTCGAGGCGGCCTTCATGGGCGATCCTGCTGCGCGCAGCGTTGACGAGGTGCTGATCTGCTACCCGTCGATCTTCGCGATTATCCATCATCGCCTCGCTCATGAGCTTTCCGGCCTTGGTGCGCCGCTGGTCGCCCGGCTGATCTCGGAGATTGCGCACAGCAAGACCGGTATCGACATTCATCCCGGCGCCACCATCGGCGACAATTTCTTCATCGACCATGGCACGGGCGTGGTGATCGGCGAGACCGCGATCATCGGCAATCGCGTGCGCCTGTATCAGGGCGTGACGCTGGGTGCGCGCAGCTTCAGCCTCGCCGAGGACGGCAGCTTGGAAAAGGCCCTGCCGCGCCACCCTATCGTCGAGGATGATGTCGTCATCTATGCCGGTGCGACGATCCTGGGCCGCGTCACCATCGGCGAGGGCTCGGTCATTGGTGGCAACGTATGGCTGACCCACAGTGTCCCGCCAGGCAGCAATGTGCGGCAGGCCAGCGCCGAGAACCAGATTACCAGCCGCACCGATGGCCGGCCGGCAGGCACGTTGCCTCCCGCCTGAAACTGCCCGCGTCCCGGGAACGAACCTTGCATGAGGACGTTTGATTCGATCTGGGGGACTCTGCGTGGCCGAAGCCGAACATCCGACAAGCTCCGCTAGCCGGTTCGAAATGCTCGTTCAGAGCGTCACGGACTATGCCATTTACATGCTCGATCCACAGGGACTCGTGACCAGCTGGAATGCCGGGGCGCGGCGCTTCAAGGGCTACGAGGCCGAGGAGATTATCGGCCAGCATTTCTCCCGCTTCTACACCCCGGAAGAGCGGGAACGGGGCATCCCGAGAATCGCGCTGGAGACGTCTGAGCGCGAGGGCCGCTTCGAGGCGGAAGGCTGGCGTGTCCGCAAGGATGGCACCAACTTCTGGGCCAATGTGGTCATCGATCCGATCCGCGACCCCGCCGGCAATCTGGTCGGCTTCGCGAAGGTTACGCGCGATCTCACCGAGCGCAAGGCCGCCGAGGAAGAACTGCACCGCAGCGAGGCGCGCTTCCGCCTGATGGTCCAGAGCGTGACCGACTATGCGATCTACATGCTCGATCCCGAAGGCCATGTGAGCAGCTGGAACGCGGGAGCCGAGCGCCTCAAGGGCTATTCCGAGACCGAAATCGTGGGCGAGCATTTCTCGCGTTTCTACACCGACGAAGACCGGGAAGCGGGCATTCCCCGCATCGCACTGGAGACGTCAGCCCGCGTGGGGCGCTTCGATGCTGAGGGATGGCGCGTGAGGAAAGATGGCTCCCGGTTCTGGGCAAGCGTCATCGTCGATCCGATCCGCGCCGATGACGGCAGTTTGATTGGCTTTGCCAAGGTGACGCGCGATCTGACCGAGAAGCGCCATGTCGAGGAGCAACTGCGTCAGTCGCAGAAGATGGAGGCTGTCGGCCAGCTGACGGGCGGCCTTGCCCATGATTTCAACAATCTCTTGAGCGGCATCAGCGGGAGCATCGAGATGATGCAGATCCGGCTGGCGCAAGGCCGGCTGGGCGAACTCGAGCGCTATGTAGTGGCCGCGCAGGGGGCGGTGAAACGCGCCGCCGCGCTCACCCATCGCCTTCTGGCCTTTTCGAGGCGTCAGACGCTGGACCCCAAGCCCACCAACGCCAATCTGTTGGTGAGCGGTCTGGACGAACTCATCCGCCGCACCATGGGCCCGGCCATCGAGGTCGAGATCGTAGGGGCAGGCGGGCTCTGGCCGATTCTCGTCGATCCCAACCAGCTCGAAAATGCCATTCTCAATCTCTGCATCAACGCGCGAGATGCTATGCCCGACGGCGGGAAGCTGACGGTCGAGACAGCGAACAAGTGGTTCGATGAACGTGGGGCACTACGCCACGATCTGCCCGCTGGCCAATATGTGTCGCTATGCGTCACCGATACCGGCACCGGCATGACGCCAGACGTGATTGCCAAGGCGTTCGATCCCTTCTTCACGACCAAGCCGCTCGGCGAGGGCACGGGGCTGGGCCTTTCCATGATCTATGGCTTTGCGCGCCAGTCCGGTGGTCAGGTGCGTGTCTATTCAGAGGTCGGCCAGGGCACGACCATGTGCATCTATCTGCCCCGGCACACGGAGGATGCGTCATCCGATGAGGAGACGCCGATGCCTGCGCCAGGGCCAGCGGGCAATGGCGAGGTGGTGCTCGTCATAGACGACGAGCCGACCATCAGGATGCTGGTGTCGGAAGTGCTGGCCGAGGCGGGCTATGCAGTGATGGAAGCACAGGATGGCCCCGGCGGCCTTCGCGTATTGCAATCGAACGTTCGCATCGACCTGCTGATAACGGATGTCGGCCTCCCTGGCGGCATCAATGGCAGGCAGGTCGCGGACGCTGCGCGGGTGAGCCGCCCCGATCTCAAAGTGCTGTTCATCACGGGCTATGCGGAAAATGCTGTGGTCGGCAACGGACGGCTGGAGAAAGGAATGCATGTTCTTTCCAAGCCGTTTCAGATGGACACGCTTGCCCGGCGCATTCGCGAAATCGTCGAGGGCTAGGCCGGCATTTGCCCGGCGTCGCGACGCGCGGAAACAGAGAGGGTCCTCGCCACCTCAGACACTCGCCCCTGCGATTTCCGCCATCGCAGTCCGATCGAGAATGATGACGGTGCGCCGGTCGGGCGTGCTGATAATGCCTGCCGTGCGCAACTGGGTTATCTGACGGCTGATCGTCTCAATGGTCAGTCCCAGGACATCCCCGATTTGCTGGCGATCCAGCGGAAGCTCGAACCGATCGAGATCTCCGGCCCCGGCGCAGCTCGACTGCGCGAGGCGGCGAGACATGTCGAGCAGGAAGGTAGCCACCCGTTCGCTTGCGCTCTTGCGGCCCAGAAGCAACATCCAGTCGCGCGCCCTGTCGAGTTCGTCGAGCGTGCGCTTGAGCAATTTATGCTCGAGCTCGGGATGCGCCCGCGCAAATCCGTCAAAAGCAGAACGCGTGAAGCTGCACACCTTCGCATCGGTTAAGGCCGTCACCGTGTGCGGACTCGTCTGCCCAAAGGGCCGGCCAATGAAATCGCTGGAATAGACGACACCGACGATTTGCTCGCGCCCGTCTGCTGTTGATGTCGAGAGCTTGAGCGCGCCTTCGATGACGTTTGCGACGAGAAGCGATTCATCGCCTTCCCACATCAGGGATTGCCCGCGACTGATCTTCTGCCGCCGCCCGATGCGGTTCAGCACTTCAAGTTCTTCGGCGTTGAGGGAGGAACATATGGCCCGATTCCGGACGAGGCATTGTTCGCAAGAGGACATGGCCGGCCAATATAGGAGAGGGGCGAGGATGGATAGCTGACAATTTGTATGTGTTGCTTACAATTTGACTGAGGTCAACGCAGCCTTTGAGCCGTTCTGCTTTCATGAATCCACGGAAGAGGGAGCGGTCCATGATCGAAGCAACATCAACAAGCCATCCAGCCTGCGAGCACAGGCGGATACCCGGCACTATGCTGTTCGATGGCGATGCGGCTTCCCGCGGCTACGCCCTGAACGCGATGTGCTATTCCTTCAATGACGCGGGGAACAGGGCTGCATTTCTGGCCGATGAAGCAGCTTATTGCGAGCGCTTCGGCCTGACCGCAGAGCAGAAGGAAGCCGTGCGGAGCCGCCGGGTTCTCGCGATGCTCGCGGCTGGCGGCAACATCTATTATCTCGCCAAGCTCGCGGGCATTCTGGGTCTGAATGTGCAGGATGTCGGCGCACAGCAGACCGGCATGACCGTGGAAGCCTTCAAGCAAATGCTTCTCAATCAGAGGGAGGCCTGACTCATGGCGAACATCATCGGCGGAATCTTCACGAGCCATGTCCCGGCAATCGGCGCCGCGATCGCGCGTGGCCAGCAGCATGAGCCCTATTGGAAGCCACTTTTCGACGGCTTCGACCCCGTCCATAGCTGGTTGGCGGTGCAAAAGCCGGACATCGTCGTCGTCTTCTACAACGATCATGGCCTCAACTTCTTTCTCGATAAAATGCCCACGTTCGCGGTTGGCGCGGCGAGCCTCTATCGCAATGCCGATGAAGGATGGGGGCTTCCCGTCCAGCAGGCGGTCGAAGGCGATCAAGCTCTGTCCTGGCACATTATCGAACAACTGGTCGCAGCGGAGTTCGACATCACCATGTGCCAGGACATGATGGTGGATCATGCCGTGATCGTGCCGTTTCAGCTGACATGGCCTGGTGTCACGAAATGGCCCGTGAAAATCGTGCCGATTGCCATCAATACCGTCCAGTTCCCGCTGCCCAGCCCCAAGCGTTGCTATGCGCTGGGGCAGGCTGTCGGCCGGGCGATCGCGTCATGGCGCGGGTCCGAGAAGGTCGTGGTCATGGGAACCGGCGGCCTGTCGCACCAGCTTGAGGGCGAAAGAGCGGGCTTCATCAACAAGGAATATGATCATTTCTGCCTCGATAATATAGGAGCGAACGCGGAGGCCCTCATTGGGAGCAGCGCGATCGACATTGTGGAGCAGGCGGGGAGCCAGGGCATCGAAATCCTGAACTGGATCGCTGCGCGTGCTGCCTTGGGCGATGACGTCAGGGAGATCAGCCGCAACTATCATGTGCCGATCTCGAACACGGCTGCAGCGACGATGTTGCTGGAGACCGGATCTGCATTGGATGCCGCAGCCTGATTGTTTGGCACGGCGGGCCTAGAGCCCGACTGCCCTGCAGGCTGCCCGAAATGCGGGGCCGGTGTCGATGAGGCTGACAAGTCCGAACAGCGCGATCCCGCTGCCGATCACTGCGCGTGACCTGCGGTCCTCGCGCATGGATCTCAGCGTCGAGAAACAGACAGAAGCGCCCGCCAGTCCCGGCAAGGTGCCGATGCCGAAACCTGCCATCACGAGCGCGCCAGACAGGAAGCTGCCGGTGAACATGGCGTAAATCAGGGCGCCATAGACCATGCCGCACGGGAGGAGGCCCCAACCCAGACCGGCGAGAAAGGCGCTTCCGCCATGGCCGGGCCAGCCAAGCCGGCAAGCTGGCGCCAGACGTGCGAGCGCGCTTGGACCCGGCAGCAGCCCCGCCATCGACAGGCCGATCCAGCCGAGCGAAAGAGCGGCCGCCCAGCGCAACAGCCGATGCCCCAGTTCTGGGTCGAGGCCAGTGACGGCAAGCGTCCCGAAGCCTCCTGCCATTGCGCCGAGCATCGCATAGGCAGTGACTCGTCCGGCATGAACCGCGACAAGCGCGCGGGCGTGCGCAACGGGCCGGGCCGCAGGCATTAACGTCATCGCGGCAATCCCGCCGCACATGCCGATGCAGTGCAGGCTCGCGGCCACCCCAAGCGCTAGTCCGCCCGCCAGTGTGAGCGGCGAAGCCATGCTCAGATTGCGCTGCTGAAGCGTTGCGCCGGATCAGTGCGGTAGCGGTCGAAGAGCGCCGCTATCGTGCGTGCATAGGGACGGCCCTCCGGCGTGATGATCAGACGCGTGCCTGCCATGTCCGCAAGCCCAGCCTCGAAAAAGGGACGAAGCACATGGCTATCCGGCATGATCGCCCCGAGCTTCGATATATCTGCCTCGCCCTGGCAGAGGAGCGCTTCGATGGTCGCCGCCCGTAACCGGTCGTCAGCATCGCGAAGCACACCTCGGGTGGCCGGCAGGCGGTGCGCAGAACACATCATCCGATATCGGCCGCTATGTTTCTCGTTCTGGATGATCCTGTCGGGAAACTGGCTGATCGCCGAAGCGCCGAAGCCGATCAGGATGTCGCTGCCGTCGTCCGTGAAGCCCTGAAAATTGCGATGGCATTGGCCACTTTGCGCCGCGCGCGCCAGCAGGTCGCCGGGCTTCGCAAAATGATCGAACCCGATCGGCACATATCCTGCGGCAGTCAGGCGCTCATAGCCCAAAGCGGCCATTGCAAACCGTTCTGTCTGATCCGGCAGGGCGTCGGCCTGAACTTGCTTCTGCCGCGGAAGCAGATGCGGAACATGGGCGTAGCCGAACAGGGCGATCCGCTCCGGCGAAAGCGCGATGGTCTGGTCCAGCGTGGTGGCGAGGATTTCGGCGCTTTGGCCGGGCAGGCCATACATGAGATCGAAATTGATGGAGCCGATCCCCGCGGCTCGCAGCCGTTCGACCGTGTCGACAATGAGCGCGTGAGGCTGCACCCGTCCGATAGCCGCCTGAATCGCTGGATCGAACGTCTGTACGCCGAGGCTGACCCGGCTCACACCAGTGGCCGCAAGCGTCATGTCCCAATCGGCCGGGAGACTGCGCGGATCGAGCTCGACAGAGAGGACAGGGTTCTTGCTGCGAAAACTGACCAGCAGGACATCGAGGAGCCGGGCGAATTCAACAGGAGAAATCGCATTGGGGCTGCCTCCGCCGAATGCGATGTGACCCACAGTGCCTCGGCCGCCGAGCAGCCCGGCGACCATCTGAATTTCAGTGTGAAGGGCGTCGAGATAGCTGCTCAACCGTTGCGATCGATTGGCACGGCCGGTGTTGCATCCGCAGTACCAGCAGATTTCCTTGCAGAAGGGGATGTGCACATAGAGCGACAATGGCTGGCCATGTGCGACTTGCCCCAGCGCGTCGCGGAAATGACTTTCTCCCACCGCGTCCGTGAACTCAACTGCGGTTGGATAGCTCGTATATCGCGGCACGGGGCGCGCGAGCAATTCTGGATGATAGGGCCACATATTGGCCGCGTAGCGCAATGTCGCGCTGTTGCCCTTGACCTGCGTCAAGCCCTTGGTTGCGCGAGGTCAAAGCGCCTAAATGCATGCAGAGCTAACGAGTGTTCATGTTCTCAAAAACCGAAGGGAAGAACACATGAAGGCTCGTTTTCTCACATGTCTTGCCGGCGCGATTGCCATCGCTACCCCAATGGCCGTTCAGGCGGGATCGCCCGATGGCAAACTCCAGGTCAAGATTCTGGCGACCGGCGTTCTGCCCGACGGGAAGATCAAATCGGTGGAGAACAATGCCCTTGGCGCCAATGCGGCGACACAGACCGCTGCCAGCGATAACTGGGTGCCCACGGCGGCTCTCGAATATTTCATTTCCCCAAATGTTTCGGTCGAGACGATCTGCTGCTTCACGGCGCACCATGTCGATGGCACGGCCGGATCGGTCGCTGGCCGCAATAACCTTATCGACAATATCCTGATCCTGCCGGCGACGGTGACGCTGAAGGGCCATATGACTGGCATTGGCCCCATCAAGCCCTATGTCGGCGCGGGTCCAAGCTACTTCATCATTCTTGATTCAAAGGTGGGCGCGGGCGGAACCGCTCTTGGCGCCACGAGCGCCAATGTGAAGTCCAAGCTTGGCTTCGCTTTGCAGACCGGTGTCGACATTGCCGTCAATGATCGCGGTCTGGGCATCACGTTCGATGCCAAGCGCTATTTCATGAAGCCGCTTGCCAGCTTCTATGTCGGGAACACGGAAGTCCTCCGCACGCGCCATAATCTCGATCCTTGGGTCCTCAGCGCGGGCTTGGCCTATCGCTTCTGACGTTCGAAACGTCCGCCGCTTGTGGCGCGCGGAGCTCCCGGTCGGGCTGCTCCGCGCGCCATTTTCTTTATCTGTCGGGCGGTCGCTTCAGGTCAGAGGGCCGTCCTGATCGTCGATGAGAATGCGCATGGCAGCGCCGTCGGGATCCTCGAACTGGCCTGTCCTGAGCGACCACAGAAAAGCGACAAGCCCGGCCAGGCCAAGGAAGAGCGCGATCGGAATGAGGATGAGGACGCCGTTCATTTGACGGCCCAGCGCAGGCGCAAACTGTTGGCGATCACGATCAGGGAGCTGCTCGACATGGCGATCGCGGCGACGAGGGGCGTGACCAGACCGGCAATGGCGAGCGGAACGGCGAAGATATTATAGCCTATAGCCAGCGCGAAATTCTGCCTCACGATGCGCATCGTGGCACGGGCGGCACGCACAGCTTTGGGAATGGCGAGCAGGCTATCGCCGAGAAACACGATGTCTGCTGCCTGTTGCCCAACGTCGCTGGCCGAGGCAGGCGCCATGGAGACATGGGCTGCCGCGAGCGCAGGCCCGTCGTTGAGACCGTCGCCCACCATGAGTGGTCGTTGTCCGGCCGCGACTTCGCTTTCGAGCCTTGCAAGCTTTTCGGCCGGGCGCATGCCGCCTTTCCCTGCAATGCCGAGCAGAGTCGCGACGGCGCCCACCGTTTCCGGCCGATCGCCGGACATGATCGCTGCGGGCAGGCCAAGCGTCTCAAGTTCGGCGAGTGCCTGTGCCGCGCCGGGCCGAATCGCGTCCGCAAAGCGAATGACATGGATGCGGCCGAGGTCGAGCGTCACCGCCATGACGAGGTCATCGTCAATCCCATCCAGCTCCTGGGGTGTCGGACGGCGCATCGCAACGGCCGCGCCGTTGAAGCGCGCGAGGACGCCTTCGCCGGGCACCTCTTCGATATCGGTGAGTATTGCCGGTCCGACCTGCGCGCCGCCGAGCGCGTGGCGCAGCGACGTGGCGAGCGGATGGCGGCTCGCCATGGCAAGACCGCGCCCAATGGCACGCTCCTCATCGCTGAGGGCTTCCAGACCACTTGGCTCGGGCCGGCCGAGGGTTATCGTCCCGGTTTTATCGAACAAGGCTTTATCGGCCTGAGCGAGCCGTTCCAGCGCATCGCCGTTTTTGACCAGTAGGCCGTCCCGCATCATCGCGCCGCAGACCACCACCTGAGCGACCGGAACGGCAAGGCCCAGCGCACAGGGGCAGGTGATGATCAGCACGGCAATGGCGATGAGCATGGACTCATGCCAGCCTGCACCCGCCAGCATCCAGCCGGCAAAGCTCAACCCGGCCAGCAGATGGACGGCGGGCGCATAGAAACGCGCGGCGCGATCGGCGAGCCGGACATAGGCCGACTTGGCTTGCGCCGCGCCTTCCATCAGACGTGCGATCTCGGCAATGGCCCGCGCTTCGCCGACGGCCGTCACTTCAAGCGTGACCGGCCCATCTAGATTGAGCGTGCCAGCGGCAGCCAGTGCCCCCGGTCCCAGGGCAACAGGCCGGCTCTCGCCCGTGAGCAGGGAAAGGTCGAAACGGCTCGTCCCGCTTGTGATCACGCCGTCCGCCGCCAGCCGCTCACCCGCCGCGACGAGGACGCGATCGCCCGGTTGCAGGCCGTCAGCGGCGATCCAGTGGCTCGATCCATCCGCATCAAGCCGCATCGCCCCCGGCGCTGTCCGCCGGACCAGAGCCTCGGCGCCACTGGCCGCGCGGCCACGCATCATTTCGTCGAGCACGCGACCTGCAAGCAGGAATGTGAGGAGCATGAGCGCACCGTCGAAATAGGCGTGCGGCCCATCAAAGATCGTCTCATAGAGGCTCATGCCCGTCGCCAGCGTGACGCCGACCGATATGGGCACATCCATGTTCGTGCGACCAACCCGCAGCGCTTTCCAGGCCGAAGCGAAGAAGGGGCGTCCGGCATAAGCGACGGCGGGAATGGCGATGAGAGCGGAAATCCAGTGGAACAGGCTGCGCGCACTGCCCTCCGCGCCGGACCAGACCGAGACGGAGAGGAGCATGACATTCATCGCAGCGAAACCGGCAACGGCCAGCGCGCGCACGAGGCGCTTGAGCGCGATGCTGCGCTGGCTGGCGGCCGCATTATGCAGCGGCTGGGCGTCATAACCGATGGCGTCGAAGGCGCGGATTAGATCGGGTTCGGCAAGATCGGGTTCATGGGTGACGGCGACCGTCCGGCTCGAGAAGTTGACGCGTGCGGCGCTGATACCCGGTTGCTGAGGCAACATGCGCTCTATCTTCGCGATACAACCCGCACAGTGCATGTCCGGCACGGCGAAGCGCGTTTCGACTGCGCTCTGGGTCCAATCCTTGGGAGCGGCCTGATATGTCATTGCAGGTCCACGATCCGGTGGAAGACGCTTGGCCCGGCCTTCGCTTGTGCACGCAGGATCCAGCGGCCGGCAGGCAAGGTCTCGAGGCTCTCATAGCGACCGCCACCCAGCGCCCTGAACGTGAGCGATCTTTCGGGTAACCGGCCGAGCGGATGCCGGGCGCGAACGGCGATCTGCACGCCGTCGAGGGCGTGGCCACCGCTTGCAAGGTTGGCGTCCAGCCGCCCGGCGGCATTGCGCTTGAGGTCGAGCGTCCAACCCAATGCCTGCTCGGCTCTTGCGCGGCTCAACCAGTCGTTGAACTTTTGGCTGGCGACATAGCTATTCTCGACGACAAGGCCACCGAAGGTGCGACTGGCCAGAGTCGCCATGGTGAAGTTGACCGTGACGACGACGCCGAAGAAGGCGACGAGGATCATCGCCATGTGGCGCCCGGTGAAAGTCCCGCTATTCATTGTCCTGTCTCCGGCCTGATGAAGCTGTCGCCGTCCAAATCCGTCTCCCCGGCCGCGCGGAGCGTGAAGCGGAAATTCTCCTGCGTTGCGCCCGCAGCCGGGGCCACGACATAGACGCGGGTCTTGAGTACCTGATCGGCGGGCACTGTCAGGTGGACCACACGTGCCGCCGCATCGCGTGTCGCGCCCTCCGGCCACATAACCCCGCCGGGCAGGCCGTCGAGCCCGATCTGCATCGTGCGGGGGCGGCTTTCCATATTGCTGAGCTTGATGAGATAGGCGTTTCGGATCGTCCCGTCAGACAGGCGCACGAACTGCGGATTGCGGTCGGCATTGGCGCCGATATCGATGCGAGTACGAGCGCCGAGTGCGAACAGCATCGCGAGGCCGATCCCGCCCCAGATCATGAAATAGGTAATGGTGCGGGGGCGCAAAAGCGTCTTGAGCGCCGGTGTCCGCGGCTCGCCGCGCATCTCCTTCTCGCTGTCGAGCTCAGTCGCATAGTCGATGAGGCCGCGCGGCCGGCCGAGCTGGCCCATGACGCGGTCGCAGGCATCGATGCAGAGGGCGCAGGTAATGCAGCCGATCTGCGGCCCTTCGCGAATGTCGATGCCGGTCGGGCAGACCTGCACGCATTGCAGGCAATCGATGCAGTCGCCAAAGACCTGCGCCTCGTCCTCGGCGCGCTTCTTGCCATGACTGCGAGGCTCCCCGCGCCAGTGCTTGTAAGTGACGATCAGTGTCTTCTCGTCCATCATCGCAGTCTGGATGCGCGGCCACGGGCACATGTAGATGCACACCTGCTCGCGCATGAAGCCGCCGAAGATGAAGGTGGTCATCGTCAGGACGAACACGGTTCCATAAGCCACGGTAGCGGCCTGACCGGTCCAGAAGTCGTGTTGCAGGGTTGGCGCATCGGCGAAGTAGAATATCCAGGCGCCGCCGGTCAGGAAGGATATGACCAGCCAGACCGTCCATTTGCGCAGCCGCTTGAAGAGTTTGCCGACTGTCCACGGCGCCTGATCGAGGCGAATCTGCGCATTGCGATCGCCATCGAGGAAGCGCTCGACATGCTGGAAGAGATCGGTCCAGACGGTTTGCGGGCAGGCATAGCCGCACCAGGCGCGTCCCACTGCGGAGGTTACGAGGAACAGGCCGACGCCCGCCATGATCAGCAGGCCCGCCACATAATAAAATTCGCTCGGCCAGATCTCGATGCCGAACATGAAGAAGCGACGATGGGCGAGATCGATCAGAACGGCCTGATTGGGCGCCCAGGGACCGCGGTCCCAGCGGATCCAGGGCGTGCCCCAGTAAATGGCCAGCGTGACCGCCATGACGAGCCATTTGAAGCGGCGGAACGGCCCGTCGATCTGCTTGGGATAGACCGCCTTGCGCTTCTCATAGAGATCGGGTGGCGGCAGTGGCTTGGTGAGGTCTTCAATGCTGGACATGGCAGCGTCCGTCCCTTCGTGTTGACCTCGCCTACGACCGGGTCGCGGTCCCGGCATTGAGCCAGATCAACCTGGCCCGACCTCGCCCCGAAAACAGCTATCGAGGAAGAGTGCGGCGTGCTTCGTCGCCCTCGATTGGCATGTTCGCGAGCATGGCGAGGCTATTGTGGCGTGCTCGCATTTTCCGCGGCGACGGGCTCCGCGGGCGGAGCTGCCTCGCCGCCGCCGCGCGAATAGACATAGGCAGCGAGCATCTTGACCGTGGTTGCGTCGAGGCGGTGACCCCAGGCGGGCATCACGCCGTGGCGGCTGTTTGCGACCGTCTGGGTGATCGCTTCTGGGCTGCCGCCGTAAAGCCAGATGCCATCGGTAAGATTGGGCGCACCGAAGACGCGATCGCCTTTCCCGTCCGGTCCGTGGCACGCGGCGCAATTCGTGGCGAATAACGCTGCGCCGCGCTGGCCGGACGCGCTCGCCTTGTCCTGCCCGCTGATGAAACGGACGTAGGAGACGACATCCCGCATCTGGGCCGCGGTCAATATGCCGTCTTTGCCGAAGGCCGGCATCTGGCTCGTCCGCGTGTCGGCAACGTCCGGATTCCGGATGCCGTTGGCAATCGTATATTCCAGGCTCTTGAGGTCGCCGCCCCACAACCAGTCGTCGTCGTTCAGATTGGGATAACCCGAGCCTGGCCGCACGCCGTCGGCACCGGAACCGTGACACTGGACGCAATAGACTTTGAAGGCAGCCTCGCCGCCGCGCGCCGCTTCCTCGAAGAGCGCGGGTTTGGCCTGCAATTGCTCGATCGGCGTGGTCGCGATGGCTGAGAGCGTGGCGGCGCGGCCCTTGGTGGCGGCGGTCATCTCGTCCTTAAGGACGCTACGGCTGTTCCAGCCCCAAAGACCCTTGGTTGCGCCATGGAGTCCGGGCCATGCCGGATAAACGACAGTGTAGCCGATGGCGAAGACGATAGTCGCGTAGAAGGTCAGCAACCACCAGCGCGGCATCGGCGTGTCGAGTTCCTCGATGCCGTCCCACTCATGGCCCACGGTATGCGTGCCTGTCGGCTGGTCGACGCGCTTTTTCTGCTCAGCCATGGCTCTTGTCCTTGCTGGAAAGGCGGTTCTCTTCGTCGTCCTCGGCGAAGATCATGACAGCGGCATCCTCATGATAGCCGCGAGCGCTGGGCCGGAACGTCCACAGCGCAAAGACGGTGAAGACGACGAACATGGCGGCGAGGCCATAAGTGTCGGCGAAATGGCGGATGACGTCATAATCGCTCACCGCTCGGTCTCCTGCGGGGCGGCGCTCTGGAAATCCACCAGCGTGCCGAGCATCTGCAGATAGGCGACGAGTGCATCCATCTCGGTCAGGCGCTTTGGATCGCCATCGAAATCGCGCGCTTGCATCTTGGGGTAGCGCTTGGCGAGATCGGCGGTGTCGGCATCCGGGTCTGCCTGCGCCAGGAGGTCGGCCTTGGCATTCTGGATGTCCGCATCCGTATAGGGCACGCCAACATCACTGAGCGCTTTCAGATGCGCGGACATGTTGCCGGAATCGAGGTCCGTGTTGGCGAGGAAGTTATAGGTCGGCATGATCGATTCCGGCACGACGCTGCGCGGATCCTTCAGATGCTGAACATGCCATTCGTCGGAATAGCGCCCGCCCACGCGGGCGAGATCGGGCCCGGACCGCTTGGAGCCCCATTGGAAGGGATGGTCGTACATGCTTTCCGCAGCCAGGCTGTAATGGCCATAGCGCTCCACCTCGTCCCGGAACGGGCGGATCATCTGCGAGTGGCAATTGTAGCAGCCCTCGCGAATGTAGATGTTGCGCCCGGCAAGCTCGAGCGGCGTATAGGGGCGCATCCCCTCCACCTTCTCGATCGTGTTATCGATCCAGAAGAGCGGCGCGATCTCGACGATACCGCCAATGGCGACGACAGCGAGCGCACCGACGGCGAGCAAGGTGACGTTGCGTTCGAGTTTCTTATGCTTTTCGGCAAGCGTACTCATGGCTCTGACCCCTTATTCGGCAGGCTGGATGAGGGAGGCGACGACAGGCCTGTCGCCGGCCGGATCGGGCCGCGTCTCGCGCATCGGTGCTTCGTCGCGCAGATCGCCTCTGATCGTCCGCCAGATATTGACGGTGAGCACCACGCCGCCGGCGACGTAAAGCAGTCCCCCCGTCGCCCGGATCAGATAATAGGGATGCATTGCCTTCACGCTGTCAGCGAAGGACCAGACGAGATAGCCGTCCGCTCCATATTCGCGCCACATCAGCCCCTGCATGATGCCCGCGACCCACATGGACGAGGCGTAGAAGACGATGCCGATGGTCGCGAGCCAGAAGTGCCAGTTGACCATGCGCAGCGAGTAGAGGCGCGTGCGGCCCCAGAGGCGCGGGGCGAGATAATAGAGCGCCGCGAAGGTGATCATGCCGTTCCAGCCCAGCGCACCGGAGTGGACATGGCCGATGGTCCAGTCGGTATAATGCGACAGGCTGTTGACGCTCTTGATCGAGAGCATAGGCCCCTCGAACGTGCTCATCCCGTAGAAGGCGAGCGCCATCACCATCATGCGGATGATCGGATCGGTACGGACCTTGTCCCAGGCGCCGTTGAGCGTCATCAGGCCGTTGATCATGCCGCCCCAGCTCGGCATCCACAGCATGACTGAGAAAACCATGCCCAGTGTCTGCGCCCAGTCGGGCAGGGCGGTGAACAGCAGGTGGTGCGGGCCCGCCCAGATATAGAGGAAGATCAGCGACCAGAAGTGGATGATCGACAGCCGGTAGGAATAGACCGGCCGCTCGGCCTGCTTGGGCACGAAATAATACATCATGGCGAGGAAGCCGGCGGTGAGGAAGAAGCCCACGGCATTGTGGCCGTACCACCATTGCGTCAGCGCATCCTGCACCCCCGCGAAGGCGCTGTAGCTCTTCGATCCGACCCAGCTTACCGGCACCGTCAGATTGTTGACGATGTGCAGCATGGCAATGGTGATGATGAAGCTCAGGTAGAACCAGTTCGCCACGTAGATATGCGGTTCGCTGCGCTTCAGGATCGTTCCGATGAAGACGACGGCATAGGCGACCCAGACGATTGTGAGCCAAAGGTCCACATACCATTCGGGCTCCGCATATTCGCGGCCCTCGGTAACGCCCAGCAGGTAGCCGGTCGCAGCCAGAACGATGAAGAGCTGATAGCCCCAGAAGACGAAACGGGCGAGCCAGGGAAAGGCCAGTCGCGCGCGGCAGGTGCGCTGCACGACATAGAAGCTCGTTGCGATGAGCGCATTGCCGCCAAACGCGAAGATGACCGCCGACGTGTGCAGCGGGCGGACGCGCCCGAAATTGAGATAAGGCTCGAAATTGAGATGCGGGAAGGCGAGCTGGAGCGCGATGAATAGGCCTGCGGCAAATCCCGCCATGCCCCAGAAGACCGTTGCGACGACGCCCCAGCGGATCGGATCGTCATAATATCGGCCATCGTCCGACACCGGCAGAACGCTGCGCGAGATTCCCGCATAATCTGCTGAGCGGAGTGTCGCGATCAGGGCCAGGAATGCGGCCAGCGCGACAATGACCATCTGGACGGAGAAGGCCCAGTCGACAGCGACCGCAGACGCGAAAATGGCAAAAAAGGCGACGGCAAGCCATATGCCCGCCCGCGTCGTCAAACTGGTCATGTGCAACCCCTGATCATCGGCAGCCTCGCATCTGCGAGTATTCGCGGCGACTAGCAGCGTCCGCGCATGGGCTCCTTGACCTCGGTCAAACCTTTGCCGGCTTTCATAGGCGATGTTGGGGTTGGGGCGTCGTGTCGATCACCCGCGCGAGGTCCTGCGGCTATTCGATGCGGTCGCCGCTTGGCAAACCGCACTATCCGTTGCACAATCATGTCAAAATATGAAACGGGACTCACAGTCCTAACGGAGGGGAACAACACCATGCGCATGTCGTCGCGCCCTTTTTTTATGCATTTCCTTTTGCCTGCCCCCCTTTTGCTCGGCATGGGAACGGCAGCATCCGCGCAGGACGATCACGCGCATATGGAGATGCCTGCATCGGCACCGATTGCAGCCGTCAAGCAGACGCTGTGGTCCGATCCTGCTTCCTGGCCGGACGGGAAAGTGCCGGGCGCAGGCGACGTCGTGACGATCGGCCGGGACAAAAACATCCTTCTCGACGTCAGCCCACCCGCGCTGCGCAGCCTCACCATCAACGGCAAACTCAGCTTTTCGAATGATCGCGATATCGATCTGACGACCGAATGGGTCTATGTGCCGGGCGGCGAGCTGGCCATTGGAAGTGAGGCCAAGCCTCACAAGCGAAAGGCCACGATCACCCTCACCGACAATGTGCCCAACGAAGACATCAACACGATGGGCGACCGCGGGATCTTGCTTCTGCGGGGCACGCTGAATCTGCATGGTGACCGCGAGCACACATGGACCAAGCTCGCGAAGACGGCCAAAGCTGGCAGCAATCAGATCGAAGTGCTGAATGCCTCAGGCTGGCGGCAGGGCGACGAAATCGCGCTCGCCTCGACCGACTTCAACCCCCGGCAGGCAGAGCGGCGCATCATCACCGCCGTCAAAGGCAACAAGCTGACGCTTGATCGCGCGCTAGACTATATGCATTTCGGCGAGGTCACTTTCGGCGTCGACGAACGCGGCGAAGTCGGCCTGCTAAGCCGCAATATCAAGATCCAGTCCTCCGAGGACTCCCAGACCAACTATTTCGGCGGCCACATCATGGCGATGGCCGGATCGAAAATGTATGTCGAGGGCGTCGAACTCAACCGCATGGGCCAGAACATGCACCTTGCCCGTTACCCGATCCACTGGCACCTCATCGGCGAAGGCCAGGGCCAGTATATCCGCAACTCAGCCATCCATGACACCTACAGCCGCTGCGTCACGGTGCACGGCACCAACAATCTGAAGATCCAGAACAATGTGACCTTCAACACCGTGGGGCACTGCTTCTTCCTGGAAGACGGCATCGAGACGGGTAACCAGTTCATCGAAAATCTCGGCATGATGACCAAATGCCACCCGACCCTGCCTTGCGAGCCGACGAACCTGACGATCGCGCATCAGTCTCCGGCCGGGCAGAAATCCAAGCATATCCTGATCCCGTCGGACAATACGGTGTCCACCTTCTGGATCACCAATCCCGACAATATCTACCGCGGCAATGTGGCGGCCGGATCTGACTCGATCGGCTTCTGGATTGCCTTGCCGCAGCACCCGACCGGGCAGTTCGAAGGGACGGAAGCCAGCAAGAATATCTGGCCCCGCCGGATGCCGCTGCGGTCGTTCGTCGGCAACACCGCCCACTCGAATTTCGATGGCCTCATGTTCGACCGTGGGCCGAGTCCGGATGGGACGTTCACTGTCGGCGGCGCGGGGCATCAAGCCTATGCCGATCAAGCAGACCCGAACAGCAAGATCATACCGACCGTCATTCAAGATTATACCGCATATAAAAACCGCAACGGCGCCATCTGGGGTCGCGGCGCATATCATCTGTTCGACAATCTGAAGCTGGCCGACAATGCGATTGGCTTCACGCATGCAGCTGGCTCCATGGCCGCACCCTATAGCTCGCGCGTGGTCAACTCGCTGTTCGTGGGCGAGAGCGGCAATCTGGGCACGCCCACCACAGCGGCTGAAATCGCCTATGGCCGCAGCCTGCCGCACGACGACGCAGATTTCCCGATCCGCGGCTACGAATATTATGATTACCGCCATGAGGTCGTGAACACCAAGTTCGTGAACTACACGGACAATGCCACACGCGAGGCGGGCGCTATTTCCTATCTGCTGTTCACCAGCTTCGGCATGAGCACGGAGAATATGACCGAGCGCCTGACCTTTGAAAACGCCAAGCCCGTCCATTTCCCGGAGATCCAGCGGCGCTGGTCTTCCGATTTCGGCGGTCGCGCTGCCTATCGGAGCGCGGCGTTCGTTGACAAGGACGGCACGGTCGGTGGCGTCCCCGGTGCCTATATCGTCATCGATAATGGCATCGCGTCGAGCGAGAAGGATTGCGTCATCAAGGCAAGCTGGAACGCCGCAGTGTGCCGAGGGGACATGGGTCGCTTCAGCATCGGCGACACGCGCGAATTCCCCGAATTCGCGGTTGGCCCGGCCATCGATCCGGTTGTTCTCCAGCGCAATGGCAAGCGTTATGAATATAATGGCGAAACCACCATCCCCAGCGGCGCCGAAATCAGGGTGTCGACGGCGAAGAGCAATCTCGCGCTTCACCTGCGGGAAATGGACGAGGGTAGCTGGGCAATCTTCGAGCTTCCCGGCTTCACCACCTCCGCGCAAGGCACGCCGGCGACCAATCTGGAAGCGCTACGCGCGGCAAACACAACTTCATATTTCAGGGACAAGGACTCCCTGTGGGTGAAGCTGGTGGTCGAAGATGCCACTGCCAGCGGCCCGGTCGTCGTTCAGGTCGGCACTCTGCGTGCCCAAGCCAGCGTCAACGTCAGCAAATCGACGCAACTCAGTCTCGTTCAATGAAGGAGAGCCCCGGCGCAAGCCGGGGTTTTTCGTTTGAGGGGCGTCCTGCGTCTGGATGCTTCGTCCGACGTGGAGACTCCAAGACCTAAGGAAGGCACGCCGAAATGAGAAAAGAAGCGCAATCGGGCAACCGCCCTTCGATGTTCGTCCGGAGTACAATCAAGGGCTCAATCATCCTCGCTGGCATGGCCTTCGCAACAAATGCCCAAGCGGCATGCAATCGTGACATGCTCCAGAAGCTCGCCGGCACCTATGTGAAGGCGCAAACGGACGGGAAGCCCGCCACGCTGCCCCGCGCGAGCGGCGCCACCTATGCAGAGAATGATCAGGCGATGGACATTGGCAAGGGTGTGTTGGCCGGGCCCCTGAAGATCGACTTTACCCGCAGCCTCCACGACACGACGCAATGCGCCACCTTCACAGAGTTGGTAGCGGCCACGGACCCGCATCCATATGTGATCCACACGCGCATCGAGGCGACCAAGGACGGCAAAGTGTCGAAGATGGAGTCGGTGGTCACAGACGCGGGGGACTGGGTGTTCGGCGCGGCGGAGCACCTTGCCGTTACGCGCACGGAGAAGTGGGACGAGATCCCCAAGGACAAACGCGACACGCGGGCGGTCATACAGGCGGCGGCCGATGCATATCTGAACAATTGGGGAGACCCGAAGCTCCCGGTCCCGCATGGCACGCCCTGCGCCCGGCTCGAAGGCCACGTGAATACGGGCACCAAGAACCCGACGGGTAACACGTGCGACATGGGCGCATTCCCGGAAAAGCTGAACGTGAGCCAACGCCGCTACCTCATCGACGAGGATCACGGCGCCGTTGTCGTCTTCCACAAATTCCCCTGGCTCGATGCTGGCCTGCCAAAAGATCCGGGCACCCCGGCGAGCCAGATGTTTCGAGTTGAGGGCGGCAAGAATCGCTACATCCACGAAGTGACAGTCTGCACCACGCCGAAATGTGGAAGGGGGACGTAAGAGCGCGACATCATCCGCCCGGTTCATGGGAAAAGGGATAGCTCCCGGATTATCGCGAAAAGATTTTCGTGAACTGCCGCCAACTATCCCGCTTATTGGAATTCTCTGCCAGCGCCGAGCAATGGCGGAGACGGAGAGATCAGAAGATATGATCTATACGGCTGAGGCTCTCTTCAAACCGTATGACCGCCTTCCGCCGGCGCAATTCCCCCGCTTCGGCCATGTTTCGACGCTCCATCGGCAGCTCGACTGCTACGGGGCGGCGGTGGCACGCTTGCAACGCCGGGCATAAGAGTTAGGTATCTTGGATAACTAAAATGGGCGGGGCGGGAACACGCGGCATGCTGGGGCGGGGGAGAGCTGAATGGGGCGTTTTCGGCCGGTGGACGCGCGTCTCTGCCGTTGCTCTTCTCGCCGCCGGTATCGTCGCGATCAGCGGATTAAGAGGGCAGCCGCCCGGCGCGGTCACGCCTGATGGGCGAACGGCAGCGGAACAGGAACGTTCCGATTGGTGGGCGCCGGGTAGCGGCGAGGCGCTGCCGGCCCTGGCCGTCTACAAAAATGCCAGTGGCCATGTGGGCGTCCTCAATACCGAAGGGCCGGTCCAGACCAAGGGACACCCGTTTTTCGAACCGATCGGGAGTAACGGCCGCGCGTGCGTGAGTTGTCACCAGCCCGCTGACGGCATGGGCCTGTCGCTCAGGTCGATCAACGAGCGCTGGCGGGACAGCGGCGGTACCGATCCGATCTTCGCCATGAACGACGGCGCGAACTGCCCAACTCTTGCACCGGGAAAGGCGTCTTCCCATTCCCTCTTACTGAAGCGCGGGCTGTTCCGGATCGCCTTGCCCTGGCCGCCCCGCAATGCACAGGGAAAGCCGGTCGCGCCGGAGTTCGATATCGAGGTCGTGCGGGATCCCGGTGGCTGTAACACCGATCCGATCTATGGGCTCAACGGCGAGAATCCGACCATCTCGGTCTACCGTCGACCACGCGTCGTCGCCAACATGTCCTATGTAACGCATGATGGGTTCGGCGTCGGTCCATTCGTCGGCAAGACCGGCGAACCGGCGCTGCGGGATCCAGACACCGGCAAGCCGCTCAACATGAACATGATGGCCGACGCGCGCACCGTCACGCTCAAGGCGCAGATGGCCGATGCCGCGCGCGATCATCTGATGATCGTCGGTCGGCTGACTCCGGATCAGGCTGCGCGGATCGAAGCCTTCGAAAGGCAGGTCTATGTCGCTCAGGTCGACATGGGAGCGGGCGGCAGCCTGATCGAGCCGGATGGACCGCCCGGCATGGGGCCGTTCAACCTGCGCGATGGGGCCAAGGGTGTGCTCGGCAACAACACCACGCGCTGGGTGATTCCCGTCGGCGATGCGTGGACGTCGGCGAAGGTGGGCGAGACCGCGCAGCAACGCGCGATGCGCGACTCCATCCTGCGCGGGCAAAAGATCTTTCACTTCCGCACTTTCTGGATCCGGGATTCGATGCACCTGAACACAGTCGGCCTCGGCAATCCCACCAAGCGCACCTGCTCAACCTGCCACGGCATGCACATGACGGGCATGGATACCGTCAACGGTTGGATGGACATCGGCACTACGAACCTGCCCTGGGCCAAGGAAGCGCCGCGCAATCCGTGGCAGACAGAGGACGAACTCATGCCGCTATTCCGGATCACCTGCAGCCGCAGCGCCCAACCTCATCCCTATCTGGGCAGGGTCATCTACACGCAGGATCCGGGCCGCGCGCTCATCTCCGGTCGCTGTAACGACGTGGGTACGATCGTCATGCAGCAGTTCCGCGGCCTGTCTGCGCGCGCGCCCTATTTCTCCAACGGGTCGGCCCAAACGATCCGAGAGTTGGTCGATTTCTACGATCGCCGTTACAACGTCCAGTTGAGCGAGCAGGAAAAGGCCGATCTCGGCAATTTCCTTGCGGCGCTATGAGGGGCGTTGCGCCGTCCAACGTCGCGGTCGCCCTGACCGCTCTATCGCTGATTGTCGCGACGGCCGCTCAGGCGAAGGACCGGCATCTTGCCTTCGTCGCCTGCCCAATCGTGCAGGATACGCCCACCGTGCCGTGCTGGCTCGCCCAGTATCGCGGCGAGACTTATTATATGGGTATCCAGTCCGACGTTTCTGCCGATTTCAACCCGCCCTCGCTTGGCCACAAGGTTCTGGTCGAAGGCACGGTGACGGACAAGACCGTCTGTGGCGCAAGAGTGATCGAGCCGATCCGGATATCGATCATGCCCGCGCTCTCACCGGAATGTGGCGACCTGCGCGTTGTGCGCGAAGGGGTGGACCTGGGCTTCACGCCGCCGCGCCCGCCCGGTCCCAGTGGCGGCAGGCTGGCCTTCACGCCACCCGCCGCGCCGCCGACGCCGACGCCTCCCTTTACGGCCAAGACCTTCCTCGTGCCCTATGATTTCGAGGGCATGGTGGGCTTCCGCACGCCCGATGCGCTGACGCCCGCGCTGTCATTCGCGCAGATCATCAAGCCCTCCCGCATCGAAGTCACGGGTTATCGCGGTGCGACGCGGCTCTCCGACGGCGCCTTGCTGGTCGAGCACGAAGGGATTGCGCGCGAACGGGCCGATGAAATCGCCCGCATGCTGCGCGGTGCCGGGCTCGACGATGTGAGCTTCGAGATCATTGCGCACGAGAGGCCGACGCAAGGCGGCCCGGAGCTGCGCCGCGTGGAGATCAAGATCATTCCCTGAAATGCATCTGCCGTGGCGGCCGGTTCATGGACCGGTCGCCCAAGCACATTGGAGAGGAGAAGAACAATGTCTATCGGGACAAGCGTCAAGCAAGGTTGCGCGATCGTTGCCGGACTGGCCTTTCTGACCGCGCCGACAGCGAATCTGGCCCAGCCGCCGCAGGCCGCTGGCGCTCAGCGACCGCCCGCAGCGGACCCCGATGCATTCCGCAAGGCGCAGGAAGAATTCAACAAGGTACCCAACACGCCGGGCGACGGTCCCTATCCAGCGATGATCGAGACCGATCCGTCATTGCCGGACCATGTCATCTACCGCCCGGCCGATC
>Ga0247738_10000144_pt1 | contig 31829 bp, 26 predicted proteins | sample UWRJL013104B2_FD_180936 | JGI IMG/M metagenome (GOLD analysis project Ga0247738, IMG submission 180936) | Plant litter microbial communities from Arlington Agricultural Research Station in Wisconsin, United States - UWRJ-L013-104B-2 | ecosystem: Environmental > Terrestrial > Plant litter >...
CTTTGCTCACCAGATCCATGATGGAGGCTGCATGGCTGATCCGCGCGAAACTAACCAGCTAGTACAGGAAGACGTCGACGCACCGCCCGTCCCGGCGGAGGGCTCCAGCCTGGCGGAGACGGTGCCGTTGGGCTCCGGGCACAGTCCATCGGGGGGATTGCCAGCACATGACGACGAGATCGGCGCACTCTCCCTGGTGCAGCCTGCCGCGACAGAGGAAGCAGCCTCCGAGGCGCCGCTGGGGAATGTTGCAGAAATCACCATCATCCCGCACGGCGGCGGTGGGCAGGAAACGGCGCCATTGAGTTCCGGGCAGGAATGGTCGGGTGGGCATGAAAGATATGCCGCGGAAGGCGAAGGGTTTGCCGCAGTTCCTCCGCGGCTTGACGACGTTGCGCTGCACGAGCAGCGTGATGAAACCGACGAGCATGCCCATATGGGATCTGCCGTTGCCAAGGAAACCGGCGGCGAAGCAACGATCGAGGATGTCGCGAAAGGCGATGGACGGACGTTTTCAGGCATGCCGGCAGAAGATATCGATGAAAGCGAACCGGAAACAGAATCGGTGCTGGCCGCAAAAGCGGCAAGGCGCGAAAACGCGGGGAAAATGAAAGAGTCCCATGTCCCCAAGCAAGACGACGACGGGTTGGCGACTAAAAAGGTGCCAGCGTTCGATTTGCTGCAGGAACCTAAAGCGAAAGAGCACGATCCGGAAGCGAATGTCCGGCGCGCAAACCCTCCTCCGCGCAAGCGCTACCTCACCGGAGACGAACGAGGTTGGCTGGCGTCGGCAGTGCGCGCCACTCTTCCCCCGCTGACCGACGCGGAACTGGACATTCTTCGCGACGATGCCGTGATCAAGGTCCGCCAATTGGTCGAAGGTATGCAGCGGGAGGACGCAGACGCTCACTGGGTCATGATGACCACCAAGAGGATCGTAAAGGGCACGACCGCCTACGCGGATATAAGTACCTCGCCCGAGTTCCTCGAACTCTTGCGGGACCTGAGGACCGGCGAAGGTCCAGACGCGCCGACCGTGCTCGAGGCGCTTGCGGGCGAGATCGAAACGGTGAAGCGGCTGGTCAATCCGCCTTTTTCCACGCTTGGCGCGGAGAGCCCACAATCCCTGGCCATGCGCAGTGAACTGAACAGGATTTCCGACAATTGCGCCTCAAGCGTCGCTGCCTTGTCCATCGATCGCAAAGGCAGCGAACGGGCCGGCAAAGTGGCGCTGATCAGTTCCATGACCACGCTTCCAATCCTGGCGGGATATTATCACGATCCGAAGTCATATTTCTATCTTGCGCAGGTCGCCGGCGCTTATTCCCGGACAGCCGCCATGGCCACAGGACTCGTGCGCAGCCCCCAGACTGACAACAACGTGCTCTGGGATCACGCCAAGGACCGGCAAATCCTGTGGTGTCTGCCGTTCTTCCTCTTTTTTGCAACGACGTTCGGGCCGCTCATCGCCCCGAGCTTCGCGGAAAAGGCCAAGGAACTCGGTCACTCAAAGGGACTGCTGATCGGTCTGGCCGGTGTCGCATTCGGCATCTACACCTTGCTTGATCATAGCACCAAGCTCGACCTTGTTCGCAAGAAGATCGGGATTACCGATGCCGGCACAAGAGAATATGCCAGAGGAGAACTCAGCCTGGGCCAGGTTGAGGGCACTGCGGACGATGTGGAAGCGAAAGTGCTCGACTCTCTGAAAAGGATCAATGGATATGTCAACGTTATCAACGCAGCGCGCGAGGAATATAAGGATGAGCAGCCTCTGTCGACGACGCTCGCCGGCCAACTGCTCCACGTGAACAAGGATGTCGAGGACCTGAAGAATAATCTGGCCCTCGCCTCGGATCGCATCAAGGAATATCTGGGAGAACTGGCGGAAAGCGACGAGGCTGAGGGCGCCACCAACAAAGGCAAGGGCAGGGTCAGTGCCGCCTTGTTTGCCGTTGCGGTGGTGCTGTCGACCGTCTCCTCTGCCGCTGTCTCCAAGGAACCTCTGCTCCTTACCGACTACGCGCCATATTACGTGGCCTCATTGATCCGGCTGGGGCTAGAGATCAAGAATCCGGCATATTCGGCTGAGGACATCGAAGCGACCTTCGCAAACCTTTTCGGCGGCGCCCTCGTCGGGTTCCCAGCCTCCGCGGCTAACGTCGGCCTCCTGTACTCGAAAAAACAGAGTTGGGTCGACCTCAGTCTGGACGAACTGTTTGGCAATCCTGACGGTCCCAAGATCGGGTTTGGAATGTTCACCGCCTATCTCGTGCTGATCAATCTGACCCTGGCGAGCAAGGCCGGCCCTTACATTGCCACGCGCGTCGTCGCGCTGCTCAAGAAGTCCGCGACGCCCGAGCAGCGGGCGGAAATCGACACACAACTGCCCGCCTTGACGGGGTCGCTGGCGCAGATGCTAGACGAGAAGGCTCAGATGCTCGACGAGAAGGCTAAAGAGTCAGTTGACGACCTCAAGGTTCCTCCTCAGGCGTTTGCAAGTTCCTCCGGGATGCCACCGCCGCTCCCCACGAAAGATGATCCGGCAGACAAGGACGCCTACGACGGAAGCGAAGCGGCGGCGTTCGGCGGCGGATTCGGCGAGGCAATCCCGATGCAGCCGATGGGACAGAGCAAACCGCAGCGGGATTGACCGGTTTGCTGATCATGCGGGGGCTGGGCTTCAGTCCGAGCCGATTGACGTTGAAGGACGGCATACCGTAACAAGCGCAGCGCCGGCTCAGGTGGGCCGGCACTTTCCCCGCGGCTCCAGCCATGCGCCTACGCGACTGAGCCTGGAAACAGCACGGTCGCTGCGCCCGGCGAAGTCGCGTCAAGGTCCCGGCGACGGCCGTCAAGCCTCGCTTGCATTTCCGGTTCGCACATCGCCAATATTGCCGGCGCGCCTTATACCTCCTGTTCCATCCCTTACGCTTTCCGTCTGCCGGCGTGATCCATCGCCCCGGCTCCGACGTATGCGATGGGATGCCAAAAACCGCGCAGGATGCCATGCCCCAGCCAAGCACGTCGCCCATTCTCCTCTGGTTCCGCAAGGATCTGCGGCTTGCCGACAATCTGGCGCTGGCTAGCGCGGTCGATAGCGGGCGGCCAGTGGTGGCGGTCTATATCCGCGAACCGGAAGACGCGGGAACGGGGCCGCTGGGCGCGGCGCAGTCCTGGTGGCTGCATCATTCACTATCGGCATTGTCGGCCGCACTGTCGGGCGTCGGCAGCCGGCTGACGCTGGCTAGCGGGGATGCCGGTGTGGTGCTCCATCGGCTGATTGCCCAGACGGCGGCCACCGCGGTTTACTGGAACCGCCGCTACGATCCGGCCGGAATCGCGATCGACTCGGCTTTAAAGGCGTCGCTTGTGGCCAAGGACATCGAGGTCCGCAGCTTCGCCGGCCAGCTTCTGCACGAGCCCTCGAGGTTGAAAACCAAGACCGGCGGTCCCTATCGGGTCTACACGCCGTTCTGGCGGGCGATCGAGGCGGCCGGCGATCCGCACGAGCCTTTCGACGCGCCGAGCAAAATTGCGGCTCCCTGCTCTTGGTCGGAATCAGAAACATTGGAAACGTGGAAGCTGCTGCCGACCCGGCCCAACTGGGCGCAGGAATTTTCCGGCCTCTGGGTGCCGGGCGAGGTCGGTGCGCTGGCGCGTCTCAATGCGTTCGTCGATGGCGCACTTGACGGCTACAAAGCCGGACGCGACCTGCCCGCAAAACCCGCGACCGCAATGTTGTCTGCACATCTGGCGATGGGCGAAATCGCCCCTGCCCGCGTATGGCATGCCGTGCGGGGCCTTACGGAAACCGTCGACGCCGCCGACAGCATTCATTTCCGCAAGGAACTGGTTTGGCGGGATTTCTGCTATCACCTGCTCTACCATTCCCCGAACCTGTCGAGCGCGAACTGGAACCCGCGCTTCGACACATTCGCCTGGCGTGACGATCCTGACGGTTTCCGCCGTTGGACGAAGGGTCAGACCGGCTATCCGATCGTCGATGCCGGCATGCGGCAGTTGTGGCGGCACGGCATCATGCACAACCGGGTACGGATGATCGCCGCCTCGTTCCTGATCAAGCACCTGCTGATCGACTGGCGCCAGGGTGAACGCTGGTTCCGCGACACGCTTGTCGATGCCGATCCGGCGTCAAACAGCGCCAACTGGCAGTGGGTGGCGGGATCCGGCGCCGACGCTTCGCCCTTCTTCCGGATCTTCAATCCGCTGCTGCAGGGGGAGAAATTCGATCCCGAAGGCGCCTATGTGCGGAAATTCGTTCCGGAGCTGGAAAAACTCGACGCCACATATATCCACCGGCCGTTCGATGCTCCAGAAAGCGTGCTCAGCGCCGCCGGCATCACGCTGGGCAGCACATATCCCCGGCCGATCGTCGATCTCGGCTTTGGCCGTGACCGCGCACTCGCGGCGTTCAAAGCCCTGCCAGCCAGGGGCTAAAGCGGCTTTCGCGGCGATATTGCGTCGGATCACCCCGAGACGAAAAGCTGATTTCTTGGCCCCCGGTCCTTGTGGTTCGATGGGACGAGCCCTAATCTTTCATCAAAATGAAGGCAGATCCCCATGACATTTCATCCATCGGTTCTAGAAGCGATCGGCAATACCCCGCTGATCAAGCTCAAGGGTGCATCACAGGCTACCGGCTGCACCATCCTCGGCAAGGCGGAGTTCCTGAATCCTGGCCAGTCGGTCAAGGATCGCGCCGCGCTCTACATTATCCGCGACGCCGAGAAGAAGGGGCTGCTGAAGCCCGGCGGGGTGATCGTCGAGGGTACGGCCGGCAATACCGGCATCGGCCTGACGCTGGTTGCCAAGGCGCTCGGCTACCGCACCGTGATCGTCATTCCCGACACCCAGAGCCAGGAAAAGAAGGACGCGTTGCGGCTGCTCGGCGCTGAATTGGTCGAGGTCCCGGCAGCACCCTACAAGAACCCCAACAATTATGTCCGGCTTTCCGGCAGGCTTGCCGAACAGCTGGCGAAGACCGAGCCGAACGGTGCGATCTGGGCCAACCAGTTCGATAACACGGTCAACCGCGACGCTCATATCGCCACCACGGCGAAAGAGATCTTCGAGCAAACCGGGGGCGATGTCGACGGCTTCATCTGCGCCGTCGGCTCCGGCGGCACGTTGGCCGGCACCGGCATGGGCCTGCGCAGCCGCAAGCCCGGCGTCAAGATAGGCATCGCCGATCCCGAAGGTGCCGCCCTCTACGAATTCTACAAGAACGGTGAGCTGAAATCTTCCGGTGGCTCGATCACCGAGGGCATCGGCCAGGGCCGGATCACCGCCAATCTCGAGGGCTTTACCCCCGACTACGCCTACCAGATCACAGACGCCGAGGCGCTGCCGATCATTTTCGACCTGGTGGAGAACGAAGGCCTGTGCCTTGGCGGTTCGTCCGGCATCAACATTGCCGGAGCCATCCGGATGGCGCGCGATCTGGGACCCGGCCACACGATCGTGACCATCCTCTGCGACTATGGCAACCGCTACCAGTCGAAGCTTTTCAACCCGGAATTTCTGCGGGAGAAACAGCTGCCGGTGCCCGAATGGATGGAAACCAAGTCCGAATTCCCGCTTCCCTTCGAGACCGCATAAGCGAGCCGCCATGCCGACCACGGCCCTTTATCGCGACGACTTCTATCTCGCCACCTGCGAGGCTGTAGTGACCGTCATCCACGATGACGGAGGCATAGAGCTGGACCAGACCTGTTTTTACGCGACCTCAGGCGGCCAGCCGGGCGACACCGGTTTTCTGGAACGGGCGGACGGTTCAAAGATCGCTCTCGACCTCACCCGCCACGGCGCCTCTAAGGAGGTCATCCTGCATATGCCTGCGGTCGGCGAACCGGTCCCGCTGGTTGGCGAGAAGCTGGTGCTGCATGTCGACTGGCCGCGGCGCTACAAGCTGATGCGCATGCACACCGCCTGCCACCTGCTCTCGGTCGTCTGTCAATATCCGATCACCGGGGCGGCGGTCGGCGAGGACGAATCGCGGGTTGATTTCGACATGGCAGAGACCATCGACAAGGATGCGGTGACAGCCGAGATGATGCGGCTGATGCGCGAAAACCACCCGGTTTTTCTGCAATGGATCACCGACGCGGAACTTGCCGCAAATCCCGGCATCGTCAAATCGAAGAATGTCCGCCCGCCGCTCGGCATGGGGAGGGTGAGCCTCGTGTGCATCGGCGAGAATTCCGCCGTTGACAGCCAGCCCTGCGGCGGCACACATGTGTCCGAGACCCAGGAGGTCGGCGCGATTCATATCGCCAAAATCGAGAAAAAGGGGAAGGAAAACCGCCGGTTCCGTATTCGTTTCGGCGCCGCGGAACCTGCCTGATCACGCAAATTGGGAGCCTAGCATGCCAGCGGAAAAAAGCCGTTTTGTCGTCTCCGCCGATTGGCTGGAAAAACAGCTCGGCGCGACGGAGATCAGGGTCGTGGATGCGTCCTGGTACTTGCCGGCGCACAACCGCAACGGCGCGCAGGAATATGCCAGCGGCCACATCCCGGGCGCCGTGTTCTTCGACCAGGACGAGATCGCCGATCAGGATACCGGCTTGCCGCATTCCCTGCCCGCCCCCGCATTCTTCGCCGCGGAGATGGGCAAGCTTGGCATCGCCGCCACCGACACCATCATCGTCTATGACGGCCCGGGCTTGTTTTCGGCGCCACGCGTCTGGTGGATGTTGCGGGTGATGGGCGCCGAACGCGTCTATGTGCTCGACGGCGGGCTGGATGGCTGGAAAGCCGATGGGCGGCCGCTGGAGACAGATGTGCCCAAGCCTGCGCCGGTGATCTTCAAGGCCGACTTCCACGCCGATCGGGTCACCTCCTTCGATTCCATGCTGAAGGTCGTGGGTGCGTCCGCCAAGCAAATCGCCGATGCCCGCCCCTACGGTCGCTTCACCGGCGAAGAAGCCGAACCGCGGGCGGGGATGCGCTCCGGCCACATGCCGGGCGCGCGCAGCGTACCGGCGATGAGCCTCTCGGAAAATGGCCACCTCAAAGACTTGGCGACGCTCAAGGTTATCTTCGACGAGGCCGGCATCGACCTGTCGAAACCGGTGGTCACCAGCTGCGGATCCGGCGTGACCGCCGCAGTGGTGACGCTGGCGCTGGAATCGCTCGGCCATACCGACAACAGCCTTTATGATGGATCGTGGTCGCAGTGGGGGGCACTGGCGGAAACGCCGGTGGTCACTGGTCCGCCGGATGCGATCGAACGCGCGCCCCACGGACCGCTCAGCGCCCATGTGACCCGGCTGGAAATGACCGCCGCACCCAAGGCCAGCCTGCCGGTGCCGGTCAACATCCAGACGGCGATCATGAGGGCCACCGATATCCCGGTCGCCTTCTACCGCTTCCTCTACCGCCAGGTCGGCGGCCGCTGGCACTGGTACAAGCGGCTGAGAATGACTGATGCCGAGCTGAAGGCCGCCATCCACGATCCGAAAGTGTCGATCTGCGTGCTATATGTCAACGGCGCGCCGGCGGGCTTCTTTGAGCTGATCAAGGAAAGCGAGGAGGTCACCGAGCTTTCCTATTTCGGCCTGTTCGAGCATGCGCTTGGCCTTGGCATCGGCAAATGGTTCCTGTTGCAGGCGCTCTATGCCGCCTGGCAGTCCAGTCCTCAGAAGGTGACGGTCACGACGAACACGCTCGACCATCCGCGGGCCCTGCAGCTCTACCAGCGCTTCGGCTTTTCGCCGGTGGAGACCTGGGACACGCTGGTCGAGCCGATTTCGGAGGCCGAACTGGTGCAGATGATCCGCCGCGATATCGCAGCATTATAGCCATCAACCAAAAATCCGCCGCGGCAAGTATCGGGTGGCGCGGCGGCAAAGGCCGGTCTCATATCGGGCTCACTTTTTGGAGAGAGCGACGATGAACAATGTGCAATTCACTGCCATGTCCAGCGAAGACGCCGCACGCTATCGTGCCGGCGCGGCAGACGCCTATGGGCTGCCGCCGGAACGCAGAATCTCGGATGGCGGCGGAATGCCGTGCCGCCATTGTCTTGGCCATATCGCCGCCGGCGATCGCTATCTGGTGCTGGCCTACCGGCCGTTTCCGGCCCTCCAGCCCTATGCCGAGACCGGCCCTATCTTCCTGCATGCCGACCCCTGCCCGCGATATGCGGCGATCGAGGTGCCGCCTGCGATCCTCACAACCAGCCCGGACTTCATCGTCCGCGGCTATGGCGCCGACGACCGCATCGTTTACGGCACCGGCGCCGTGACGCCGGCCGAGCAGATCCCGTCGCGCGCAGCCGAGCTTTTCCGCCGCGACGATGTCGCCTACGTGCACGTGCGCTCGGCCCGCAACAATTGCTACCAGTGCAGGATCGATCCGCCACTGGGATGAGAAAGGCCGGTCGAATCGAATCATCCGGCCCAGCGATCACCGTGTTGCGACACCGTCGTCAGGCGACGTTGAGGATGGCCTCTAGCGTCGCCACTTCGTAGCCAAGGGCTCCAGCCACTGGCGCGCTGGTAACCCGCCCGCGGTGGACGTTGAGGCCGTTGCGCAGATGCCGGTCCTCGGCAATGGCGCGAAGCCCACGATCGGCAAGCGCCAGGCCGTGAACCAGCGTGGCGTTGTTGAGTGCCTGGGTCGAGGTTACGGGCACCGCGCCCGGCATGTTGGCGACGCAATAATGGACGATGCCGTCGACCTCGTAGGTCGGGTCGGAATGGGTCGTTGCGTGCGAGGTCTCGAAGCAGCCGCCCTGGTCGATGGCGACGTCGACGATGACGGCGCCCTTCTGCATACCCGACAGCATTTCGCGGGTGACCAGTTTTGGCGCTGCAGCACCCGGGATCAGCACGGCGCCGATCACCAGATCGGCAGCGAACACCTCATGCTCCAGTGCATCGATCGTCGAGTAGACCGTGTTGACGCGACCGGCAAAAAGCTCGTCGAGCTGGCGCAGGCGCGGCAGCGAGCGGTCGATGATGGTGACGTCGGCGCCGAGGCCGGCGGCCATGCGGGCCGCATGCACGCCCACGACGCCGCCGCCGATGACGACAACCTTGGCCGGCAGCACGCCCGGAACGCCGCCGAGCAGGATGCCGCGGCCGCCATTGGCCTTCTGCAGGGCGGTAGCACCCGCCTGGATCGCCAGGCGGCCAGCCACTTCCGACATCGGCGCCAGAAGCGGCAAGCCGCCCCGCTCATCGGTTACCGTCTCATACGCGACCGCTGTGACACCAGAGGCAAGCAGGCCCTTGGTCTGCTCGGGATCCGGTGCGAGATGCAAATAGGTATAGAGGATCTGGCCCTCGCGCAGCTGCGCCCACTCCTGCGGCTGCGGTTCCTTGACCTTGACGATCATGTCCGAGCGCGAGAATACGTCCCCGGCGGTGGCAGCGATTTTCGCTCCTGCGGCGATATAGGCGCCGTCGTCTGCGCCGATGCCGGAGCCGGCCCCGGTTTCGATCAGGACGTCGTGGCCGTGGGCGACATATTCTCGCACCGCGCCCGGCGTCAAACCGACGCGATATTCATGATTCTTGATTTCCTTCAAGCAGCCTACGCGCATCTCGTTCCCCATCATTGCCGGCCGTGCCGGTCGTTTTCGTGAGCGGTGGACGATTGAAGCAAAGGCGATGAAAAATGTCCTTGCGAAATGCGGTTGCTCGCTCAGTATTTTTCGCTAATTCTTGCGTCAAAGTGGAATTATTCGGAGAATCTGCGAATGCGAGAACTCGACACCATCGATCTTGCCATCCTCAAGGTGCTGCAGCGGGACGGCAGAATCTCGAATGCAGAACTTGCCGAGACAGTAGGGCTCAGCGCTTCGGCCTGCTCGCGGCGCCACGACCTGCTGGAGAAATCCGGCGTCATCAGCGGCTATCACGCCCGCCTCTCCCATAAGGCGCTGGACTACAAGATGATGGTCATCGTCCATATCTCGCTGTCGGGCCAATTCGCCAAGACGCTGACGGACTTCGAGGTGGCCGTAAAGCGCGTGCCAAATGTGCTGGTCTGCTATCTGATGTCGGGCGAATACGATTATATCCTGCGGATTGCCGCCAAGGATCTGGAAGACTACGAGCGGATCCACCGCGACTGGCTTTCGGCGCTGCCGCATGTGGTAAAAATCAATTCCAGCTTTGCGCTGCGCGAGGTGATCGAGCGGCCAAATGTTGGGTTGTAGTGGCGCAATGGTGCCGATTCCGGTCAGATCTTTGGCATTCTAACTATTGACTTCACGGTCGGGAAATCATTGCGCACTATCGTGCGCGAACCTCAACGGACGTTCCTGTCGCGAGAATCACGATGCAGAAGAACCTGAAGATCACCGCCCGCGATGCGACCCGCAGCCCATGCCGGATCGACAGCAAGATCAGCTATCTCAACCAGGTCGCCGACGCGCGGGTGCTGAACGTCTCCAGCAGCGGCATCGCGCTGGAATTCCAGGGCCGGTTCAATGCTGGCGCGGGCAGTAATATCAGAATAGAAAACAGTGACTTAGGCCTGATAGAGGGCACGGTTCGCTGGTGCCGTAACGGTCGTATCGGCGTACAGATCAAGCAATCGACCAATTCGCTGGCGCAGATCTCGTCGTATTTCCGTCATTTCCACAAGGAAAGCCGCCCGGCACTAAACCGCTAGACGCGTTACGGCATGAGGTTGGAATTTCACTATATTAGAACAACCTATAGGTTGCTTTATCTGGTGCAGCCATTGCTAAAATACAATTTTAGCGGTCAAATTACCGAAATTTAGTTTTCTCCCGGTAAAGTAGTTGCATTTGTGACTGCTATTTTAACGGTGAGGAATATTATGCTTGCACAACAGTCGCTTGACGGTCGCAAGACGGACCGTATCCGCTGCCGTATTAGGGGCACGATCCGTTTCCTGCATCAAAGACTTGATATCGTCGTCCTCGACATTTCCCGCACCGGCATGGCGATTTCGCTGAACGGCTGGATCGATGCCAGGCCAGGGAGCGTCATCGAGGTGGAAACACGGGAATTCGGCATGATCGAAGCCACGGTGCGCTGGTACCGGGCGGGAAAGATGGGCATCAAGATCGAGCAGACCACCAACACCGTCGCCCAGATCAATGCCTATTTCAAGAACTACCACAAGGACGTGCAAATCACCCTCGTGAAGTAGAAGCGGCCGGCACCGCGCGACAATCGGCGACGGGTGCGTGTTGTGGACGCGCGTCCCGCCGTGATCACACGCACGCCATTTTCCGGATGCACTTCTTTGAAAACCGTCCTAACCTAGGACGCCGATGCTCAATGAACTCCGTTTGAGCTGGCAGCCCTTATTCTGCCGACGGCACATATTTTCATGAAGGAATTCGCCATGTCCTCCCATATTGATCCGCTGAGTTTTTCGCGTCGATCCTTGCTCGGCGGTCTCGCTGCCACCACCGCCCTCATCGTTCTCCATCCTTTCGCCGCCCGCGCCACCGCGTCCCAGGCGCATCTGCGGCTGATGGAAACCACCGACATCCACGTCAATATCATGCCCTATGACTATTACGTTGATAAGCCCAACGATACCATGGGCCTGGCGCGCACGGCGTCGCTGATCGACGGCATCCGTTCGGAGGCCGGAAACTCGATGCTGATCGACAATGGCGATCTGCTGCAGGGCAGCCCGATGGGCGATTACATGGCCTACAAGAAGGGCATTACCGCCGGGGACCTGCATCCGGTGATGAAGGCGATGAACGTGCTCGGCTACGACTGTGGCACACTCGGCAACCACGAGTTCAACTACGGGCTCGACTTCATGTTCAACACGCTGGCCGGGGCCAATTTTCCGATCGTCTGCGCCAATCTCACCAAAGGCGAACTCGCCGCCGATCCAAAACAGGACCAGCTGTATTTCAAGCCCTACGTGATCGTCGAAAAGATGATCCGCAACGGCGCCGGGGCCGAAAGCCCTCTGAAAATCGGTTTCATCGGCTTTGTACCGCCGCAGATCATGCTGTGGGATGCCAAGAATCTCGAAGGCCGGGCGCAGACCCGCGACATCGTCGAGGCAGCCCGTGCCTGGGTACCGGCGATGAAGGAGGAAGGCGCGGATATCGTCGTCGCCCTCTCCCATTCCGGCATCGATGGGCACGGCCAGACCGACCGCATGGAAAATGCGTCGCTCTATCTGGCCGGCGTGGAGGGCATCGACGCGATCTTCACCGGCCACCAGCATCTGGTTTTCCCTGGCCCGAAGAGCTTCGACGACGTGCCGGGCGCCGATCCGGTCAAGGGCACGCTGCTCGGAAAGCCGGCGGTGATGGCCGGTTTCTGGGGCTCGCATATGGGGCTGATAGACCTGCTGCTCGACAAGGACGGCAATAGCTGGAAGATCGTCGACTTTACCTGCGAGGCGCGGCCGATCTCGCATCGCGACGAGAACCGCAAGATCGTTGCAGACGTCGGCGACACGCTCGAAGTGGTCGAGGCGGTCAAGCCCGAGCATGAGGCGACGCTGTCCTATGTGCGCACGCCGGTCGGCAACACGTCGGCGCCGCTCTATTCCTATTTCGCCCTGGTGGCCGACGATCCATCGGTCCAGATCGTCTCCAATGCCCAGACCTGGTACGTCAAGGACATGCTGAAAGAGACGGAGTTCAAGGATTTTCCGATCCTTTCGGCGGCAGCGCCCTTCAAGGCCGGTGGCCGCGGCGGTGCCGATTACTATACGGATGTCCCCGTCGGCAGCATCGCCATCAAGAACGTGGCCGATCTCTATCTCTATCCGAATACCGTCCAGGCGGTGCTGATCACCGGTGAGCAGGTCAAGAACTGGCTGGAAATGTCGGCCGGGATGTTCAACCAGATTACCATCGGCACCAAGGACGCCAACCTGCTGAACACCAGTTTTCCGTCCTACAACTACGATGTCATCGACGGCGTCACCTACCAGATCGACCTGTCGCAGCCGCCGAAATACGACAAGGACGGCAAGGTGATCAATCCCGAGGTCAGCCGTATCCGCGACTTGAGCTTTGAGGGCCAGCCGATCGACCCGGGCAAGAAATTCATCGTCGCCACCAACAACTACCGTGCGGGCGGTGGCGGCAAGTTCCCGGAGATCGGCGCCGACAAGGTGGTGTTCGTGGCGCCCGACACCAACCGCGACGTGATCGTCCGCTATATCGTCGAACAGAAGACCATCAACCCGACCGCCGACGGCAACTGGTCGTTCGCCCATGTCGAAGGGGCGACGGCGCTGTTCGATACCGGACCGAAGGGCCGACCGTATGCCGGCCAGGTCAAAGGCGCCCATATCGAGGACGCGGGTGACGGCGCCGACGGATTTGCGCGCTTCAGGCTGATTCTGTAGCGCAGGCGCTGCCAGCAGCGCGACAGCCAGCGCTCGCCACGCGAGGTTACGCGGCTGCGGTTGTCCGCACGAATGGCTCCGTGATCTCGGTTATCGCGCTCGGAAGCTCGCGCGGGCAGGCCGACATCTGCTGGCGAAACGCTTCGATCAGCCAGGTTACCGCCGGGCCGGGCGGATTGGCGACCTTGCGGATCGCATAGATCGAGTAGTTACCGTTCTCGTAGGCGTCTAGATCCAAGCGCACCAGGCGACCGCTGGCAATGTCGTCGCGGATCACCGACGCCGGCAGCCCGCCCCAACCGAGGCCGCCGCGAATCAGATGGTGCTTGGTGGCGATGTCGCTCAGACGCCATGTCTTGTAGGACAGCACGTTGAAGTCGCGTCCGGCGGTCACATCCGATGCGTCTGTCACCACCAGTTGCACCTCCTCGCGCACGTCGGCAAGCGTCAACGGCCGCTGGAGCAAGGCCAGCGGATGCTCGGGGGCTGCCACCGGCAACATGAAATTGTGGCCTATGCGTTCCGCCGTAAGCGTATCATCCTGCTGCAGCAGGGCGCCGCCGATGCCGACTATCGAACGCCCGGTTGATACCAGGTCCATGATGCTGCCGAGTTCGCCGACATCAAGCCGCAGACTGACCGACGGAAATACGTCGCGAAACTGGCGCAGGACCGCGACCATGGCCTCTGTCGGCACCATGACGCTGATGGCGACGGAAACCTCGGCCTCCAGCCCCTGTTTCATACTTTTGGCGCGCGCCTGCATGACCTGCAGATCGGCGACGATCCGCCGGGCGTCCGCCAACATCGCCCTCCCCGCCTCCGTCAGCTTCGGCGGTCTGGCACCGGTGCGCTCGAACAGGCTGACGTCGAGCTGGGTTTCGAGATTGCCGATCATGTAGCTGACCACCGACTGGGAACGGTTCAACTGACGCGAGGCGGCGGAGAAACTGCCGCTGTCGGCAACGGCCAGAAAGATCTGCAATTGGTCGAGAGTGGGATTCGGGTCCATCTAGCTATCCAGTTTGTCGATAGGTATGATCCATATTATCACGGTTTTTTCGATAAGAATACGCACCTATGTATGGCGCGTTGAGGCACAGGCACCCACCTGGCGCCTCCGCCCACCGCAAAGGAAAAACCAATGTCCTCCATTCTGCTGATCACCTCCAGCCCGCGCGGCGCTGATTCGCTTTCGACCTCGGTTGCCACCGACCTGGCCGAAAAGCTGAAAGCACAAACGGGCGCAACCATCGTCCACCGCGACCTTTCCGAAAAGCCGCTTGCCCATATGGACGGCGTTTTCACTTCGGCCATCCGCAAGGCCGCTGACGACCGCTCGTCCGCCGAATCGGTTGCCGCAGCCGTGTCCGATGAATTGACCCATGAACTGCTCGCCGCCGACACCCTGGTGATCGGCACCGGCCTCATCAACTTCAACATCTATTCGTCGCTGAAGACATGGATTGACCACGTCGCCCGCGCGGGCCTGACCTTCAAGTACGGCGAATCCGGTCCGGTTGGCCTGGCCACCGTCAAGAAGGCCTATATCGTTCTGGCCTCCGGCGGCGTCTATTCCACCGGCCCCGCCGTTTCCATGAACCACGCCGTTCCCTACCTGAAGAGCGTGCTCGGCTTCATGGGCATGACCGATGTGGAGACCGTGTATGTCGAAGGCCTGGCCTACGGCCCGGAAGCTGCCGAGAAATCGGTTGCCGCCGCCCATGCCAAGGTCGCCGAACTGGCGCAGGCTGCCTGAGCCATCGCCCTTCACATGTCCGGCAGCGCTTCGCTGCCGGATGTTTCCATCCAGGATGGCTGGCCGAACACGATATTACGCCCGGCATGCTTGGCCTGATAGAGTCGTGAATCCGCACTTGCCAGCAAGCCATTGAAGCTGCTGCCATCGCCAGGAGCGCTGGCGACACCCAGGCACACCGTGATCGCCTCGTCTTCGCGGGTACGAATGGTTGCCGATACGATCATGCGCAGTTGCTCGCCAATGATCATGGCGTCACCATGGGTGGCGTCCGGCTGCAGGATGACGAACTCTTCGCCCCCATAACGAAAAAGATGATCGACCGGCCGGATATTCTCCTGCAGGCAGGCTGCAATCGCCCTCAGCATGTCGTCGCCATGCATATGCCCGAAGCGATCGTTTATCGACTTGAAGTGATCGACATCAATGATCGTCAGGCTGATCGGCTGGTCGTTGCGCATTGCCTCGCGGATCAGCCGCGGCGCTTCGATCTCCAGCCGGCTGCGGTCGAAGACGCCGGTCAGCGTGTCGCGACCGGTGCGCGACAACAGATCCTCATAGCGCTCGCGGAAGGTCAGGTCGCTAAAGACGTCGCCCAGCGGGCGCCGTGACAATACGCCGTTATGACCGCGGAAGGCCAGCTGGTAGAGCGCGAACAGCGCCGAGTAGATGGCCGCCGCCAGCATCTTTGCTTTCCAGCCGCCCCAGAACACCGAGACGGGTGCGTCGTAGAGATAACTGAGAAGCGCGTAGAAGCCGACCTGGTCGAAAGTCAGCAGTACCACACCGCAGATCGCAAAGCGCAACACCGTCTGGCGCGGCAAGTATTTGCGAAGCCGCTCGTAAAACAGGATTACACCCAGCGAATCGAGATAGAGCAGCGCCGTGCCCCAGACCATCAGCACGCCCATTTCGCTGAGGAAGCCCATGTCTGCCAGCTGGCCGGTGGCAGCTGCGACCTCCGGGTGCAACATCAGCAGCTGCGCCACTGCCAGCGTTACCAGATTGCCGAGAAACAGCCCGTAGATCGGCTGGCGCACCGTCGAGGCGTCCTCCTTGATGTAGAGCATCAAGATCATCATCAGCTTGCCGGCAAAGAAGACCGAGGAGCCCGGCGACACCACGCCGAACGGCAGCGTCACGTAAAAAACCGCGGCGAGATAAGTTTCGACGAAATGCATAACGCCGAGCGCGGTCAGGAAGACACCGAGGCCGATGCGGTGCCGGAAATGCAGCAGCGTCATCATCAGGCAAAAGTAGACGATCGCCTCTGCGACGAACAACGCCATATTTACGGTGACTGCCATCCATGCTCCGTCTGCCAACCTCTCCCTCCGGTCGAGAGCGTTAGCACCGGCGCCGGCGGCTCGCTAGTGGGGGTAGACAGAATCCTCCGTGGCTTTGCCACGTCGGTGCGCAAGGACGTGACGGTCAGACCTGGCGGATCTTGGCGCCATCGGCAAACAGCGAGGCACCGTTCTGGTCAATGATCTGGCGCGCCTTGCGGAAGGTGCATTCGTAGGCATCGTCGGTGGACGTGAACACGTCGGCGCGGATGAAATTGCGCGTCAGCGTCTCGTCGCCGACGACCTTTTCGATCCGCCCTGCGAGGCGATACTGATTGCCCTCGCGCAAAGGCACGGCAAAAATCGTGCAGTCGGCATGCACTTGCGGCTCGGCGGCGCTAAGTGCCGCGGGAGCGCCTTCGGGGGAGCCGGAAAAAAGCGCGAAGAATTTGGATAAGATCGAAGCCATAGGTCGCCTCTAGCACAGTTGAGCGGATCGCAAAAGAGCTTGCGAGCAGCGTCGCGAGTTTGCGGGGATGCCGCCGGGACAGACCTGGCGGCATCCCGTTCCAGCCTCAGATCACCAGATTGGCGAGAATCTCGTTCTCGGTGATATCCTCGTAGCCGAGACCGGCGCCGTCGAACCGGGCAAGCAGGCCCTCGAAATTGGCGCGGTCGCGGGTTTCGATGCCGATCAGGATCGAGCCGAAATTGCGGGCCGACTTCTTGAGGTATTCGAAGCGGGCGATGTCGTCGTCGGGGCCGAGCAGATTGAGGAAATCGCGCAGAGCACCGGGGCGCTGCGGCAGGCGCAGGATGAAATATTTCTTCAGGCCGGCGTAGCGCATCGCCCTTTCCTTCACGTCGGGCAGGCGCTCGAAATCGAAATTACCGCCTGAGACCACGGCGACCACGGTTTTGCCGGAAAGTTTTTCGCGGCCCAGCATATCCAGCGCGGTGATCGCCATGGCACCGGCGGGTTCCAGCACCACGCCTTCAACGTTCAGCATATCGGACATCGTCACGCAAATGGCGTCTTCCGGCAGCAGCATCACCTGGCCCGGGTCGAACCGCTTCAAGGCTTCGAAATTCAGGTCGCCGATGCGGGCAACGGCAGCGCCATCGACGAAATTGTCCACTTTCGGCAGCGTGACGATCCGACCCGCTTCGAGGCTCTTCTTCAGGCTCGGCGCCCCGGCCGGTTCAACGAACAGAAATGTCTGTGGTGGCACCCGCCCCCCGAAAAACCCGGTGAAGCCGGCCGACAGTCCGCCGCCGCCGACCGGCAGGATTACCAGGTCCGGCAAGGTGCCGTCCGGCAGCTGCAATTCCATCTCGGCGGCGATCGTCGCCTGGCCCTCGATGATGTCGGCGTGGTCGAAGGGCGGTACCATGCTGGCTCCGGTGGCCTCGACATAGTCGCGCGCCGCCGCGTAGCACTGGTCGAAGAAGTCGCCCACCAGCCTGATGGTGATGAACTCGCCACCAAAGATCCGCGTCTTGTCGATCTTCTGCTGCGGCGTGGTGACCGGCATGAAAACGACGCCCTGCACGCCGAAATGCCGGCAGACGAAGGCGAAGCCCTGGGCGTGGTTGCCGGCCGACGCGCAGACGAAGTTTTTGCCGCTGCCGCCTGCTTGCAGGAACTTGCGGAAGAAGTTGAAGGCGCCGCGGATCTTGTAGGACCGTACCGGCGTCAGGTCTTCACGCTTGAGATAGACACTGGCGCCGTAGCGGGCGCTCAGATGCTCGTTCAACTGCAGCGGCGTTTCGGGAAAAAGGCCGCGCATGGCCTCGGTGGCATTCAGAACATCGGTGCTCGTCACGTTCATCAATCCGTTGGATTTCGATTGCCTCCGCTATCGCACACCGGGCCGCAGCCACAAAGGGCTTTCGCCTTGCAGAACCGGGCATAGAGCAGACCTTCAACCGTTTGCGGTTGTGAATGGCTACCCAACACGCGGAAAGTATTTCCCTATTAGAACTTTATAATTGGAACCAGGGCGATGCTCGTCCGTTCTCAAGACAGGCGGTTTGACCGCTTATAAGAAACGGAGGAAACACTCATGCATCGTTCCATTCTCGCTCTCGCCACGCTCGCCGCCCTGACCGGTGCCGCGCAGGCGCAAGAATCGGCGAAGACCAACGACAATGCCATGCTTCCCGCGATCGATGTCGGTAGCGCCAAGATCGACGGTAACAAGATCACCGGCGTTTCGGTGACCATCGATAAGCCCGGTTACCTGGTCATCCATGACGAGGCAGCAGGCAAGCCGCCGGCGTCGCTCGGCCACATTGCCGTGCAGCCCGGCACCAGCGCCAATATCTCGGTCGAAGCGACAAAGCCTCTCGACCCCGCGAGCAAGGTTTCGCTGATGCTGCACTATGAAACCAACGACAACACAACCTTCGATTTCGGCCCAACGGCCACCGATGTCGATGTTCCGGTGATGGGCGCCGGCGATACGGTTGCGACCGTACCGATGCCGTAACGGCCTTCTGAAATAATACGAGCGCACCCGTCTCCACCGGGTGCGCTTTTGTTTGTGGAAATGGCGCGCGCCGGCACGGTGCACATGGTCGACCTTGACTGGGAAGGCCATTCCGTCAGACTGATAGAATCGAGAGCCTGGGGGACAGCGTGACGACCACGACGCAATTGCGAAAGCTTGCAAAAGCCTGTCTCCTGTCTGCGCTATTGGCGGCCACGCCGCCGGCAGCTATTGCAGGCCCGCTGGCCGACGCTGCAGCCAGAGCGGAGGAGAAGGCCAAGAGCGGCGACCCGAACGGCGGTTACGCCGAGATGCGCGACGCCTTTGCCAACTTTTCGGTTACATTGCCATTTGCCGTCGGCAAAGCGCTGTTCGTCGCCGACAAGCCGGTGGCGTATGGGGCCTATACGCCGCGCCAGGATTCGGTCTTCCGGCAGGGCGAACCGCTGGTGACGTATGTCGAACTGATCGGACTAGCCTGGAAATCGCTGGGCGACGGCAAGCAGCAGGCCAACTTCAGTGTCGATCTCGAACTGGCCGATGCCAAGGGCGATACGCTCGCCAAACAGCCGGGCTTCGGCAATTTCACGTTCACCGGCTATGTCCGCAACCAGGAAATCTTCACCCATCTGACGCTGGACGTCAACGGCGCCAAAAGCGGGGAATACCTGTTGCGCTATACCGTCAACGATGTGGTCGGCAAGCGGAGCACGAGCTTCGAGCAGAAATTTACGGTCGCGGGAGATTAGGCAACCGCCCCCAGTCCGGGTGTACCAGGCCATGGAGAATCGGCCTTGACGTTGCCTGCCAACTGCTTGAAAGAAAAGCGGCGCGGACGTGGCGAAACTGGTAGACGCAAGGGACTTAAAATCCCTCGGAGTGATCCGTACGGGTTCGACCCCCGTCGTCCGCACCAAATCGCAACCGAAAAGGCTGCTCGCGCCTGTTGGCGATCTGCGCATGTGCGGTGTCGAGAGAGCGCCGGCATCGTCCTACATTACTGCACCAAGCCCGATTTGTCCGCCGCCCAAAAGACAACCCGCCACGGGAGCCGTGACGGGTTTTCGTCTGTGTAAAGCTATCGCAAATTAGGCCTGCTTGGAGTCTTCTTCTTCCTCGAAGGTGATGGCAACGTCGGCATTGGCGGACAGGCGAACCTTGTCGCCTTCGATTTCCGCGACCAGGCTGAGCGGAATGAAATGGTGGTGGCCGCGATGGGCGCCCTCGCCGCTGTCCTTTTTGGTCAGCTTGATGCGATTGCCTTCAACGTGGTCGACCGTGCCGACGTGGACGCCATCGGCGCCGATGACTTCGGCATGTTCCTTGATCGTGGTGGAATCAATCATCGCAGTTCTCCTTGGGTTGTGCGGGACAACGCGGGACAGGCGAAAAGGATGCATGGCCGCGCAGAAATATCTGTATGTCGGGAATTCACGACGCTCGGATGACGTCATCGTCAGGCGGCGCGCTTTTGCGTCTGGCCCGTCCCGACGCGACCATCCACCCGCCCGCATGACATGGGATCGCCGGGTCAAATCCGAGGATGGCGAAAGTACGGAGCGTGAGGCGACTGCGGAGGACGCACGAAAAGAGTCGCCGCCCTTGGGAGCGGCGCCTTTTTCAATGTCTAACGCAGTTGCGCGCCGTCGATGCGACCGGGCCGCAGGGTCAAGCCGCGATCTTGGCGGCGATCTTGGCGACGTGGGCGCCCTGGAAGCGGGCTCCGTCGAGCTCGTTTTCGGACGGCTGGCGCGAGCCGTCGCCGGCGGTGATGGTCGATGCGCCATAGGGCGAGCCGCCGGTGATTTCGGTCACACCCATCTGGCCCTGGAAGGCGTAAGGCAGGCCGACCACGACCATGCCGTGGTGCAGAAGCGTCGGCAGGAAGCCGAGGATGGTCGATTCCTGACCGCCGTGCTGGGTGGCCGAAGAGGTGAATACCGAGCCGACCTTGCCGACCAGCTTTCCGGCTGCCCACAGACCGCCGGTCTGATCAATGAAATTGCGCATCTGCGAAGCCACCGTGCCGAAACGGGTGCCGGCGCCGAAGATGATAGCGTCGTACTGGTCGAGCTCGGCCACCGTGGCGATCTCGGCCTTCTGGTCCATCTTGTAGTAGGATGCCTTGGCAACCTCGTCCGAGACCAGCTCCGGCACGCGCTTGACGGTGACTTCGGCGCCGGCAGATTTTGCGCCTTCAGCGACCGCATAGGCCATGGCCTCGATGTGGCCATAGGCGGAATAGTAGAGCACCAGTACTTTTGCCATTGGAACGTCTCCTGATTTCTTCAAATTTGCCGGAATGATTTCCTGCCGAAAGATGTAGCGCACCCGGGGCGTTTCACAAACCGCTACGAAAGCGACGCAGTGTTCACAACTCGCAGACATATTTGCGTCCATGCAAATCCCGCGTTGGCAAATGGCCGGGGCAGCGCTAGATCAAGGCGCAGCAGCAGAACACGGATTCCAGCCATGACAGAACCCCACATCATCACCGCCGCCATGCTCGCCATCGGCGACGAGCTGTTGTCCGGACGCACCAAGGACAAGAATATCGGCCATCTCGCCGAAGTGCTGACGCTGTCCGGCATTGATCTCAAGGAAGTGCGGATCGTCGCAGACGAGGAAGAGGCGATCGTCGAGGCGCTGAACGCGCTGCGCGGCCGCTACGAGTACGTCTTCACCTCCGGCGGCATCGGCCCGACCCATGACGACATCACTGCCGACGCGATTTCCCGCGCCTTCGGAGTGCCTTGCGTGCATGACGACAAGGCGATGCGGCTGCTGGGAGAGATGTATGCCCGCCGCGGCATGGAATTCACCGAAGCGCGCCAGCGCATGGCACGCATGCCGACGGGCGCCAGCCATATCGACAACCCTGTCTCGACCGCTCCCGGTTTTCATATCGGCAATGTGTTTGTCATGGCCGGCGTGCCGCAGGTGTTCCAGGCGATGCTCGACAACGTCTTGCCGACCCTTGCGACCGGTACCCCCATCCTGTCGCGCGCCATCGCCTGCCCGTTCGGCGAAGGCGATATCGGCACCGCGCTGGCAGCGGTGCAGAAGGCCCACCCGGAGACCAGCATCGGCTCGTATCCCCATTTCGACGGGCAGCGCTTTTCCACCGAACTGGTGGTGCGGGCGCGCAGCGAGCCGCTTCTCGATGCCGCAGCCGCTGCGGTTGCTGCGATGATAGAGGCGATAGCGCTGCAAAAGGCGGGTGGCGCCGGCTGAGCGCCCCTCCCATGCAGGCTTTCGGCATCGATACGCTCGGTGCGGTTGACCGAAGTCAAGGAACCGACGAAGACTTCGGAGCATTCATCTAGTGGCGGACAGCTTGCCGCCGAGGAGATTATCATGGGTTACAAAACAATTCTCGCCATCCTGGACACCCCTAAAAATGCCGGCCAGATTTCCGAATTCGCCCTGGCACTGGCCGAGACGCACGGCGCCCACCTGATTGGACTGCATGCCGAGGCGATGGCCACGGTGCCGCTGGTAGCGCCTATGGAAATTCCTGATCCGGCGACCGTGCAGGCGCTACAGGACATGGCGCATGAGGAGACCACCAAGGTCGAGGCGATTTTCCGGGCAGCTGCCGGCGCGCGCGATATCTCCCACGAATGGCGCAGTTTCGTCTCCTCGGCCGGTTTCAGCACGGCAGCCCTCGTCGAGAGTGCCCGCACCGTGGACCTGGTGATCGCCGCCCAGGGCGAAAGCAGCATCCTCTCGGAAAGCCGGGCGGAACTGGAAAACTTCCTGTTCGAAAGCGGTCGGCCGGTACTGCTGGTGCCGCATATCCTGACGGCCGCGAGGCCTATCAAGCGGGTGCTGATTGCCTGGAACGGCTCACGCGAGGCGACGCGAGCAACCTTCGATGCCCTGCCCTTCCTCAAGGCGGCCGATTCGGTGGAGATTTTTTCGGTCAACCATGGCGACAGCGTCACCCAGTCGCCACATTATGCCGGCGCCGAAATCGCTGCGACCCTTGCCCGCCACGCCGTCAAGGTGACCGTGGCGCGCGAGCAGAACGATGAGCTGCCGACTTCGGCGGCAATCGAGAACCGTCTGTCCGACAGCAGCATAGACCTCCTGGTCATGGGCGCCTACAGCCACAAGCGCTGGTGGGAAGTGCTGTTTGGCGGGGTGACCCGCACGCTGATGGATTCGATGACCGCATTGACACTGCTTTCGCGCTGATCCGCAGCGATCAGGGACTTGCCTTGGGCCGGATAATCCCGGTAATAGCAGGCGACAGGAACGAAAAGCCTTCGGCAGCTGGACATTCGCGCGGCCTTGCTCGCGCGAATTTCATTTGCGGGTTCGCCCCGGCGCTGCCCATTTCGGCGGCAACGGCGCGCAACGTTCCCCAACTGCCGGTCGACTGCCGGCCTGTGTCCACATCAAGCGATCGCGGAGCATCACGCATGTCCCTTCCCGAAAAAGCCTTTCCCGTTTCCTGGGACCAGTTCCACCGTGATGCGCGGGCGCTCGCCTGGCGGTTGGCCGGTCACAGCGAAAAATTCCGCGCCATCGTCTGCATCACCCGCGGCGGACTGGTGCCGGCGGCGATCATTTCGCGCGAGCTGGACATCCGGCTGATCGAGACGGTCTGCGTCGCCTCCTATCACGACTACGTCAACCAGGGCGAAATGAACGTCTTGAAGGGGATCTCGCCGGAGCTTACCACCGAGGGCGGCGCTGGCATCCTGGTGATCGACGACCTGACCGATACCGGCAAGACGGCCGCCGAAGTGCGCACGATGCTGCCGCGCGCCCATTTCGCCTGCGTCTACGCCAAGCCGAAGGGCGTTCCGGTGATCGATACCTTCGTCACCGAGGTGAGCCAAGACACCTGGATCTATTTCCCCTGGGACATGGGCTTCTCCTACCAGGAGCCGATCGCCAAGGACCAGAAATAAGTCTCAGGCGGTACTGCCATACTTTGCCCGCGCCCGCAGTTGCCCTGGCCTTGACCATTCCGCGCCAGGGAGCGACGAGTTGTGGCCGGCGACAATCGGCACCTATATTTGAGACGGCGTTGCCCTATGGCTGCACGATTCGGCGTAGATCACCGCAATCGATGGGCATAATACCGGCCGTTCGCCGACCGATATGCGGGCGCTCGAACCGTCGTGGCACGATCAGATCGTCGGCAACGACTGCGTTGCGACTGATTCGAATTTTCAAAATTCCAGGGCCTTTGGGCACCGAGCCACCCCAATAAATCTGTCATAAAATGACACTGCCGTAAGGGGCACTTGCGCGGCCGGCGTGGCTAATAGCTGAAGGTTCGTCGACAAGCACCTGATATTCCTGAATTACCGATCTTTCCCCGTTTTCCACAGGCCCGGACCACAATATATAGTATTAATAAATTGGTCACAAACCACCCCTTGACGGAATCAGCGCTTTGTCCGCAAATGGCCGGACGTTGCGGCGGCGACTGGACCGGAAATGAGACGAGGCCGGTTCCATCCAGAAAATTAGCGATCAAGAGTGTTGAGATGCCCATGACGGGCGCCAATCTCGGCTCCGATCCGCGTGCGATTTTCAACCGCTACGACGTAAAAGTGACTGGCAGCAATAATCTGTTTATACTATATTTAGTGTTTGCAGCCAAAATCACCACAAGATACAGAAGCACTCGTCGCAAGGCGAACCACCTGTAGCACACCGACAAGAACTGGCTGCACGGCTTACACCGTGAAACCGGACGGCTATTTATTGCGCTGAGAGAGCGCGGAATTTAAGGGACGACACGAGATGCGCATCGAACGCCGATTCACCAAGCCGGGCCAATCTGCCTATGCGGAAATCGAATTCCGCAAGGCAATCAGCGAGATCAAGAACCCCGATGGTTCGATCGTCTTCCGGCTGGCCGACATCGACGTGCCCGCGCAGTTTTCCCAGGTTGCGTCCGACATTCTGGCGCAGAAATATTTTCGCAAGGCCGGCGTGCCGGCGCGGCTGAAGAAGGTCGAGGAAAACGACGTTCCCTCCTTCCTGTGGCGCTCGGTTCCCGACATGGAGGCGCTGAAGGCGCTGCCCAAGGAAGAGCAGTACGGTTCTGAAACCGATGCCCGCCAGGTCTTTTCGCGCCTTGCAGGCACCTGGACCTATTGGGGCTGGAAAGGCGGCTATTTCACCACCGAGGAGGACGCGCAGACCTTCTTCGACGAACTGGCCTACATGCTTGCCACCCAGCGGGTGGCCCCGAACTCGCCGCAGTGGTTCAACACCGGCCTGCACTGGGCCTATGGCATCGACGGCCCCGGCCAGGGCCATTTCTACGTCGACCCCTTCACCGCCAAGCTGGTAAAGTCGAAGTCGGCCTACGAGCACCCGCAGCCGCATGCCTGCTTCATCCAGTCGGTCGAGGACGATCTAGTCAACGAGGGCGGCATCATGGACCTGTGGGTCCGCGAAGCCCGGCTGTTCAAATACGGCTCCGGCACCGGCTCCAACTTCTCCTACCTGCGCGGCGCCGGCGAAAAGCTGTCGGGCGGCGGCAAGTCGTCGGGCCTGATGTCGTTCCTGAAGATCGGCGACCGGGCCGCCGGCGCCATCAAGTCTGGCGGCACCACCCGCCGCGCCGCCAAGATGGTGGTGGTCGACATCGACCATCCGGATATCGAGGAATACATCAACTGGAAGGTCAAGGAAGAGCAGAAGGTCGCAGCGCTGGTGACCGGCTCGAAGATCGTTGCCCGTCACCTGAAGGCGATCATGAAGGCCTGCGTCAATTGCGCCGGCGAGGCCGACGATTGCTACGATCCCGCCAAGAACCCTGCCCTCAAGCGCGAGATCAAGGCCGCCAAGAAGGACCAGGTTCCGGAGAACTATATCGGCCGCGTCATCCAGTTCGCCCGCCAGGGCTACAAGGACATGGAATTCAAGACCTATGACACCGACTGGGATTCGGAAGCGTATCTCACCGTCTCGGGCCAGAATTCCAACAATTCCGTATCGCTCAAGGACGATTTCCTGCGCTCGGTCGAGACCGACGGCGACTGGAACCTGACCGCCCGCAAGGACGGCCGCGTCATGAAGACGCTGAAGGCCCGCGACCTGTGGGAGCAGATCTCCTACGCCGCCTGGGCATCGGCCGATCCCGGCCTGCATTTCAACACGACGATGAACGACTGGCACACCTGCCCGGCAGCAGGCCCGATCCGCGCCTCCAATCCGTGCTCGGAATACATGTTCCTCGACGACACCGCCTGCAACCTCGCATCGCTGAACCTGCTTCAGTTCAAGGACGCCGACACCCGCACCATCAATGTCGGCGACTATGAGCATGCCGTGCGGCTCTGGACACTGGTGCTCGAAGTCTCGGTGATGATGGCGCAGTTCCCGTCGCGCCAGATTGCCGAACGCTCCTACGAATACCGCACGCTCGGCCTCGGCTACGCCAATATCGGCGGCTTCCTGATGTCCTCCGGCATCCCCTATGATTCGGCCGAAGGCCGTGCCATCGGCGGGGCGCTGACCGCCATCATGACCGGCGTCTCCTATGCCACCTCGGCCGAAATCGCCTCCGAGCTCGGCCCCTTCCCGGGCTTTGCGCCCAACCGCGACAGCATGCTGCGGGTCATCCGCAACCATCGCCGCGCCGCCCACGGCCTGTCTGCCGGCTACGAAGGCCTGTCGGTCAACCCCGTACCGCTGGTCCATGCCGATTGCACCGATCCGTCGCTGGTCGAACACGCCACGGCTGCCTGGGACAAGGCGCTGGAACTCGGCGAAGCCCACGGTTATCGCAATGCCCAGGTCTCCGTCATCGCCCCGACCGGCACCATCGGCCTGGTGATGGATTGCGACACCACCGGCATCGAGCCCGACTTCGCGCTGGTAAAATTCAAGAAGCTCGCCGGCGGTGGTTACTTCAAGATCATCAACCGCGCCGTTCCCGAGGCGCTCCGCACGCTCGGCTATTCGGAAAGCCAGATCGCCGAGATCGAGGCCTATGCGGTCGGCCACGGCAATATCCACCAGGCGCCCGGCATCAATTCCGGCTCGCTGCGCGCTCGCGGCTTCACCGACGAGAAGATCGAAGCGATCAACGGCGCCACCAAGGCGGCCTTCGACATCAAGTTCGTCTTCAACCAGTGGACCCTCGGCCTCGACTTCCTGAAGGACGTGCTCAAGGTCACCGAGGAACAGCTGGCCGATGTCTCCTTCAATCTGCTCGAGCATATCGGCTATTCGAAGAAGGACATCGAAGCCGCCAATATCCACGTCTGCGGTGCGATGACCCTCGAAGGCGCCCCCTTCATCAAGGCCGAGCACCTGCCGGTGTTCGATTGCGCCAATGCCTGCGGCAAGATCGGCAAGCGGTCGCTGTCGGTGGAAAGCCATATCCGCATGATGGCAGCGGCCCAGCCGTTCATCTCTGGCGCCATCTCCAAGACCATCAACATGCAGAACGACGCCACCGTCGAGGATTGCGGTGCCGCCTACATGCTGTCTTGGAAGCTGGCACTGAAGGCCAACGCGCTCTATCGTGACGGCTCAAAACTTTCGCAGCCGCTCAACTCGTCGCTGATTGCCGACGAGGACGACGAGGACGAGGCCGTCGACAACCTGATGCAGATGCCGGCTGCCGCTGCCGCCGTCACCATCTCGGAACGGATCGTCGAGCGGATCGTCGAACGGATCGTGCGCGAGCAGGAAAAGCTGCCGACCCGTCGCAAGGGCTATACCCAGAAGGCCAAGATCGGCGGCCACACCATCTTCCTGCGCACCGGCGAATATGACGACGGCCGCTTGGGCGAAATCTTCCTCGACATGAACAAGGAAGGCTCGTCGCTGCGGGCTCTCATCAACAACTTCGCCATCTCGGTGTCGCTCGGTCTGCAATACGGCGTGCCGCTGGAAGAATATGTCGAGGCCTTCACCTTTACCAAGTTCGAGCCGGCCGGCATCGTCCAGGGCAACGACGCCATCAAGAACGCCACTTCGATCCTCGACTACGTGTTCCGCGAACTGGCCGTCTCCTATCTCGGCCGCAACGACCTTGCCCATGTCGACCAGTCGGACTTTTCGGCAACCACGCTCGGCAAGGGCTACAACGAAGGCAAGACCAACCTGGTTTCGACCGGCTGGACCCGCGGCCACAAGCCGACGCTCGTCTCCGGCGGCCTGTCGTCGGCCGAGCCCAAGGGGGCTGCCACAGCGTCCCCCGCCAAGGCCAGCCATGGCGGCAGCATCAGCTCCTTCTCGGGTTCGGCTGCCCGCAAGCTGGAAGTGACCGCGGCAATCTCGACCTCGGAAGTCGTCGCCTTCAAGCGCGACTACGAGGAACGCGCCGCCGAACTGGTGGAGGAAATGCTCGAAGCCGAGACCGGCCTGTTTTCCGAAGCCGCACAGGCCGAAGCCGACACCGCCAAGGCCGACGCCAAGAAAGTCGAAGCCGCCCGCCGCATCCGCTCGATCGCCCAAGGCTATACGGGCAACATGTGCGGCGAGTGCCAGAACTTTACCATGGTGCGCAACGGCACTTGCGAGAAGTGCGACACGTGCGGAAGCACTAGCGGGTGCAGCTGATTGCCAAACGGTCGGAAATTCTGAGAAGCGGGTTTAGAAATGGCACGAAACGGATGTTTTGAGTCACGACTGACGGCTTAAGAATGTCACTGTTGCGTCCAGTTTAACGTTGCCCAGCGGCAAAATAATCTGGACGAATCCAGGCTAGAATTGCCGTTCGTTGATCGGTGGCCCCCTGTGGGAGCCAGTTGGTTTGTCCCGAAAGACTAGAGTCTGTCCCAAAGCGTAAATGGGACAATTGCGGATATGAGTTTCCAGGCACTCCGGTGCCTGGAAATGCTTTAAGGAACAAAAGGTGAAATAATCGTCTTGGTTGGTGACGGCCGTAAGGCTACCTCTCCACAATATCAATACCGCGCGAAACATGCACACGAAGCCAGTAAGGCACCGAGTTCAATAATATGAGCTATCGCTCAACTAATTTCCGCGTTGCGGATGTTCGAAGGAGATATGGAATGCCTGCTTTCATGACCTTCTACCCCATCGGCAATGCCGACACGACATTGATCCGGCTTGCAAACGACGACCTCGTTCTCTTCGATTTCGCTAACATGCGAAATGCGAATGATCCCTATGACAAGCGCATCGACCTCCCGAAGGCGATCAGGGATGACATGGATGACGCAGACCGAGATTTCTTTCGAGTCGTTGCGTTCACCCATCTCGATGAAGATCACATTTACGGTGCACGGGATTTTTTCTGGTTCGATCACGCAGCGATCTTACAGGGTGACGATCGGCCCAAGATCGGGGAGATGTGGGTTCCCGCGGAAGCCATCACTGAGACCAACCTGAAGGACGACGCATGGACAATTCGAGCGGAGGCTCGGCATCGCTTGAGGGAGGGCTACGGCATAAAGGTATTCTCGCGCCCCGCGAAACTGGCTAAATATCTTGAAGAATGGGGACTAACCGTCGAAGACCGTCGCCACTGTATTGTTGATGCGGGTGAGCTCGTTCCAAGCTTCTCGAAGTCCGCTGACGGAGTGGAGTTCTTCGTCCACTCGCCGTTCGCGTGGCGCTCCGATAGTGGTCTCGAGGATCGCAATGAGGGGTCAATTGTCGTGCAAATGACTGTGCTCGAAGACGGTCATGAGACATACGCGCTTCTTGGGTCCGATATCAATCACGAGACGCTTTCGCTGATGATCCAAACGACTAAGAAGCATGGCAACACCCCCCGCCTTGAATGGGATGTACTTAAGCTATTTCACCATTGCTCCTACAGGAGCCTTTCATCAGAACGAGGCGTCGATATCACCGAACCGGTGGCCGATGTGAAATGGCTGTTTGAGGAACTCGCACACCACAAGGAGATCATCGTGTCTCCTAGTGTCCCAATCCCCTTGAAGGGGTCCGCGGAGGACGAGAGCGCTCAACCACCTCACCGCCAAGCGGCCAATTACTATAAGAAGATCATCAAGGATTCGAACGGCCAGTTTCTGGTGACTATGGAAACGCCGCGGCAGTCTGCACCAAAGTCAATTAGGCTCAAAATCACTTGGACGGGCGTTGCCGTCATGATGGCCGCGGCTGCGCCGACAGTCGCCGCAGCCGCGGCTTCCACCACCACCCGCGCCGGCTGACCGTATGTGGCAGCCCGACGGAAGCGAGGCCATAGATCCGTCCGCGGTCTCCAACTCCCTGGCGGCTGCAACGGTTCGATATATCAACAGCTCCTGCCAAGACTTCGCAGAAGTGCTGGAATGCCGCCGCTTTCCGGATGGTAGGATGGAGATCATTTCGATTAGGCTCGACGTGGAGGTTCCGCAGCATCCTGTCTACGACATAAGGGCTGTGGAAACGGTTTCGGTCTGTTTCGTCAAGGGGAATTATAGCCCGCCGGGGATTGCCGTAGCCCGCCAGGACTTTCCCGATACGCCACATCAGAACATTGTCCCAGAGGGCTTCCCCTCGATGATCTGCATCGACGAACGCCCATGGCAGGATGTCCGAAGCGGATACACTGCTTCAGAGCTAATCACTCGAATATGTGCGTGGTTTTCGAAGGCCGGCCAAGGCGAACTTCACGGTGCTGACCAGCCGTTCGATCCTTTCTTCGGCTATGACAGCCCACACCAGATTATCCTGACCACGGACGGTGTCAGTGCTCTAGACGCGCGGAAAAATCTCAACGTCTGGTCTTCGGATGACAGCGGCAGGTTCCTTTTCCTGACATCCGCGGAACGCTACGGCCCGCAGGAACGTGCGATGAATTTGCACATCGTGCAGGTGGATGTCGACCCCCAGAAGATGAGCCGTATACGCCGCGCGCCAAGGACGATGGGTGGCTTGGTTGTGCTTCTTGAAGAACGGCAGATATCGTTCGTTGAAGACCTAAAGTCCTCGGTTCTTGAATGGTTCGAGTCAGGAAAAAGGGATGACGACAAAAAGTGGATATTCGGAGTGCTCGCGCGCTTCCCGCAGATCCACCCCCGTACCGGGGAGATCGGAGTGACAAAGCCGATGGCTTTTCTGTCCGACGTGAGTCCAGGACAGATGGGCGTGGCGCTCGGCATCCTTGATCCTAACGTCAGTGGGCATGCTGGCGAGGTCAAGTACCTCAAGAGCCTGTTTCCGACTGCCGTTCCGAGCGGTCTCGATCGTTTCGGTATACAGGTCGCTCAAGTCCACATCGAGATCGACGCGCAGGCGGCAGCCGGTCTGGCGGGCCACGATATGCCAGACACGAGACGCATCTGTATGGTTGGCGCGGGTTCGTTGGGTTCAGCCCTCGCAGAGAGCCTCGCTAGGGAGGGATTTTTCAAGTGGACGGTGATCGATGACGACGATTTTCTTCCTCATAACATCTCACGCCATGTCTTGACCCGACAGCATCTGGGCCTCGCGAAGGCACCTGTACTCGCTAACCTCCTTCTTGCGATCCGGGGAGATACCGAACCAGTTGCGATCGTGGAAAACGTTCTGGCGAAAAACATCTCCGCGGGCCTCGGCCAAGCCCTCAACGGAGCGGACCTAATACTGGATGCTTCAGCTTCGGTGCCAGTTTCGCGCTTTTTGTCTGACCATCCTGTAGCCGCCCGTAGAATTTGCGCGTTCTTTACTCCGGACGGCGGAGCGGCAGTGTTGATGCTCGAAACTGCTGACAGATCGACTACACTGCGTGGAATTGAGGCAGTCTATTTGCACGAAGTGATGGAAAATCAGGTTCTCGAAAAACACTTCTCTTCGGCAACCCAGCTCAGATACACCGGGGCCTGCCGGGCACTCACGAACCGCATACCGATGTCTCGCGTCGCAATGCTCGGAGGACTTATCTCCTCGGGCATCACGGCCTGTGTTAACTCAGATGCGGCTGCACTTAGAGTTTGGTCTGCCGACCTCGACGGCTCCATTTCCTGCATCAAGATGGAGCCGGCCGTCACGGAGCGCGGCGTGGCG
>Ga0247738_10000145_pt1 | contig 31517 bp, 28 predicted proteins | sample UWRJL013104B2_FD_180936 | JGI IMG/M metagenome (GOLD analysis project Ga0247738, IMG submission 180936) | Plant litter microbial communities from Arlington Agricultural Research Station in Wisconsin, United States - UWRJ-L013-104B-2 | ecosystem: Environmental > Terrestrial > Plant litter >...
GCCAACCAGGGCGATCACCTTGCCGGAGCGTGGGTCCAGCGCCACGAAGGCCGATTCGACCTCGGGCAGTTGCGTGATGCGCCAGACCTTGGGCGCCGTCTGCACGACGCGGATCACCGCCCCCGGACGGATCTTGACGTTGGGGCCCGCTTTGTCGGACAGGCCCGATTGCACGGGCTTGAGGCCTTCGCCCGTGATTTCGAACGGCTCGCCATCCTGGCGCACGGCCACCACGCGCTTGGCATTGGCTTCCAGGACAACAGCCGACAACAAGTCGTCGTTGTCCGGGCGATCGGTCAGCGCTTCGTCGATGGCGTCGTCGCGCGCGGCCTTGTCCTCCGGCAGATCGATGAACAGCTCCGGTCCCCGGTAGAACTGGCGCCGCTCATAGTCCAGCACGCCCTGGCGCACGGCGCGGTAGGCTGCGAGTTGTTCGTTTGCCTTGATGGTGGTCGTCACGACCAAGCCGCGCGTGTAGGCCTCCTCTCCGTACTGGGAGACGATGGACTGGCGCACCATCTCGGCCACGAACTCCGCGTGAGGTCGGTTCGAGGGATTCGTGGCCCTTAGCGTGAGCTGTTCAGCCTTGGCCACTTCGGCCTCTTCAGGCGTGATGAACCCGTTTTCCACCATCCGGTCGATGATGTGCAGCTGGCGGGCGCGCGCCCGGCGCGGATTCTTCACGGGGTTGTAGGCAGAAGGCGCCTGAGGCAGACCGGCGAGCATCGCCGCCTCCGCGATGGTCACGTCCTTCAGTGATTTTCCAAAGTAGATCTGCGATGCGGCGGAAAATCCGTACGCCCGCTGACCCAGGAAGATCTGATTCATGTAGATCTCGAGGATTTGCTCCTTCGTCAGCATGTGCTCCAGCTTGAACGTCAGGAGCACCTCGTAAATCTTGCGGGTGTAGCTCTTCTCGGCCGACAGGTACACGTTTCGGGCCACCTGCATGGTGATGGTGGACGCCCCCTGGCTCTTGGCCTGCCGCAGATTGGCGAGGGCCGCGCGGAGCATGCCGCGGTAGTCGACGCCGTTGTGTTCAAAGAAACGGGCGTCCTCAATGGCCAGCACCGCATTCTTCATCACTGCCGGGATCTCGTTGATGGTGAGTAGGTTGCGCCGCTCTTCGCCAAACTCGCCGATCAACGACCCGTCAGAGGAAATCACCCGCAATGGAAGCTTGGGCCGGTAGTCGGCCAGTCCGGCCACCTCGGGCAGATTGGGATAGGCCACCGCGAGCGCGATGCCAACCGCCATCGACACGCACGCAACACCTGCCACCGCCAGTCCGGCCAGACCCACCACCAAGCGACCGGCCCAGATCAGTGCGGTGCGCCCAGTCAATACTGATGTGTCGGAGGGGCGAGTTGAAGAAGTGTCGTTCTTGGGCATGCAGTCGTTCAGAGCCGGAGCCCGTGATTATAAAAATCGGGATGTCGAGCGCAGAAGGGCGCACCAAGCATATTGTGAGTTGTTGTGTATTTCCCGGCCAAATGGCCGATGTAGCGGTGAACACCGGGTCCAGGATGCGTATGCTTTTGACAACGTTTCAGTTTGTCTCAAAGGCAAAAAATCTTTGCTGGACAAGGGGCTTACTGCTAGCATTCAAGTGAATTATTAAGTTTGGCGGCGCTTGTCGCCACCATTTTTTGGGGGCCACCTTGATCTCATTGGGGTCGTTATTCAGCCGGGAACCGGCGCCCTTGTTGGGCATCGATGTCAGCTCTTCCAGCGTCAAATTGGTGGAGCTGAGCCGCAACCGCTCGGGCGACCTGGTGTTGGAGCGTTGCGCCATGGAGCCCCTGGAGCGTGGCTGGATCACCGACGGCAACATCGAAAAATTCGATGAGGTGGCTGAAGCGGTGCGCCGCGTGGTTCGCAAGAGTGGCAGCAAGACCAAGAATGTGGCGCTCGCTTTGCCAGCCTCGGCCGTCATCACGAAGAAGATCGTTCTGCCTGGCGGCCTCTCCGACAAGGAGCTCGAAGCCCAGGTCGAGTCGGAGGCCAATCAGTACATCCCTTTTTCGCTGGATGAAGTCAGTCTAGACTTTTGCGTCATTGGTCCCAGCGCCAACTCTGTGGGCGATGTGGAGGTGCTGATTGCTGCTTCGCGCAAGGAGAAAGTTTCGGACCGACAAGGTTTGGCCGAGGCGGCTGGGCTCAAACCGGTCGTGATGGACGTCGAGTCCTACGCCTCCCGCATGGCTGCCGGCCGCGTGATTGAGACCCTGCCCAACCAGGGTGTGGACTCGCTGGTGGCACTGTTCGAGGTGGGTGCATTGACCACCAGCATGCAGGTGATCCGCAATGACGATGTGCTGTACGAGCGGGATCAGGCCTTTGGTGGCGCGCAGCTGACGCAACTGATCGTGCGCCAATACGGCTTTTCTTCAGACGAAGCCGAGGCGAAGAAGCGTTCGGGTGATTTGCCCGACGATTACCGTTCTGCGGTTCTCGACCCCTTCATCGAAAGCATGGCTCAGGAAGTTGGCCGGGCTCTGCAGTTCTTCTTCACCAGTACGCCGTATAACAAGGTGGATCACATTCTTCTCGCGGGCGGCAGCGCAGCGTTGCCGGGCCTGACAGAGGCCGTGACCCACCAGACGTCGTTCGCCTGCATGGTGATCAATCCTTTCGATGCCATGGAAATGGCGGCCTCCGTCCAGGCGCGGAAGATGTCTCGCGAGGCGCCGTCGTACCTGACCTCCACTGGTCTGGCACTGCGGAGGTTCTACCAATGATTCTCATCAACCTGTTGCCTCATCGCGAGGCGACCCGCAAGCGGCAGAAGGACCAGTTTTTCACCCAGCTGGGGTTGTCCGCGCTGTTGGGTGGGGTGATCTGTGGTGCCGTTTTCACCTGGTACCAGGGGCAGATTTCCGCGCAACAAGATCGAAACACCTTTCTTCAGGGCGAGATCACAAAGCTGGAAGCCGAGATCAAGGACATCGCTAACCTGCAGCGCGAAATCGCTTCTTTGCGTGCGCGCCAGACGGCGGTGGAAAACTTGCAAGGTGACCGCAATCTGCCGGTGCATTTGCTGGATGAGCTGGTCGCGCAACTGCCCGACGGCGTTTACCTCACCAGCATGAAGCAGGACGACCAGAGTGTGCTGCTGGTAGGCGTGGCACAGTCGCAGGAACGTGTATCCGATTTGTTGCGCAACCTATCGAACAACAGCCCTTGGCTGGTGCGACCGGACCTGGTTGAGATCGTGGCGGCCCGGGTGGGGCCTGGGGGGCGCGATCAGCGCCGCGTCTCTAACTTCACCATCCGTGTTTCACTGAAGCGTCCTTCTGCGGCTCCCGCAGCCGGACCAGCCACCGCCGCGCCAGCTGCGCCGCGCAAAGTCTGAACAAGGGACCGCGCAACATGGCAAAAACGCCCAAGATCGATGTGGATTTCAAGGGAATCCAGGACAAGCTCAAAGCCCAGTTCACCGGACTGGATCCCAACGACCCATCTCAATGGCCCGGACTGCCCCGCAACTTATTGTTTGTGGCGGTGTGCGTGGCGGTTGTTGCCGCGCTGTGGTTCGCCTGGCTTAAAAACTCGGACGAAGAGTTGATTGCCGAAAAAGAGCGCGAAGTGCAACTGCGCGAAGACTATCGGAAGAAACTCGTGCAAGCAGTCAACCTGGATGCACTCCGGAAGCAGCTGGAACAGGTCCAGCAGTATGTGACGCAGCTTGAAAAGCAATTGCCCAGCAAGGCCGAGATGGACGCCCTCCTGTCCGACATCAACCAGGCCGGCCTGGGCCGCAGCCTGCAGTTTGAACTCTTTCGTCCGGGTCAAGTGAGCGTGAAGGAGTACTACGCAGAGTTGCCGATTACGGTGCGCGTGACCGGCACCTATCACGACATTGGGTTGTTTGCGGCCGACATTGCGAACCTCTCGCGAATTGTCACCCTCAACAATTTGACACTGACTCCCCTCAAGGACCGGGAAGGCGTTCTGACGCTGGACGGCACGGCCAAGACCTTCCGGTATCTGGACCAGGAAGAAGTAGCGGCACAGCAGCGGGCTGCTACGCCGAAGGGAGCCAAACCGTGACGTTTCGCCGATGGATCCCCACGGTTGCCGCAGCGATGCTGGCATCGACACTCACTGCCTGCACATCTTCGGGCCAGGATGAGTTGCAGGTCTGGATGCAGACTGAGCGCAACTCGATCAAGCCTTCTGTGCAGCCCATCCCTGAACCCACCAAATTCGTTCCGCAGGCCTATTTGGGTGAGCGCCAGATGCAGCCCTTCAGCGAAGAGAAGCTGGCGAGTGTGCTGCGTGGCAGTCAGTCCGCACCAGTGGTCAATGCAGCGCTGATCGAACCCGAATTGAACCGCCGCAAGCAACCGCTCGAGGCCCATCCGCTGGACGTGATGGCCATGGTCGGCAGCCTCAACCGCGATGGAAAACTGGTTGCGCTGGTGAAGGTGGACAGCCTGTTGTACCAGGTCAGGCCTGGCAACTACCTGGGCCAGAACTTCGGACGTGTCACCCGCATCACCGAGACCGAGGTGGTGATGCGCGAGATCGTGCAGGATTCGGCAGGGGAATGGATCGAGCGCGCTGCGGCGCTGCAGTTACAAGAGGATGCTTCTAAATGAACAAGCCAAACAGGGCAACGGGAATCGCAGCGCTGGGGCGGGGGGCGCTCAAGGGAGCGGTGCTCGCATGCATGACGTTGACCACCATGTGGGCGCAGGCTCAAAACGCGATCCAATCGATCACGGGGGGCATCCAGGGCGGCGTGGAGGTCATTCGCATCAACACCACCCAGCCGTTGGCGGCATTGCCCACAGGTTTCACCATTCAGGCGCCCGCGCGCATTGCGCTCGATTTCCCCGGCGTGGCCAACGCCATCGGCCGCAATGCAGTTGACATCAATGAAGGCAATCTCCGGTCGGCCAACGTGGTGCAGGCGGGCGATCGCACGCGTGTGGTCATCAACCTGAAGCAGTCGGCTGCCTACGAAGCCAAGATTGACGGCAAGACCCTGCTGGTGGTGTTGGAGCGCGCTCAGCCTGTGACCGCCACAACGGTGCCACCTTCGGCCTTCGCTGAAAACCGCAATCGCGATGTGGCCGCTCTGCGGGACATCGACTTCCGCCGCGGTGTGGGCAATGCGGGCCGCGTGGTGGTCGAGCTGGCCAACAACCAAGTTGGCGTGGATATTCGCCAGCAAGGGCAGAACCTGGTCGTCGAGTTCCTCAAGACCTCGCTGCCGGAGGGTTTGCGCCGCCGTCTGGATGTGAGCGACTTTGGCACGCCGATTCAAAGCGTCACGACATCGCAGGCGGGGGACCGTGTGCGCATGGTGGTCACCCCCACCGGCAACTGGGAACACTCGGCGTACCAGAGCGACAACCAGTTTGTGCTGGAAGTGCGTGAGCAAAAGATTGATTCTTCCAAGCTGACACAAGGGCCTGGTTACAACGGCGAAAAGTTGTCGCTCAATTTCCAGAACATCGAAGTGCGTTCGCTGCTGCAAGTCATTGCGGACTTCACCAACTTCAATATCGTGACCTCGGATTCCGTCACCGGTTCCGTTACGCTGCGACTCAAGGACGTTCCTTGGGACCAGGCTCTGGACATCATCCTGCAAGCGAAGGGTCTGGGCATGCGCAAGTCCGGCAACGTGCTGTGGATTGCCCCGAAAGATGAAATCAGTGCCCGCGAGAAGCAGGAGCTGGAATCCAAGGTGTCTATTGAAAGCCTGGAGAACCTGAGAACGCAGGGCTTCCAGATGAACTACGCCAAGGCGGCGGACATCGCGGCACAGCTCACCTCCGCAGGCGCGAGCGGTGGAGGTGCTGCAAGCGCCCGCATCCTGTCCGATCGCGGCAGTGTGATCTCCGAGCCCCGAACCAATCAGCTCTTCGTGACCGATATCGCATCGCGTCTTGAGCAGGTGCAAGAGTTGATCCGCAAGCTCGATATCCCGATCCGTCAAGTGATGATCGAGGCGCGTATCGTGGAAGCCGACGACACATTCGGCAAGTCCTTGGGCGTGCGGCTGGGTGGCGGTGTTCGCGGATTTGGTGTGGGTTCGGCCAACGGCACTCCCATTCAGGGCAACTTTGGTTCGAACTACGGCGCGGCTTCGTCGCTGACCGGGCCCGCGCTGACGTCTGCGCCTTTCGTGAACCTTCCTGCCAACCCGAGCACGGCGCAGGCGGCCTCGTTTGCATTGTCACTGTTCAACCCCAGCGCATCCCGTTTCCTGAGCCTTGAAATTTCAGCGCTCGAATCGGACGGCAAGGGACGCATCGTTTCGAGCCCACGCGTGGTCACGGCCGACCAGGTCAAGGCCTTGATCGAACAAGGCACGGAGTTCCCTTACCAGACCGCAACCTCCAGTGGCGCAACGGCGATTGCGTTCCGAAAAGCCAACCTGAAGCTTGAAGTGACGCCGCAGATCACGCCCGAGGGCAACATCATTCTGGACCTCGACATCAACAAAGACAGCCGTGGCGAGTCGACGCCGGATGGCATTGCGATCAACACCAAACACGTGCAGACGCAGGTGCTGGTAGAAAACGGCGGGACGGTCGTGATCGGTGGCATCTTCGAGCAGACCGAGCGCGATGAAGTCAACAAGGTGCCCTTGCTGGGTGACTTGCCTGCCGTGGGCAACCTGTTCAAGTCGCGCAACCGCATCGCGAACAAGTCCGAACTCCTCATTTTCATCACGCCACGTGTGTTGGGGCGCTCGGCGATCAATTGAACGTTTCATCGAGCTATTTGATCGGCTTGCCGGGATCCGGCAAGTCGACTGTCGGGCGGCAGTTGGCCCGGCGTCTCGCTCTCCCCTTTTTCGATTCCGACCATGTGATCGAGCAGCGCCTGGGCTGTTCGATCCGGGAGTTTTTCGAGCGGGAGGGCGAAGCGCGTTTTCGCGATCTTGAGGCTTCGGTCATCGACGAGCTGACGCAGGGACCTGCCGCGATTGTGTCCACCGGTGGCGGGTCGGTACTGCGACCCGAGAATCGCGAGCGCCTGCACGAGCGCGGCAAGGTCTTCTACCTGAAGTCCACGCCGGAAGAGGTGTACCGCCGGCTTCGCTACGACCGCAACAGACCTTTGCTTCAAGTGGAAGATCCATTGCAGCGCGTTCGTGACTTGTTCGACGTGCGCGATCCCCTCTACCGTCAGACAGCGCATTTCGTCATCGAAACCGGACGCCCTTCGGTGGCCACGCTGGTCAACATGATCGTGATGCAGTTGGAGCTTGATGGGGCGGTGCCGCCTCCCTCTGCGCATCGGCCGGACCCTCGGGACCCTTAGCGCCTGCCAGACCTGATGACCGCACACCGAATAAACTCGGTGTCCATGACTTCACAGCACACGGCCTCGCACGTTCAACAGGTGGACATCGATCTCGGTGATCGCAGCTATGGCATCGTCATTGGTGCCGGTCTGCTGGACGCTTCGGAGAGCTATGCAGATCTGCCTCGCGCAGCCAGCGCGATGATCGTCACGAACCAGACGGTGGCACCCTTGTACCAGGACCGCTTGCTCAAGGTGCTGGCGCCGCGTTATGCATCGATCCACACGGTGGTGCTGCCCGATGGTGAGGCGTATAAAACCTGGGAGTCGCTCAACCTCATTTTTGATGCCTTGCTGTCTCATGGTTGTGACCGCAAGACCGTGCTCTTTGCGCTGGGCGGCGGTGTCGTCGGCGACATGACGGGGTTCGCCGCCGCGAGCTACATGCGCGGCATCCCGTTCGTGCAGGTGCCCACCACGCTGCTGGCACAAGTGGATTCGTCCGTGGGTGGCAAGACCGCGATCAACCACCCCTTGGGCAAGAACATGATCGGCGCTTTTTATCAGCCCCAGCGCGTGTTGTGCGATCTCGACGTGCTCAAAACCTTGCCGCAACGTGAACTCAGCGCCGGGCTGGCCGAGGTCATCAAGTACGGGCCGATTGCCGACATGGCCTTTCTTGCGTGGACCGAAACCAACATGGATGCGCTCATGGCGCGCGACGCCACTGCACTGGCATTTGCCGTGCGCCGCAGCTGCGAGATCAAGGCTGATGTGGTGGGCCAGGATGAACGCGAGTCGGGCATGCGCGCGATTCTGAATTTTGGCCACACCTTCGGGCACGCCATCGAAGCGGGCATGGGCTATGGAGCCTGGCTGCATGGTGAAGCGGTGGGATGCGGCATGGTCATGGCTGCGCGCCTGTCGGCTGCGCTGGGTCTGGTGGATGCGTCCTTTGTCGAGCGCCTCACCGCCTTGGTGCGTCGCGCGGGCTTGCCCACAGTGGCGCCCGTGCTGGATGCCAGCGACAACGTGGGCCGTTACATGGAGCTCATGCGGGTCGACAAGAAGTCCGAAGGCGGTGCCATCAAGTTCGTGGTGATTGACTCCCCGGGGCGCGCTGCGGTGCGCAGTGCGCCCGACGCGACGGTGGCCCAGGTGATCGAAACCAGTTGCCGGGTCTGATGGCCGTGTCGACCCCCGCCATGCCAGCCGGACTGGCGGATTGCGCCAGCGATCCGGCCCAAAGCCGTGGTCGCCGCCATCCGGAGCCTGAGGCACCGACCCGCACAGCGTTCCAGCGCGATCGGGACCGTGTGATCCACTCCACCGCGTTCCGGCGGCTCGTCTACAAGACCCAGGTGTTCCTGAACCATGAAGGTGACCTGTTCCGCACGCGCCTGACCCATTCGCTGGAAGTGGCTCAGCTGGGGCGAAGCATCGCGCGTTCGCTGCGCCTGAACGAAGATCTTGTGGAGGCCATTGCCCTGGCACACGATCTCGGTCACACGCCGTTTGGTCACGCCGGGCAGGATGCCCTCAACGCCTGCCTCAAGGCGGCGTCCGCCCAAGCCGCACCGGGCGATACCGACAGCTGGGGCTTCGAGCACAACCTTCAGAGCCTGCGCGTGGTCGATGAGCTGGAAGAGCGTTACCCCGCTTTCGACGGATTGAACCTCTGCTTCGAGACCCGCGAAGGCATTCTCAAGCACTGCTCCCGGGCCAATGCCCAGCGGCTGGAACAGCAGGAGCCTGGTGGCGTGGCATCGCGATTCCTGCGGGGCGGATCGCCGTCGCTGGAGGCGCAGTTGTGCAACCTGGCCGACGAGATCGCCTACAACGCGCACGACATTGACGACGGCGTGCGCTCAGGCCTGCTGACACTGGACCAGATGGCCGATGTGGAGCTGTTCGAGCACTACCGTCGCACCGCGTTGAAGGCGCATCCGCAGCTTCAAGGACGCCGCCTTTTGTTCGAGTCCATCCGTTTGATGCTCAGCGATCAGGTGTATGACGTGATCGACACCACGCGTGCACGGCTCTCGTCAACTCAGGTGCACAGCACGGATGCGGTGCGGGCCGGCCCAGCCCTGGTGGCTTTTTCGGACGGCATGCGGGAGCGCTCTCAGGTGCTGAAGAGTTTCCTGTTCCGCAATCTTTATCGGCATCCCCAGGTCATGGAGACCACCGACCGGGCGCGCCGCGTGGTCAGCGATCTGTTCGACCGATACATGAACACGCCCGGGGAGTTGCCCGAAGCGCACGGACGCAAGCAGCACCTTGCCAGGGCGGTGGCCGACTACATCGCCGGCATGACGGACCGGTTTGCGATCCGCGAACACGAGCGCCTGTATGGCGCGGTACTGTTTCCATGACGGTGACTCCCGGCCTTGGTTCCAGGCCCCTGGCCGCTTTGGTGGTCGCGGTGGGCGTTACTTGCGCTCTGCACGTGGGCAAACTGCCGGTGGCCATCCCGGTGCTGCGTGAAAGCCTGGGTTTGAGCCTGGTGCAGGCGGGGTTCCTCCTGTCGCTCGTGCAGCTCGCGGGCATGACGCTGGGTCTGGTGGTGGGTCTCATGGCGGACCGCCTGGGGCCTCGCCGCGTGATGCTGGCGGGGCTGTTGCTGCTGGCCGCCGGCAGCGCGTTGGGTGCACTGGCACCCAATGTCCATGTGTTGCTGGCCACGCGGGTGATCGAAGGCATGGGTTTCCTCTCGGCCGTTTTGCCTGCGCCCGGCCTGTTGCGGCAACGCGTGCACCATGCCCCCACGCTATCTCGTTCACTGGGTTGGTGGGGCGCGTACATGCCTTTGGGCACTTCGCTGGCCTTGTTGCTTGGCGTGCCGCTGCTTTCCGCCGTCGGATGGCGTTGGGCCTGGCTGCTGCTGGCGCTGCTTTCGTTGCTGGCGGCCGCCGGCTTGGTGAAATGGGTGCCGCCCGACGTGCAGGCGCAACCCGCGTCCTCCACCGGGCCCGGTGCTTCGGCGCTGGGTCCGCGGCTGCGGCGCACCCTGCAGGCCCCAGGCCCCTGGTTGATGGCGCTGGCGTTCTTCCTGTACTCGGGCCAATGGCTGGCCGTGGTGGGTTTCCTGCCGACCATTTACCACCAGGCTGGGTACACCGGCACCATGGTGGCGCTGCTTAGCTCCTTGGCGGCGGGCATCAATATGGTGGGCAACATCGGTGGGGGCTGGTGGCTGGCGCGGGGCGCGAGACCCGGCACCGTGCTCGCCGCCGCCTACATCGCCATGGGCGTGGGTGCCTGGGTGGCGTTTGCGGCCGAAGGCCACCCGATCTGGCAATACCTCGCGGTCCTGGTGTTCTCCGGGGTGGGCGGACTGATTCCCGGCACGTTGTTCGGGCTGGCGGTCAAACTCGCGCCCGACAACGAGACGGTGTCAACCACGGTCGGTTGGATGCAGCAGTTCTCGGCCATGGGGCAGTTCCTCGGGCCACCGCTGGTGGCCTGGGTGGCCACCCAGGCTGGCGGTTGGCAGTGGACCTGGGTCGTCACCGGCGGCTCCTCGCTGCTGGGTGTGCTGCTCGCGAGCCGGCTGCAGGCCGCTTGGCGCGCCCGACCATAATCGGGGTCGGATTCCCCAGCGCCGCTTCGCGGCGACGTCACCGATCGCACCATGGCACGTCTTCCTCGTCTGACCGTCGCGGGCTACCCGCACCATGTCATCCAGCGCGGCAACAACCGCCAGGACATCGTGCGCAGCGATGACGACCGCGAGTTTCTGCTCGAGTTGCTGGGCGAGTACGCGCGCAAGTACCAAGTGGCGTTCAATGCCTATGTCCTAATGGACAACCACTTCCATTTGCTGCTCACGCCTGAGACGGCGGAAGGCGTGCCGCTGATGATGCAGGCGGTCGGGCGGCGCTATGTGCGCTACTTCAATGACCTTTACCACCGCACTGGCACGCTGTGGGAAGGGCGCTATAAATCCACTCTGGTCCAGACCGAGCGCTACTTGCTGGCCTGCATGGTCTATATCGACCTCAATCCTGTGCGTGCAGGCTTGGTTGTGGACCCGAAGAGCCATCTCTGGTCAAGTCATCGCCATTACATCGGCCAAGCTTCGGACCGGCGGATCGTGACGCCAGCTGTGTATTGGGGGCTGGGCAACACCCCCTTCGCCCGGGAAGCGGCGTACACCGCATTGGTGCACGCGGGACAGTCAACGGCGCAGCAAGGTGCCATCACCGACGCCACCTTGCACGGCTGGGCGCTTGGCGATGTGGGCTTCACGGCGGAGTTGCAAAAGCTCACGCCCCGTCGGGCCACCCGTGGCCGCCCAGGACGCCCCGCGTCCAAACCCCAAGAGGACTAGTCAGACGGTCGCTCGGGCGAGCAAAACACCTTGATTTAATCTGTCCCCAATAAAACATCGATTAAATTTGTCGGGATATAAATAGAATCTGACCCCATTTAATGTGCTTGGCATTGTTGTTGCAATGCAATAAGCTCGCAATCCGTTTTTGCATTCACGCCCACGAACCGAGAAGGAAGCGCCATGACCACGGCAGCCGAACAACAGCACCTCCAGCAACACGGTCTGTACGACCCTTCCCATGAGCATGACGCCTGTGGCGTGGGTTTCGTGGCCCACATCAAGGGCGAAAAGAGCCATGCCATCGTGCAGCAGGGCCTGAAGATTCTGGAGAATCTCGATCACCGGGGTGCGGTCGGTGCCGACAAGCTCATGGGTGATGGGGCGGGGCTGCTGATCCAGTTGCCCGATGCGCTGTACCGAGAAGAGATGGCGGCCCAGGGCGTGGTGCTGCCGCCGGCGGGGGAATATGGCGTGGGCATGATCTTCATGCCCAAGGAGCACGCCAGTCGCCTGGCCTGCGAACAGGAAATGGAGCGCGCCGTGGCCGCCGAGGGCCAGGTACTGCTGGGCTGGCGCGACGTGCCGGTCAACCTCGACATGCCGATGTCGCCCACCGTGCGCGAGAAGGAGCCGATCATCCGCCAGGTCTTCATCGGCCGCGGCAACGACGTGATCGTCCAGGACGCGCTGGAGCGCAAGCTCTACGTGATTCGCAAGACGGCCAGCGCCAACATCCAGCGCCTCAAGCTGACCCACAGCAAAGAGTATTACGTGGTCAGCATGAGCAGCCGCACCGTGGTCTACAAGGGCCTGCTGCTGGCCGATCAGGTCGGTACCTACTTCCGCGACCTGGAAGACGAGCGCTGCGTCTCGGCCCTGGGCCTGGTGCATCAGCGTTTCTCGACCAACACCTTCCCCGAGTGGCCGCTCGCCCACCCGTATCGCTATGTCGCGCACAACGGCGAGATCAACACCGTCAAGGGCAACTACAACTGGATGAAGGCGCGCGAGGGCGTGATGTCGTCGCCGGTGCTGGGGGCCGATCTGCAGAAGCTGTACCCGATCAGCTTTGCCGGCCAGTCCGACACGGCAACCTTCGACAACTGCCTTGAACTGCTCACCATGGCGGGTTACCCGCTGGCCCAGGCCGTGATGATGATGATCCCCGAGCCTTGGGAGCAGCACACCACCATGGACGGCCGCCGCAAGGCCTTTTACGAGTACCACGCCGCAATGATGGAGCCCTGGGACGGCCCGGCCTCCATCGTGTTCACCGACGGCCGCCAGATTGGCGCCACGCTGGACCGCAACGGCCTGCGCCCTTCGCGCTATTGCATCACCGACGATGACTTCGTGATCATGGGTTCCGAGTCGGGCGTGTTGCCCGTGCCGGAAAACAAGATCGTGCGCAAATGGCGCCTGCAACCCGGCAAGATGTTCCTGATCGATCTGGAGCAGGGCCGCATGATCGACGACGAGGAGCTCAAGGCCAACCTCGCCAACAGCAAGCCCTATAAACAGTGGATCGACAACCTGCGCATCCGCCTCGATGACGTGGAAACGCCCGTGGCCGGCGAGTCTGCTCAGGAGCAACGCATCACCGCCACCGAGCCGCAGGCTGCGGGCGTCGAGCGCGTCGCGCCCGAGCTGCTGGATCGCCAGCAGGCCTTCGGCTACACGCAGGAGGACATCAAATTCCTGATGAGCCCGATGGCCGCCAACGGCGAAGAGGGCATCGGCTCCATGGGCAACGACAGCCCGCTGGCCGTGCTCTCCGACAAGAACAAGCCGCTCTACAACTACTTCAAGCAATTGTTCGCGCAGGTGACCAACCCGCCGATCGATCCGATCCGCGAAGCGATCGTGATGTCGCTGGTGTCCTTCATCGGTCCCAAGCCCAACCTGCTTGACATCAACCAGGTCAACCCGCCGATGCGCCTGGAGGTGAGCCAGCCCGTGCTCGACTTTGCCGACATGGCCAAGCTGCGCGACATCGACGCCGTGACGCAAGGCAAGTTCCGCAGCCATACGCTGGACATCACTTACCCCGCCGCCTGGGGCCGTGAAGGAGTGGAAGCCAAGCTGGCCTCGCTGTGCGCGAGCGCGGTGGATGCGATCAAGGGTGGCAAGAACATCCTGATCATCAGCGACCGCGCCATCAGCGCCACGCAGATTGCCATTCCCGCGCTGCTGGCGCTCTCTGCCATCCACCAGCACCTGGTCCGGGAAGGTCTGCGCACCACGGCCGGCCTTGTGGTGGAGACCGGCACCGCGCGCGAAGTGCACCACTTCGCCGTGCTGGCCGGCTACGGCGCCGAAGCCGTGCACCCCTACCTCGCCATGGAAACCCTGGAAGCGATCCACAAGGGCCTGCCTGGCGATCTGAGCGCCGACAAGGCCATCTATCAGTATGTCAAGGCGATTGGCAAGGGCCTGTCCAAGATCATGTCCAAGATGGGCGTGTCAACCTACATGTCGTACTGCGGTGCGCAGCTGTTTGAAGCGATCGGCCTCAACAGCGCGACAGTGGACAAGTACTTCACCGGCACCGCCAGCCGCGTGGGTGGAATCGGCGTGTTTGAAATCGCCGAAGAAGGTATCCGCATGCACAAGGCCGCCTTTGGCGACGACCCGGTGCTGGCCACGATGCTCGAAGCGGGCGGTGAGTACGCCTGGCGTGCCCGGGGCGAAGAGCACATGTGGACGCCCGACGCCATCGCCAAGCTGCAGCACAGCACGCGCGCGAACAACTGGAACACGTACAAGGAATACGCGCAGATCATCAACGACCAGAGCCGCCGCCACATGACGCTGCGCGGTCTGTTCGAGTTCAAGATCAACCCGAGCACCGCAATCCCGATCGACGAGGTCGAGCCTGCGGCGGAAATCGTCAAGCGCTTTGCCACCGGCGCCATGTCGCTCGGCTCCATCTCGACCGAAGCCCACGCCACCCTGGCAGTGGCCATGAACCGCATCGGAGGCAAGAGCAACACGGGTGAAGGCGGTGAAGACGCCCTGCGCTACCGCAACGAACTCAAGGGCATCCCGATCAAGCAGGGACAGACCATGTCGGACCTGCTCGGCAAGGACACCTTCGAGGTGGACTACGAGCTGCAGGCCGGCGATTCGATGCGCTCGAAGATCAAGCAAGTGGCCTCGGGCCGCTTCGGTGTCACGGCCGAGTACCTCAACAGCGCGGATCAGATCCAGATCAAGATGGCGCAGGGCGCCAAGCCCGGCGAGGGCGGCCAGCTGCCTGGCGGCAAGGTGAGCGACTACATTGGCAAGCTGCGCCACAGCGTGCCGGGGGTGGGTCTGATCTCGCCGCCGCCGCACCACGACATCTACTCCATCGAGGATCTGGCGCAACTGATTCACGACCTGAAGAACGTCGCACCGCATTCGAGTATCAGCGTCAAGCTGGTGTCCGAGATCGGTGTGGGCACCATCGCTGCGGGTGTGGCCAAGTGCAAGGCCGACCACGTGGTGATCGCGGGCCACGACGGTGGTACCGGCGCTTCGCCCTGGTCGTCCATCAAGCACGCCGGCAGCCCCTGGGAAATCGGCCTGGCCGAAACGCAGCAGACGCTGGTGCTCAACCGTCTGCGCAGCCGCATCCGTGTGCAGGCCGACGGCCAGATGAAAACCGGCCGCGATGTGGTGATCGGCGCGCTGCTCGGGGCTGACGAGTTCGGTTTCGCGACGGCGCCGCTGGTGGTCGAGGGCTGCATCATGATGCGCAAGTGCCATCTCAACACCTGCCCGGTGGGGGTGGCCACGCAAGACCCGGTGCTGCGCAAGAAATTCAGCGGCAAGCCCGAACATGTCGTGAACTACTTCTTCTTCATCGCCGAAGAAGCACGCCAGATCATGGCGCAGTTGGGCATCCGCAAGTTCGACGACCTGATTGGCCGTGCCGACCTGCTGGACATGAAGCAGGGCATCGAACACTGGAAGGCGCGTGGCCTGGACTTCGGCCGCCTGCTGGCGCAGCCAGTGGTGCCGGCCGACGTGCCGCGTTTCCACACCCAACAACAGGAGCACGGGCTGGAGAAGTCACTCGACAACATCCTGATCCAGAAATCGCGCGCGGCGATCGACAAGGGCGAACGCGTGCAGTTCATCGAGGTGGCGCGCAACGTCAACCGCTCTGTGGGCGCGATGCTCTCGGGCGCCGTGACGCAGGTGCACCCAGAAGGTCTGCCCGATGACACCATCCGCATCCAGCTCGAAGGCACCGGCGGCCAGTCGTTCGGCGCCTTCCTCTCGCGCGGCATCACGCTGTACCTGATCGGCGACGCCAACGACTACACCGGCAAAGGCCTCTCCGGCGGCCGTGTGGTGGTGCGCCCCAGCATCGACTTCAGGGGCGAAGCCACGCGCAACATCATCGTGGGCAACACCGTGATGTACGGTGCCACCACCGGTGAAGCCTTCTTCAGCGGCGTGGCCGGCGAACGTTTTGCGGTGCGTTTGTCGGGTGCCACGGCGGTGGTGGAGGGCACGGGTGACCACGGTTGTGAATACATGACTGGCGGCACTGTGGTCGTGCTCGGCAAGACCGGTCGCAACTTTGCCGCCGGCATGAGTGGCGGCATTGCCTATGTGTACGACGAGGACGGCGATTTCGCCAAACGCTGCAACACCGCCATGGTCAGCCTGGAAAAGGTGCTGCCCGCTGCAGAGCAAGAGGCTGCGCTGGACCGCGCCGTCTGGCACCGCGACCTCAGCGACGAATCGCAACTGAAGAAGCTGCTCGAGGAGCACAACCGCTGGACCGGCAGCAAGCGCGCGCGCGAACTGCTCGACACCTGGGCGCAGTCGCGCGGCAAGTTCGTGAAGGTGTTCCCGAACGAGTACAAGCGCGCCCTGGGCGAGATCCACGCCCGCAAGGCCGCAGCCGTCGTCACCACCAAGGCCCAGACCACGGCGAAAAAAGCCACGGCGCCCGCCAAGTAAGCCTGCCGCACGCACGAACACGAAGGAATCGCATCATGGGAAAAGTCACCGGCTTCATGGAATACGAGCGTCTGGAAGAGGGCTACAAGCCCGTGCCCGAGCGCCTGAAGCACTACAAGGAATTCGTTGTCGGCCTCAATGAGCCGCAATCTAAGGTCCAGGCCGCGCGCTGCATGGACTGTGGCACGCCGTTCTGCAACAGCGGCTGCCCGGTCAACAACATCATTCCGGACTTCAACGACCTCGTGTACCAGGGGGATTGGCAGAACGCGATCACCGTGCTGCACAGCACCAACAACTTCCCGGAGTTCACCGGCCGCATCTGCCCCGCTCCCTGCGAGGCCGCCTGCACGCTGAACGTGAACGACGATGCCGTGGGCATCAAGTCGATCGAGCACGCGATCATCGACCGAGCCTGGGCCGAAGGCTGGGTGCAGCCGCAGCCGCCGCGCCACAAGACCGGCAGGAAGATCGCTGTGGTGGGCTCCGGCCCGGCCGGCATGGCCGCAGCGCAGCAGCTCGCGCGCGCCGGCCACGACGTGACCCTGTTCGAGAAGAACGACCGCGTCGGCGGCCTGCTGCGTTATGGCATTCCCGACTTCAAGATGGAGAAAAGCCACATCGACCTGCGTGTGAAGCAGATGGAAGCCGAAGGCGTGGTGTTCCGCACCGGCGTGATGGTCGGCACCCTGCCCAAGGGCAGCAAGGTGACGAACTGGGCCAAGGAAGCGATCACGCCCGAGCAGTTGCAGAAAGACTTCGACGCCGTGCTGCTGACCGGTGGCTCCGAGCAGAGCCGCGACCTGCCGGTGCCCGGCCGCGACCTGGACGGCATCCATTTCGCGATGGAGTTCCTGCCGCAGCAGAACAAGGTCAACGCCGGCGACAAACTCAAAGGCCAGCTGCGCGCCGACGGCAAGCACGTCATCGTGATCGGCGGTGGCGACACGGGCAGCGACTGTGTTGGCACGAGTAACCGCCACGGAGCGGTCAGCGTTACGCAGTTCGAGGTGATGCCCCAGCCGCCCGAAGAAGAGAACAAGCCCCTGGTGTGGCCGTACTGGCCGCTCAAGCTGCGCACCAGTTCCAGCCACGAAGAAGGCTGCGTGCGCGAGTTCGCCATCTCCACCAAGGAGTTCGTCGGCGAAAAGGGCAAGGTCACTGGCCTCACGACCGTTCACGTCGAGATGAAGGATGGCAAGCTGGTCGAGATTCCAGGCACGGAAAAGACCTACAAGGCGGACATGGTGTTGCTCGCCATGGGCTTCGTGAACCCGGTTGCCACCATCCTGGAGGGCTTCGGCGTCGAGAAGGATGCGCGCGGCAACGCCAAGGCCAGCACCGACTTCACCGGCGGCTACGCCACCAATGTGCCCAAGGTGTTTGCGGCTGGCGACATGCGCCGTGGCCAGAGCCTGGTGGTGTGGGCGATCCGCGAAGGCCGCCAGGCCGCCCGCGCGGTCGACGAGTTCCTCATGGGCTTTTCCGACCTGCCACGCTGACATTTATCGAAACAAACGGCGGCCGGGGTTCACCCCTGAATCCCGTATCATCCAAAAACCGGGCGCTGAACTGCCCGGTTTTTGTTTGATGCCCACCGATTCCATCCCCCCCCTTGTCGAACTTCGCAACCTGACCTTCGGGTACGGCGAGCGCGCCATTCTCGACAACATCTCGCTGACCGTGCCGCGTGGCAAGGTCACGGCGCTCATGGGCGCGTCCGGTGGCGGCAAGACCACGGTGCTTCGCCTGATTGGCGGGCAGATTCGCGGCCAGTCCGGCCAGACCCTGTTCGATGGGCAGGACGTCACCACCATGGGCTCGAAAGCGCTGTACGAAGCGCGCCGGCGCATGGGCATGCTGTTCCAGTTCGGCGCGTTGTTCACCGACATGAGCGTGTTTGACAACGTGGCCTTTCCGCTGCGCGAGCACACGCAGTTGCCCGCAGCCATGGTGCGCGATATCGTGCTGATGAAGCTCAACGCGGTCGGCCTGCGCGGCGCGCGCGACCTCATGCCCAGCGAACTCTCCGGCGGCATGGCCCGCCGCGTGGCGCTGGCGCGTGCGATCGCGCTCGACCCCGAGCTCGTGATGTACGACGAGCCCTTCGCTGGGCTGGACCCGATTTCGCTCGGCACCGCCGCGCGCCTGATTCGTCAGCTCAACGACGCCATGGGCCTGACCAGCATCGTGGTCTCGCACGACCTGGACGAAACCTTTCACATCGCCGACCAGGTGATCGTGTTGGCCAACGGCAAGATCGCCGCGCAGGGCACTCCCGAGGAAGTGCGGCACAGCCAGGACCCGCTGGTGCACCAATTCGTCAACGCCTTGCCCGACGGGCCGGTGCGTTTCCACCATCCCGGCCCGGAACTCCTGGAAGATTTCGGCCCGACCCACGGGGGAGCACGCCCATGAATGCCCTGCATCCCGCTCGCGTGGGCCGTGCGGTGCGGTTGCAGCTCGCCGGCATCGGCCATGGCACCCGCCTGTTCGGTCGCCTGTTGTGGCTGATGGGCGCCGCGCTGCGCCGCCCTTCGCTGGTGCGCGACCAGATCCATTTTCTGGGCAACCACTCGCTGGCCATCATCGGCGTTTCCGGGCTTTTTGTGGGCTTCGTGCTCAGCCTGCAGGGGTACTACACGCTACAGCGCTACGGTGCCACCGAGGCGCTGGGCCTGCTGGTGGCGCTCTCGCTCATGCGCGAACTTGGCCCGGTGGTCACGGCCCTGTTGTTTGCGGGCCGCGCCGGCACCTCGCTCACGGCCGAGATCGGTCTCATGAAAGCCGGCGAACAGCTCAGCGCCATGGAAATGATGGCGGTGGACCCGGTGCGCCGCGTGTTGGCCCCGCGTTTCGTGGCCGGCGTCATCACCATGCCCTTGCTCGCAGCGGTGTTCAGCGCCATCGGCATCGTGGGGGGCTGGGTGGTCGGCGTGTTGCTCATCGGACTGGACAGCGGCGCCTTCTGGAGCCAGATGCAGGGTGGGGTGGACGTTTGGGCCGATGTGGGCAACGGCATCATCAAGAGCGTGGTGTTCGGTTTTGCCGTTACTTTTGTCGCCCTGCTGCAGGGCTTCGAGGCGCATCCCACGCCCGAAGGGGTTTCTCGCGCCACCACCCGCACCGTGGTGGTGGCTTCGCTGAGCGTGCTGGCGCTGGACTTCGTCCTCACCGCCATGATGTTCAGCATCTGATTGGAGTGGACGGACATGCAAACTTCCAAAAATGACATCTGGGTCGGCCTGTTCGTGCTGATCGGCGCGGTCGCCATCCTGTTCCTCGCCCTGCAGTCGGCCAACCTGCTCAGCCTGAATTTCGAGAAGACCTACCACGTGGTCGGCCGCTTCGACAACATTGGCGGCCTCAAGCCCAAGGCGGCCGTGCGCAGTGCGGGTGTGCTGGTTGGGCGCGTCGAGTCCATCACGTTCGACGACAAGACCTTCCAGGCCAACATCCGACTGGAGTTGCAATCGCGGTACGCGTTCCCGAAGGACAGCTCGCTCAAGATCCTCACCAGCGGCCTGCTCGGCGAGCAGTACATCGGCATCGAGCCAGGGGGCGACGAGCGCAACTTCGCCGATGGTGACGTGATCACCCAGACGCAATCAGCGATCGTCCTGGAGAACCTGATCAGCCAGTTCCTTTTCAGCCGGGCCGCCGATGGCAGCAACAAGGAAGCAGAAACGGCGAAATAGCGCTGTGGGGGCTTTGCAACGCCCCTTCGCGAAGGCACTCCGGGGGCGCCGAAAATGCAGGCTGTTCGCAAAAAAACAGCCGGGTGCACAACCCAGGGAACCCACACCATGACACACATTCACAGCCCGATCGGGGCAGTCTCCAAGGGCGCCGCGCTGGCGCTGACGTTCTCGCTGATGGCCGGTTGCGCCACGGGACCGGATGCCAACCCACGTGACCCGCTCGAACCGTTCAACCGCGGTGTCTACCAATTTAACGACGCGGTGGACACGGCGGTGCTCAAACCCGTTGCCACTGTCTATCAGAAAGTCACGCCCAGCCCGGTGCGCACTGGAGTGGGCAACTTTTTCGGTAACCTGAGCGACCTCTGGTCCTCGGTGAATGCTGGCCTGCAGCTGCGACCGCGCGAAGCAACCGAAAATCTCATGCGTTTCAGCGTGAACACGGTGTTCGGCCTGGCCGGCGTGCTCGACATTGCCAGCGAGATGGGCATTCCCCGCACGCGCCTCGATTTCGGCCAGACGATGGGGCGCTGGGGCGCACCGTCCGGGCCTTTCCTTATGCTTCCTCTCCTGGGTCCCTCATCGGTGCGCGACGGCACGGGCTTGATCGTGGATGTCGTCGGTGACCCGGTGTCCGGCGTGGATCACGTGCCTACGCGCAACTCGTTGTTGGCGCTGCGCGTGGTCGACACCCGTGCGGGGCTGCTGCGCGCCGGAAACCTGCTGGACGAGGCCGCACTGGATAAATACAGCTTCATGCGTGATTTCTACCTCAACCGTCGGCAAAACCAGATCGATGACCTGATCGACAAGGGTATCGGTCTGGGCGATGGTGAAGGCGCCGACTCGGATACGAATCGCAACGATTGAGGGGGACCCCCTTCACAATCCCGGCCCTCGGATGAACTACGCTGCGGTGTCTGCAGCAAGGCCTTTTGGCCTCGAAAGGAACCACATGATGAAACGCCGCTCCTGGCTCGCCACCCTGTTGATGACCGCCGCCGCAGGTGTTTTCTCCCTTCCCGCTCTCGCGCAGGAAGAAGCGCCAGACGCCATGGTCAAACGCCTGTCCACGGAAGTGCTGGCCACCATCAAGGCTGACCCAGCCATCCAGGCGGGCGACGTGAACCGCATCGTCGCGCTGGTGGACAGCAAGATCATGCCCAACGTGAATTTCTCGCGAATGACCGCGTCCGTGGTGGGCCGCTACTGGCGTCAAGCTACACCCGAGCAGCAGAAACAGCTGCAGGACGAGTTCAAGACCTTGCTGGTTCGCACCTATTCAGGCGCACTTGGCGAGGTCCGTGACCAGACCCTGAGCTTCCGCCCGATGCGCTCCAAGCCCGAGGACACCGAGGTGGTGGTGCGCTCGGAGGTGCGGGGCAAGGGTGATCCGATCCAGCTCGACTACCGCATGGAAAAGACATCCGGCGGCTGGAAGATCTATGACCTGAACGTGCTCGGCGTCTGGTTGGTCGAAACCTACCGCACCCAGTTCGCCCAGGAAATCAGCAGCAAAGGCATCGACGGCCTGATCGCTTCGCTGGCGCAGCGCAACAAGAGTGGCGCGGCCCCCAAGGCCAGCTGACCCATGGCCACCCTCGAGTTGCCCGTGCGGCTGACCTTGGCGGAGGCGGATCAGACCCTGGCCCGCCTCGGCGGCGAATTGGCCAGCCAGTCGGAGGCCACCGTGGTGGTCAACGCCGGTTCGCTCCAGGTGTTCGACTCTTCAGCGCTGTCGGTGCTGCTTGAGCTGCGCCGCCGCTTGCTGGCCCAGGGCAAGGCTTTGCAGGTGAACGGCTGGCCCAGGCGCCTGGAAGACCTCGCCTCGCTCTACGGCGTGCACGAGCTGCTTGCGGCCTGAGGCGCGGGCAAGCGACCCCGCGCCAGCGCGGCGGGAGGGGGGCGCTTAAAATACCCGGTTCACCGGCGGGCGCCAGATGTCCTGCCCCGTGGCCGGTGACCCATGGGTCCCGCCCGCGCATGCCTGCCGTCTCTTTCCAGCAAGTTTCCAAGACCTACTCGACTCCGCGCGGTGATCTGCACGCGCTGCAATCGGTGTCCTTCGACATCGAACCCGGCGAGTTCTTCGGCCTGCTCGGCCCCAACGGTGCGGGCAAGACCACCCTCATCAGCGTGCTCGCGGGCCTGGCTCGCGCCACCTCAGGTCGCGTGCTGGTGCACGGTTCTGATGTGCAGGCCGACTACGCCACCGCCCGCCGACAGCTCGGCGTGGTGCCGCAGGAACTGGTGTTCGATCCCTTTTTCAACGTGCGCGAGGCCCTGCGCATCCAGTCGGGTTATTTCGGAATCCAGCGCAACGACGCCTGGATCGACGAACTGCTCGAAGGGCTCGGCCTGGCCGACAAGGCCACGGCCAACATGCGCCAGCTCTCGGGTGGCATGAAGCGCCGTGTGCTGATCGCGCAGGCGCTGGTGCACAAGCCGCCGGTGATCGTGCTAGATGAGCCTACCGCAGGCGTGGACGTGGAGCTGCGCCAGACCCTGTGGCAGTTTGTTTCCGACCTCAACAAGCGCCTGGGCAGCACTGTGCTGTTGACCACGCACTATCTGGAAGAGGCGGAGGCCCTCTGCGGTCGCATCGCCATGCTCAAGCAGGGCAAGGTGGTGGCGCTCGAATCCACCTCCGCGCTGCTGGCGCGCGCAGCCTCCAACGTACTGCGTTTCAAGACCGATGCGGCTCTGCCGATCGACCTGGCCGTGCAGGCCCGCATTACCGGTCGCGTGGTGCAGTTGCCGGCCAACGACGCGCTGGCAGTCGAGCGCATCCTGGCGCGCCTGCGGGAAGTGGGCGTCTCGCCCGAGGACATCGAGATTCGCAAGGCCGACCTGGAAGACGTGTTCCTGGACCTCACCGGTGCGCAAGCGCGCACCGCCGTGCCCGCGGAGGTGACGGCATGAGCGGCTGGCAGACCCTGTTCTACAAGGAAGTGTTGCGTTTCTGGAAGGTCGGCTTCCAGACTGTGGCCGCGCCGGTGATCACCGCCATCCTGTACCTGATGATCTTTGGCCACGTGTTAGAAGACCGCGTGCAGGTCTACGACTCGGTGAGCTACACCGCTTTCCTGCTTCCCGGGCTGGTGATGATGAGCGTGTTGCAGAACGCCTTCGCTAACAGCTCGTCTTCGCTGATCCAGAGCAAGATCATGGGCAACCTGGTGTTCCTGCTGCTCACGCCGCTGTCGCACCGCGCCTGGTTCGTGGCGTACGTGGGCTCGTCCATCGTGCGCGGCCTGGCCGTGGGGACGGGCGTGATGCTGGTCACCTGGTGGTTCGCGCAGCCTTCGCTGGTCGCGCCGCTGTGGATCCTGGCCTTTGGTTTCATGGGCGCTGCGCTGCTGGGAACGCTGGGGCTGATCGCTGGGCTGTGGGCAGAGAAATTCGACCAGATGGCCGCGTTCCAGAACTTCATCATCATGCCCATGACCTTCCTGTCGGGCGTGTTCTACTCCATCCATTCCTTGCCCGACTTCTGGCAGCGCGTGAGCCATCTCAACCCGTTCTTCTACATGATCGACGGCTTCCGCTATGGCTTTTTCGGGGTGAGTGACGTGTCGCCCTGGATCAGTCTGGCCCTGGTGGGTGGCGCGCTGGCCGTGGTGAGCGCCATCGCGCTGCACCTGCTCAAGACCGGCTACAAGATTCGGCACTGACGAAACCCCATGACCGCTGAAGAACTGCAATCCCTCATCGCCGCTGGCCTGCCCTGCGAGCACCTCGAAGTCACCGGTGATGGCCGCCACTGGGCTGCCGTCATCGTCTCGCCCGCGTTCGAGGGCCTGCGGCTGATCAAGCGCCACCAGGCCGTCTACGGCACGCTGGGCGCCCGCATCCAGAACGACGAGGTGCATGCCCTGTCGATGAAAACCTACACGCCCGCCGAGTGGGCGACTCAACCCTGAACCCGACGCGCTTCCATGGACAAACTCCGAATCAACGGCGGCCGCACCCTGCACGGTGAGGTGACCATCTCCGGTGCCAAGAACGCCGCGCTGCCCGAACTGTGCGCCGCGCTGCTCACTTCCGATCCGGTGACACTGAACAACCTGCCACGCCTGCAGGACGTGGTCACGATGCGCAGGCTGCTCGACAACATGGGTGTGCAGACGCAGACCCGTGAAGACCGCAGCGGCATCACCTTGCACGCGGCAGACCCGATCAAGGCCGAGGCGCCCTACGAGCTGGTCAAGACCATGCGCGCGGCGGTGCTGGTGCTCGGGCCGCTGCTGGCGCGTTTTGGCCACGCTCGCGTGTCGCTGCCGGGTGGCTGCGCCATCGGTTCGCGGCCGGTGGACCAGCACATCAAGGGCATGCAGGCCATGGGTGCGGAGATCGTGGTCGAGCACGGCTACATGGTCGCCAGACTGCCAGCGGGCAAGACCCGCCTGCACGGTGCACGTATCGCAACCGACATGGTGACCGTCACCGGCACTGAGAACTTCCTGATGGCCGCCGCGCTGGCGCAGGGCGAGACGGTGTTGGAGAACGCGGCGCAGGAGCCTGAAATCGGCGACCTGGCGGAAATGCTGATCGCCATGGGCGCGAAGATCGAAGGCCATGGCACCAGCCGCATCCACGTGCAGGGCGTGGACCGCCTGCATGGCTGCACGCACCAGGTGGTGGCCGACCGGATCGAAACCGGCACCTTCCTGTGCGCCGTGGCCGCGGCGGGTGGCGACGTGGTGCTGCGCCATGGCCGCGCCGACCATCTTGACGCCGTCATCGACAAGCTGCATGAGGCGGGTGCCGAGATCGAGGCCGGCAAGGACGCGCGCGGCGACTTCATCCGCGTGCGCGCCTCGGGTCGACTGAAGGCGCAGAGTTTTCGCACCACCGAGTACCCCGGCTTCCCGACCGACATGCAGGCTCAGTTCATGACGCTGAACTGCATCGCAGAGGGTGCAAGCAAGGTGACTGAGACCATCTTCGAAAACCGCTTCATGCACGTCAACGAGCTGGTGCGGTTGGGTGCGCGCATCCAGACCGATGGCAAGGTGGCGCTCATCGAGGGCATTCCGCGCCTCTCCGGTGCAACCGTCATGGCCACCGACCTGCGCGCCTCGGCCAGCCTGGTGATCGCTGGCCTGGTGGCCGATGGCGAAACCATTGTCGACCGCATTTACCACCTGGACCGCGGCTACGACCAGATGGAAGCCAAACTGCGCGGCATCGGCGCCGACATTGAACGCATCAAATGATCACACTCGCCCTCTCCAAAGGCCGCATCTTCGACGAGACCTTGCCACTGCTCAAGGCCGCAGGCATCGAGGTGCTCGAAGACCCCGAGAAGTCGCGCAAGCTCATCCTGCCGACCAGCAATCCTGAGGTGCGCGTGGTGCTGGTGCGCGCCAGCGATGTGCCGACCTACGTAGAGTACGGTGGCGCCGACATCGGCGTGACCGGCAAGGACACGCTGATCGAGCACGGTGGCCAGGGCCTCTACCAGCCACTGGATCTCAAGATTTCGCGCTGCCGCGTCAGTGTGGCGGTGCGTGCCGACTTCGACTACGCCTCGGCCGTGCGCCAGGGGTCGCGCTTGAAGGTGGCCACCAAGTACACCGCCATCGCGCGCGATTTCTTTGCTGGCAAGGGCGTGCACGTGGACCTGATCAAGCTCTACGGCAGCATGGAACTGGCGCCGCTGACTGGCCTGGCCGATGCCATCGTCGACCTGGTGTCCACGGGCAATACGCTCAAGGCCAACCATTTGGTCGAGGTCGAACGCATCATGGACATCAGTGCGCGCCTGGTGGTCAACCAGGCTTCGCTCAAGCTCAAGCAGGCGGCCGTCCGCCCCATCATCGACGCCTTTGCGCAAGCCATCGAAAAGGATGCCGTTTCGTCATGAGTCTCTCTGCCCGCCCAGCCCGCCTGTCCACCAGTGCCGCAGATTTTGAGGCGCAGTTCGCGGCCCGCCTGCATTGGTCGGCCGAGACCGATGGCGCGATCGAGCAGCGCGTGGCCGATATCCTGGCCGACGTGCGCGAGCGCGGCGATGCGGCGGTGCTCGACTACACCGCGCGTTTCGACGGTCTGACGGCGAGCAGCATGGCAGATCTGGAGTTGACGCAAGCCGATTTCAAAGCCGCTTTCGATGGCCTGCCCGCTGCCCAGCGCCAGGCCCTGGAAGCCGCAACGCGCCGCGTGCGCAGCTACCACGAGGCGCAGAAAAAGGCCGGCGGCGAGAGCTGGAGCTACCGCGATGAGGATGGCACGCTGCTGGGCCAGAAGGTTACGCCGCTGGACCGCGTGGGCATCTACGTACCCGGCGGCAAGGCGGCTTACCCGTCCAGCCTGATCATGAACGCTGTGCCGGCGCACGTGGCCGGTGTGCAGGAAATCATCATGGTGGTGCCCACGCCTGTGCGCGGCAGTGTCGCCACCGGCGGCAGTGGTGCCGGTACCTCCGCGCGCGGCGAGCGCAACGACTTGGTGCTCGCGGCGGCTTACGTGGCCGGCGTCTCGCGTGCCTTCACCATCGGCGGTGCGCAGGCCGTGGCCGCGCTGGCCTATGGCACGGCCACCGTGCCCAAGGTCGACAAGATCACCGGGCCGGGCAACGCCTACGTGGCCAGCGCGAAGAAGCGCGTGTTCGGCACCGTGGGCATCGACATGATCGCCGGTCCGAGCGAAATCCTGGTGCTGGCCGACGGCAGCACACCACCCGAGTGGGTCGCGATGGACCTCTTCAGCCAGGCTGAACACGACGAGCTGGCCCAGAGCATCCTGCTGTGCCCGGATGCCGCCTACATCGACGCTGTGCAGCGCGAGATTGATCGGCTGCTGCCGACGCTGCCCCGCGCGGCCATCATCGCCAAGAGCCTGAACGACCGAGGCGCGCTCATTCACACCCGCAGCATGGAAGAGGCCTGTGCGATCAGCAACCGCATCGCGCCAGAGCACCTGGAGGTGTCCAGCAGCGAACCCCACCGCTGGGAGCCGTTGCTGCGGCACGCGGGGGCGATTTTTCTGGGTGCGTACACCAGCGAAAGCCTGGGTGACTACTGCGCCGGCCCCAACCACGTGCTGCCCACCAGCGGCACCGCGCGTTTTTCCTCGCCCCTGGGCGTGTACGACTTCCAGAAACGCAGCAGCCTGATCGAGGTGAGCCAGGCCGGCGCACAGAGCCTGGGCGCCATCGCGGCCGAAATGGCCTACGGCGAGGGCCTGCAGGCGCATGCGCGCGCGGCCGAGATGCGGCTCAAGGACGTGCCGCCGATGCGGGGTGCCCCATGAGCCAGAACCCCTTGAACACCATCCGCCAGGACGTGCAGTCCATGCACGCCTATGCCATCCAGGACTCGACCGGCATGGTCAAGCTCGACGCGATGGAAAACCCGTTTGCCCTGCCGCCCGCGCTGCAAGCCGAGCTGGGCGCGCGCCTGGGCGCGGTGGCCATCCATCGTTATCCTGGCGCTCGCATCGACGAGCTCAAGCAGGCGCTGGCCCGCCACGTGGACCTGCCTGCTGGCTGTGAGCTGATGCTGGGCAATGGCTCAGACGAGCTCATCTCGCTGCTGGCCATGGGCTGCGACCTGCCGGGTGCCTCCATCCTGGCTCCGTTGCCGGGTTTTGTCATGTACGCCATGAGTGCCCAGCTGCAGGGGCTCAGGTTCGTCGGTGTGCCACTCACAGCCGATTTCGAGTTGGACGAGCCGGCCATGCTGGCAGCGATGCGCGAGCACAAGCCGGCCATCACCTACATCGCCTACCCCAACAACCCCACCGCCAACCTCTGGAGCCCGGACACCATCCGCAGCCTCATTGCCGAGGCGGCCGGTTTCGGTGGCCTGGTGGTGATGGACGAGGCCTACCAGCCGTTCTCCAGCCACAGCTGGCTGGACGAGATCCGCGCCCACCCGGCAGCCCATGCGCATGTGTTGCTCATGCGCACGCTCTCCAAGTTCGGTCTGGCGGGGGTGCGCATCGGCTACATGGTGGGCGCGCAGGCACTGGTGCACGAGATCGACAAGCTGCGCCCGCCCTACAACGTGAGCGTGCTCAATGCCGAGTGCGCGCTGTTCGCGCTGGAGCACGCCGAGGTGTTTGCTGGCCAGGCCGTGCAGATCCGCGAACAGCGTGCCGTGCTCATCGACGCGCTGGCTCGCCTGCCGGGCGTCAAACCCTTCCCCAGCGAGGCCAACATGGTGCTGGTGCGTGTGCCCGATGCGCAACGCTGCTTCGATGGACTCAAGGCCCAGGGCATTCTTGTGAAGAATGTTTCTAAAATGCACCCTTTGTTGACCCATTGTCTGCGCCTGACGGTGGGTACACCGTCGGAAAACGCCCAGCTGATCCGAGCCCTCCAGACCGCCCTATGACCCAGACGCTTCCCGCCCCCTCCGTTTCCGACCGCGTGGCCCATGTGCAACGCAACACCTCGGAGACGCAGATCGGCGTGCGGATCAACCTCGACGGCACGGGGCAGGCCAGCCTGTCCACCGGCATCGGCTTCTTCGACCACATGCTGGACCAGATCGCCCGCCACGGGCTGATCGACCTCGACGTCCAGGCCAAGGGCGACCTGCACATCGACGGGCACCATACCGTGGAAGACGTGGGCATCACGCTCGGCCAGGCCTTTGCACAGGCCGTGGGCGACAAGAAGGGCATTCGCCGCTACGGCCATGCTTACGTGCCACTGGACGAAGCCCTCTCTCGCGTCGTGATCGATTTTTCGGGCCGTCCGGGTCTTCACATGCGCGTGCCGTTCAAGAGTGGCATGGTCGGGGGCTTCGACACGCAGCTTGCCTTCGAGTTCTTCCAGGGCTTTGTCAACCATGCTGGCGTGACCCTGCACATCGACAACCTGCATGGCGAAAACGCCCACCACCAGGCCGAGACCGTGTTCAAGGCCTTCGCCCGTGCCCTGCGCATGGCCCTGGAGCGCGACCCGCGCATGGGCGATGTGATTCCCTCGACCAAAGGCTCGCTCTGAGTTCTTCACCCCGATGAAACGCAAGACGGTCGCCGTGGTGGACTACGGCAGCGGGAACCTGCGCTCGGTATCGCAGGCGGTGCAACACGTGGCGCGCGAGCAGGACGTGGATGTGCGCGTCACGGCCCAGTCCCAAGAGGTGCTGGACGCCGATCGCGTGGTGCTGCCCGGTCAGGGCCACATGGGCGATTGCATGCGCGAGCTCGCTGCGTCCGGCTTGCTGGATGCCGTGTTACATGCAGCAGCCAACAAACCCCTGTTCGGTGTCTGCGTGGGCATGCAGATGCTCCTGGATCGCAGCGAAGAAGGCCCGACCGATGGCCTGGGCCTGATCCCCGGCGAGGTCGTGCGTTTTCAGCTCGAGGGCCGTTTGCAGGCCGACGGGAGCCGCTTCAAGGTGCCCCAGATGGGCTGGAACCCGGTTTTCCACGAGCTGGGCCGCGGCCCGGCGCACTCACTGTGGTCGGGTATCGCGGATGGCTCCTATTTTTATTTCGTGCACAGCTTCTACGCCCGGCCGGCCCAAGCCACGCACTGCGTGGGTGAAGCGGACTACGGCGGTCGCTTTGCGGCGGCCATTGCCCGCGATAATATTTTTGCCACCCAGTTTCACCCGGAAAAGAGCGCCGACCAGGGACTGGCGCTCTACCGCAATTTCCTGTCCTGGAAACCCTGAGTCCATCCGCCCTTCACCCACACCATCATGCTGCTGATTCCTGCCATTGATCTGAAAGACGGCCAGTGCGTTCGCCTCAAACAGGGCGACATGGACCAATCCACGGTGTTCGGCGAAGACCCGGCTGCCATTGCGCGCAGTTGGGTCAACAAGGGTGCACGGCGCGTGCACCTGGTGGATCTCAACGGCGCTTTTGCCGGTAAGCCCAAGAACGAGCAGGCGATCCGGGCCATCTTGAAAGAGGTGGGCGCCGAGGTGGACGTCCAGCTGGGCGGTGGCATCCGTGATCTCGACACCATCGAGCGTTACCTGGACGCTGGCCTTCGTTACGTGATCATCGGCACGGCCGCCGTGAAGAACCCAGGTTTCCTGCAGGACGCCTGCACCGCGTTTGGCGGCCACATCATCGTGGGCCTGGACGCCAAGGATGGCAAAGTGGCCACCGACGGCTGGAGCAAGCTCACCGGCCACGAGGTGGTGGACCTGGGCAAGAAGTTCGAGGATTACGGCGTCGAAGGCATCATCTACACCGACATCGGCCGCGACGGCATGCTCTCGGGCATCAACATCGAGGCCACCGTCAAGCTGGCGCAGGCGCTATCGATTCCGGTGATCGCCTCGGGGGGGCTGTCCAACCTGGAAGACATCCGCGCGCTGTGTGCCGTGGAAGACGAAGGTGTTGAAGGTGTGATCTGCGGCCGCTCGATCTACAGCGGTGACCTCGATTTCGAGGCCGCGCAGCAGTTGGCCGACGACCTGAACGGATAACATGAACTGCCTCCACGCTCATCACTTCGTGCATTCGCAGCCCGCCGAGGGGGCGCGGCCTTGCTTGGGGCGGCCCTGCGCCGCAGCCTGACATGCTCGCCAAGCGCATCATTCCCTGCCTTGACGTCACAGGGGGCCGCGTCGTCAAAGGCGTCAACTTCGTGGAATTGCGCGATGCGGGCGACCCGGTGGAGATCGCCGCGCGCTACAACGAGCAGGGCGCTGACGAACTCACCTTCCTGGACATCACCGCCACCTCCGATGGCCGGGACCTGATCTTGCACATCATCGAGGCCGTTGCCTCACAGGTCTTCATCCCGCTCACGGTGGGTGGAGGCGTGCGCACGGTGGAAGACGTCCGTCGCCTGCTCAATGCCGGCGCCGACAAGACCAGCTTCAACTCCGCTGCGATCGCCAATCCACAGGTGATCCGCGATGCGTCCGACAAATACGGGGCACAGTGCATCGTGGTCGCGATCGACGCCAAGCGCCGCCAGGGCGATGACCTCGCCCAGCGCGGCGAGGGCTGGGACGTCTACAGCCATGGCGGACGCAAGAACACCGGTCTGGACGCTGTGGCCTGGGCATCTCAGATGGCCGACCTCGGCGCCGGCGAGATCCTGCTCACCAGCATGGACAGGGATGGCACCAAGTCCGGCTTCGACCTGGCTCTCACCCGTGCGGTGGCGGATGCGGTGGGTGTGCCGGTGATCGCCTCGGGTGGTGTGGGCAACCTCGACCACTTGGCCGATGGCGTTCAGCAAGGGGGGGCTGATGCGGTGCTCGCCGCCAGCATCTTCCACTACGGTGAGTTCACCGTGGCGCAGGCCAAGGCGCGCATGGCCGAACGCG
>Ga0247738_10000146_pt1 | contig 31282 bp, 28 predicted proteins | sample UWRJL013104B2_FD_180936 | JGI IMG/M metagenome (GOLD analysis project Ga0247738, IMG submission 180936) | Plant litter microbial communities from Arlington Agricultural Research Station in Wisconsin, United States - UWRJ-L013-104B-2 | ecosystem: Environmental > Terrestrial > Plant litter >...
CAAGAGCGCCGACCAGTTCCGCTACAAACGCGTGCTCATTGTGGGCGCGGGCAACTCGGGCTGCGACATCGCCGTGGATGCCGTGCACCAGGCGCGCAGCGTGGACATCTCGGTGCGGCGCGGTTATTACTTCGTGCCCAAGTACGTGTTCGGCAAACCGGCCGACTCGATCGGCGGCAAGATCCGCCTGCCACCCTGGCTCAAGCAGAAGATAGACAGCACGGTCCTGAAATGGTTCACCGGTGACCCGGTGCGGTTCGGCTTTCCCAAGCCCGCTTACAAGATGTACGAATCGCACCCCGTGGTGAACTCGCTCATCCTGTACCACATCGGCCATGGCGATGTGGGCGTGCGCGCCGACATCGCTCGCTTCGACGGCCACACCGTGCACTTCAAGGACGGCCGAAAAGGCGACTACGACCTGGTGCTCGCGGCCACCGGCTACAAGCTGCACTATCCCTTCCTCGACCACGCGCTGCTCAACTGGCAGGGCATGGCGCCCAGGCTCTACCTCAACATCTTTGCGCCGCGCTTCGACCGCCTGGTCGTGCTCGGCATGGTCGAGGCCAGCGGCCTGGGCTGGCAGGGGCGTTACGAGCAGGCCGAGTTGGTGGCGCGCTATTTCAAGGGGCTGGACGAGGGCAGGGCGAGCGCTGTCGCGTTTCAGGCCGCCAAGGGGGGGCCGCCGCCCGATCTCTCTGGCGGCTACAAATACCTGCAACTCGAGCGCATGGCCTACTACGTCAACAAGGACGTCTACCGCGACACCGTGCGCAAGGCGACCGAGGCACTGGCCTGAAGAGCCCCGAAACGAAGACAACAACGACAGGAGACCCGCATGCTGCCCGTGGACGAAATCCGCCTCAACTTCAACCCGGCCTCGCTGGCCGTGCTCAATGCGGTGCTGGCCTTCCTGATGTTCGGCATCGCGCTGGACACGCGCATCGAGGACTTCCGCCGCGTCATGCGCATGCCGTTGGCGTTCACGGTGGGCATCGTCGCGCAGTTCATCGCACTGCCGGCCATCACCTTCGTGCTCACGCTGCTGCTGCAGCCGGGCCCCAGCATCGCGCTGGGCATGATCCTGGTGGCCTGCTGCCCGCCGGGCAACGTGAGCAACATCCTCACGCACCGTGCCAACGGCAACGTGGCGCTCAGTGTCTCGATGACGGCGGTGTCCAACGCCATCGCCATCGTGGCCATGCCGCTGAACTTCGCGTTCTGGGGCGGCATCCACCCCACTGCAGCGCCCCTGCTCAAGACCATCGCGCTGGACCCGCTGGAGATGTTCGGCCACATCCTGCTGATCATCGGCGTGCCGTTTGTGTTGGGCATCTGGTGCGCCCACCGTTTCCCGAACTGGACCACGCGCTTCAAGAAGCCGGTGCGCATCCTGAGTTTTGTGGCGCTCATCGCCTTCATCGTCGGCGCGATCGCGGGCAACTGGCGCTACTTCCTTGACTACGTGGGCCTGGTGCTGTTGGCCGTGGTGATCCACGATGCGCTGGCCTTCGGCACCGGCTACGCGATCGCGCGCGCCGCTGGCCTGCCCGACTACGACCGCCGTGCGCTTTCCATCGAAGTCGGCATCCGCAACGCGGGCCTGGGTCTGGTCATCATCTTCAGCTTCTTCGGTGGCCTGGGTGGCATGGCCGTGGTGGCGGGCGTCTGGGGCTTCTGGGACATCATTGCCGGCCTGATCCTGGCGGGCTGGTGGGCGAAACGGCCTCTGCAGGGTGGCGTGCCGGACGCGGCGAAACCATGAGCGCGGCCATGGAAAAAGCGCCGGCTGCCCGGCGCGTGCTGGTCACGGGTGCCGACGGCTTTCTCGGGCGCGGGCTGATCGATGCGCTGGCGCGCGAGCCCCACATCGAACACCTCGTGGCGGTGGATGTGCGCGAGGTGCCGCAGGCGCGGCGCTCGCCCCGCGTGGCCTACGTGGTGGAAGACGTGCGCGACCGCGCCCTGGCCGACACGGTGGACGCGCACGGCATCGACACCGTGGTGCACCTGGCCTCCATCGTCACGCCCGGCAAGGGGTCCAGCCGCGCGTTCGAGCACTCGGTCGATGTGGGCGGCACGCGCAACGTGATCCAGGCCTGCCTCGCTCACGGCGTGGCCCACCTCGTGGTGTCGTCCAGCGGTGCGGCCTACGGCTACCACGCGGACAACCCGCCCTGGCTGACCGAGGAGCACGCGCTGCGTGGCAACGAGGTGTTTGCTTACGCGCACCACAAGCGCCTGGTGGAGGAGATGCTCGCCGAAACGCGCGCGGCCCATCCCGCCCTGCGCCAGACCGTGCTGCGCATTGGCACCATCCTGGGCGAGCGGGTGGACAACCAGATCACGGCCCTGTTCGAGAAGCCGCGCCTGATCGCGATTGCCGGCAGCGACAGCCCCTTCGTGTTCGTCTGGGACGAGGATGTGACCGGTGCCATCGTGCACGCGCTGAGCGGCGAGGCGGTGCCCGGTTGCTACAACCTCGCCGGTGACGGCGCGCTGACCATTCGCGAAATCGCGGCGCGCCTGGGCAAACGCCCGCGCGTGTTGCCGGCGGGCCTGCTGCGCACCCTGCTGCGCGTGGGCACCTCCATGGGTGTGAGCCGCTACGGCCCGGAGCAACTCGATTTCCTGCGCTACCGGCCGGTGCTGCTCAACACTTCGCTGAAGCAGCGCTTCGGCTACACGCCGCGCAAGACCAGTGCGCAGGCCTTTGATGCCTTCGTGGCCGCGCGCACCGCGCAAGGCCGGCCGGTGAAAGTAATGGCGTGAACCCTTTGCCTCTATCGCGCGGCGATCTGCTGCGCGCGCTCGCTGTGGTCGTGATCTGGGGCCTGAACTTCGTGGTGATGAAAGTCGGCCTGCAAGGCATTGGCCCGATGCTGCTGGGTGCCTTGCGTTTTGCGGCCGCCGCCTTGCCGTTCCTGCTGTTCGTGAAGCTTCCGAAACTGCCGTGGCGTTATCTGGCCGCGTATGGCCTGGCGCAGGGGCTGGGGCAGTTCGGTTTTCTGTTCCTGGGACTGCAGATGGGCATGACCGCCGGCATGGCCTCGGTGGTCATGCAGACACAGGCGTTTTTCACGCTGTTGCTGGCGGTGCCGGTGCTGGGCGAACGGGCGCGATTGTCGCAGGGACTGGGTCTGCTGGTTGCGCTGGGCGGGTTGGTGCTGATCGCCACCGCGCACGGTGAAGGGCCGGGGCAGATGACGTTGGCCGGTTTCGTGCTCACGCTGTCGGCGGCGTTCATGTGGGCGGTGTCGAACCTCGTGGTCCGCCTGGCCAGCCGCGTGGCGGATTACGACCCGTTTCCGTTCATTGTCTGGAGCAGCGTTTTCCCCATCGTTCCGTTCACGGCGCTGGCGCTGTGGATGGACGGGCCGTCGACGGTGTGGGCGCAGGTCGCTGGCTTGAGCCTGTCGGCGGTGCTGGCGGTGCTGTTCCTGGCGTGGCTGGCGACGCTGTTGGCTTACACCCTGTGGACGCAGTTGCTCAAGCGCCACCCGGCCGGCCGGGTCACGCCGTTTTCGCTGCTGGTACCGGTGGTGGGGCTTTCGGCCGCCTGGGTTTTCTTCGACGAACTGCCGCTGTTTCAGCAATGGTTGGGGACGGGCGCGGTGTTGCTGGGGCTGGTGGTGAACCAGCTGGGGGGCTGGTTGGCTTCCCGTGGCGCCCGTTCCTGAGGTTTCTGCTTTCTGCCTCGCTTTCAGGCGTCTGCCCGGACCACCCGACCTCCCCCACCCGCCGGAGCGAAGGAAGCCGTATCCTCACGCTTCTCAACCCCACGTGGAGCAACGCCCATGAAGACCCATCGCTGGCTGCAGAAAACCTCCCTCGCGCTCGCCCTTGCACTCGGGGCAGCAACGGCTCAAGCCGGAGCCCCCATGGTCAAGACCTCGGCGCCGGGCTACTACCGCATGATGCTGGGCGACTTCGAAGTCACCGCGCTGTCCGACGGCACAGTGGCCTTGCCGGTCGACAAGCTGCTCACGAACACCCAGCCGGGCAAGGTGACGACCGCGCTGAACCAGTCGTTCCTGAAGGTCCCGGTGGAGACCTCCGTCAACGCCTACCTCATCAACACCGGCAACCAACTCGTGCTCGTGGACACCGGTGCAGCCGGTCTCTTCGGGCCCACCCTGGGCAAGCTGATCGGCAACCTCAAGGCGGCGGGCTACCAGCCCGAACAGGTCGATGCGGTCATCATCACCCACATGCACCCCGACCACGTCGGCGGCCTCATGGCCGGCGAGCAGCGTGCGTTTCCCAACGCCACCGTGCACGCCGACCAGCACGACGCCGACTTCTGGCTCAGCCAGGCACAGATGGAAAAAGCGCCTGCCGACGCCAAAGGCTTCTTCCAGGGTGCGATGGCTTCACTCAATCCCTATGTGGGCGCTGGCAAGTTCAAACCCTTCAACGGCGACACCGAACTCGTGCCCGGCATCAAGGCGCAGGCCTCGCGCGGCCACACGCCGGGCCACAGCACCTACGTGGTGGAGAGCAAGGGCGAGAAGCTGGTGCTGTGGGGCGACCTGATGCACGTGGCGGCGGTGCAGTTTGCCCATCCGGCGGTCACCATCGCTTTCGACACCGACAGCAAGGCCGCTGCGGCGCAGCGCCAGAAAGCGTATGCGGACGCGGCGAAAAACGGCTATTGGGTGGCGGCCGCCCACCTGTCGTTCCCGGGCATCGGTCACCTGCGCCGCGAGGGCAAGGGCTACCGCTTCGTGCCCGCGAACTACAGCGTCGTGCCCTGAAATGAAAACGCGCCGCAAAGGCGGCGCGTTGGTGTGAACCGGAGGCGGGTCAGGCCGCGTGAGGCAGCCCGAAGCGGCTGGCATGGCGCCAGGCGCGGCGCAACACGGCGGGCGACCAGGATTCTTCAGGAATCAGCAGCACGCCACGTGAACGCATCCAGGCACCCAGGTCCACGTGGCTGGTGGCCACTGTCAGCGGCACCGCCAGCAGCAGGGGCATGGCAACCGGCGCGAGCCAGATCAGCGCACTGGCGTTGATCGCGGCCACACCCACGGCCAGCAGTCCGATCACCAGGGTCATGGGCGCCAGCCGCGCCACGGCGTCGCGCCAGGTCACGCCGGCCGCTTCGCGCGGGGGCGACTTCCACTCCAGCTTCAGGCCGGTGATGGCCACCAGCACGAACAGCGAGTGGGCCAGCATGCGGATGGGCGCCTGCATCAGGGCCAGCACGGTTTCCACGGCCGAGCTGCCGAGCAGACCCGCAGTGCCGCCGAAGGACTTTTGCTCGCCCTTCATGAACACCGCCAACAGGCCCAGCACGCGCGGCATGAACAGCATGGTCAGCGTCCACATCCAAAGGGCGCGAAGTTCTTCAGGCACAGCCTGCCAGCTCGGGATGGCGCTGGAATCGGCCGCCCACAGCGCAGTGCCGATGGACAGGAAGGCCAGCCACAGCGGGGCGGAGAGGTAGGACATGGCGCCAATGGCGAACATGGTGCGGTGCACGCGGTGAATGCCGGGCTCGGCCATCAGGCGCGAGTTCTGCAGGTTGCCCTGGCACCAGCGGCGATCGCGCTGGAGTTCGCTCAGCAGGTCGGGCGGCTGTTGCTCGTAGCTGCCGGTCAGGTCGGACACCAGCCACACGTGGTAACCGGCGCGGCGCATCAGCGCGGCTTCGACGAAGTCGTGCGACATGATGCCGCCGGACATGCCGCCCGTGCCCTTGATGGGGGCCAGTGCGCAGTGCTTCATGAAGGGCTCGACGCGGATGATCGCGTTGTGGCCCCAATAGTGCGACTCGCCGAGCTGCCAGAACTGCATGCCCAGCGTGAACAGGCGCCCGGTCACGCGCGAGCCGAACTGCTGCGCGCGCGCATGCAGGGTGGCGTGGCCGATGGCCTGGGTGGCGGTCTGCACGATGCCGGCCTTGGGGTTGGCTTCCATGAGCTTGACCATGGACACCAGGCAACTGCCGCTCATGACGCTGTCGGCGTCGAGCACGACCATGTAGCGGTAGTCCTTGCCCCAGCGGCGGCAGAAGTCGGCCACGTTGCCGGCCTTGCGGTGCGTGCGGCGCGTGCGCAGGCGGTAGTACACCTCGATCTGCGGCAGCTCGGGCTGGGCGGCCAGGGCGGCGCGCAGGTCTTCCCAGGCGCTGCGTTCGGCTTTGGCGATGTCGGGGTTGTAGCTGTCGGAGAGCACGAACACGTCGAACTGCCCGGCGTGGCCGGTGGCGGCCAGCGACTCGCAGGTGGCGCGCAGGCCGGCGAACACGGTGGCAACGTCCTCATTGCAGATCGGCATGATGATCGCCGTGCGCGCTTCGGGGTTCATGGCGTGGTCTTTCACGTCGGCCGCGCGCAGCGTGTGGCGGTCGCCGAACAGCGAGACCCAGAAGCCCATGAGCGCCGTCACGAAACCGGTGACGACCCAGGCCGAGAGCAGGGCGAAGAGGGTCAGCTGGCCGTACTGCAGCCAGGCGTTGTGGTGTTCGGGTTGTGCATCGGCGAAGAGGCTGGTGGCGAACGCGGTGCTCAGCACGGTGAGCAGGGCAAACACCAGGCGACGCCGGTTGGCCGCGCTCTGCCAGGCCATGGGGGCTTCGGCGAGCTCGTTGGACGTTGTCGCTGGCGTGCGCGGGGGCAGCACGCGGCTGGCCGTGCTCAGCAGCGCGGTGCCGATGCTGTTCCAGAAACCGCGCCAGGGGCGGGGCACCATGGAGCCGCGGTTGATCGGGGGCGCCGTCACCGAATTGGGGAGGCGCTCCTCGCGCATTTGGGTCTGGGCATGCAGGGGCATGGGAAGGCTTTCAGGCGCCGCACCGAGGTGCGAACTGGGGGTGGCCGTCGTGCTCATTCGGGAAGCAGCAGATGTGTCCATGTTTCGCTCACGGTGTCGTTGTGGTGTTGAAGAAAGGCGCGCAGCTCGACCGGTTGGGTCGCGTCCACGCGCTCGACGCGCACGGTCACGCGCCAGGTGCGCGTGGCGGGATTGGGGTAGGCCAGGGTTTCGAGCACGCGGCCATTGGCGTTGGCCGTGACCACCGCCTTCACCGGTGCGCCAGCGGGCAGGCTGTCCAGCGCGGGGCCGGCGAAGTCGATCACGTACTGCGGCTGGCGCGCCTGCTCGGCGGGTGAGAGGCGGGTGAAGCCATAGCCCTTGCGGGTCTGCGTGACCCAGCTCGACGGTGGGCGCTGCTGTGTGTCGCCTTGCCAGGCCAGTTCGTAGCTCAGCTCCAGCGGTTGGCCGGCGGCGGGCAATTGATTGGGCACCCAGTAGGCAACGATGTTGTCGTGCGTCTCATCGGGGGTCGGCAGCTGCACCAGCTCGATGCGGCCCGGGCCCCAGTCGCCCACGGGCTTCACCCAGGCACTTGGGCGGCGCTCGTAGCGAGCTTCCACGTCTTCGTAGTTGGCGAAGCTGCGGTCGCGCTGCATCAGGCCGAAACCGCGCGGGTTCTGCATGGTGAAGGAACTGACCGTGATCGCTTTCGGGCGCTGCAGCGGGCGCCACAGCCATTCGCCTTCGCCGCTGACCATCATCAGGCCATCGGAGTCGTGCACCTCGGGGCGGAAGTCGCCCGGCATGGGCTGGTTTTCGCCGGAGAGGAACATGCTGGTGAGCGGGGCGATGCCCAGGGTGTTCACCGGGCCGGCGCCGGCGCGCAGGAACACGCGCGCGTTCACCGTGGTGGTGGTCTGTTGGCCGGGGCGGATCACGAAACGGTAGGCACCCGTGGCGCGCGGCGATTCGAGCAGCGCAAACACGGTGACTTCGGTCGCGCCCGCTGCGGGGCGCTGCAGCCAGAACTCGGAGAAGCGCGGGAATTCCTCGCCGTTGCCGCCGACGGTGTCGATCGCCAGGCCGCGCGCGGATAGGCCGTACTGCTGACCCGCGCCCAGCGCGCGAAAGTAGCTCGCGCCCTGGAACACCACCAGCTCGTCCTTGTAAGCCTGGCCGTTGAGTGGGTAGTGCAGGCGGAAACCGGCGTGGCCGAGGTCGCCCCAGCGGCTGGTGTCGAAGGTGTTCTTGCCGTAGTCGAAATCGGCACCCCGGTACGGCAGGTGGTTCACCGTGCCATCGGCCATCAGTTCGTGGATGCGCACCGGCTCGGTCTGGTACAGGCCGAGGTGAAAGAACTGGGCCTCGAACGGCAGGTTCTGCGCGCGCCAGACCGACTGATCGGTCTTGAAGCGGATGTCGCGCAACTGGTCGTAGGTGATGGTGGAGAGTTCGGCGGGCAGCTTGTCGCTGTTTGCGCGATAGGGCTGCTGGGCGCGCGCCTGGGCGATCTGGGTGATCTGGTCCCAGTCAACACGTTGTGCGTGGGCTGACGCCCCGCAGAACAAGGCCAGCAGGGCGCCGAGCACGCCCCAGCCGCGCAGGCGGGGGAAGGTGAAAAACGGGCGAATCGTGAAGGGCATGCCGGTATAAGGGCAAACCCTGTGCCAACCCGAAAAAACCCAATCAGATCAACGTCTTTTCAGGTATCCAGATGTGTTTCCGGCGTTCCAGCGAGCTGGAGGGCCTTGGAAGCCCTGTTTTTGTCGCCGAATGGCGACAGGCTGGGCTGTCGTTCAGGAAAAATCCAACAAAAACAAGGGCTTGGCCTTGTCACTCATCGGCGACAGCGTCGCTGGCACCCGATGAATCGCTTTTGAACAGCCCCGGGGTCAGGGCGTGTTTTTGCAGCAGTCGGTAGAACTCGGTGCGGTTGCGTTGCGCCAGGCGGGCCGCGTCGGCCACGTTGCCGTCGGTCATCTTGAGCAGGTCCACCAGGTACTCGCGCTCGAAGCGCTGCTTGGCGTCGGCGAAGCTGAGCACCTCCACGGACGGCGTGCGCAGCGCGCGCTGGACCAGGGCCAGCGAGACCAGCGGCGTGGTCGACAGCGCGCAGACCTGCTCGACCACGTTGTAGAGCTGGCGCACGTTGCCTGGCCAGGCCGCCATGGTGAGGGCCTTGAGCGCTTCGGGCGCGAAACCCGAACTGCGCTTGCCGTACTTGGCCGCCAGCCGTGCCAGGAAGTGATTGGCCAGCAGGGCAATGTCTTCGCGGCGCTCGGCCAGGGTGGGCAGCGTGAGCGTGACGACGTTGAGGCGGTAGTACAGGTCCTCGCGGAACTGGGCTGCGGCCATCGCGTCTTCCAGGTCGCGGTGGGTGGCCGAGATGATGCGCACGTCCACCGGCAGCGACTGGCTCGATCCCAGCGGGCGCACCGCACGTTCCTGCAGCACGCGCAGCAGCTTGACCTGCAGGGCCGGCGGCATGTCACCGATCTCGTCGAGCAGCAGCGTGCCGCCGTCGGCCGCCTGGAACAGGCCTTTGTGGTTGGCCACGGCGTCGGTGAACGCGCCCTTCATGTGGCCGAACAGTTCGGATTCAAGCAAGGCTTCGGGGATCGCGCCGCAGTTCACCGCGATGAATGGGCGGTTGGCGCGAGCGCTGGCCTTGTGGATGGCGCGCGCCAGCATTTCCTTGCCGGTGCCGGAGTCGCCGCGCAGCAGCACGCTGGCGTCGGACTGCGCGACCATGCGCGCCTCGGCCAGCAGGTCGGCCATGCGGTTGGACCGGCTCACGATCTCGCTGCGCCAGGCCTCATCGATATGGGTGTTTTGGTGCGCGGGTGCGCCCAAGGCCAGGGCCTGGGCGATTTTCTCGAGCAGTTCCTTGGCGTCGTAGGGTTTGGTGAGGTAGGTGAAGACGCCGCGCGCCGTGGCTTCCACCGCGTCGGGGATGGTGCCGTGCGCCGTGAGCAGGATCACCGGCAGTGAAGGATGGCGTGCGCGGATCTCGTCGAACAGTGCGAGGCCGTCGCGCCCGGGCAGGCGCACGTCGGAGAGCACCAGCTGGGGCCGCTCGATGTCGAGCTGGCTGAGCGCGGCCTCCGCCGAGCCCACCGAGGTGACCTGGTAGCCCGCCGCACCCAGCCGCATGGCCAGCAGGCGCAGCATGTCGGCGTCGTCGTCGACGACCAGCAGCCGCGCGCGCGGGGCCGAAGGCCGCTCGGGGCTGGCGTTCATGGCGGGCTGGGGCGCGCGCCGTTGGGCGCGGCGGCCGGGGGGCGCGTGGTGAGGCTGCGTTCGATCGCGCGCATGGCCTCCAGTCGCTCGTTGAGCTGGTCGATGCGGCGTTGGCTGTCGCGCAGCTGCTGGGCCTGCCGATCCACCGTTTCCTCCAGCTTGCGCTGGTCCAGGAGGCGGTTGGCGAGCAGGCGGGCGAGTGGCTTGAGCGGCAGGCTCTCGGGGCCGGGGTGGGCGATCACGCGCTGCACCAGGCCCAGCGCGCGCGCGGTCTCGGCTGGCTGGCGCAGGTGGATCAGTGCCAGCGCCAGCTGCATTTGGCGCAGTGCCACGTTGCCGGGGTCACCCTGCACCACGATTTCGGCCGCAAGGTCGGCGGGGCTGAGCGCGTGCAACCGGTCGGCGTAGCTCAGCAGGGCCGTGACCAGGTCGGGCACCGGAGAGGTTTCCCCGCTGAGCACCACCGGCGGCTGCGATGGCGGGGCCGTCACCGGTGTCACCAGGAGTGGCGCCGTGGCCACGGTGACCGTGGGGTTGGTCATCTGGATGGTCACCGTGCCGTTGCCGACGGTCTCGGGCGCGGTCGGCGCCGTGCCACAGGCGGCCTGCGACAGGGCCAGCGCGGCGGCCAGGCCGGCGAGGCGCCCTGCATGGAGGTGGGAGGATGGACTAGTGGGCATGGGGCAGTTCGATGCGGAAGTGGGCACCCTGGCGCTGGGGCAGCAGGGTGATGCGGCCCCCGTGGGCCAGAATGTACTCGTGCACGATGGACAGGCCGATGCCGGTGCCGCGCACGGCGCCACTGGGTTGCCGTTCGCCACGGTAGAAGGGCTCAAAGATGCGGTCGCGATCGGCCTCGGCCACACCGGGGCCCTGGTCCACGATGTCGATGCAGGCGCGGCCAGGCAGGTCCAGCAGCACGAGGCGGATGTGCCCACCGTGCGGTGAGAAGCGGATCGCGTTGGACAGCAGGTTGCCCACCGCCGAGGCGATCTTCTCGCGGTCCAGCGGCATCGTCGTCGGTGTGCCCTCGACGCGAACCGTCAGGGCCTGGGCCTGCCATTGCAGGCGCTGGGTGTCCACCTGGTCTTCGAGCAGGGCCAACAGGTCGGTGCGTTCGCGTTTGAGCTGGCGCGCCTCGAAGGCCGCCGCGTTGAAGCGCAGCAGTGCCTCGATCTGGTGCTGCAGCAGCAGCGTGTTGTGCTGCAGGATGTTCACCACCTCGGCCTGGCTGGGGTTGAGCGCGCCGGCCACGCCGTCGCCCAGCACCGCCACGCCTTCGTGCAGCGAGGCCAGCGGGGTCTTGAGCTCGTGCGAGATGTGGCGCAGGAAACGCGCCTTGTCGGCATCGAGCTCGGTCAGGCGCAGGCGCAGCCATTCGAGCTGCTGGCTCACGCGGCGCACGTCCGACGGCCCGCGAATGTCGATCGGCACGTCGAGCCGGTTTTCGCCCAGGCCCTGAATGGCTTTCTCCAGCCGTTTGAAGGGCCGTGCGAGCCAGATGCCGAAACCCAGCGCCAGGATGGCCGCGATGCCGATCGAGCCCACCACCTGTTGCGTGAGTTCCTGCCGGCTGGTCTCGAAGCGGGCCTGCAGGGCCTCGTTGCGGCCGGTGATGATGGACTGCACCTTCTGCGCGATCGAGGCGCTGTGGCCATCGATCTCACGGAACACCTGGGCCACTTCGCGTTCGCGGTCCAACGCGGTTTCGGGCGGCCCGTCCAGCAGCACGGTGATCGCGTCCAGCCGGTCGCGCCAGTTGGCGGCGAAGTCGGGCGGCAGTTCGTTGTCTTCGAGCCGGCGCAGGATGTCGCGCGCGTTGCCGGCGGCTTCGTCGAAGCGCTGGCGCAGTTGTCGGTCGCGCAACACCAGCGACTGGCGCGCCGCGCGCTCCATGGTCAGGCTGCGCTCGGACAGCGACTGCGCAGCGGTCGACAGCGCAATCGCCTGCGCCGCGCTCTCGCGGCTCTGCGCCATCAGGGTTTCGAGCGAGAACAGCGCGCGCACCGCCGCGACACCCAGCAGCGCTCCGATCAGGAGGAAGGCGACCAGCAACAGTTGCTGGAAGGAAAAGCGCAGCGGTTTCACGCGGCGCGGCCTTACGCTTCCTGGCGCACGAGCACCTCGCCGCGCAGCGAATGCGGGCGCGCCTCGGTGATGCGCACGTCGAGCATCTGGCCGATCAGGCGTGAGGCCTGGGGGCCGCCGTCGAAGTTGACGATGCGGTTGCACTCGGTGCGGCCCATCAGCTCGATCTCGCCGTTCTTGCCCGGGCGCCGCGAATGCCCTTCCACCAGGATGTGCTGCACCGTGCCTTCGCGGCTGGCGCTGATGCGCCGCACGTTGTCCTCGATGACGGCCTGCAGGTGTTGCAGCCGCTTGAGCTTGAGCTCGTGTGGCGTGTCGTCAGCGAGGTTGGCCGCCGGCGTGCCGGGGCGCGGGCTGAAGATGAAACTGAAACTGGTGTCGAAGCCCACGTCGGTGATGAGTTTCATCATCTTCTGGAAATCGTCCTCGGTCTCACCGGGGAAGCCGACGATGAAGTCGCTGCTCATGGCCAGCTCGGGCCGGATTGCGCGCAGCTTGCGCACCGTGCTCTTGTATTCCATGGCGGTGTAGCCGCGCTTCATCGCCATGAGGATGCGGTCGCTGCCGTGCTGCACCGGCAGGTGCAGGTGGTTGACGAGTTGCGGGATCTTGCCGTAGGCCTCGATCAGGCGCGGCGTGAACTCATTGGGGTGGCTGGTGGTGTAGCGAATGCGCTCGATGCCGGGGATCTCGGCCACGTACTCCAGCAGCAGGGCAAAGTCGGCGATCTCGCTGGTCTCACCCATCACGCCCCGGTACGCGTTCACGTTCTGGCCCAGCAGCGTCACTTCTTTCACGCCCTGATCGGCCAGGCCGGCGACCTCCACCAGCACGTCGTCGAACGGGCGGCTCACCTCTTCGCCGCGGGTGTAGGGCACCACGCAGTAGCTGCAGTACTTGGAGCAGCCTTCCATGATCGACACGAAGGCCGACGCGCCCTCCACCTTGGCCGGCGGCAGGTGGTCAAACTTCTCGATCTCGGGGAAGCTGATGTCCACCTGGGGCAGCGCTTGGCGCGCGCGCTGGTTCAGCAGCTCGGGCAGGCGGTGCAGGGTCTGCGGGCCGAACACCACATCCACGTAAGGCGCGCGCTTGATGATCTCGGCACCTTCCTGGCTGGCCACGCAGCCGCCCACGCCAATCAACACGCCCTTTTCCTTGAGGTGCCTGACGCGGCCGAGGTCGCTGAACACCTTCTCCTGTGCCTTCTCGCGCACCGAGCAGGTGTTGAAGAGGATCAGGTCGGCTTCCTCCACGTCTTGCGTGGGCTCGTAGCCTTGCGCGGCGCCCAGCACGTCGGCCATCTTGTCCGAGTCGTACTCGTTCATCTGGCAGCCAAAGGTTTTGATGAAGACTTTTTTGCTCATGGGGAAATCCGTTCGGGAAAGGGCGTTGCTCATGGCGAACGCCATGGACGCGGCTGCGGCCGTGGGGGCCGCCGCAGGCGCCGGGGGAATCAGTTGGTGGTGCGGGCCGGCGTGCCGGCGGGCAAGGTTTGTTGCGACTCGAAGACGTAGTTGCGCTGGGTGCCGTAGCCCGGGCGCTTTTCCTTCGCTTCGGCCTCGGTCAGCAGCCACACCTGGTGGACCTGACCGCGCTGGTCGAGGGTGTAGTTCACCACCAGTTCCTGGTTGACCAGTGTGGAGGACATGACCAGGTTGTTGCGGCTGTCCAGAATGCGCGCGCCAGGCGAGAAGCGCGTGGCGCGGTCGTCCATCGCCACCAGCGGCGGTTGAACCACCACCATCGAGCCGCGCAGCGCCTTGGCGGGGAAGCTGCGTTGCACGGCCTGGGCATGCGCCGTGAGGGAGGGAAGCAGGGCGGCAGCGAGCACGGTGCTCAAGCCGGCGAGGGTGGCCACAAGGGCGGGTCGGCAGCGGTTCATGGTATTTGTCCAGAGGCTGTGGGGAAGGGCGCGGCGCTTCCGCGCGCGAGGGGCGATTGTCTCATGCGAGGGGCCATTGAGGGCCCCGGCAGGCCTTCAGCCGTCGGAGGCGCGCCACGCCTGGATCTGCTGCTCCAGACCGCCGATGAACACGGCCAGGTAGGTCTCGAAGCCGGCGTCCAGCGGCTGCGTGTGCCCGCTCTGCCAGCGCAGGATGAAGGCGCGGTTGACCAGCGCAGGCAGGTGGCGCGCCACCGTGGGGTGGCGCAATGCAGAGATCTGGTGCGCGCGTTCCTGCATGGCGGCCTGCCAGGCCTCGGTGTCCTCGGCCGGCACGGGCGCCAGTTCCATCGTGGGAAAGCCGCACATGGCGGCCACGATGGCGTTGTAGGCCGGCACGATGTGCGCATCCGGGCAGCCGGCATCTTCCAGCGCCAGCAGGATGCGCTCGATCAGGTCGGTGTTGCGCTGCTCAGAGTTGGACAGCAGACGCGCGCCCACCAGCTGCGCCATGTGCGGGTGCTTTCGCATCGTCTTGCGGTACTGCCGGAACAGGGCGCGCAGCCAGTCCTGCCAACCCAGCTTGCCGCGTGGCGGGATCGCCTGCGCCATCGTGATGGTGCAAACCTCGCCCAGCAGCGCGTTCTTGTTTGGGAAGTACCAGTACAGCGCGGTCGGGTAGACGCCGAGCGAGCGCGCCACGTCGCGCAGGCTGAAGCCGTCCAGGCCCTTCTCGGCGATCAGCGCGAGCGCCACGGCCGCGATCTTCTCGTGCGTGAGGCCGCCGGGCGCTGGCTCGGTGCTGCGGCGGCGCGGTGATCTGACGGTGGTCACGCGGTGCCGAAAAGGTCGCGGTACCGCTGCACGAACGCCTCGAAGGCCTGCACGTATTGATCGATGTGCGAGGCGCGGATCGGCAGTGAAAGCACGGTGAAGCCGCGCCGCGCGACATACACGCCGGCTTCCAGCATGTGGAAGAAGAACAGGTCCTTGATGCGCAACTCGGTGCCGTCGCTGTTCTGGGTATCGCCGATGTGGTCGATCGCCCGTGCCGTGGCCTGCAGGTTCATGAGCGAGCCCAGGCCGGTGAACTGCAGGTCCACACCCTGCGAGCGGCAGACGGCGTTGAGTCGCTCGCGCAGGCCGTCGCCCAGCGCGTTGAGTGCGAGCGCGGCGTCGGGCGTGTAGATGTCGCGCAGGCCGGCGATGCCGGCCGACATGGTGAGCACGTTGTTGTTGAAGGTGCCGGCGTGCGCGAGCGCACCGGCGCGGCGCGGGTCGAACAGCGCCATCACGTCGGCCCGGCCGCCAAAGGCGCCAAAGGACATGCCACCGCCGATGTATTTGCCCAGTGTGGTGAGGTCGGGCGTGAGGCCGAGCTGGCCCTGGCGCCCGTGGGGCCCGAGGCGCGAGGTCATCACCTCGTCGAAGATCAGCAGCGCGCCCGCTTCTGCCGTCGCCTGCCGCAGCGCTTCGAGAAAGGCGGGCGTGGCGGGAATGCAGCCGCCCGCGCCTTGCATGGGTTCCACCAGCACAGCGGCGAGATCACCCGCGTGCTGCCGGATGAGCGCCAGCGCGCCCGCCGTGTCGTTGTAGCGGCCGATCAGGAAGTCGTGCGGCACGTTCACCGGCGAGGGTCCGCCCGCGAAAGTCAGCACACCGCCGTGGTACGCGCCCTTGAACACCAGCACCTTGCCGCGTTGCGTGAAGGCCTTGGCAACCGCGATGGCCATCAGGTTGGCTTCGGTGCCCGAGTTGGTGAAGCGCAGTTGCGCGATCGAGGGGAAACGATCGCAGACCAGCCGCGCGAGCTGGCTCTCCAGCAGATTGTGGCCAGTCAGATTGATGCCGTTCTCCAGCGCGGCCTGCACGGCGGCGCGGATGAGGGGGTGCGAGTGGCCATACAGGCCCGCTGTGAACTCGGCAAGAAAGTCGGTGTACTCGTGGCCGTCGGCGTCCCACAGCCGGCAATCCTCGCCCCGGCGCATGGCCAGCGGAAAGGGCGCGTAGAACAGCACGCTGCGCGTGTTGCCGCCCGGCATCACCTGCAGCGCGCGTTCGTGCTGGGCGTGGCTGGCCGGGTTGCGCCTGGCGTAGTTGGCGCTGGCTTGTTCGACGGCGGCGGTGAGCGCCTGATCGCGGGACAGGGTGGATGTGGTCATGGTGACGGCTCCGGCATCGATCGAAGCTGTTCACTGTACCGGAATCGTTGTACGGTGTACAGGAGATTGCAGATTCAGCTTTTCTGCATCAGAACGACATTGGCGCAAGGCACTTCGCAATGCCAGCCGTGGTGCCGCGCCAGCCACCGCAGCGTGGCTTCGCGGTAGAACACCACGTGTGTGGGGTCGCGGCGGTAGTGCCATTGGGCGAAGCGCGCATCGTCGGTCTGGAAGCGCGTCATCAGCGCCAGCCAGCCGCCTGGCCGCAGCAGCGCATCCAGCCGGCGGAATTCGGTGGCGGGCTCATGGAAATGCTCGGCCACCTCGGTGCAGGTGATGAAGTCGTGGGTGGTGGCCAGCGCATCGGTGTCGGGGTGAAAGAACGGGTCGTACAACGCCACCGAGTGACCGGCCTCACGCAGCATCTCGGCCAGCACCGGGCCGGGGCCGCAGCCAAAATCGAGCCCGCTGCACCCGGGCGTCAGGCGCTGCAGCAGGGGCGTTGCCAGCCGAGCCAAAAAAGCGCGGTAACCCGCATCGTCCCCGGTGTTGCGATGCAGCTCGTATTCGGCGCGCTCGGCGGCGGGCGCAAGCCGGTGTTCGGGAAGGAGGAAAGTGGCCTCACAGCGGTCGCAGCGGCCGTAGGCACGGTCGCCGACGACCTGGAATGCCCGGCCTTCAAAGCCTTCGCAGACGGGGCAGCGCATGGCTCGAAGGCGCAGCGCCTATTTCCAGCGCACCGGCTCGATGTGCACGCTGCCGCGCTCGCTGGACAGCGTGAGCGCGCCTTCCTGCACCGTGGCCTGCAGCTGCATGCTGCGCTCGGCGAGTTCGGCCAGCGCTGGCGCCACCTCGGTCGGCAGGCGCCAGGCCTGCAGGCGGTCGAGCCGCGTGAGCTTGCCTTCGATGCCGCGCCACCACACGTCGGCGGCGCTGCCGAAGGCGTAGACCACCACCGCATCGGCCTTGCTGCAGGCCTTGGACAGCGGCTTGTCTTCCGGCTGGCCGACCTCGATCCACAGCCGCTTGCGGCCGGTGAAATCGGTCAAGGAAACGTCGGGGTCGTCCGGGTCCGACAGGCCGGCACCGAAGGCCAGCGTTCCATCACCCCGGCAGGTGTCCTGCAACTCGTGGGCGTGCAGCGCCATCGCCACCAGTCGGACCATCATGCGTTCATCGGTCTCGCTGGGATGGCGGGCCAGGGTGAGTGCGTGATCGGCGTAGTAGCTGTGGTCGATGTCGGCGATCTGCAGGTTCGCCTTGAAGATGGTGGACTTGAGAGCCATGAGCGAAACACCCCCCGCGTCGCCTTCGGCGCCACCCCCCTCGAGGGGGGCGACACTTCGGGCCGGCAAAGCCGGACCCTCGGTGTCTCTGGCCGGCGCCATCTCATGCGCCACGCCGCAGAAAACTGATTGGAATGAAAAAAGCGGGCCCCGTTGCCGGAACCCGCTTTTTGAGATGCTGGTGGCGATAGGTGGACTTGAACCACCGACATCAGCATTATGAATGCTGCGCTCTAACCAACTGAGCTATATCGCCAGCGAAGCGCGCATTATAGCCAGCTTTTTTTGGACGCTTCAGCGGTGCTGGAAAGCCGGCTTGCGTTTGTTCACGAAGGCGTCCATGCCTTCCTTCTGGTCTTCGGTGGCGAACATCGCATGGAACAGGCGGCGCTCGAACATCACCCCATCCGACAGCGTGCCTTCAAAGGACCGGTTCACCGCTTCCTTGGCCGCCATCACGCTGGGCAGCGAGAGGCCGCAGATCACCAGCGCGGCGCCCAGGGCTTCGTCCATCAGCTTGTCCAGCGGCACCACGCGGCTGACCAGGCCGGCGCGCTCGGCCTCGGTGGCGTCCATCATGCGGCTGGTGAGCACCATGTCCATGGTCTTGGCTTTGCCGACGGCGCGCGGCAGGCGCTGCGTGCCGCCCGCGCCGGGGATGATGCCCAGCTTGATCTCGGGCTGGCCGAACTTGGCGTTGTCGGCCGCGATGATGAAGTCGCACATCATGGCGAGTTCACAACCGCCGCCCAGCGCGAAGCCGCTCACGGCCGCGATCACCGGCTTGCGAATGGTGCGGATGGTTTCCCAGTTGCGCGTGATGTAGTCGCCGTTGTAGACGTCGGCGAAGGTGTAGGTGGCCATGGCGCCGATGTCCGCGCCGGCCGCAAAGGCCTTTTCGCTGCCGGTGACGATCATGCAGCCGATGCCCTCGTCCGCATCAAAGGCCTTGAGCGCCGCACCCAGCTCGTCCATGAGCTGGTTGTTGAGCGCGTTGAGCTGCTTGGGGCGGTTGAGCGTGACGATGCCCACGCGGCCTTCGGTGCGCACGGTGATGCATTCGGGTGGGGTGGCGGCGGTCATGGTGTCTCCTCGGGCAATGGCGTCGGGGTTGAAAGCCCACCACTATATCGGGCCCGCCCCCCGGGAAAACATTAGCCGACCGATTGGTTGGTTAATGGTAAATTGCGGTTCATTGCCCAAAGACAACACCAGGAGACAAGCCGACATGAGCAACGCCACCGTTGTGTATGAGGAGCGCGGGGCCGTGGCCCTGGTCACGCTCAACCGCCCCGAGGCCCTGAACAGCTTCACCCGCCAGATGCACCGCGACCTGTGGGCCGCGCTGGACCGGGCCGAGGCCAATCCGGCGGTGCGTGCGCTGGTGATCACCGGAGCGGGGCGCGGTTTCTGCGCCGGCGCCGACCTGGCCGAATTCGATTTCGAACCCGGCCCCGATCTCATCAAGCGCGCCGACCCCGGCCCGGTGATCGACCAGGCGTTCAACCCCACGGCGCGCCGCCTGCAGAAGCTGCGCATGCCCACCATCGCGGCCGTGAACGGCGTGGCGGCGGGCGCGGGCGCCTCGCTGGCCATGACCTGTGACATCACCATTGCCGCCACCGGCGCAAGCTTCATCCAGGCCTTCAGCAAGATCGGCCTGATACCGGATGCCGGCGGCAGCTGGTTCCTGGTCGAGCGCCTGGGCCTGGCGCGCGCCATGGCGTTGGCCATGACGGGCGACAAGCTCCCCGCCGCGCAGGCCAGGGAGTGGGGCCTGGTCTGGGACGTGTCCGACGATTGCGTGGGCGCGGCTTTGACGCTGGCCGCGCGCCTGGCCACCATGCCCACCAAGGCCCTGGTGGCGACGCGCGGCCTGCTGCGCGATGCCGGCACGCGCACGCTCGACCAGCAGCTCGACGTGGAACGCGACACCCAGTCGGCCCTGGGCCGCACGCACGACTACATCGAAGGCGTGATGGCGTTTCGCGAAAAGCGCCCGGCTCGGTTCAAGGGCGAATAGGGATGAGCCCCGAAGACAAAGCCCGAAAAGTGGGCGAGACCATGTTCGCGGTGGACACCGCGAGCAAGGACACCATGGGCATGGAGCTGCTGGCCTGCGAGCCCGGCCGCGCGGTGATGCGCATGGCCGTGCGGCCGCTGCACCTCAACGGCCACCAGATTTGCCACGGCGGCTTCATCTTCACGCTGGCCGACTCCACCTTTGCCTTCGCCTGCAACAGCCACAACAAGAACGCCGTCGCTGCGGGCTGCGGCATCGAGTTCCTGCGGCCCGCGCACGCGGGCGACGTGCTCACTTGCGAAGGCATCGAGCAGACGCTGTCGGGCCGCCACGGCATTTACGACATGCGGGTGAGCAACCAGCGCGGCGAGGTGGTGGCGATGTTCCGTGGCAAGAGCGCCGTGATTGCCGGCACCGTGTTTCCCGAGGATCCGCAACCATGAAAACCTTCCCTCTCGAACCCATCGAAAAGGCCGGCATCGACGAGCTGCGTTCGCTGCAGCTCAAGCGCTTGCAGGCCACGCTGCGCCATGCCTACCAGAACTCGCCGGTGTACCGCGCCAAGTTCGATGCGGCAGGCGTGCACCCGGATGACTGCCGCAGCCTGGGCGACCTGGCGAAGTTTCCGTTCACCACCAAGAAGGACCTGCGCGACAGCTACCCCTTCGGCATGTTCGCGGTGCCGCGTGAACAGTGCGCCCGCATCCACGCCAGCAGCGGCACCACCGGCAAGCCGACGGTGGTCGGCTACACGCTCAAAGACATCGACACCTGGGCCACCGTGATGGCGCGCAGCATCCGCGCCAGCGGCGCCCGGCCGGGTGATCTGGTGCACGTGAGCTACGGCTACGGCCTGTTCACCGGCGGCCTGGGCGCGCACTATGGCGCCGAGAAGCTGGGCCTCACGGTGGTGCCCTTCGGCGGCGGCCAGACCGAGCGGCAGGTGCAGCTGATCCAGGACTTCCGGCCCGACATCATCATGGTCACGCCGAGCTACATGCTGGCGATCGCCGACGAGTTCGAGCGCCAGGGCGTGGACCCGCGCGAGAGCAGCCTGCGCCTGGGCATCTTCGGCGCCGAGCCCTGGACCAACGACATGCGGCTGGCGATCGAGCAGCGCATGGGGATCGACGCGGTGGACATCTACGGCCTGTCCGAGGTGATGGGTCCGGGTGTGGCCAACGAGTGCGTGGAAACCAAGGACGGCCCGACGATCTGGGAGGACCATTTCTACCCCGAGATCATCGACCCCGAGACCGGCGAGCCGGTGCCCGACGGCGAGATGGGCGAGCTGGTGTTCACCAGCCTGACCAAGGAGGCGCTGCCCATCATCCGCTACCGCACGCGCGACCTCACGCGCCTGCTGCCCGGCACGGCGCGAACCATGCGCCGCATGGAAAAGATCACCGGCCGCAGCGACGACATGATGATCGTGCGCGGCGTCAACGTGTTTCCCACCCAGATCGAGGAACTCATCCTCAAGCGCGCCGAGCTCAGTGCCCACTACCAGTGTGTGCTCACGCGCCAGGGGCCGATGGACGATCTCACCGTGGTGGTGGAAACGCGCTCGGGCCTGTCGCCAGACAGCGAAGAGGCCCAGGGCGCGGCGCGCCTGCTGCAGCACGACATCAAGGTGTTCGTGGGCAGCAGCGTGATGGTGCAGTTGAAGCCCGAAGGCGGCGTTGAGCGCAGCCAGGGCAAGGCCAAACGCGTGCTCGATCAGCGCGGGCGGTAGGTTCTCAGTTCAGCCAGCTGGCGAGCTTGGTCGCATCGCCCACCGCCAGCCGCACGGTGAACGATTCGGTGGGCCAGTCCAGCGACAGGCGCAGCAGGCGCTTGTCGCGCGAGACCAGTGCGGTCAGCTTCGCGCGCCGCGCGCGCAAAGGCGGCAGTTCGTCGAGCTTGTGGATGCGCCAGGCCTCGGCCTCGCCACCCCGTTGGGCGGGGGCGAATTCCACCCCCAGCCATTCGTCGTTCGCGGCCATGCCGGCGGCCTCGGCTGCGCCGCCGCGCAGCACGGTCTTGAGCACCACACTCCCGCCGGTCTCGCTCACGCGCAGGCCGAGTTGTTGTGCCAGCGGGGCCTTGTCGTGCGAGACCTTCACGCCATGTTCTCCCAGCAGCGAAGGCAAGGGCAGTTCGTCGGTGCTGTGCACCCAGGCTGCGATCTCGCCTTCGTAGCTGCGTTTGCCCAGGCGCTTGAGCGCGCGCAACACGTCAGCCTCGCGCATCGGGCCGCCTTCGCAGCGCTGCCAGAGCTCGCGCATCACCGCATCGAGCGAGCTGTGGCCTTCAGCGCGCAGCGTGAGGTCCAGGCACAGCGCCACCAGCGAGCCCTTGGTGTAGTAGCTCACCGTCGCGTTGGGCGTGTTCTCGTTCATGCGGTAGTACTTCACCCAGGCGTCGAAGCTGGCCTCGGCGACGGTCTGCACCAGGCGGCCCGGTGTCTGCTGCACCTGGTTGATGGTCTTGGCCACCAGCTGCAGGTAGGTCGCGTCGTCGATCAGGCCGGCGCGGCGCAGCATCAGGTCGTCGTAGTAGCTGGTGAAGCCCTCGAAGAACCAGAGCAGCTCGGTGTGGTTCTCCGCGTCGTAGTCGTAGCGGGCGAACTCGGCCGGGCGCAGGCGTTTGACGTTCCAGGTGTGGAAGTACTCGTGGCTGATCAGGCCCAGCAGCGTGGTGTAGCCGTCGGTGGCCTTGAGGGGAGCGGGCTTGTCGCCCGACGCGGCAGGGCGTGGCAGGTCGGCGCGCTGGCAGATCAGCGCGGTGGAGTTGCGGTGCTCCAGCCCACCGTAGCCGTCGGCGCTGGCGTACAGCATGAACACGTAGCGCGAGAAGGGCGGTGGCTGCTGGCCGTGCCAGAAGGCGATCTGTGTCTCGCAGATCCTGCGCGTGTCTTCGATCAGGCGCTCGCCATCCATCCACTCGCCCGCGCCGGCCACCACGAAGCGGTGTTCCACACCGCCAGCCGTGAAGCTGGCGCTCCAGAAGCGGCCCATCTCCACCGGGCAGTCGGCGAGTTCGTCGTAGCCCTCGGCGAGGTAGTGGCCGAAGCCCTGGACGTCCACAGCCTGTGGCGTGAGGCCTGTCGCCACCTGCCAGTCGGCAGTGGCGTCACCCGGCACGAGTTCGAGCGCATGCGGCACGTCCTCCTGGCCGAGCACGCGCAGGCACAGGCTGGTGGCGTTGAAGAAGCCGCGCGAGGCGTCGAGGAAGGCGGTGCGCACCGATGCGTCGAAGGCATACACCTCATAACGCAGCTCCAGCGGCTCGCCGGCCTGGGCCTGGGCCTGCCAGCGGTGTTTGTCGAGTTGCTTGAGGGCGATCGGCGCGCCGTTTTGCCAGGCGCGCAACTGCTGCAGGTTCTGCGAGAACTCGCGCACCAGGTAGCTGCCCGGAATCCACACCGGCAAGGCCACGCGCTGGTTCTTCGCGGGTTGCTCGATTCGCAGCGTGACGGCGAACAGGTGGGCGTGCGCGCTCAGCACCGAGACGGTGTAGCGCACGTCGGCAGCACGTGCGGCCTTGGCCGCCCTGGCGCGGGTGCTCAAGGCTTGGCTTCCGCGAGCTGCTTCTCGATCTGGTCGGCGCCAATGGCGCCCGGCACGCGCGTGCCGTTGGCGAAGATGATGGTCGGCGTGCCGGTGATGCGGGCCTTTTTACCGAACTCGAAGTTGCGAGCCACGGCGGCCGCGTCGCAGGTGGCCGTTGGCGGGGTCACGTCGCGCACCATCCAGTCGACGAAGGTTTTGCCCTTGTCCTTGGCGCACCAGATGTTGCGCGACTTTTCACCCGAATCGGCGCTCAGGATGGGGTAGAGGAACACGTGCACCGTCACGTTGTCGATCTTCATCAGGTCGCGCTCGAAACGTTTGCAGTAGCCGCAGTTGGGGTCTTCAAACACCGCCATCTTGCGTTTGCCATTGCCGCGCACGATGGTGAAGGCATCTTTCAGGGGCAGGTCCTTGAAGGCGATGGCGGTGAGCTTGTCCAGGCGCTGCTCGGTCAGGTCCACACGGGCCTTGGTGTCGATCATCGAACCCTGGATCAGGTAGTTGCCTTCGGCGTCGGTGTAGAAGAGCTCGCTCTGGTTGACCCGCACTTCGTAGATGCCGGGCATGGGGGTTTTGGTGATCTCGTCGATGGCCGGCAGGTTGGGCAGGCGCTCGGCGAGGTTCTTGCGGATGGTGGCTTCCTGTGCGATGGCGGCCATCGACAGGGCAGCGAGTGCAGCGATCAGGATAGATTTGAAGAGTTTCATCGTGGAAGCCTCGAAGGGCGTGCGGGATTCAAAAAGGTAAGACGTGGCTTCAGAGGCTGGGCTGGCCCATGGCCTGGCGGGCAATCCAGCGCTTGAGCGGGCCGCTGCGGTCAAAGCCGTTGAGGCCCCAGTTGCGCAGCGCCTGCACCCGCGAGTCACCATGCGCAAACAGGCCGAACAGGCCGTCCGTGACCCAACCCATGGCCCCCACTTCGGCGGCGCGCGCTCGCTCGTAGCGGCGCAGCAGTTTCAGGTCGCCCAGCTCGCGCCAGTACTCGCGTTGCTGTAGCACGCGCGCCAGTTCGGCGGCATCGGCCAAACCCACGTTCAGGCCCTGGCCCGCCAGCGGGTGCATGGCGTGCGCCGCATCGCCGGCCAGCGCCACACCGCCCTGGGCGGTGCGGGCGATCCAGCGTTGGGCGCGCGAGAGTTCGAGAGGCCAGGCCTGGGCAGGGCTTTCCATGTGCATGTGGCCCAGGGCCTGGGCGCAGCGCGCCTGTACGGCCTGGGTGAAGGTGGTCGGATCGGCTTGCAGCCAGGCATCAGCCTGCTGTGCAGGGACTGACCACACCAGCGCCACGGAGTTCCCGAACGCGCCGCCCAGGGGCAACAAGGCCATCACCTCGCCGTTGGAAAACCACTGCCGGGCAATGCCGCCGTGCGGCTGATCGCAGCGCAGCCGCGCGGCCACCGCCTTGTGCGGGTAGGGGCGCACATCGAATTCCAGGCCCAGTTCCGCGCGCGTCTGGCTGCGCTTGCCTTCGCACACCACCGTCAAGGCGGCGTTGGGCGCTTCGCTCACGCGCTCGATGCCACCCTGGAAACCGATTGCGTCGGACAGGCGCTGCTCCAGCGCGGGCACGTCCACGATCCAGGTCAGCGCATCGGCGCCCTGGTCGTCGGCCGAGAACTGCAGCTCGCCGCCGTCGTCGCCCCACACCTGCATGGCGCTCACCGGGGTGACGGGGGGCACGCGGTCGTCCTGCGGTTCGGCCTCGGGCCAGGCGCGCACCGAGCGCAGCACATCGCGCGAAGCGGCGTTGATCGCGTAGGCGCGCACGTCCGGGCTGTCTTGTGGGCCGCGTGGCGTGCCGACCAGGGCCACGCGCAGTCGGTCACGGGCCAGCAGCAGGGCCAGGGTCTGGCCCACCACGCCGGCCCCTCGAATGGCGACGTCGAAACGCCGGGCGGAGCCGGTACGGGGGGCGGGGGAGTTCATGGGGGGATTCTAGGAGCAGGGCACAATCCGGGCCTTCCCCCGGGCGATACCCGGTACCCCCATCCTGACCATCACCATGAGCGCAGACCAATCCACCGCCGACGTGCAGGCCACCATCGCCCAGCTCTGGGTCTACCCGGTCAAGTCCTGCGCCGGCATTTCGCTGACCGAGGTCGAGCTGACCGATACCGGCCTGCTGTACGACCGCGCCTGGATGGTGGTGGACACGAACGGCGAGTTCGTGACCCAGCGCGAGCTGCCTCGCATGGCGCTGATCCAGACCGCTTTCAAGATGGGCCAGCTGGTGCTGCGCGCCCCTGGCATGCTGGCCCTGCACCTGGCGCTGGACGCGGCCGAAGGCCCGCTGAAGGTGCGCGTGTGGGACGACGAGGTGCAAGCCTATGACATGGGCGACCTCGCCGCGCAGTGGTTCAGCGACTTCCTCGGACAGCCCCTGCGCCTGGCGCGCTTCGACCCCGAGGTGCGGCGCGTGAGCAGCCTGAAATGGACCGGTGGCCGCGAAGCCACCACGCAGTTCGCCGACGGCTTCAGCCTGCTGGTGACCAGCACCGCGTCGCTGGACGAGCTCAACACCCGCCTGGGCGCGGCCGGCCACGCGCCGGTGGGCATGCTGCGCTTCCGGCCCAATGTGGTGCTGGCCGGTGTGGAAGCGCATGACGAGGATCGCGTCGGTGCAATGCGCATCGGCACCGGGGAGGGCGCGTCCGCGCTGATCGAGCCCGTCAAGCCCTGCGGCCGCTGCCCCATCCCCAACATCGACCCGGCCACCGCCACCTCCAGTCCCGAGGTGAACGACACCCTGCAGGTCTATCGGCAGGACCCGCGCCTCGACGGCGCCATCACCTTCGGCATGAACGCCATCGTGCTCGAAGGCGATGGGCAGATGCTGCGCGTCGGCCAGCCGGTGAGCGCCGACTGGAAGTTCGACTGAACTCAGTTCAGCGCTGATCCTGGCTGGCGACCTGCTCGCTCGCGTAGCGGGCCAGCGTGGCCGCCAGTTCGCCCAGGTCGCGCTGCACCGTGGCGAAGCTGGCGTTGCGCTCCCGGGTGATCTCGTTCATGTAAACCGGGCGGCGGATCTCGATCTGCAGGCTGTGGCGCCCTTGCGCGGGTTGGCCGATGCGCGCGATCAGCTGCACGCCTTTGTACGGGTCGTTGCGGGCCACCGAGTAGCCGCGCGAGCGCAGTTCGCGCTCCACCAGGTCAACGAATGCCGGGTCGCAGGTGGTGCCGTCGCGGTCACCCAGCACGAAATCCGCCAGCGGGCGGGTGCTGCGGATCTGGAGCCGCTCGTAGGCGTTGTCGGGCATGGAGTGCAGGTTCAGGTGCCAGAGCGCGCCAAAACGGTCCACGGTCTCCTCGATGCACTGTGACAAGGCCGCGTGGTAAGGGCGGTAGCAGCGGGCGATGCGCGCCTGCACCTCTGCCACTGTGAGCCGACGGCGGTAGATCGGTGTGCCGGCGTCGATGTTGCGCCAGACCAGCCCGAAACCCAGGCGGGTCTTCTCGCTCGGGTTCAGTGGCGATGGCCAAGGGCCGTCGAGCAGGTCCGGGTCGAGATCGTCCTCCGAGCGGTTGCAGTCCACATAGGTGCGTGGGAAGTGGGCGGTCAGCAGGCTGCCGCCCACCGACGGCACCGCCGCCCACAGCGCATCCACGTGGGTGTCTTCGCCGCGCCGCAGCAGGGCTCGGGGCACGGCGTGGTCGTAGTCCGCCGGGTAGTCGGTGCCGCTGTGGGGTGAGTCGCACACAAGCGGCACAGGCGTGGCGACGGGGCGGTGCAGCGTGAACGGCGGGTCGATCGGCATGGCTCAGTCCAGCGAGATCTTGGCCATCCTGGCCACGCGCTCGTAGCGTTCCATGGCCTGCTGGATCTGCTGGGCAAACGCTGCGGGTGTGCCGGGGATCAGCGTGGCGCCCGAGGCCTCCATCTGCTTGATGAACTCGGGGTGCTTCATGGCCTTGTGAAACGCGGTGTTGAGCCTGGCCACCACTTCGGGTGGCGTGCCCGCCGGCGCAACCACGCCGAACCAGCCCCCACCGCCCATCTGGGGAAAACCGAGTTCGCCATACGTGGGCACGTCCGGCAGCGATGGCGAGCGTTTCTCGCTCAGCACCGCCAGCGCCCGCAGCTTGCCGGACTGGATGTTCGGCAGGGCCGACGGCAGGTTGTCCGTGATGGCGGTCACTTGGCCGGCCATGGCGTCGGTCATGGCCTGCCCCGCGCCCTTGTACGGCACGTGCAGCAGGTTCATCTTGGACAGCGCCATGAAGTGCTCGATGTTGGCGTGGCCCAGGGAGCCGATGCCCGGCGAGGCGAAGCTGTACTTGCCTGGGTTGGCCTGGGCCAGGGCAATGAATTCCTTCATGTCTTTCGCCGGCGTGCCAGGGTGCACGGCAAAGACGCTGGGCGTCGTTGCCACGTTGGTGATGGGCGCGAAATCCTTCACCGCGTTGTAGCGCAGCTTGCTGCCGTACACCGCCGGGTTGCTGCCGTGCGTGCTGACAGTGGCCATGCCCAGGGTGTAGCCATCGGCCGGCGAGCGGGCGACGAATTCCATGCCCGTCGAGCCACCGGCGCCCGCCTTGTTCTCTACCACGATGGACTGGCCGAGCTCGCGCCCGCCGTACTCGGCGACCAGACGCGCGGCCAGGTCGGTCGAGCCGCCGGGGGCGAACGGCACGATCAGCTTGATCGGCCGGTTGGGGTAGGGGGTTTGGGCCTGGGCGGCAGTGCCCACAACGAACGCGGCGGTCACGGTCAGCGTGGTGCGCAGCAGGGTCTGGATTTTCATGAGAGGTCTCCTCCTCGGGGATGGGAGCCGAAGGGTAGGAAATCCGACCAAGGCAGGCAAACGACATTTTCGCCGCGTGCGATGACATGATGTAATCGCCCGCATGCGCATCCGAAGCCCATCCCTGGTGGAACTGCATGCCTTCCTCGGCGTGGCCCGCCATGGCAATTTCCACCGCGCGGCCGACGAGCTTTGTGTGACCCAGGCGGCGGTGAGCCGCGCGGTGGCCCGGCTCGAGAAACACCTGGGTGTCCAGTTGCTCGACCGCGCGGTCGGTGGGGTGCGCCTGACCCCGGCTGGTGCCGGGTTGCGTCGCCAGGTGGAAGGGCCCGTGGCCGCGCTGGAGGCCGCAGCCGGCCAGGTCAGGGCCTTGCCCGAAGCCCTGCGGCTGCGCCTGTCCGTGGTGCCCAGCCTGGGCAACCTCTGGCTGATGCCGCGCCTGGAGGATTTTCGGCATCGCCACCCCGAGATCGAGATCGAGTTCCGCCAGTACCACCACGACGAGGACTTCACCCGCGCGGACGTGGACCTGTGGGTCGCGCTCAGGGCGCGGGCGGGCAAGCATTGGCCGCGCCAAGTGACGGCGCAGTACCTGATCGGCCGTGAGATCGTGGCCGTGTGCGCCCCCGCGCTGGCACGAGGCATCGACAGCGTGGACGCGCTGTTGAACCTGCCCCTGCTGTACCACAGCAACTACCGCGACAACTGGGCCCTGTGGGCCGACTCCGTGGACGGGCAGTTGCCCGCGCAATGGCGGGGAACGGGCTTCGACCTGGTCATGAACCTGATCGAAGCCGCCCGCGCAGGCATGGGCGTGGCGGTGGTCCAGCGCTGCATGGTGCAGTCCGAACTGGCCACCGGTCGCCTGGTCACTCCCGTGCCTGGCAGCGCCAACACCGGGCGGGGCTACTACCTGTGCCGCCCGCGCGCGACGGCAGGCTCCCGCGCGGTGGAGGCTTTCTCGCTCTGGGTTCGTGAACAGGCCCACGGCGCGGGCGGCTGAGCCTCTGGCGTGCTTCGGGGCGAGATGTTCCCCCATCAGTACAATCGACACCCGTTTCCCCTTGGCAAGACGAGGACGACGTCCTCACAGAACCCGGCACCTTTCGCCTCGGTTCACACGACGGCCAGACAGGCGCTGCACAGTGCCACAGGGGTTGATTCAAAAGGAATTTCCATGAGCCTCCAATGCGGCATCGTGGGCCTGCCCAACGTCGGCAAGTCCACTCTCTTCAACGCGCTGACCAAAGCCGGCATCGCGGCCGAGAACTACCCCTTCTGCACCATCGAGCCCAACACCGGCGTGGTGGAGGTGCCCGATCCGCGCCTGCAGCAGCTGGCCGAGATCGTCAAGCCCGAGCGCATCGTGCCGGCCATCGTGGAGTTCGTGGACATTGCCGGCCTGGTGGCCGGCGCGAGCACTGGTGAAGGCCTGGGCAACAAGTTCCTCGCACACATCCGCGAGACCGATGCCATCGTCAACGTGGTGCGCTGCTTCGAAGACCCGAACGTGATCCACGTGGCGAACAAGGTCGACCCCATTGCCGACATCGAGGTCATCCAGACCGAGCTTTGCCTGGCCGACCTCGCCGCCGTGGAGAAGGCCCTGCACCGCGTGAACAAGACCGCGCGCTCGGGCGACAAGGAGTCGATCAAGCAGGTCGCCATCCTGGAGAAATGCCAGGCAGCGCTCAACGACACCCAGCCGGTGCGCACCATCGACTTCAGCAAGGAAGAGCAGGCTCAGCTCAAGCAGTTCTTCCTCATCACCGCCAAGCCCGCGATGTTTGTGGCCAACGTCTCGGAAGACGGTTTCGAGAACAACCCGTTGCTCGACCGCCTCAAGGAGTTCGCGCAAAAGCAGAATGCGCCCGTGGTCGCCATCTGCGCCAAGATCGAGGCCGAACTCTCCGAGATGGATGACGCCGACCGCCTCGAATTCCTCAAGGAGCTGGGGCAGGACGAGCCCGGCCTGAACCGCCTGATTCGCGCGGCTTACCAGCTGCTCGGCTTGCAGACCTATTTCACGGCCGGCGTGAAAGAGGTGCGCGCCTGGACCATCCACGTCGGCGACACCGGCCCACAGGCGGCGGGCGTGATCCACACCGATTTCGAGAAGGGCTACATCCGTGCCCAGACCATCGCCTTCGACGACTTCATCACCTACAAGGGCGAACAAGGCGCGAAGGACGCGGGCAAGATGCGCGCCGAGGGCAAGGACTACGTCGTCAAGGACGGCGACGTGATGAACTTCCTGTTCAGCAGCTGAAGCGGTCTGCGGCCGGATACACCGGTCCCCACATCACCCACCCGGCGCAAGCCCGGTGGGTTTTTTGTTGTCGAAATGCACCGGCGAACGGCAGGCTGCCGGCCCGAAAACAGGTGTGCACCGCGCTGGCGGCGACCCTGAAAGTTTGAGTCCTTCAATCCATTCGGGCCATCGGCCTATAGGACTTGGGGAAACCCCGATCCAGTCATGTTGAGCTTTAGTCCTTCATAGGACTACAGTGCCTCAACCCCTGACGAGACGGAGACAAACCCCATGACAGCCCGAGTCGAAATCCTTGCTTCCGCGCAGCGGGCGCTGCCCAAAATTGCCTTTCGCGGTGCCAGCAAAATCTACGGTGGCAGTGGCCGCGCCAAGAACCAGACGCTGGCCCTGGACAGCCTCGATCTGGACATTGCACCGGCCGAAATCGTCACGGTGCTCGGCCCCACCGGCTGCGGCAAATCTTCCACGCTGAACATGATCGCCGGCTTCGAGCAGCCCAGCACCGGCACGCTTGCGCTGGACGGCCAGCTGATCGAGGGCCCCGGGCCCGACCGGGCGGTGGTGTTCCAGCAGCCTTCGCTCTTCCCCTGGCTCAACGTGTTCGACAACGTGACCCTGGGCGTGAAGTGCCGTGGCGTGCCGCGAGAGACTTACTCGGCACGCGCGATGCACCTGCTGCGCGAGGTCGGCCTCACGGGTTTCGAGCGCCACTACCCGTACCAGCTCTCCGGCGGCATGCAGCAGCGCGTGCAGATTGCCCGCGCGCTTGTGTCCGAGCCCAAGGTGCTGCTGCTTGACGAGCCCTTCGGCGCGCTGGACTACCAGACCCGCATCCAGATGCAGGAACTGCTGCTGCGCCTGTGGCAGGAATACCGCCCGACGATCTTCTTCATCACGCACGACGTGAGCGAAGCCATCTTCGTTGCCGACCGTGTGCTCGTGATGACGCGCCGTCCCGGTCGCGTGAAGCTGTCGGTGCGCGTCGAGGCCGAGAAGCCGCGCACCGCCGACTTCCTGAGCACGCCGTATTTCATCGACCTGCAACGCGAGCTGCTGCACGCCGTGCAGGAAGAAGTCCAGGCCAGCAAGCAGGCCGCCCCACCCCAGGCACTGGCCGCTTGATCCGCCGCAACGCATCGCCGACATCCACCCACGAGGAGACACCCATGAGAACCTTCATCCGACAGTTTCTGGCCACCGTGGCCTGCGCCTTCGCAGCGGGTTCGGCCCCGGCCCAGACCCCCGCCGCCCCGCTCAAATTCAAATGGGGC
>Ga0247738_10000147_pt1 | contig 30919 bp, 28 predicted proteins | sample UWRJL013104B2_FD_180936 | JGI IMG/M metagenome (GOLD analysis project Ga0247738, IMG submission 180936) | Plant litter microbial communities from Arlington Agricultural Research Station in Wisconsin, United States - UWRJ-L013-104B-2 | ecosystem: Environmental > Terrestrial > Plant litter >...
ACGGCGTGCTGGAGAGCGTACAGCCTGCCGCCACGCCGCCGGGCACGCGGGTGCGGGTCGATGGACTGTTTGCCAAGGTACCGGCCCGGCGCAAGTTCCTGCGCAGCGAGCGTTCCGAATATGCCGCCTGCCTCGATATCGTCCGGCGCCTCGCCATGGCGCGGCCCGATGTGGGCTTCAGCCTCGAGCACGACGGGCGGCGCGTGCTGTCGCTCCCGGCCGGGCAATCGCGCGAGGATCGCGTCGCCCAGCTTATCGACCGGGAGCTGTCGGGCAATCATGTCGTCGTGGCGCTGGAGCGTGAGGGGACGGTTCTCACCGGTGTCGCTTCGCTGCCGACTTTTCATCGCGGCGCGGCCGATCACCAATATCTCTTCGTCAATGGCCGCCCGGTGCGGGACAAGCTGCTCGTTGGCGCCGTGCGCGGGGCCTATGCGGATTTCGTCGCGCGGGACCGGCATCCGGTGCTGGCGCTGTTCCTCGATGTGCCGCTCGGTGAGGTCGACGTGAATGTCCACCCCGCCAAGACCGAAGTGCGCTTCCGCGACCCCACGTTGATCCGGGGCATGATCGTCAGCGGCCTGCGCCGCGCGCTCGATGAGGCGGGGATGCGCGTTGTCCAGCAACCCGATGCAGCGTCGACGGCGCTCTGGCAGCGTGAACTTGTGCCTGCCGATGGCGTGCAGGGAGAGGTCACCTTTCCATCCTATGCGGCTCCCTACGGGGATTCGCGCGGCGGACAGGGCGGATGGGCGCAGGTTCGCGATGCGCAGGCCCGTTTCTCGGACTTCATTCCCTCCGGTCGCGCCGAACCTGCCGAGGAGGCGCCTGCCGCGGGCATCGAGCATCCGCTCGGCGTGGCGCGCGGGCAGGTGGCGCGCACTTATATCGTGGCGGAAGCACAGGACGGGCTGGTCATTGTCGATCAGCATGCCGCGCACGAGCGCCTCGTTCTGGAGCGGATGCGCCGTGCGCTCAGCGACGGCGCAGTGGCGCGGCAGACGCTGCTGCTGCCCGAAGTGGTCGAGCTGGACGAACCGGCCTGCGATCGCATCGAGGCGCGCGTGGAAGAACTGGCTGAGCTGGGGCTGGAGGTCGAGCGCTTCGGCCCGTCGGCAATCCTGGTGCGTGCTGCGCCTGCTTTGCTCGGCACGGGCGATGTACAGGGGCTGGTGCGCGATCTTGCAGACGATCTCGCGTCGATGGGCGAGGCTATCTCTCTCAAGGCCCGGCTCGATCTGGTCGCGGCGACCATGGCCTGTCACGGATCGGTGCGGGCAGGCCGCGCGCTCTCGGTTGCTGAGATGAATGCGCTGCTGCGCGAGATGGAAGTGACGCCGCATTCCGGCCAGTGCAACCACGGTCGCCCGACCTGGATCAAGCTGGCGCATGGCGACATCGAGAAGCTGTTCGGGCGGCACTGAGCCGGGGCATTCCGTTGTCACGCCGTTGCTGGACTTGCATCCGGACGGCCCATCGGAATAGCATGAGACAGGGTCTCGCATCTGCGGGTCGCACACACAAAATAATCAGAGGACTGCAACGATGCGAATGACTTTCGCCATGGTTCCCTTCGTCTTGGCCGCCGCACCTGCCGCCGCCCAGCCCGCCGCCAACGCACCAGCCGATATGACGCAGATCATGGAGCAGGGGCTTAATCGCAGCCAGGCACTTGAGACCGCGCAGGAGCTCACCGACGGCATCGGCGGACGGCTCACCAATTCGCCCTCCATGCGCAAGGCGGAGAGCTGGGCGATGGACAAGTTCAAGAGCTGGGGCCTCAGCAATATCCGCCGCGATCCCTTCCTCTTCGGCCGCGGCTGGCTGTTCAGCAATGCCAGCATGAGCATGACAGCGCCGCGCCTCGTCCACATGACCGTGATCCCCGTCGCCTGGACGCCGGGCACCAACGGCACGATCAAGGGCGAAATCGTCGTGGCTCCGATGGCGCGCGTGAAGGATTTCGACGCATGGAAAGGCAAGCTCAAGGGCAAGATCGTGCTGGTCAGCCTGCCCGGCACTGGCAGCGAGCCGACCGAAGCGCCTTTCCGGCGCTACACGGCCGACGACATCAAGAAGATGGATACGTACGAACTGCCCAATTACGATCCCGATTCAGTCGAGCGCGCTGCGACACGCCGTATCTTCGAGAAGCAGCTCGACGCGTTCCTGCTGAGCGAAGGCGCATTGGGCTGGGGCAAGATTTCCCAGCGGGATGGCGGCCTCGTCCATGGCACGGGCTATAATTACCAGATCGGCCAGACGCCGAGCCTTCCCGCGTTCGAGATTGCGGCGGAAGATTATCGCCGTCTCGCGCGCATCGCCAAGGTCGGCCCGGCGCCGGTCGTCGAAATGGCGAGCGACGCCCGCTTCGATGATAGCGACGCCAACGCTTATAATATCATCGCCGAGATTCCCGGCAGCGATCCCAAGGCGGGCTATGTCATGGCCGGCGCGCATTTCGATAGCTGGGTGGCGGCGGACGGCGCGGTCGATAATGCCGCAGGCAGCGTCATGATCATGGAAGCCGCGCGCATCCTGAAAGCGACCGGCGCAAAGCCCAAGCGCACGATCCGCTTCATCCTCTGGGCTGGCGAAGAGCAGGGGCTGCTCGGCTCCAAGGCATATATCGAGAAATATATCGCCACGCGTCCTCCCGGCGCGACCGGCAATGAGTTGCTCGACCGCGTACAGTGGGTCCATCGCTTCCCGATCACGCCGCTGGCGGGCTATGGCGACCTCAAGGCCTATTTCAACATCGACAATGGCTCGGGTAAGCTGCGCGGCATCTATGCCGACAATAATGTCGCTGCCGTGCCGCTGCTGAAGAGCTGGCTCGCGCCGTTCGAGGGGCTGGGCGCGGGGGCGGTGGTCACGAAGACCACGGCCAGCACCGATCATGCCTATTTCCAGGCGGTCGGCCTTCCGGCCTTCCAGTTCATCCAGGACCCGCTGGATTATGGCAGCCGCCTGCACCACACGAGCATCGACACATTCGATCACATCAAGGGCGACGACCTGCGGCAGGGCGCGACCGTGCTGGCCGGGATGCTGATCCAGTCCGCGAACAGCGACAAAACGCTGCCGCGCGAAGCAATCCCGACCGGCGAGGGCGTGACCGATCCGTTCAAGGTCAAGAACCCCGCCGACGATTGATGATGAAGACGACCCCGGCGGGCGTGCTGCCTGCCGGGTTGCGTTCCGACCGCTCAGCTAATCGTGAGCGTGGATGATCCTGCCGGGACGTTAGCTGTCGCGCGGCGGCTCATCTTGCCGCCCGGTGAGGAAACCTTGTCGATCACCATATAATGCGTCTGCCAAGCGTCCGGCTTCACTTCGCAGATTCCATAGCCGCGCTGGTCATTGACGAATTTGAGCTGCGGGTTTTCGGCGAGCATCTTGTCGCTGCCCGCGCGCAGGTCGCTGCCGTCGCCGCCGCTGGACATTGACGTGAGCACGCATTCAACGCCGACCGGCTTGTCGCCGTCGAGCAGGAGCCCGGCGAAATTCTGGTGTTCGTCGCCAGTCAACACAATGACATTGGGGGTTTTGGTAAGACGCTTCATCAGGCGATTGCGCGGGCTGTCATAGCCCGCCCAGCTATCGAGATTGAGCGTCTTCTCCTTCTCGTCATCATAGCGCCGTCGGTCGAGCGGCATCATCATGATCTGCTGGGCGAGGACATTCCACTTCGCATTCTTCTGGCCCAGATTCGCGTCCAGCCACGCTTCCTGCGCCGCACCGAGCACCTGCGCCTTGGGATCAGCCACTGCCGGGCAACCGGGCTTGAAGCCATCGCCGCAGGGCTGGTTCGAGCGGAAGCTGCGCGTATCGAGCAGGTTGATCGCAGCGAGATTGCCGAAGCTCAGTGCGCGGTTGGCATGGACTAGCTTGCCATCGGGGATGAGCGCGGCGCGTACCGGCATATATTCGTACCATGCCTGCATTGCCGCCACGCGTCGCATCGCGAAGACTGCGGGCGGGACATCGTCATTGCGTGAATTATCGTCGACCCAATTGTCGATAATCTCATGATCGTCGAAGGTCGACAGGAACACATGGCGCGAGCGCGCGGCCTGCAGGTCTATGTCGAGCAGATATTGCGCATAATGGGCGCGATAATCGTCGAGCGAATAGACCTCGCGCAGGCGATGCTGGCGGACCTTGGGGACGGGCAGGTTATCCTTGAAGGCATTGTCATTCTGATATTCGTAGATGAAATCGCCATAATGGAAGACGAAGGCGAGGTCTTCCTTCGCGAGGTAACGATAGGCGTCGTAAAATCCCGCCTCATAATGCTGGCAACCGCACACGCCGAATTTGAGCGACGAGACCGGCGCGCCTGCGGCAGGCAATGTGCGTGCCTGACCGCGCATCGAGCGGTCCGATCCGATGGAGAAGCGATACCAATAAGGCCGGTCGGGCTGGAGGCCGGTGACTTCGACATGGACGCTATGGCCCAGCTCTGGCCGCGCGAGCGTCTCGCCCTTGCCCACGATGGTCCTGAAACCAGTGTCGCTCGCGACTTCCCATGTCACCGGGAGCGCGGACATAGGCATGCCGCCATGAGGCTCATAGGGCTGCGGCGCGAGCTTGGTCCAGATGACGAAGCCGTCCGAGGCTGGATCGCCCGAGGCGACACCGAGCGTGAAGGGATAAGCGGTGAACCAGCTCTGCGCATGCAGGATGGCGGGCGCACCAGCGAAGCCGACCACGCCCGCGGTGGTCAGGAAATTTCTGCGTGTGAACATGTAACGCCCCTAGCCCTGCAATGTGACGAATTGCAGTCAGCCTAGCGCCCGAGAGAGAGCCTTGCAAAGACTGTAAATCCCCACGGATTGGAGCCGTAGAGCGCATCGAGCGCGGCAGGCTTGCCGTAGAGATTGGCGCTCCACCGAGCGTCAGATTAAGCGGGCCGCTGCCCAGCGGTGTGTGCCAGGCATAGCCGGCCTGCACCTTGCTGATGCGGAAGGGCTGGTCGTGTAGCGGATCGTCATGGTCGGGCACGAGTTCGTCATTGAGGACATTCTCGAAGCGGCCGAACAGGCTGTGATGCGGCGAGAGATCATAGTTCACCTCCGCCAGCCATGCCGTCAGCGTCCGCCCGGGCGAGCGGTCCTTGGCGGAGAAGGCTGCGGTGGCCGAAAGCGCGCCGTCGGCATAATGGACGCTCGCAGTGGTGCGCCGCTCATTCTCCGCGCCATGGGTGCTTTCCGGCGACTTGAGGAAGGCGTGGCTGACCTGTGTAGACCAGTTGGGGGTGGGCGACCAGCTTGCGCGCACCGACCAGCTGTCCAGCTTCGGCGTCTCGATGTCCCAGCGGTCTTCGTCCGGTTCACGTCCCCTGAAGGCCGATCCTTCGATTTGCCAGTGCTGGGTCGCGAGGCCTGCCGTCATCACGCCATAAGTGATGTGCGTCGAATCGAACCAGTGATGGGTGATCGGTGGTTCGGGATTATTGGCCGCACTGCCCCTGTGCATGAACGCGCTGGGGCCAAGCGCCGGTTCGCCGACAGGGCCGCCGTAGAGGAACAGGCTGGCCTTCTCTCCCACATCGATATCGATCCGCGCTGCCAGCTCCATGAACAGGTCATGGGGATGCTGCCGGTCCACCAAAGGTTCGCCATCGGCCGTTTCTCCAGTTGCGAACAGATTGGGATATCCGCGCGCGGACATGGTCGGCTCCAGGCTCATCATGGAGCGCAGTTGCAGCCGCCCGCCATTAAACTCGCGCTCGCCGGACAGCATCAGCATCGAGGTGGAATAGAGGAGACTGTCGCCGCGCGGGCCTTTGTGATCGGTATAATCCAGCGTCACACGGCCATGGACCATGAGCATCCAGTCACCGGCAGGGACATGAAGGCCGTGCATTCCCCCTTCGAAGCCGGGCAGGCGCGATGTGCCGGAACCTTCTGACGAGGCGAGCGGGGCGGCCTTGTCGTGATCCATGACAGACATATCCATCTGGCCATGATCCATTTTGCTGTGGTCCATGCCAGCCATGTCGGCCGGATCTTGCTGCTGAGCCAGCGTGGGGGCGGTCAGCGCCGTGGCGGCCAGCAGCGCCGCGCTCAGGGCCGTGGCGCGCATCATCGGGCTGCCATCCATATCGCCATCGCGACCATCATCAGATTTTCCAATAGAGAGACAAAGCCGAGCGGGACATTACTGCTCCCGCCCACGCAGGCGCATTTGAGGGATCGCTTGTCGATATAGACTGCCTTGAACACCGACACTGCGCCGATCGTGCCGATGAACAAAGCCAGCGGGACCGAGAGCCAGTCAAGGATATGCGCGGCCATCAACAGGCCGGCCAATCCCTCGGCAAAGGGATAGAGCGTGGCATAAGGCACCCAGCGACGCGCCAGCAGATCGTAATTGAGGAACATCGTCGAGAAGCGTTCGATATCCTGCAGCTTGAGCAGGGCGAGGGCGCACATGGAGAAGGAGATGAACCACTCCGCCGCCATGACTGTGAACGGCGTGTCCATCATGGCCGTGCTGGCCGCCATGGCCATGAGTGCAGTCATGGCGAAGAGCGCGATCACCGGCTTGTAGCTGGTTGCGCCCGGCTCGGGCACGGTCTTTCCGAAATGTCGCCGCAGATCGTCGTAGCCGCCGATGCGCTTGCCATCGATGAAGGTCTGCGGTGTCGTCTGGATACCATGCTTGGCCTTGAAGGCGTCGGTCTCGGCGCGCGTGCGCAGCCAGTGATCCTCAACCGTGAAGCCTTTCGACTTCAGCAGGTGAAGCGCCTTGAGGCCATAAGGGCAGATATGGTCGGCCATGACCATGCGGTAGAGCTGGGCCGTCCGGGCCATTGCGTTATTCCTTTTCGGCGCGTGATTCGCCGCTCGCCTGCCGCTATAGCCTGCGGACCATGGTACGGAGTCAACGCATGGCGAGTCTGACAGTTTCACAATTGGCGCGCGCGGGCGGCGTCGGCGTCGAGACGGTGCGCTATTATCAGCGACAGGGGCTCATGCAGCGCCCGGCCGAGGTCGGGCAGGCGGGTGCGGGGATCCGACACTATGATCAAAGGGATGTTCACCGGCTCAGCTTCATCCGGGGCGCACAGGCGGCCGGCTTCAAGCTCAAGGAAATCGCACGGCTGCTGGAGCTCGAGGAAAGTGACGACCGCGCCGAGGTGCGCATGATCGCCCGCGCGCGTATCACCATGCTGGATCGTGAGATCGCGGCCATGCAGAGCGCGCGCGATGCGCTGGAGCGGCTGGCCGGGCAATGCGAGCGAACCAGCAAGGGGCGGCCATGCCCGATTCTGGATGCCTTTGACCGGTCCTAGTCCGCTGAGGACAGCTCCGCCCTTCGCGCCATCGCGCGGCACATGGTCGCCATCGAGTCCAGCATGGCGGCGGCGAGATCGGGATCGGCTCGCACGATTTCGCGCGCTGCACGTGTCATGCATGCGATCCACTGCTCGGCCGTTTCACGATTTATCCCCGGAATGGCCGCATGGGCCGACATCATGCAGGCGCCAGGATTTTTCTCGAACCAGTCGCGGGGGGGCGCCCATCCATGCCGTGAGAAAATCGGACAACTTTTCGCGCATCGGCGCCAGGTCGCCCCTGTGGATGGCCCGCAGCGGTGCGAAGCTCGGTTCGGAATCCATGAGATCGTAAAAGCGATCGACCATGTCCTCAATCGGAGGACGTCCGCCGATGCGTTCAAACGGCGTGGCTTGGCTGGGGCGAGCTTGCTGGACGGCTGACATGGCGCTTTCTTTGCCGCGCCCGTGCCGCACGGTCATTGCGCCATGTCAAAAGGGCGAGATCAGCTGTGCAGGAAGTGCATGACGTCGCCGTCCTGCACCACATAGGTCTTGCCCTCGGCGCGCAGCTTGCCCGCCTCGCGCGCACGCGCTTCACCGCCCAGCGTCACATAGTCGTCATAGGCGATGGTCTCGGCGCGGATGAAACCCTTCTGGAAATCGCTGTGAATTTCGCCGGCCGCGTCGGGAGCATGAGCGCCCTGATGCACGGTCCATGCGCGTGCTTCCTTGGGACCGACAGTGAAGAAGGTCAGAAGGTGCAGCAGCTCATAGCCCGCGCGGATGACACGGGCGAGACCAGCTTCATGCAGGCCCATAGCTTCGAGAAATTCGGTGCGCTCCTCCGGCGCCATGGTGACGAGATCAGCCTCGATGGCGGCTGAGACGATGACGGCCTGCGCGCCCTCTGCCTTGGCCTTCTCGAACACGCGCGCACTGAAGGCATTGCCCTCAGAAGCGCTCTCTTCCTCGACATTGCAGACATAGAGCACTGGCTTGGCCGTCAGGAGCTGGGCCTGACGGAACACGCGGGCTTCTTCTTCATCGGCGATCTGCGTCAGGCGCGCGGGCTTGCCTTCGCGCAGCAGATCCAGCGAGCGGCCGAGCACTGTCGCGACCAGCTTGTTTTCCTTGTCGCCCTGCGCGGCCTTTTTCTGGGCGGCAGGCACGCGCTTCTCGAGGCTTTCGAGGTCGGAGAGCATCAGCTCGGTCTCGACCGTCTCGGCGTCGGCAACGGGATCGACCTTGTTGTCGACATGCTGGATGTCGTCATTCTCGAAGCAGCGCAGCACATGGACGATGGCGTCCACTTCGCGGATATTGCCGAGAAACTGATTGCCCAGGCCTTCGCCCTTGGACGCGCCGCGGACGAGGCCGGCAATGTCGACAAAGCCGAGCTGCGTGGGAATGATCTTCTGGCTGCCGGCGATGGACGCCAGCTTGTCGAGCCGCACGTCAGGGACGGAGACCTGCCCGACATTGGGCTCGATCGTGCAGAAGGGATAGTTGGCCGCCTGCGCCGCCTGCGTCTCGGTGAGTGCATTGAACAGCGTGGACTTGCCCACATTGGGGAGTCCGACGATCCCGCATTTGAAACCCATTATCGTACCTTCATATCGTCTGCATATCTGGATTGCGCGCCCGATACAGGCTTGCGGCCCGGAAGGCCAGAGTCTGAACAAAACAGTCATCGGCGGTTCAGTTTCGCGAGCTAGTCTGCGCGCACCTTCAACCCAAAGGAGCAGAAACGATGCACAAGCTTCGCACAGCCCTCCTTGCCGCTGCCGGCGCCATGCTGGTGACCGGCGCGGCAGTCGCTGCCGAGAAATATCATGTCATGAACGTGGCCCTGCCGGATGGCTCGGTCGCGCAGGTCCGGTATCAGGGCGATGTTGCGCCCAGAATCGTGATCGCGGACACGCCGATCCAGCATATCTCTTTGGCGGATCCCTTTGCGGGCATGGACCGGATGTTTGCTGCGATGGAGATGCAGCACCAGCAGATGATGCAGCGCGTCGCCCAGATGCAGGCGCAGATGGCCGATGCCGTGCAACAGGCGCAGAGCCAGACCCGGACGGTTTCAGCAGCTGACGGCGCGGTCGCGCCTGCAAATGGCGTCGTGCAGTATAGCTTCGTCTCGACCACGAGCGGCAATGGCTGCACGACCAGCGTGCAGTGGCGTTCGGATGGCTCTGGCGCGCAGCCTCAGGTTTACAAGACCAGCTCGGGCGAATGCGGCGCCAAGCCGGAAGGCGCTAAGCGACAGATGACCGCAGCACCGGCAAAGGAAGAAGCCAGGCCGGTGAAGGCTGCCGCGCCAAAGAAGGATGAAGCCCCCAAGGCTATTCCGGGCGCGAACCGCACCTGAACAACATCTGAGAGATTGAGAGATTAAAGGCAGCGGGGCCGCTCGGAAACGAGTGTGCCCCGTTTCCGATTCTACGCGCTTGCTTCATGACAGCGGCGAATATCGGCCGCGCTTGCCTTTGGATGGCAGCGACGTATCGCGGTTGGGGCCCAGAGCCGTCGCAGCCACGCATCCACGTGGCGGCCGTTCAATTCGAGCAAGCGGCGGAAGCGTGTTCGCGATGGTGTTTGACCGCACCGCCTCGCTTGAGGCAATCGTGCTGCGATTGCGAAGGGGCCGGGTTTGAGAATCGTCATTATCGATGATAGCGGTGCGCGAGCGTCGGTCCTTGAAGAGGGACTGCGCGACGCCGGCTATGACGATATCCATGTCGTGCCCCCGCGCGGCGCTTTCGTGGCGCGGCTGGAGCGGATGGCACCCGATGTCGTGCTCATGGACCTGGGCAATCCGAGCCGCGATACGCTGGAGGAAATGCTCGTCGTCAGTCGCGCGCTGGCCAAGCCGATTGCGATGTTCGTTGACCAGTCCGATGACAGCATGATCGGCGCTGCGATCGATGCCGGCGTCTCTGCCTATGTCGTCGATGGGCTTCGCAAGGAGCGGGTGAAGCCGATCCTCGATCTTGCCATTCGCCGCTTCAATGCTTTTGCCCGAATGCAGACGGAACTCGACGATGCGCGCACGCAGCTTGCCGACCGCAAGACCATCGACCGCGCCAAGGCGATTCTCATGAGCTCGCGCGGGCTTTCCGAGCCGGACGCTTATGCGCTGCTGCGCACCACCGCGATGAACCAGGGCAAGAAAATGGTCGATGTTGCCGCCGCCCTGATTACCGCAAGCGATCTGTTGGGAGGCATGTTGTGACGCCGATCCGCATTGCCTTTCTCGGCCTTACCGACGCTGCCGTATTGATCGCGGCGCGCGAGAAGGGCTTCGCGCAGGCCGAGGGCATATCGCTCGATCTCGTGCGCGATACCAGCTGGGCGACCCTGCGCGACCGGCTGGTCTATGGTCAGGTGCAGGCCGCGCACATGCTGGCGCCGCTCGCGCTGGCCGTGACGCTCGGCCTCAGCCAGCAGCCCTGCGGCCTATCCGCGCCCTACAAGCTCAACGTCAATGGGAACCTGCTCGTCATGGCGCCGGAATTTGCCGCGGCACTGGAGCCGGACACGAGCGCACGGCTCAACGATCCGCTTGCAACGGCTTATGACTTTGCCAGCGCGATCGGCCTACATCACCGCAAGCCGATTATCGGCGTGGTGCATCGCTTCTCCAGCCATGCGCTGATCCTGCGCTATTTCCTCGCCAGCGCCGGCGTGGACCCGGATCGCGATGTGATCCTGCGCGTCCTGCCACCTTCGCTGATGGTCGAGGCGATGCGCGCGGGCGAGATTGACGGCTTCACGGCGGGAGAGCCTTGGGGCAGCGGCGCAATCGGGGCGGGGCTGGCCGAAGCGGTCGCAGCAAGCGAACGTCTCTGGCAGCGCGGCGTCGAGAAGGTGCTGACCTTCCGCACCGACTGGATGGAAAGCAAGGCCGACACCGTCGATGCGCTGCTGCGTGCGCTCGCCAAGGCCGCGCTCTGGTGCGACGATCCGGCGAACCGCGCCGAGCTTGCCCTGATCCTGTCCGCATCCGTCTATGTCGACCAGCCGATCGACCTCATCGGGCGCGCTTTGTCCGGCCAGATCGTGGCGCGGCGCGGCGAAGCGCCTGTCGACTTGCCGGATTTCGTGCTGTTCGCCCGCGAGGCGACCCCGTTCCCCTGGCAGAGCCAGGCGCTGTGGATTTACTCCCAGCTGGTGCGTTGGCATATGGTCGAGCCGAGCGAGGATGCGCAGGCCCGCGCCGCTGCCGTCTTCCGCCCCGATGTTTATCGTCGCGCGCTGGCGGCAAGCGATTCGCCGATGCCCGGCGCCAGCATGAAGGTAGAGGGCTCGCTCGACGCGCCGCTGGCCATAGGCGGCCGCAAAGGCGCTATCACATTGGGACCTGACCGTTTCTTCGACGGGAGATCCTTCGATCCAGACAGAATAGAGGCGTATCTGAGCAGCTTCCAGGTCAAGCGCTGATGCGTGCAAAATTGTGCCTTGCAACATGAAACGAATCGCGGGATAGTATGGAGGTTACGCGACGAGGCGTAACCGTCTGGACGGCGTGCTCCATGGATGGAGCCAGGGCCGTTCTCCCAATCTTCGCAGCAAAGCCGCTGAACGGATATCGCACTTTCGTGCCGATGTCCGTCGAGCGGCTTTTTTTCGTTTTCATCGTCCATCAGGGGGACGTGACATGGCTACATTAGCACGGGATATCGAGAGCACTGCCATATCGGACGCGGCGGCCGCCAAGAGCAATTTCTGGCGTATCGGCCACAAGCCGACGCTCATCGCTTCTTTCCTCTATTTCGATCTCGCTTTCATGGTCTGGGTCATGCTCGGGCCGCTCGCGCCGGATATCGCCAAGGCGCTGGCCCTGACCCCGGCTGAAAAGGGCCTGATGGTCGCCACGCCAACGCTCATGGGCGCGCTGCTGCGTGTCGTGAACGGGCTGCTGGTCGATCGCATCGGGCCGAAGCTGTCCGGCGCGATCAGCCAGGTGATCGTGATCGTCGGATTGCTGTCGGCCTGGATGATGGGCGTCAATAGCTTCGGCGGTACGCTGGCGCTCGGCGTCATCCTTGGCTTTGCCGGTGCGAGTTTCGCCATCGCGTTGCCGCTGGCGAGCCGCTGGTATCCGCCAGAGCATCAGGGCAAGGCAATGGGCCTTGCGGGCATGGGCAATTCAGGCACGGTGCTTGCCTCGCTCTTCGCGCCGACACTGGCCAAATTGTTCGGCTGGAACGCGGTTCTGGGCCTTGCCTGCATCCCGCTGGCCATCGTCTTCGTGGCCTATATGATCATGGCAAAAGACGCGCCCAACCAGCCGGCGCCCAAGAAGCTCACGGAATATTTCCACCCGCTCAAGCAGGCCGATGCCTGGTGGCTGATGGCTTTCTATGCCGTGACATTCGGCGGCTTTTCGGGCCTCGCATCCTCGCTGACCATCTACTTCACCGACCAGTTTGGGCTCACCACGATCGTTGCGGGCTATTGCACGGCGGCCTGCGTGTTTGCCGGCTCCCTAGTGCGGCCGATGGGTGGTGCGCTTGCTGATCGGATCGGCGGCATCCGGACATTGATGGCGGTCTTCGCGGTCGCGGCGGTTGCGCTTGCCGGTGTCAGCGTTGCCCATACGCTGGGCGCTGCGCTCAGCCTCTTCGTGCTGGCCATGCTCGCGCTGGGCACGGGCAATGGCGCGGTCTTCCAGCTCGTGCCGCAGCGCTTTCAGGCTGAAATCGGGATCATGACCGGACTGGTCGGCATGGCGGGCGGCGTCGGGGGCTTCTATCTCGCCTCGTCGCTCGGGCTGGCCAAGCAGTTCACCGGCGCGTTTTCCTCCGGCTTCCTGATCTTCGCCGGTCTGGCCGTGGTGGCGCTGGCCGGGATTGCGCTGGTCAAGGGCAAGTGGCGTTCAAGCTGGACCAGCGGCGCGCGCATCTGAGGTTCCCCCCGGGGCGGGGCGCTGCCGCGTTCCGCCCCAACCCAAGGATTTCCGACATGCGTTATGCACTGATCGTGGCGGCCGGGCTGGCCGCTGCCGGGCCCGTTTGCGCCCAGGACATTGCCCTCAAGCCGCTGATCGACGCTCGCCTGCGCTATGAGACGGTCGATCAGGCTGGCCTTGCCACCGAGACATCCGATGCCGTGACGGCCCGGCTGCGCGCCGGCATTCAGGCGAGCAGCGGCCCGCTGTCCGCCATTGTCGAAGGCGAAGGCACGCTGGCGTTGGTCGACCGCTATTTTGACGGCCTGCACGGTGCGGCGACGCGGCCGCTGGTCGCCGATCCGCAGACGATCTCGCTCTATCGCGCGCAGGTCCAGTACAAGACCAAGGCCGTGGCGCTAACCGCAGGCCGCCAGCGTATCGCGCTCGATGACGAGCGGTTTGTCGGCAATGTCGGCTTCCGCCAGAACGCGCAGACTTTCGACGCGGTGCGCCTCGAATGGAGCGGCGTGCCAAAGCTCAAGCTCGATGTCAGCTATGCATGGAGCGTCCGCACCATCTGGGGCGTGGACGGCACCGGCGCCCGGCCGCGCAGCATCGGCGGCGATAACATCTTCGGAGGCCTGAGCTATGCGACGCCCCTCGGCGCGCTCGCCGGCTTTGCCTATCTGGTCGATCAGGACGAATCCGCCGTGCAGGGCTATCGGCTCTCCAGCCAGAGCTATGGAGCGCGTTTCTCCGGATCGCAGCCGCTCTCGAAAGCGGTCAAGCTGAGCTATGCGCTGAGTTACGCCCGACAGTCCGATTATCGCCGCAATCCCAACGATTATGGCGCCGATTACTGGCTCGCAGACCTCACGCTCGACGTGAAGGCGCTCAAGATCAACGCCGGTCTCGAAATACTCGGCGCGAGCGACGGCACAGAGCTCACCAGCTTCCAGACGCCGCTTGCAACCGGCTTCAAATTTCAGGGCTGGGCAGACAAGTTCCTCACCACCCCGCCCAATGGCGTGCGCGATCTCTATGCGAGCGCGGGCTATGGCTGGAGCAAGCTGGGCAAGATCGACGCGATTTCGCTTCAGGCCGCGTTCCACCGCTTCGAAAGCGATCGCCTCGGCCAGCATTATGGTGACGAGATCGACCTGCTTGCTAGCGTGAAGGTCCGCAAGGCGACAGTTTCCGCCCGTTTCGCGCGCTACGATGCAAGCAGCTTCGCCACCGATACGCGCAAGTTCTGGTTGCAGCTGGACTGGGTGTTTTAGCCCCGGAGGGCCAATTTACGCTGCAATGCAAAATAATCACTTGAGCCGCGACGCGATTCGGGTGACACTCGTAAGGCAAGGGGCAATGCTGCTCCGAACTTACATAGCCGAGACGAGCCCGCTGACGGGCCGCCAAGGCGCATGATGATGGCAAAGCCGCCATCCAGACTTCGGTTCAAGACCGGAGTCCGGATGGCGGCTTTTTTCGTTTTGGAGCTCGAACAATGGATTTCCAGGATTATCGAGGCAGCGGTGCGGATGCGGCATCGGCCGAAGCACCGTCGAAAGGCGCGGCTGATCCGCGCGAGCATCTGGTGGTCATCGGCAATGGCATGGCCGGCTGCCGTGCAGTCGAGGAACTGCTGGCGCGCGATGCGGGTCGTTACCGTGTCACCATCTTCGGCGCCGAGCCGCATGTGAATTATAACCGGATCATGCTTTCCCCCGTGCTGGCGGGCGAGAAGACGTTCGATGAGATCGTGATCAACGGTCATGACTGGTATCGCGACAATGGCATCGAGCTGATCGCCAGCGACGCCGTCATCGCGATCGACCGCGACGCTCAGACCGTCACCAGCCGCTCGGGCCGTACGCTTCGCTATGATCGCCTGCTGATCGCGACGGGGTCCGATCCGTTCATCATCCCGGTGCCGGGCAAGGATCTGCCGGGCGTCATCACCTTCCGCGACATGCAGGATGTCGACGCCATGCTCGCGGCGGCGGATGCGGGCGGCGATGCGGTCGTGATCGGCGGCGGCCTTCTCGGCCTCGAAGCCGCCCATGGCCTGACCCTGCGCGGCATGAAAGTGACCGTGTTGCATCTGCCCGGCACGCTGATGGAGCGCCAGCTCGATGAAGCGGCCGGATGGCTGCTCAAGACGGCGCTGGAGGGGCGCGGCCAGACCATTCTCACGCAGGCCGACACGGCCGAGATCTTCGGCGAAGGCAAGGTCGAGGGCATCCGCCTGAAGGACGGGCGCGAGATCCCGGCGAGCCTCGTCGTCATGGCGGTCGGTATTCGCCCCTCGGTCGCCCTTGCTCGCGAGGCGGGGCTGGAAATCGGTCGCGGCATTAAGGTCGACGATCATATGGTGACGAGCGACCCGGCGATCCTCGCGGTCGGCGAATGCGTCGAACATGCCGGCAATGTTTATGGCCTCGTCGCGCCGCTGTGGGACATGTGCCGCAGCCTCGCCGATGGGCTTGTTGGCACGGCAAACCCGTATCGCGGCTCAGTCACCTCGACCAAGCTCAAGGTCGCCGGGCTGGACGTGTTTTCAGCTGGCGACTTTTCCGGCACGGGCAGCGGCTGCGAGGATATCGTCCTGCGCGACGCGAGCCGGGGTGTCTACAAGCGGCTGGTGTTGCAGGACGATCGGATCGTCGGCGCCGTGCTCTATGGCGATACCGCCGATGGGAGCTGGTACTTCGATCTGCTCAAAAAGAGCGAGAGCGTCGCGGAGATGCGCGACTATCTGATCTTCGGCCAGTCGTTCGCCTCCGGAGGTGGCCAAGCGGACCCTAAGGCGGCCGTTGCGGCGCTCTCGGACGATGCCGAGATTTGCGGCTGCAACGGCGTTTCAAAGGGCCAGGTCGTCTCCTGCATCGCCAAGGGCGCGCACAGCCTCGATGCCGTGCGCGGCGCCTGCAAGGCCTCGGCAAGCTGCGGCTCGTGCACCGGTCTCGTCGAGACCCTGCTTGCCCTGACGCTCGGCGATGAAGTCCAGTCCGGGCCGAAGACGATGTGCAAATGCACCAGCTTTGGCCATGACGATGTCCGCCGCGAGATTGTTGCGCAGGGCATGACCTCCATCCCTGAGATCATGCAGAAGCTGCACTGGTCGACGCCGGATGGTTGCGCCTCCTGCCGCCCCGCGCTCAACTATTACCTGCTTTGCGCGCTGCCCGGCGAATATCGCGACGACCAGCAGAGCCGCTTCGTCAACGAGCGCATGCACGCCAATATCCAGAAGGACGGCACCTATTCCGTCGTGCCGCGCATGTGGGGCGGCCTCACCAATCCGCGCGAGCTGCGCGCGATTGCCGATGTGGTCGAGAAATATGATGCGCCGATGGTGAAGGTGACGGGCGGCCAGCGGCTCGACATTTTCGGCATCAAGAAGGAGGATCTGCCCGCCGTCTGGGCCGATCTCAATGCCGCCGGAATGGTCTCGGGCCATGCCTATGGCAAGGCGCTGCGCACCGTGAAGACCTGCGTCGGCAGCGAATGGTGCCGCTTCGGTACGCAGGATTCGACCGGCCTTGGCGTGCGGATCGAGAAGATGAGCTGGGGCTCATGGATGCCACACAAGTTCAAGATCGCGGTCTCCGGCTGCCCGCGCAATTGCGCTGAAGCGACGATCAAGGACTTCGGCGTGGTCTGCGTGGACTCGGGTTATGAGCTGAGCGTTGGCGGCAATGGCGGGATCAAGGTCCGCGCCACCGACTTCCTCTGCAAGGTCGCGACCGAGCAGGAGGCGATGGATTATTGCGCGGCCTTCATCCAGCTCTACCGCGAGGAGGCCCGCTATCTGGAGCGCACGGCCCCCTGGATAGAGCGCGTCGGCGTCGATCATGTGAAGGCGCGCATCGTCGATGACCATGTCGGCCGCGAGGCGCTGCGTTCGCGCTTCCTCTACGCGCAAAGCTTCAGCCAGGCCGATCCATGGTCGGAACGCGCCAGCGGCGCCGAGCGCGAGCAACATGCGCATCTCGCACAATTCAAACCCATCAGCGTGGAGGAAATGGCATGATCGGCGAATGGCTCGACATCGGCTGGCTCAATGAAATCCCGGTCCGCGGCAGCCGCACCGTCCCGGTCGCGGGTGGCGAAGAAATCGCCGTCTTCCGCACTGGCGACGACAAGATTTTTGCGCTCGTCAATCGCTGCCCGCACAAGGGCGGGCCGCTCAGCCAGGGCATTGTCCACGGTCACAGCGTTGCCTGCCCGCTGCATAACTGGAACATCGCCCTCGCGACCGGACAGGCGCAGGGCGAGGACAAGGGCTGCACGCCGACCATCCCGGTGAAGATCGACGGCGGACGGGTGCTGATCTGCCGGGCGAGTACGCTGAAGGCGGCTGCCTGATATGGGCGCGTCAATCCGCACCACCTGCGCTTATTGCGGCGTCGGCTGCGGCATCCTCGCGACACCGAGCGGTGAGCGAGCCGTAACCATCAAGGGCGATCCCGATCATCCCGCCAATGCCGGCAAGCTCTGCTCAAAGGGCACGCATCTGGGCGAGACGGTCGGCCTTGAGGGCCGCCTGCTGCATCCGATGATCGGCGACAGGCGGGCAAGCTGGGATAAGGCGCTGGGCCTCGTCGCAAAGCGCTTTCGCGATACGATCGCGAAATATGGACCCGACAGCGTCGCCTTCTACGTCTCGGGGCAACTGCTCACCGAGGATTATTATGTCGCCAACAAGCTGATGAAGGGCTTCATCGGCTCGGCCAATATCGACACCAATTCGCGGCTCTGCATGTCGAGCGCGGTGGCGGGGCACCAGCGCGCCTTCGGTGAGGACATTGTCCCGGCAAGCTATGACGATCTGGACGAGGCCGATCTCGTCATACTGGTCGGCTCGAACACCGCCTGGTGCCACCCGATCGTCTATCAGCGCCTCATGGCCGCCCGCGCGGCGCGGGGCACGAAGCTCGTCGTGATCGATCCGCGCCGCACCGAGACCTGCGAAGAGGCGGACCTTCATCTCGCGATCAAGCCCGGCACCGACGTTGCGCTGATGAATGGCCTGCTCGCCCATATGCGGCGCGAAGGCCTTGTGGACGAGGCGTTTCTCGCCGCCCATGTGGCAGCGCCTGATGGCTTCTGGGAAGCGCTCGACACCGATCATGACCTCTGGAGCGTCGCAAAGACCTGCGATCTGCCCCCGGCCGATCTCCAGCGCTTCTACGATCTGTTCGCCGCCACGCCGCGTACGGTCACGATGTTCAGCCAGGGTATCAACCAGTCGATCCGCGGCACCGACCAGGTTAATGCGATCATCAACGTGCATCTCGCCACGGGGCGCATCGGCAAGCCCGGCGCCGCGCCGTTCTCGATCACCGGCCAGCCCAATGCCATGGGCGGACGCGAAGTCGGTGGCCTCGCCTCCACCCTCGCGGCCCATCGCGGCTTTGCTGAGCAGGACGTTGCCGATGTCGGCCGCTTCTGGGCCGCCGAGCGCATGGCGACCAAGCCGGGCCTCAAAGCGGTGGATATGTTTCGCGCCATCGGAGAGGGCCGCATCAAGGCGCTCTGGGTGATGGCGACCAATCCCGCCGTCTCGCTGCCCGATGCTGCGCGCGTGCGTGAGGCGCTGGCAAGTTGCCCGTTCGTCGTCGTGTCGGACGTGATGGCAGATACCGACACCAGCCGTTTCGCCCATGTCCGCCTGCCTGCTGCGGCCTGGGGCGAGAAGGACGGTACCGTCACCAATTCGGAGCGCCGCGTCAGCCGCCAGCGCGCCGTTCTGCCATTGCCCGGAGAGGCCAAGCCTGACTGGTGGATCGTCAAGGAAGTGGCCCGTCACATGGGCTGGCGCACCGCCTTTGGCTATGATCGTCCGGCGGAAGTCTGGCGCGAACATGCCCGCCTCACGACCTATCGCAATGATGGTGCGCGGCTGCTCGATCTTCGCGACCAGGTCGCGATCAGCAATGTCGATTATGACGCGATGACGCCTTTCCTGTGGGGCGGGCGGCCCTTCGCGGACGGGCATTTCCCGACCGCCAACGGCAAGGCGCAACTGGTGCCGGTCATGCAGCGCGATGCGGAGGCAGTGCTCAAGGACTGGCCGATGACACTCAACACCGGCCGCTATCGCGATCAGTGGCACACGATGACACGCACCGGCATGAGCCCGAAGCTGGCGCGACATCGCGAGGAACCGCTGGTCGAGATCCATCCGGACGATGCGGCCGAACTCGGCCTTGTCGATGGCGCGCTCGGGCGTGTCGTAACGCCACAGGGAGCGAGCCTGTTCCGCATTGCCCATCACACTGGCCAGCGGCGCGGCGAGGTTTTTACGCCCATCCACTGGACGGACCGGCAATCGACCGGGGGACGCACAGGCCTGCTGCCGCGCCCGCTCTCCGATCCCCATTCGGGTCAGCCCGGCTTCAAGATGACGCCGGCATGGATCGAGGCGGTTGCTGTCGACTGGCGCGGTTTTCTCGTCGTTCATGGCGAGGCGCCCGCGCCGGACTGTCTCTGGGCGACGCGGGTGGCTGTGCCGGGCGGCGCATTGTTCGAACTGGCAGGCACTGGCGACATAAGCGCATTGGAGGCCGCTCTTCCAAGCGGCGTACGCATCGAAGCCAGCGATCCGGCGCGCGGGACATGGCGCACGGCGGTTTTGCGCGACGGTCGCCTCGCCGCTGCCCTGTTCGTGACGCGCTCCGGGGAGCTTCCCGGCCGCGACTGGCTGATCGCGCAGCTTGCCCAGCCGCAAGGGCCACAAGTTCTCGCCGGGCGCGCGCCGGGCGTACAGGCCGACAATGGGCCAATCGTCTGCGCCTGCTTCGGCGTCGGCGTTCGCGCCATCGTCGCTGCCATTCGCGATCAACATCTCGTCGAGGTCGCCACCATTGGCGCTGCGCTCGGCGCGGGCACCAATTGCGGCTCCTGCCGCCCCGCCATTGCCCGGATCATCGCAGACGAAACCAAGGAGGCCGCCCATGCCTGAGACCTTCACGCCCGGAACCGTATGGCTGGTCGGTGCCGGCCCCGGCGACCCGGACCTGCTGACCCGCAAGGCCGAGCGGCTGCTCGCCGCCGCCGATATTGTCTTCCACGACGCGCTGGTCGGGGAGGGCGTCCTCGCGCTCGCGCCGCAAGCCGAACTGGTCAGCGTCGGCAAGCGCTCGGGCCGCCACAGCAAGGATCAGGGCACGATCGACATGCTCATCGTGCAAGCCGCACTATCGGGTCGCCGCGTGCTGCGCCTCAAGGGCGGCGATCCATCCATTTTCGGCCGCTCTGCCGAGGAGATGACTGCCTGCGCATCGCAGGGCATCCCGGTCCGCATCTGCCCCGGCATCACCGCAGCCAGCGCCGCGGCGGCCAGCGGCCTGACGTCGCTCACCCTGCGCGGCAGCGCGCGACAGCTCACCTTTCTCACCGCTCATGTGCGCAACGACGAACCGCCAAGCCTTGATTGGGCGAAACTCGCTGCGGACGATGCGACGCTCGCCATCTATATGGGCCGCGCGGCGGCACCAGTGATCGCGCGCGAACTGATCGCCGCGGGCCGCGACCCCGCCACACCGGTCATGGTCGCCGTCAATGTCTCGCTCCCCACCGAGCGCCTCCTGCGCGGCCGGCTCGACGCGCTATCCTTTCTGGTCCGCACAATCGGCCAGGACGATCCCACATTGTTGCTGATCGGAGATGCGGTCGCTCCGCGATCGACATGCCGGATGACGGCCTGCGCCTTGGAGCAAATCGACTAAGTGCCTCTCTCCCCTCGGCTACGACCTCCTTGCGGTCACGCTTGGCGTCTTCCGCCAACATAACTGACGTTCACAGGTCTGAATCGAACTCCCAAAACCGGTCTTTCGGTCAGGTGAACGACCGAGGCCGGAATGGAGCATGAGCGGCGTGACATTTGCCAGTGTCAGTAGCCGTCGACCTCAATCACAGCGTTTGCAAAGGCCTGCGGGGCCTCCTGCGGCAGATTATGCCCGATGCCGCCTTCGATGCGGCGATGCGCGTATTTTCCGGTAAACTTGGCCGCATAGGCTGCGGGCTCGGGATGAGGAGCGCCATTGGCATCGCCTTCGAGGGTGATGGTCGGTACCGAGATGAGGGGCGCGGTCGCCAGTTTCGCTTCGAGCGGATCGTAAACGGACTCACCCGACGCGAGTCCCAGGCGCCAGCGATAATTGTGGATCACGATCGCAACATGATCCGGGTTCGTAAACGCCTGAGCAGTTCGCTCGAAGGTGGCATTGTCGAAATTCCATCGAGGTGAGGCCGTCCGCCAGATCAGCCTCGCAAAATCCTCACGATTGGCGGCATAGCCCAACCGGCCGCGCTCGGTCGCGAAATAATATTGATACCACCATTGCAGTTCGGCGGCGGGCGGCAGGGGCATCTGATTGGCGGCTTGGCTACCGATGAGGTAGCCACTGACCGAGACCATGCCCTTGCATCGCTCAGGCCAGAGCGCTGCGATGATATTGGCGGTGCGCGCGCCCCAATCGCAACCGCCGATGAGCGCTTTGTCGATGCCGAGCGCGTCCATCAGCGCTACGATATCCACGGCGATCGCGGCTTGCTGACCATTGCGCACGGCGTCGTCGGACCGAAAGCGCGTCGTGCCGTAGCCGCGCAGATAGGGCACGATGACCCGATAACCGGCGGCGGCAAGCAGGTCGGAAGCCTCGGTGTAGCAATGAATGTCGTAGGGCCAGCCATGCAGCAGGATCACCGGGCGGCCCTTGGCCGGACCGACGTCGGCATAACCGATGTTCAGCTGTCCTGCATCGATCTGCTTGATTGGGCTAAAGTCGGGACTCCCGGCTGCGCGCGCCTGACGTGAGGCGATGGCGGAAAGGCCCAAGCCCGCGGCAGTTATCCCCGCCCATTCCAGAAAGCGCCGGCGATCCGGGTCGGTGGAATCGAACATCGGAAACTCCTTTTCATCCGAATGGCGGGGCACTGACGTTGCCAGCTAAAGGCGACGCCGAAACTCGCTTGGTGTCACGCCAACCAATTTGCGAAAGCTCGCCGCGAATGACGAGGGCGTCTGATATCCCACGCAAAGGCCGATCTCCGTCACCGCCAGCAGCGGGTCGACCAGCATTTCCTTCGCCCGCGCGATGCGAAGAGTCGTGAGCCACTGGTGCGGTGTGCTGCCCGTGGCCAGTCGGAAGGCGGTACAGAAATGGAAGCGGCTGAGGCTCACCAGTGCGGCCAGCTCATCAAGGCCGATCTCCTGCTCCATCATACTGCGCATGTAGGTGGTGACGCGCCGGATCTGCCAATCGGCAAGCCCCCGCTTGGGCGCCGGATCCGGCAGCGCACCGAAGTTCGAATGCCCACGCACCAGCTGCGTGCACAGCAGGTCGATCGCCTGCTCCACGAACAGTCGAGCCGAGAGGTCGCCAGTCGTCGCTTCGTCGCTCAGAATATTAAGGATGGGCCATAGTTTCTGGTCGACGAAGCACAGGCGGTCCCGCAGCTCGATCGGCCGTCCGCCCATCAGCATCTCGGCACTCTTCTGGAGCCGCTCTTCAGTGAGATAGACATGGCTGACATCGACGCTGCCATCGATGTCCCAGCGGCCGTCATGGCCGGCTGGGATGATGACGATGGTGCCCGGGCTTGTCCGCGCGCTGACACGCATGCCGTCGCCGGTTCGAAGGTTGATCTGCGTACCCTGATTGTGATGAGCAATGATCACATGTGCAGGCAGGCCGGGCAGCGCATCATGCAAGGCGCCATGTGTCCATCGGCCCGTCAGTCGCGTGTCGCCGCTCAGGCGCTCGGACAGGGCTATCGGCGGCTGGTCGAGAATCCGGCTCATTTCCTCGAACGGGCCGGGTAGCGGTTCTGCAATCTGCATCGCTTTGACAGCGCTCATCGCCTGTCGTCCCCCACCCGGCGGGCCAGCGAATCGCACGCTGCCGCAGCGTAATGTCGCAGTGTCGAATATCACAATTCCGCGACAATCGCCGCAAACCGCGAACGGCGCGCTTTCATGCGGTCGGCTAGATCCTGGCTGCCGGAAACGATCTGATTTCACCCCGGCAGTAAAGGAGATGTGCCATGACCAGTTTCAATCTTGCTCGCCGTGATCTTCTGGCTTCGTCGCTGATCGGCGCCGTCGGCCTCAGCATCGCAAATCTGGCGGAGGCGCAGCCTCTGACATCGGGAGGCGGCCCGGACATCCGCCCATTCAGCTTTCACGCCTCCAGCCAGTCGCTGGCTGATCTGCGTGCCCGCGTCCGCGCCACCAACTGGCCCGAGCGGGAGACCGTGAGCGACGCCAGCCAGGGCGTGAACCTCGCGACGATGCGCAAACTCGCAGACTATTGGGCGAACCACCATGACTGGCGTCGCGGCGAGGCGCAGTTGAACGCCTATCCCAACTTCATTACAAATATCGACGGCGTCGATATCCACTTCATCCATGTCCGCTCGCGGCATCCGAACGCACTACCGGTGATCATCACGCACGGCTGGCCGGGCTCAATCATCGAGCAGATGAAGGTCATCGGCCCGCTCACCGACCCGACCGCCCACGGTGGCACTGCTACCGACGCATTCGATGTCGTCATTCCTTCGCTCCCAGGCCACGGATTTTCGGGCAAACCCACCGCCACCGGCTGGGATCCCATTCGTATCGCCAAGGCTTGGACCGTGCTGATGCAGCGGCTCGGCTATACGCGATATGTCGCGCAAGGCGGGGACTGGGGTAATGCAGTGACCGAGCAAATGGCGCTGCTGAAGCCCGCAGGCCTGATCGGCGTGCACACCAACATGCCGGCCACTGTTCCCGACGAGATCGCGGCATTGCTGCCCAACGGCCCGGCGCCGGCCGGCCTGTCGGCGGACGAGCGTTATGCCTTCGACCAGCTCTCGACTTTCTACCAGCATGGCCTCGGCTATGCTCAGGAGATGGCAGGCCGCCCGCAAACGCTCTACGCGCTGGCGGATTCGCCGATCGGCCTGGCGGCCTGGATGCTGGATCATGACGATCGCAGCCGCGCTCTCATCAGCCGCGTGTTCGATGGTGCACAGGAAGGCCTGACCCGCGACGATATCCTGGACAATATCACGCTCTACTGGCTGACCAATACGGCTGTGTCCTCGGCTCGGCTCTATTGGGAAAGCAAGCTCGCCTTCTTCGCGCCCAAGGGCGTGCAGCTGCCAATGGGGGTGAGCGCTTATCCGGACGAGATTTATACGGCGCCGGAAAGCTGGGCGCGTCGTGCCTACCCGAACCTCGTCCACTATGGCCGACTGCCAAAAGGCGGGCACTTCGCCGCTTGGGAGCAGCCACAGTCCTTCACGGAAGAGCTGCGCGCGACTTTCCGCTCGCTGCGTTGATGATGTGCGCCGTCCAAGCACTTGGAGCGGGCGGGCTCGACCTTTGATATGTCATTTAGATCATTAGCTACTTTATGAGCGGCCCGGCGCCACGGGCCGCTCTTCGTAGTGTCGGGGCGCCATCGAATGAACGAGCTTAGAAGCTTCAAGGGGCGAGGCCGGATTAGGCGCCGGTGGATCGGGCGGGGCAGTCGGCGCAAACGGAGGCTCGTTCCGTATTCGTCACCCTGAACTTGTTCCGGGCGGGGGCCCGTGACGTGCCTTGAGCATTAACTGGTAGGTCTAGCGCGAAGGTTGAGGTCTGATGGATCCAGGAACGGGGCCGGGATGACGCGTGGAGAGCTGGGCTGCCATTTGCATATACTGTCTTTCCATCGCGCTTTCCGCCACAGCGCTCTGCTGAATTGGAGATTGAGATGAGCAATGTTGTGCGGCCTTGGGATGGCGAAGTGGTTCGCAAATGGCTGGAACGTCGGTTGAAAGCGGCGAAGCTGGATCAGGCAGCGGCGGATCGGGAAGGCTATTCGGCGCAAGGCGATTACGACAAAGCGGCCGCTGAGGAATGGGCGTGCGCGGCGTTGCTGATCGATAAATCTAGCGACGATCAGGCCGCCTTTGCCAAGAGGATCAAGGAGCTGATCGCGCGCGATAGCTATCCGGTCTCCAGCAATTATGACGATGCGCGCTTTGAGCGGGCCGTGCGTGGTTATCTGCGCAAGGTCGCGAAGATGGCGAAGACCAATGAGGGCTTCGACCGGCTGTTGCGCTTTCAGTGAGGGAGCAGGGGCTTCGGTGACGCCCCTCCGACACCGCTTTGCGGCGCGACCTCCCCCGGAAGAGGCAATTTTCGGATATCCATCGCTGCGGGGGCGAGGGAGACCTTAGCCGCGGTTTTAAAGCGCACGTTTACGCCAGCCTTGAGGCTGTCGAGCTTGTGCTTGAATTCATAGGTCCAGTTCGACGGATAGGCATTGCCATAGTCGAAGGTCGAGCTGGCCTTCGAGAATTGCGTGCGGTTATATTCCGTGAAGAGCGAACGCAATGTGTACCGATCATGTGACCGACACGCTGGCGTAACCCATGCTAAAAGGCGGAAGTCCGTCCCTTATGCGATAAAATGGTCGGGGAAAGAGGATTCGAACCTCCGGCCCCTGCCTCCCGAAGACAGTGCTCTACCAGGCTGAGCTATTCCCCGACCGGGGCCGGCACATTGCTGCACCGGCAAGACAGGCGCTGCCCTATAGTGACGGCTTTCGGCGCTGGCAAGCGAGACTGTGCGATTTTTGCAGGTGTTTCCGGCGGAGAACGGGACACGCGCGGAGCGGTGGATTGACTCGCGTGCGTGCGCTCGCGTGGCTATGCTTGGAGCCATGGCGACGCTCTCTCACTTTCCGGCCGACTCGAATGCGCAAGGCGCGCAGTCGCAGCATTATGAGCAGCAATATCTCGACCTGATGGCTCATGTCTGGCGGCACGGCCATGAGCGGGTGGACCGCACCGGCGTCGGCACTCGCTCGATCATGGGCGCCACGATGCGTTTCTCGCTCGCCGACGATGCTGTCCCGTTGCTCACCACCAAGCGTGTCTTCTGGAAAGCGGCTGCGCGCGAGATGCTCTGGTTCCTTTCAGGCGAGACGAACATTCGCCCGCTGGTGGCGCAGGGCGTCAGCATCTGGACCGACTGGCCGCTCGACAAATATCGCAAGGCGACCGGCGAAGAGATCAGCATGGCCGATTTCGAGCAGCGAATCGTCGCGGACGCGGATTTCGCTGCGCGCTGGGGCGATCTCGGGCCGGTCTATGGCAAGCAGTGGACCGACTGGCCGCATTATGAGCCTGCCGGGGCTGGGCTCTATCGCAAGGCTGAGAAGGGTCACAACCAGATTGCCGCGCTGATCGAAGGCTTGCGCAACAATCCCGGTTCGCGCCGGCATATCTTCACCGGCTGGAATGTCGACGAGCTGGACCAGATGGCGCTTCCGCCCTGCCACATGACCTATCAGTTCCATGTCGCGGACGGGCGGCTCAATGGCCTGCTGTTCCAGCGCAGCTGCGATCTGGGGCTGGGCTTTGCGTTCAATATTTTCGGCCTCTCGCTTATCACGCGAATGCTGGCGCTCCATGCCGATCTGCAGCCCGGCGAGATCGTCTGGCAGGGCGGTGATGTGCACGTCTATCTGAACCATGCCGAGCTGGTGGAGACGCAACTCGCCCGCACGCCGGGCGGTGCGCCCAAGCTGCGCATCACACGTCGCCCGTCGTCGATCTTCGAGCATCGCTTTGAGGATTTCGCGGTGGAGGACTATTCGCCCCAGCCGGCCATATCCGCTCCGGTCGCAGTCTGAGCCGCGGGGGGCGCATGGATCAGCCGAGATTGCATCCGATCGAAGGGGAGGGGCCGGACAAGATCCCGGAACCCGCGCCGCCTTCATCGCCATCCTTCGCGGAAACCTCCGGGATGATGAGGGACCGCAATCGCCTGATCGCGGCTATCGCGCTTTTTGCAGGCGCAGGCTTCTTCCTGGCCTTACCATTCGTATTGCGCTCGGCCGCTGACTTCTTCCTGCCGGTGACGGCGGCGCTGGTCATTGCCATCTGCCTCGTGCCGCTGCTCGAATGGCTGGAGCGGCGCGGCGTGCCATCGCCGCTGGCCGCGCTGCTGGCGATGTGCGCATTCCTGCTCCTGTGTAATACAGCGCTGGTGTTGATCGTCGTTCCGGCCTGGGACTGGGTTATCGACCTGCCGGACCGCATCCACCAGATTCGCTCCACGCTGAAGCCCGTGATCGACTTCTATCGACAGGCGCAGGAGTTCATTGACGGGCTGGTGCGCCTGGCGACGCGCAGCCGTCATTTGCGCTCCACGACCGGCGAACTGATCGAGCCGGGCTCCCTTATTCAGATGATGGCCGGCGCGGCGCCGAGTGTCGTCATCAATGCGGTATTGGGCCTCCTGACCATCTTCTTCGCGCTCTCCGGCTGGACGCGGCTGCGCGAGCGCACGATCAAGGGGCGCGGCAGCTTCTCCGGCGCCATGGCGATTGCGCGCGTCATCCAGAATGTCGTGGATGCGACCTCGCGTTACGTGCTGACCATCACGGTGATCAACGTCCTGCTCGGCGTCATCGTGGCAAGCGCGCTCAAGATGATCGGCATGCCTTCTCCGATCATGTGGGGCGGATTCGTCGCGCTGTTGAACTTCGTGCCTTATTTCGGGCCGATCGTGGCGGCGCTGCTGCTGGCGCTGGGCGGCCTCATGAGCTTCACGTCGCTGGGCCTCGCGCTGACGCCCGCGATCATCATGATCGGCTGTCATCTGGTCGAGACTAATGTGGTGACGCCGCTCGTGCTTGGCGGGCGGCTCAAGATGAACCCGCTGATGATTCTCGTGTCCCTGAGCTTCTGGACCTGGGTGTGGGGAACGGCGGGCGCGCTGCTCGCTGTCCCGCTGCTCATCATCATTCGTACGATCCTGTCCGCAGCGGGTAAGCCGGATATTGCCGGCTTCCTGTTCGAGTCAGGCACTCTGACTCGAACGATTCCGGATGGTCAGGACGATTATGCAGAAATGCCGGAACAGGAGTGTTGACAGGGCGGGCGCCTTCTTATAGCTGCCCGGCCTCGCAGGAATAAGCGGGTGTAGCTCAGTTGGTTAGAGCGCCGGCCTGTCACGCCGGAGGTCGCGGGTTCAAGTCCCGTCACTCGCGCCATTCCCCTTGCTGGGGAATGGCCGTGACCCGCACTGCAACGGGCAAATAATCCCTTTTCACGATCCCGAAATCTGCATGGCGCTGTCGCTTGTGCGTCGCCATCGCGCATGCGAGGCTGCCCATCAGAGGATGCACGGGGTAACAGCATGATGACGGTCCTGATGCCGCTATGATGGACGCGCTGCGCTGGATTGAGCAGACGCCGCTCTCGCTGTTCATGCGCGAGGATTTCTACGCCTATTTCGTCGTGCTGATCTTTCATGCCTGGGGCATGGCTTTTCTGGTCGGCGGCGGCATGGCGATCTCGCTGCGAGTCATGGGTGTCGCCTCTGGCGCGCGGCTCGAGCGATTCGCCGTATTTTTTCCTGTCATGTGGATTGGCGCGGTGCTTGCCATTGTGTCCGGCCTGCTGCTGCTGGCGGGCTATCCGGCCAAGGCGCTCACCAACTGGGTCTTTGCGCTGAAATTCGCCTGCCTTGGTGGCGCGGGCTTTCTCATCTGGCGAATCGCGCAGGATTATTTCCCGATGGCAGAGCGCGGCGAAGAGCTGCCGAAGCGCGCGCGCTGGATCGGCGCGGCGGCTTTCCTGCTCTGGTGTGCGGGCGTCGCGTGCGGGAAGCTGCTCCTCTACACAAACAAGATGCTGCTGCTCTCATGATCCCCCACGACACCCCGCCGTTCCTGCTGGCCATTGGCCAATGGGGCATCGACAGCGGCATCTATGCGCTGATGAATACGCGCTGGGGCTGGCCCATTGCCGAGATCGTGCATTTTCTCGGGCTGTGCCTGCTCATGGCATCGGTCGGCATGTTCGACCTGCGAATGATGGGGCTGGTAAAAGGCCTCTCCATGAAGGCGCTGCACCGGCTGGTGCCCTTTGGCGTTGCGGGCTTCTCCATGTGCGCGGCGACGGGTTTCCTGTTCGTCGTCTCATCGCCGCTCGAATATATCTATAATCAGGCGTGGCAGCTCAAGATGGTGCTGATGGCGATTGCGGGCATCAACATGCTCGCTTTCTACCTGGCGGTCTCGAAACGGGTCCATGCGCTGGGTCCGGACGACAAGGCGCCGCTCGCCGCCCGCATCATTGCCGTGGTGTCGCTGGGCAGTTGGCTCGGCGTGATTACCTGCGGGCGCGTCATCACGGCTTTTCGGCCGTTCATGGAGTGAATTGAGGGATGCGCCGCGGCCTCAGCGCCAGCGGCCGGTTTCCATCCAGGTCAGCACAGGGCACATCGGGAAAATCCAGACGATCCCCGCGACAATATAGACAATCGCCTGCACCAGTCCGGGCCAGCGACCGATTGTGCCGGAGAAGCTGGCGACGATGACGGACCAGATCGTGATCACGGCAAGGATGAGGAACATGCCGACGGGTTTCCGCCAGCTCGGTTTATGCTCCATCAGGCGTCTGCGCGCTCGATGATCGACTGTTCGGTCACGATCATGTGCAGGGGCACATCCCAGGGCTCCACAGGCAGTGCGTCGACCATCTGTGCGCTCCAGGCGAGGCCGATGCGCAGTTTGATATCGTGGCGGGCGAAATAGCGGTCATAATAGCCCGCGCCATTGCCCATGCGATTGAGCATCGGATCGAAGCCGACCAGCGGTGTCAGCACGACATCGGGAACCACGGTCTGCGCATTGGCCGTGGGTTGGGGAATGCGCAGCTGGCCGGGCACGAGAATATCGTCCGGATGCCAGGCGGCAAATTCCATTTCGACGCTGGTGTCGGCGCCGAGACGCGGCAGGCAAAGCTGGAAGCCGCGCTCGTCGAGGAAATCGATCATGGATTCGGTCGGCGCTTCGGAGCCCATGGAGCGATAAATGGCGATGCGCGAGCCCGGCGCGATCAGCGCCATGACCGGCGAAGGCAGCACGCGGAAAGCAAGATTGCGAACGGAGGCGGGGAGAGCATCGACCTGCGCCTTGCGCCTGCGCCGCAGTTCGGTGCGCAGGGCCGCGCGGTCATTGGGTTGCTCTGTCATGATCGCTTTTAAGAAAAGGCCGGGTGGGTGACGGGACCGCCGTGGCCGTTTGCTGGAATATCCTCTGACGCCTCAACGTCAGGTGGGGACCATTTAGACCGGGCCAGGGCCCGACCAGGGACAGCCCCCTTGGATGTGATTATCGCCTCAGGGATGTTCGCTCATGCTCGTACCGGGCAGTACCCGTCGCGCTCTATCTAGGCGTTCAGCAGGTCAGCCGCAAGGCTGTCACCCAAGGTTTCGAGCCGCTGGGCGAGACGCTCAAGCGCAGCGAGCAGCGCCGGGTCGTCCTGCGGCGTGGCGGGCGCGGGAACAGGCGGTGCGGGCGCCGGACGTCCGGCAGCCTGCGCCTGCTGATCGGACAATGTGTCGGCGAGGAGGAGGCCCGCGAAAAGCAACTGACGGACTTCGGTGAGATGCGGGCTGCCGGTAGAGACCTGATCGACCCGCTCGGACATCATGCCGGCCAGTTCGTGGAGCCGGGGCTCTTCGCCATCGCGGCAGTGGACGCCATATTGCCGGCCGCCGACCATGATCTTCACTTCAGCCATCAGGCGTCGTTCCGTGCGTTCTGGAGGTCGCCGATCAGGGCATCGAGAGATTTGAGCGCTGCAATCGCCTTGTCGCGGGAGAAGGGATCGATCTCGATCGCCGGTTCGCCGTTGACGCCTTCCATCGCGGCCAGCCGCTCATCAAGCGTCCG
>Ga0247738_10000148_pt1 | contig 30876 bp, 25 predicted proteins | sample UWRJL013104B2_FD_180936 | JGI IMG/M metagenome (GOLD analysis project Ga0247738, IMG submission 180936) | Plant litter microbial communities from Arlington Agricultural Research Station in Wisconsin, United States - UWRJ-L013-104B-2 | ecosystem: Environmental > Terrestrial > Plant litter >...
AGTCGCGATCTCATCCGCGCGGCGTACATCGATGAGCACCACTTTGTCGGGCTGGGCGAGCAAGGCGTCCAGTTGCGCGCGGTCGAGCACGGGAAAAGCGCTCGGCGCTTCCGCCGGTGCCGCGGTCTGCGCATGTGCACTGGTGACGGCTAATGCGCCGCCCAAAGCCGGGGCAGAAGCCAGAAATGCCAAAATATATCGAGAGTGAAGCGAAGGCATTTTAGACATGAACAGCCGATCCCGGATCAATCATTGAAGCCCGTCGACTATGCCTGCGACCTAAGACGCCAAACGAATTTCTAGTGATTAGCTTAGATGCCTTCGAGCTTTCGCTTCGGCCCAGCGCCTTAAATTGGCGATGAGGTCGACGCTCCAATTTGGCGATCAGCGCTCCGGCGCGCTAAGCTCTGGACAGGAGCGGCGCGGTGATGGCGCGGTCACGCCTTGCGTCCCATATTTCGGAACCCTTTGCCCCGCCGTCGATACTGATTGGTTAAGCCCCTCGCGCCACATCGGAGACATAAGATGCCCGCCCCACGCCAGAGCAAGACCCGCATCGGCAACCATCTTCTCCATCCCGATACGCAAATGCTCAACTATGGCTATGACCCGGCCCTGTCCGAAGGTGCGGTCAAGCCGCCGGTATTCCTGACATCAACCTTCGTCTTCCCGACCGCCGAGGAAGGGCGCGATTTCTTCGACTATGTTTCGGGTCGCAAGCAGCCGCCGGAGGGCCAGAATCCCGGCCTCGTCTATTCGCGGTTCAACCATCCCAACAGCGAGATCGTGGAAGACCGCCTCGCCCTCTATGAGCGGACGGAGGCCTGCGTGGTCTTCGCCTCGGGCATGGCGGCGATCACCACGACCTTGCTGGCCTTCGTGCGGCCGGGAGACGTCATCCTGCATTCCCAGCCACTTTATGGCGGCACCGAGACGTTGCTGTCGAAGACATTTGCGGGGCTGGACGTGCGATCGGTGGGCTTTGCCGACGGGATCGACGAAAGCGCGGTGTTCGCCGCAGCAGACGAGGCATGCGCGCTGGGCCGCGTGGCGCTGATCCTGATCGAGACACCGGCAAATCCCACGAACAGCCTGGTCGACATCGCGCTGATGCGGACCACAGCGGAGCGCATCGCGGCGCGTCAGCAGCATCGCCCCCTCGTTGCCTGCGACAACACGCTGCTCGGCCCGGTCTTCCAGCATCCCATCGAGCAGGGCGCGGATATCTCGCTCTATTCGCTCACCAAATATGTGGGCGGCCATTCGGACCTCGTCGCTGGTGCCGCGCTCGGCGCGAGCGATGTGATCCGCCCCATCCGGCAATTGCGCAGCGCGATTGGCACGCAGCTCGATCCGCATAGTTGCTGGATGCTGGGGCGGTCGCTGGAAACGCTCGGCCTGCGGATGGAGCGGGCGAATGACAATGGCAAACTGGTCGCGGAATATCTACGCGATCATCCCAAGGTGGAGCGGCTGCATTATCCGCCATTCCATGACCCCGCGTCGCCGCAGGCGCGCGTCTATCGCGCTCAATCGACTGGCGCGGGATCGACATTCTCATTCGACATCAAGGGCGGGCAGGATGAGGCCTTCCGCTTCCTCAATCGGCTGGAGATCTTCAAGCTGGCCGTGAGCTTGGGCGGCACGGAATCGCTGGCCAGCCACCCCGCCACCATGACTCATTCTGGCGTGGCGGCGGACATCCGTGCGCGCATCGGCGTGCTGGAATCGACCATTCGCCTCTCCATCGGGATCGAACATGTGTCGGACCTGATCGCCGATCTGGCCAATGCGCTTGAGGAGCTTTGAGCGGCGCTCGTGGATGATTTCTGCCCCGCCTAGGCGTCAGCCTCCTGCCAATGCGGATAGGTGACATAGGCCGTGACCGCGCCCTCGTCGTGGGAGGTAATCGTGACTGTCTCGCCCTTGGGCATATAGACGATCTCGCCGGGTCCGGCATTGGCTGTACCGGCGCTGCTCGACACTGACAGGCGCCCTTCCAGCACGATCATCACATCGTCGACGGCCAGTTTTACGTGCAGGCTCTGATTGGGCGCATAGCGGCCATAGCCGATGGTGATCGGTCCGCCATGGCGCTGATCGATGACATTTCCGCTGAATATCTCACCTTCCTGCCCGGGCGAACGCTCGAGCGATGCGTCGGCAATGGCGAATTTGCGAACTTCCATTGGACTTCTCCACTCGCGCCAGTTCGGGTTTGAGCTGCCTCGCGGCGCACGACTGCTGTCGATCCATCAACTCGCAGCGGCCAAAAACGATGCACGCGCGTTGGCCGAATCTCCCCCGCGCGAAATCTCAGCTTCGCGGCACATCATTATTTTTAACTTGTCCCGCCCTGCATTCCCTATCAAACCTATAGAGTATCGAGCTACCCAGCCATGGATGCCGTATCGTCAACGCCAAAGGGGGCGGGTCGACAGCTTCAGGTCTCATTTCGAGCTGTCGTTTGCGTGAGTCTCCCTTTGTTTGCCGGAGGGCCTCGCACGTGAATTTTCAGCAGCTCAAATATGTTCGCGCCGCCGTTCAGAATAATCTGAACCTCACCGAGGTCGCGAACATCCTGTTCACGTCGCAATCGGGCATCAGCAAGCAGATCAAGGAGCTGGAATCCGAGCTGCGGATGGACATCTTCATCCGGCGTGGGAAGCGGCTCGTCGGCCTCACCAAGGCAGGCGCGAGCGTCGTCAAGGTGATCGAGAACCTGTTGGCCGAGGCGGATAATCTCAAGCGCATCTCTCAGGAATTCACGCAGGCGGACGAAGGAAAGCTCGTCATCGCCACCACGCATAATCAGGCAAGCTATGTGCTGCCCCAGATCCTCCTGCGCTTCACGAAGCTCTTCCCGCAGGTGCATGTGGAGCTGCGTCAGGGCACGCCGACCTATGTGGTCGACATGCTGCTGCGCGGAGAAGCCGATCTCGGCATCGCGACGGAAGTCGTGGATTACAGCCAGGACCTCACCACCTATAGCTGCTTCACATGGGATCATGTGGTGATCGTCCCCAGCGGGCATCCGCTGGCCAGCAAGCGCAACCCGACGCTCGCGGACATCGCGGACTATCCGATTATTACCTATAATGCCGAATTCTCCGGCCGGTCGCAGATCGATGCGGCGTTTGAGCGGGAGGGACTGGTCCCGGACATTCGCCTCGCCGCGATGGATGCCGATGTGATCAAGACCTATGTCCGCCTCGGCATGGGCATTGGCATCGTCGCGCAAATGGCCGTGGCGGATGCGGAGGGGGAGTCACTGGTGGCGGTTCCCGGCTCCAGCGCGCTCTTCCAGTCCAGCACGACCAAGGTGGCCGTGTTGCGGGGCTCACTCCTGCGCAACTATGCCTATCAGCTGATCGAAATGCTCGCGCCTCATCTCGATCATGCGGTGCTGAGCGGTGCGCGCAAGCATCCCTCGCTCGGGCGGCCGCAATCCATCCTGTCCTACGCAGAGCGGCCTGAGTTGCACCCCGGCGCGGAACTGGTCTTCCCGGAACTGGAAGATGCCTGAGTAGGGGCAGCCCGGCGTGCGTTGCCGGGCTGATCTCTCTTATTTCTTGGCCTGTGTGGGTCCGCCATAGGTGGATGCGAGATAGGCCGCGATGGTGTCCGCATCGGTCTTTTCGATCGGTGCGCCATAGACGTTGATCATCTTGGCCACGCTGTCCTTCCAGAACTGCGCGCCCTTGCCGCGCGGCTGCGTCGTCAGATAGTCGAGCGAGTGACAGGCAGCGCAGGTCGCAGCGGTCAGCTCTGCGCCCGGTTCCGCAGGTAGCGTCACCGGCTTTTCCTCCGGGAGGACATAGGGTTTCGACTGGATATTGCTGGCCATCAGCAGGGCGCCGGCGGCGAGCGGCAAGATCATGAAATACCGGCCCATCACAGCACCTTCAGCGTCACGGTTTCGACGACATTGCGCATATAGCCTGCTGGCTGCCAGCGCGGTTCCAGCGGCTGCACCTCGCCGGAGCGGCTGGTCGCGCGCACCTTCACGCGCCGCTCGCCCTTGGGCAGGCTGACGGGCAGCTGCCATTCGCGGAATGAGTAACGCCCAAGATCCGCCCCGAGCCGCGCCTCCTGCCAGTTCTGGCCATCGTCAGTCGAGACGCCGACGCTCGCAATGCCGCTGCCACCATCGAAGGCGATGCCGCGCAGGGGAACCGCAGCGCCTGCGCGCACCTTGTCGCCATTGGCATGGCTGGTGACGAACGAGCGGACATTGAGCCGCGCAATCGGCCTGGTCTTGTCCGGCTTGCCGCCGGGCTCGACGCAAGCACAGTCATTGTCCGGAATGCGATAGGCGGTCTTGACCCAATAGCCCTCGAACGGCTTGTCGAGCACTTTGATCTCGCTGAGATGCTTGATCCAATAGGTGCCATAATAGCCCGGCACGACCAGCCGCAGCGGAAAGCCGTTGAGAAAGGGCAAGTCTTCGCCGTTCATGCTCCATGCGACCAGCACTTCGCCGTCGCGCGCATGATCGATATCGAGCGACTTCACGAAGTCTGGAATGCTGTCTGACGGGGCGATGTCGAGGCCATCGAAGGAAACCTGCAAAGCACCGCCGCGCACCCCCGCCTTGTCGAGCAGAGCCTTGAGCGGCACGCCGCGCCAGCGCGCATTGCCCATGGCGCCATTGCCAAGCTGCCCGCCGCCCACGCGCGGCTCGAACAGGCCCCGGCTATTGCCCGAGCATTGATTGACGGCAACGATCTCCTGACTGGGGAAGTCGCGCTTCAGTTCGGCCAGCGACAAAGAAAGCGGGCCTTCGACATGGCCGCCTATGGCGAGGCGATAGGTCGCCGGGTCAACATCGAGCGGCAGGCTCGCGAGATGATAGCGCACGAAGAACGCGTCGTTCGGCGTGATGACGCCCTCGCGGAACACGCTGAACGGCGTTTCCAGCTGCGGCGGGCGAGCCGTGAGGCCAATGAGCGCGCGCTTCTGCGGATAGCGCACAAGCGGACGCACGCCATTGTCGAACGGGAGTTGCGCCGTCGCCGCGCGGGCGAGCGCTGGCACTGCCAGCAGGGCACCGCCGGCGCCCGCGAGAAAATGTCTGCGATCAAAGTGCATAGGACCGCTCATCGCGCCGCTCCATTCTTGCCAGGCCCCAAAGGTGTAACGCCGCGCCGTCCAAATTGTTAGAACCAGTGGTCATAAGCTTATGCGGAAAACGACTTTGCACCGGCATCGTGGGCCAGCGGTGCAAGCAGCACCACCGGCCCAACGTGCTGGCTATCAGAGGAACTTGCTGGTCACTGTGACGCCGATCCAGCGCGGGCGCTGATAGACCGTGTAGCTGCTCCAGCCCGCGTCGCCGCGCTTCTCGTCGAAGAGATTGCGCACGATTAGATTGACGTCGAACAGCCCATCCTGCCGGCCGATGCCCACCGAGAGATCGGCAATGCCATAGGCCTTGCGCCAGGCGTAGCTGGAGAGCGCAGCGTCGCCATTTTCCTTGCCCGTATAGGTGTAGCCCAGGCTGGCGTGGAACAGCTTGTCGCCGAGCACGGGGCGCCGATAGGAGGCCGTGACGTTGAACTGCACCTTCGGCGCATTGGCCAGCGTGTAGCCGGAAACGTCGCGGAATTTCTGGGCGAGATTGGAATTCTCGATCGGCTGACCGGCGAATTTATAGTCGATATATTTCGCGTCGGTATAGCCGCCGGAGAAGCGGATCGTCGTATATTGGATGCCGCTATAGACGAAGTCCGCCTCGATGCCCTGCGTACGCACCTTGCCGACATTGCCGACGCCGCTGGAATAATAGAGCGTGCCGTCATTGTTCAGATTGGTCAGCAGATCGTCGAAGAAATAGACGCTCTGCTGGAAATCACGGACATCGGCGCGGAACAGATTGGCGTTGAGCACAAGATCGCCGTCGAGCCAGTCGGTGCGGATGCCCAGCTCATAAGAGAGAGTCCGCTCCTTCTTGGCAGGCAGGTTGCGCGGCTTGCCGCTGCCATCTGGCAACAGGCCGTTAAACTGCGCAATGCCGGGCTTCTCGCCATATTGCACCGTGGCATAGCCCGTCACGTTCTTGCTGAACTCATTCCGCAGGCTGACCTGCCCGGTATAGACATTGCCTTCCCATGGCGTGGCGACAGTCTCGTTGAAAAGCGTGCCGAAGGTGCGGAGGCGAATGGCCTTGGCCGCGGCGACCTGTTTCCGCTGCGCGGCGCTCAGGCTGTTATAGGCGGCGCCCGGCGTGCCCGTCGCGGCAACACCGAAATATTGCGCCGCCACAGCGTCGGCCAGCGAAAGCTGCGCCGCGCTCTGCCCGGCTGTCAGCGTGCCTGCATTGCCCGCCGTGAACGCCGTGCTGTTGAAGCCGCCAAGTTGCTGCGCGCCGACATTCACCGGGTTGAGCGCTGCGCCATAGCCATTGTCGAGGATCGAGATGTTCTCGGTCAGCTCGCGCTTCTCGCGGGACAGGCGAAAGCCCGTCGTCGCGGTCAGTGTGTTGGTGAAGTGCCAGTCGGCCTGCGCGAAGGCAGCCCGGCTTTCGGCGTGGATATAGGTCTGGTCGCCGCGATAGACCCGGGCGAGCGAATTGGTCAGGAGCTGGCGGCCGGCATTGTCTGCATCGAGCGCATTATACTCCGGTACGTTCGCATTATAGGCGCCGGAATCATTGCCCTGCCGCGAGCGATTGAGCGAATTGGTCCTGCTCGAGAGATAGAACAGCCCGGCGGTATAATCCACGAAGCCGGCGATCTGCCCGGTGAGCTTCGCTTCCTGCGAGAACTGGTGATAGGTGGTGATGTAGCCACCATCCTTGCTGATATCGAACGGCGTGCCATCGTCATTCCCCGCGAGGAAATAATGATCGCGCCATGACGACAGCAGAGACAGGGTGTGATTGCCGAACTTCCATTCCACATCCGCCAGGCCGCCCTGCCCACCCGTGGTGATCGGGCGAATGCTGTCGAGATAGACGTTATATTTGTAATAGTCGTTCGCCGTATAGGCGCTCTGCTGGTTGAACCAGCGCCGGTTGAGCTTGGCGATAACGTCATTGGTCTTATCGACCACCGCGCCATTGGCATAATTGGCAGGCGTTGGCTTATTGAAGGCCAGGCCGTTGATATATTCATCGCCATTGGGCTGCTTGTCATACAGCAGGCGGATGCTCAGATCCTTGGTGGGCGTGAAGAGGAGCTGGGCGCGCGCATAGGTGCGGTCCGTGTTGGCGAAGCTTTGCAGACCCTTGAAGTCCGGGAATTCATTCCACCAGTTGCCGTCCCGCCGATCGCGCGTCGCCGTGATGCGGAAGGCAAGCAGATCGTCGATGATCGCGCCGCCGCCCGAGACTTCGGCACGCAGCGCATTGTTCTGCCCCAGCGTCAGCGACGCGCTGGCGTCGGTGGTGAAGCTCGGACGGCGGGTAGAGATGTTGATCTGCCCCGCACTGGTCTGGCGCGCGCCGGTCGTGCCCTGCGGCCCGCGGGTGACGTTGACCTGCTCGATGTCGACCAGATCGGTGCCTGCGGCCAGGGTGAGATAGGCATAAGGCACGCCGTCCACGGTGAGACCGAAGGAAGGATCGATGCTGTCGCTGCTCGCGCCCGATGTCAGGCCGCGCATCGAGAAGCTGCCGGTGCGCGGATTGCCATCATTCCAGCGGACATTGCCGAGACGGCTCAGGGCGTCGCCGAGGCTGACCTGATCGAACGTCTTGAGTTCAGCGGCGGTCACGACGGAAATGGGTTTCGGCACGTCCTTGAGCGCGCGCAGCGCTCGGCCGGTCGCGCGGGCCTCAATGACCAGATCGGCGGGTTCACCGGCGTCTCCGGCGTCACCTGCTTCGCCGGCTCCCTCGCCGCCGCCAGCGCCATCAGCAGCCAGAAACGTCTGTTGCGGCCCGGAAGCCGATGCGGCCAGCCCCGACAGGGCGCCAGATGCGTCAGCCAGTTGCACACGCTGCTCTGGGGCCGTCTGCGCGAAGGCGGGCACGGCAATCAGCGTGACGCCCATTGCGATGCTGGCATAGAGGCTGCTTCGTGTCGCGTTGAAGCGCGCAGAGTGCGAATGTGCGGCGATATTCACGTCATTTCTCCTGATGAGAGCGATTGCAGACCCGAGACATTGGCCAATCGCGGGGGGCCAATCGCGGGGGCCAATCGCGGGCGACGGGTCCGCAAGGCGGACGTCGTCGCGGAAAACTTGAGGGCGCGGAGCGTCAGGCCCGCCAAAGGGTGGCAGGCGGTGCGAACCTATTTCGGAAAACTGGGCGGCTTAGCCGGGCGGCTCAGCCGGGTGGTTGGGGCCTCTGGCCACAATCGCGACGCGAGAGGCCTTGCCCAATGCGACATCGGCACATGAGCCGGTCGCGCGTTGATTGAAATTGCTTCATCAATATCGTCCCCTTCCCTTTGCCTTAGAGCCACGCCTGAAAAGTTGGAAAGAACATATGATCACATTGATATGATAGATCCGCCTATTATTGCTGAACCAGTCAATATTGATTAGATGCAATTCATCATCATTGACGACATTCGCCAATGATGATGAATAATATCGAGAATATTTATATGCAGGCCATCGCTCCCAACTTGAAACCGGAGCCGGCACAGCCGCAAACGTGACGTGCTTCACTGCCAAGCCCGGCCTCATGGCGCGGGCCAGGCAGAGAGCGGACTTTATCGCCCTATGATCGCCCCGGTCAGCGGAACGCCGACTGCGCCGCCACCAAATGGACCATTATTCTCAACGCAGATGCGTTCCATTCGCTCATGGAGCGGCGGCTTGCCGGGCCGGTTGGCGACCCGCGCTTCATAATGCCACTCGCCGCCCGCCGGGTCTGTCTCGCTATAGCGGCGGGCCGGAATGGTGGCCGTCCACGGCCGCGAATAGACCGACGGATCTTCGAAGGTCGCCACATAATTATAGCGCTTGCCGTCATTATCGAACGTGTAGCGCTCGACGACATGCACATTCTCGCTGGCGAAATCGCCGGTGCGGGCGAGCAGTGCCTTGGCGTTATTGTTCGATACGTCGACGACGAGCGTATTGCCTTCCCAATGGCCGCGGGAGTCAGCGTTCCACAGCTTGATATTGGCCGGGAGATGCGGCTCGCCGTCAAGCCGGATGATGCGCGTGCCCGAATTGAAGAAGAACAACACATAGCCCGGATATTGGCGGATCTCATAGCCGTGCCAATAAAGGGACTTTGGTACGCCGCCCGGCGCGCACCGGGCCAAAGGCTCGATATATTGCGGCTTGGTCGGGTTAGCGAAATTGTCTGCAAAGTCCTTCTGCGCAGCCCGCGCCGCCGGCAGATACGGAATCTGGCCATCGGCTGGATCGGACACGCGGCTCGGCGCCCGCTGATCGCGCGGGAGGCCAGCCGCACGCGGCTTTTCGCCCGGCGCTCCGCCCTGAGGATCGGTGAAATTGCTGTGATTGGCGATCGTGTTCGACCAGTGCCCCGATACGTCCGGCTGGCCATCGGAAAGGCGCGCGCCTTTCCATTCGCCCTCGGCGATCTTCGGAACGTCCTTGCTCCAGCCAATGCCGCCGCCCTGCGGCGGGTTAGGCGCAGGGGCGGGCGTCTGGGCGAAAGCAACGGTCGAGAGCGAGAGCGCTGCGGCGGCGGTCAATAAGGACGGAAGGCAACGCATCATCATTTGCCCCCCTTGGGCGGATAAAATTCATCATAGGGCAGCGTGAAGCAATAATCCTCGATCAGCTCGAAGCCCTTCTCACGCCGGTTGAGCACGACATTGACCGTCCAGGGACGGCTGAACACATCCTTGTCGTCGATAGTCGCGCTGTAGGAGATCGTGTTCTTGTCGATGAAGGACCAGCGCTCGACGACGTGAATCGCCTCGCTGTGATAATTGCCCGCGCGGTCCAGCCATGTCTCGTCATTGGCGTTGGTCACGTCGACGACGAGCGTGTCCCCCTCCCAATGCCCACGGGAATCGCCGAGCCAGAAATTGGATTCGACGCTTTCGGGATGGAGCGTCTCGTTGGTGTGGATCGTCCGCACCTGATGGCCAAGCTGGTGGACCAGCGTCAGGTCGCGATCGCGCTGGAATATCTGGAACGGCGCCGGATAATAGACGCTGCGCGGCACCCCGAGCGCCCAGCATTTCAGCCGTGGATCATCCTTGCTCCGCGCCTCGAAATTGCTCTGCTTCTTCGCCAGCGCGCCCTGCAGATAAGGAATCTTGCCACCCTCGACGACACCCGCGCTCGGCGGCGCATCGCGGCGACCGCTATGCGGCTCGAGATCGTAATCCGCTTCGCTCAACGTCTGCCAGATACCGGAAAAATCGGGCTTGCCGCTCGCCAGCCGAGGAATCTGCGCACTGGCCTGCGCGGTGATGGCAGGCTTTGGCGCCGATGCAGCTTTCGTTTGCGCGTATGCTGCCGGGCCAAGCAGGGCCGACGTAGCAAGGCCAGCCAGCAACAGTCCGGCATGGCGCCCCATGAAATGATGCCGCATCAGTTCTTCGCCGCCGGTGCATCCTGCGCGCCGCCGGTCTGGACTGTCCGCCCGCCGGTGAAGGTCGCGAGCCGCGAATAACCGAAGGCGCCGCCGTTTTTGGCGCGATAGCCGTCGATGCGGATATGCGTGCCGGGCTTCACGTCTTCCTTGGCGAGCCCCTTGTCGCGCAGGGTGCTGGGCGTGCCGAACTCAAAGCCCCAGTTCGTAACCGACCCGTCCTTGTTCTTGACGTCGAGATAGACCCAGCTGTGCGGATTGACGAGGCGCACCTTGGTGATGTCACCCTCAACCGTGACCGGCTTGGCAGCATCGAACTCGGCCGAGAAAGAATGGTGGGCGACAGCGACGCTGGACGCGGCGGCGGCCGCACTGGCGGCCAAAATTATCACTAAGCTTGAGATACGCATGACGACTCCTGGGTGGACGGCGTTGATCGCAACTGCATTGTCGGCAGCCGCTTCTTCCATCTTTTGCGGGTGGTGCAGACGGTGCGCCGATGCGGCCTGCCGGTCTGCTTTCCCCCAACGATCACAGCCATAATCACGCCGGATCGCAGGAGAAGAAACATGTTGGAACGTCGATATGACTGATCGTTCTAACCAGATGCGGGCGGCCTCAGACGAAGCCGATCCAGCGCCCGAGCACCACGATTGCGGTCCACAGACCGAGCGACACTGCCGCGCTGGTGCGCAGCGTGAGCGAGGCATGGCCTTGCGTGGCGAGGCGGCGATGATGCGGGTGCAAATGAAAGAACAGCACGTTGAGACCGGCGAGCACCAGCAAGGCCATTTTGCCGAGGAAGGCGCTGTTCTCGATATAGAGCGTCGCAGAACTGCTGAAGAGCAACGCGCCCGTCGCCAGTGCGATCGCAAAGCCGCTCCATGTCCATGGCAGGATCTCGTGGACCAGCGTCTGCAGCGGTCTCGTCCGCCAGGCGAGGCCGAGCGTCCGCAGATCGAAAGCGGCGATCGAGCCGACGACGAGCGCCAACCCCAGCACATGCAGCACTTCCAGCGTGGGGAATATCCATGCGGATTCGGCGACGGCAACAGCGACGGGCGTGACTTCCAGCCATGCGAAAAAGGATATCATGTCAGTCTCCGGCTCAGTTCGCGAGGTCGCCGAAATAGGCAATGAAGCGGCCGCAAAAGAGGATCGCGACCCAAGTGGCTATGGAAAGGCCGGCAAGAGCCGTCAGGGCCGGGCGGGAGAGCGCAGCCCGCCCGCGCCCCGTCAGCGACCATTGCAGGATCAGGGTCAGAACGGCCGCTACGAGAACCAGCACAACCTTGAGCCGGAAATAGAAGTTCATCAGTGACCGCATGGGTTCGCCGGTGATTAGAACCGCGCCGGAGACCAGCAACACGAGCAGCGCCACCCAGGTCCACCGATATGAGCCGGCCAGCCACGGGATGTTCCCCGCAACTGCCGGCCGCCTCAAAATGGCAAAGTCCGCCGAGAAGGACGCGAAGATCAGCGCGGAGATCGCCAGGATGTGGATCGACTGGAAAGCGGGAACGACCCAGACATGATCCTGAATCTGCGCGGAGACCCAGCTATGCGCGATGTCGGTCGAGAGACTGCGTATCATTTCTTGCTCCTGCCCCGTCGATCGCGTCCGGTCCTTGCACATCGGCCGGGTCGCTATCGCTGGCGGCTGATTGACGAGACGGCGTGATGGCCGAGGCCGAACGCCTGACGCGGATCGCCCCCGGAAAACGGGGAAGCGATGACCGCCAGACGCAGCTAGAGTCGTCAGAAGCTGGTGGAAAAGAAGATATCGTCATGTCGATATGACCGGACGTGCGAAGCCCTGCGATGGCGGCCGCGGAAGCCCGGCAAATGCCCCGTCGCACAGAGACCTTTCAACAGCGCTCCCCGCTCGACACCGTTATCCGGGCGTGGGGAATATCAGGCAGGGCCGATCACGTCTCGTCTGTGCGCTTCTTGATCTTGTTGGGCAGGTCCTTGCCCTTGGTGCGGCGCGAGGGGACCTGGACCGGATTTTTCTTCTTCCATTCCGCCCAGGTCATCGGGCCGTCCGGCGTGTTTATGATCTTGTCGTCCATGTCGCTCTTTTCCGATTCCTGCTGGCCTGAGCACTCTATGCCGGAAAAGCGCCGCTAGCTCGCCTCACAAAAGCCCCGGCTGAAGCGCTGCCCAGCCTGAACGAGCGCGCGCACCTCCGGCAGGCGCGCAGATTCATACCGGCGCAACGCTTCCTCTGGCCCGCTGCCAAGTGCGTCCGCATCCAGAAAGGCTGCGAGGCTCGTGGCATCCGTCGCAGCAGCGCTGAAACCGTTTCCGGTCATCGGCGTCGCGACATGGGCGGCATCGCCGACGAGACACAGGCGGCCCTTCACCAGCCGGTTCGGAACATATTCAACCACTGGCGTGCCGAGCACTGCGCGGCGCGCGATGCAATCGAGCATCGCCTCGCGCCACGGCGATGGCCAGTGTTGCCGCACCAGCCGGGCCAGCTCGTCAAACAGGCTGTCGGGCATATCGCCGGGGCGCAGCGAGTGCCGCACGAGACTGCCCTCGATCGCACCGGTTTCGCGCAGGATCGCATTGTGACCGGCATCATACCAGGCCCAGCCGATCCGGCGATTGCCCGGCTTGGTGCTGCCGTCGCGCGCGGGCAGCGGAAACCCGAGCATGCAATAGTCGCCCGCCTCAAGGAACGCGAGATCAGCAGGGAAGCGCGCCGCGACCGCGGCCTCATCCGCAAAGCCGACCCAAGCGAGATAGTCCGCAAAGACGGCGTCCGGCCGCTCCGGACTCACGCTGCGCCGCACGACGCTCTGATAACCATCGGCGCCGATGACGACAGCCGCGTCATAGCGCTGCTGGTCCTTCGTGATCGCCCATGCGCCGCGCTCATCCTGCCCGAGATGCTCGACGCGCGCATCCTGCAGCACCGTGATATCCGGCACCTGCGCGACTGCCTCGCGAAGCCCGGCATGGACCGCCTGCCATGTCTGCACGCCAGTCGCCAGCCTGCCCGAACCGCGCCGACCCGTGAGCTCTTCCAGCAAGCCATGGCCGACCTGAAGCGCCGCGCCAGTACGGTCCGTGTCGTTCGACCGTTCGAGCAGGACGATGCTGAGGCCATGGCGCGACAGAGCAAGCGCTGTCATCAACCCGGCAAGCGATGCGCCGACGATGATAATGTCGCTTCTCATGCTGTGCGCAGGCGCGTGCATCAATCCTTGGGCGTGACCCACACCTCGACCGGCGCGATGAACTTACCCGGTGCCGGCTTGCCGACATTGACGCGATCCGCGGTGACCAGCTCGCCGCTCTCGAGATTGAACTTCGCCCAGGGCTTGGGCATCCGCTCGAACTTCATTTTCTGGATGGGCTGGCCAGTGGCCGTGTTCATGATGGTGGCAATGATACTCATGCCGCCGCCGATAGCGATGGACGGGGACATGGGTCCAGAGGCAAATGATCCGCCGGTCAGATCGGGATCGCCGTCGAGCTCTTCACTTCCTCGAGCGTGCTATAGATGCGCGTCTCCCGCACGCCGGGCAGATCGACCAGCACGTTGCCGAGAAAGGCGCGATAAGCCTCCATATCCTTCAGCCGCGCCTTGATGAGATAATCGAACCCGCCTGCCACCATATGGCATTCCATGATCTCGTCATTGCGCTGCACGGCAGCGGAGAAATTCTCGAACACGTCCGGCGTCGTCCTGTCGAGCGAGACTTCCACGAAGATCAGCAGCGAGCGATCGAGCATCCGGGGATCGAGGATCGCGCGGGTCGCGAGAATATAGCCACGCGCGCGCAGCCGCTTCACGCGCTCGAAACAAGCCGCCGGTGAGATGGCGCAAGCCTCGGCCAGCGCCTGATTGGTCGTGCGGCCATCTTCCTGCAGGATTCGAAGAATTTTCTGATCGATGCGATCTATCATATAGCAACCTTCAGAATTTTGATCATATACAGCTATAAAATATTGCCATTTCGGGCAAGATACGAAGCACCTTCGGCTTTAAATCCATTAAATTCACGGTCAGTTTCGCGAACGGAGCCGGGCCTTGGAAGAGACACATATGGATGCGAGCCGCCGGACCATGGCAGAACTCTTTCGCGCGCCGGATGAGGCGGTGCTCGGCCCGCTCCTCGATGCAGCCGCCGTCGATACGGCCGAGCGGTCCCGCATCGTCCAGCGTGCCGGCGATTTGCTCACGGACCTGCGCAGCGCGCAATCCAGCGGCTGGATCAACCGCTTCCTCGGCGAATATCGGCTGAACACCGACGAAGGCCTCGCGCTGCTCGCGCTGGCCGAGGCCTATATGCGTGTGCCGGACGCTGCGACGGCCAATCTGCTGATCAGCGACAAGATCGGCCGCGCCGATTGGGCCGCCCATGCCGGTTCATCGGATTCGGCCCTTGTGAACTCCGCAACCTTCGGCCTCACCCTGACCCGGTCGCTGATCGCCGGCCCCTCGCGCGGCGCACTCAAGCGCCTCGTCGCGCGCGCTGGTGAACCGTTTGTGCGCACCGCCGTAGGCGCGGCGATGCGACTGATGGGCGAAACATTCGTCATGGGCCGCACGATCGAGGAAGCCATTACCCGCGCAGGCAATCGCGCGAATGCAGGCTTCACCGCCAGCTTCGACATGCTTGGCGAGGCCGCCCGGACAGCGGCCGATGCCGAGCGCTATTTTGCGTCTTATGAGCATGCCATCGACGCGGCTGGGCGAGCCGCAGCGTCGGGGCACTCGATTTCGGTCAAGCTGTCCGCGCTCCATCCCCGCTATGAAACCAGCCACGCCGCTTTATGCGTGCCCGCACTGATCGAGCGCGTGCGCCTGCTTGCGCACAAGGCCGCCAAATGCGGGATCGGCCTCACCATCGACGCGGAGGAAACCGACCGGCTGGACATGTCGCTCGACATTATCGAGGCGATAGCGCGCGATCCCGCGCTCTCCGGCTGGGATGGCCTCGGCATGGCCGTGCAGGCTTATGGCAAGCGCGCCCGCCCGGTCATCAGTTGGGCCGATGCGCTTGGCGCCGCGACCGGCCGGAAGATCTTCGTTCGCCTCGTCAAGGGCGCCTATTGGGACACGGAGATCAAGCGCGCGCAGATCGAAGGGCTGAGCGGCTATCCCCTCTTCACGCGCAAGGCCGCGACGGACGTGTCCTATCTCGCCTGCGCCCGCGAAATGCTGGCCAGCCCCAATATCGCACCGGCTTTCGCCACCCATAATGCCCTGACGGTCGCCACGCTGATGGAGTGGGCGGCCGACCGGCGCGATTTCGAGTTTCAGCGGCTGCACGGCATGGGCGAAGGGCTTTATGAGCGGCTCGTCCGCGAACAGGGCTATCATTGCCGGACCTATGCCCCCGTGGGCGGGCATCGCGACCTGCTGGCCTATCTCGTCCGGCGCCTGCTCGAAAATGGCGCGAACAGTTCCTTCGTACATCAACTGAGCGACCCCGAAGTGGACGACGCGACTTTGCTCGCCGATCCCGTCGTCGCCATCCGCGCGGTCGGCGCCACAGCGCATCCCGGCATCCCTGCACCGGGCGCCATCTTCCCCGGCCGCCGCAATTCGGAAGGAATTGACTTGCACGACGCAGACCTGCTGGCTCGCCTTCACGATGACATAGCCGACTGGCGCAAGCGGAACTGGTCGGCCAGCGCGCTTGTCTCCGGCAAGCCCGTGCCCGGCGAGGGCCGCCCCGTGCACAACCCCGCGCGGCCCGACGATGTGGTCGGCACCGTCGTTGAAGCCTCGGCGGCGACGGCAACCGCTGCAATCGCTGCCGCCGCAGCCGCTGCCCCCGGCTGGAACGCCCGGCCCGTCGAAGAGCGCGCGCAATGTCTGGAGCGGCTGGCGGACCTGCTTGAAGCCAATCGCACCGAACTTATCGCGCTCGCCGTGCTCGAGGCGGGCAAGACCGTGGGCGACGCGCTTGCCGAAGTGCGCGAGGCCGTCGACTTCTGCCGCTATTATGCCAACGGCGCGCGCGCGGATTTCGCGCCGCAGATCCTGCCCGGACCGACGGGCGAATATAATGAGCTGCGCCTCGAAGGGCGCGGCGTGTTCGCCTGTATCGCGCCGTGGAATTTCCCGCTCGCGATCTTCCTTGGGCAGGTGGCGGCTGCGCTGGTCGCCGGTAACGCCGTGATCGCCAAGCCCGCGCCACAGACGCCGCTGATTGCGTTCCGGGCGATCCAGCTCGCGCATGAAGCGGGCATTCCGGCCGAGATACTCCATCTTCTCCCGGGCGGCCCGGACGTGGGCGAAGCCATCACGAGCGACCGGCGCGTCAATGGCGTCGCGTTCACCGGCTCGACGCGCACCGCCGTTGCCATTGCCCGCAGCCTGCTGGGCGACGGATCGCGCGGCATCGTCCCGCTCATTGCCGAGACCGGCGGGCTCAATGTCATGATCGTCGATTCAACGGCGCTTCCCGAACAGGTGGTGGCAGACGTCATCAACTCCGCGTTCCGCTCGGCCGGGCAGCGTTGCTCCGCATTGCGCTTGCTGCTGCTTCAGGAGGAAATTGCCGACAAAGTGCTGGAGATGCTGCGCGGCGCAATGGACACGCTCGTTCTCGGCGATCCGGCCGCCATGGAAACCGACATCGGCCCCGTGATCGACAAGGCCGCATACAGCCGGCTGGAAACTTATCGCCAATCGGTGCGCGGCCAGTGGATCCATGGCATCGAGGCGCCTGCCGGCGAAGGCCTGTTCGTGCCGCCCACCATGATCCGCATCGAGGCGATCGAGTATCTGAAGGAGGAATGGTTCGGCCCGATCCTCCATGTCGCGACATGGAAGGAAGGCGAGCTCGCGCAGACCATCGAGACGGTCAACGCCACGGGCTTCGGCCTCACCATGGGCGTCCACAGCCGCATTGCTGGCGTGGCCGATCAGGTGCGGGAGCGCGCCCATGTCGGCAATCTCTATATCAACCGGTCGATGATCGGCGCGGTGGTTGGTAGCCAGCCTTTTGGAGGCGAAGGCCTGTCCGGCACTGGCCCGAAAGCGGGCGGACCGCGCTATCTGGCGCGCTTCGCGACCGAGCGCGCCATCTCCATCGACACCACTTCGGCGGGCGGCAACACGACGCTGCTGTCCATCACGGAGTGACGAAGATCCACCCGGTTCAGCGCAGCGCGAGGATCGCCTGCTGCGCGAAGATGCGGAACTGTTCCAGCCGCTCGCTGGGTGTATCGAGGCCGTAGATTGCGCTTCTTCGATTTTCGTCCGTACGAGACGAACGGGGCGGGATGTCGAGCGCGGCCGCCGTCACGAACCGTATCCGCCATGCAAGTGCAGGCCCATCCGCGCAACCGAGCACCTGCTGAAGCGCGAGACTGACGCGCCGCACGCCCTGCGCGAAACCGGCCCAGATTTCTTCCTGAAGCGACGGGCCGGCGCGCGCGAAGATTTCGTCGAGCACCACGATGGCGCGATGTTGCTCCGACATGGCGGCGGCGGTCCAGAGCGGAAGCACCAGCGCGTCGACGCTGGCGATGAAATCCGGCTCAGCTTTTGCTTCCAGCGCATCGAGAAGCTTGTTGCGCAGGTCCGTGATCCGCGCGGCATTGAGATGGGCCAGTTCGCGCAGCAGCCCGTCCGTGTCGCCGAAATGATAGCGGATCAGCGCCGAATTGACCCCCGCCTCGCCCGCGATGCGCCGCACGCTGAGCGAGACGACGCCGTCGCGCACGACCAGCATTTCCGTCGCGACGAGCAGCCGATCACGGGTCTGTAAGGCGATTTGCCCACTGTCAGGCTTGCGGTCCATGGCCCAGACCTAACAGCAGCAGCGCGCGGAAAGAAGCGCCTGCAAGCAGCTTGACCGGAAGCGCATGCGAATTTACACAATCGTGTAACAACGCGCCGTTCCGCGACGGCATATTCTGGAGGGGTCGCTTGACGCATCTGCCCGCTGGCCTCACCGCCGCAACATTCGCCGACGCCGTGAAGGCCATGCAGGCCACCGTCGGCACCGAATGGGTCTTCACCTCCGATCCGGACGTGGCGCTCTATCGCGATGCTTATTCGCTCTTCCATGACGAACCGGAAGAGCGCGTTGCCTCCGCCGCCGTCGCGCCTGCGAATGTGGAAGAAGTGCAGGCCATCGTGCGCATCTGCAATGCGCGCGGCATCCCGCTCTATCCCATCTCGACCGGCCGCAACCTTGGCTATGGCGGATCGGCGCCGGTCTATTCGGGCAGCGTGGTGCTGGACCTCAAGCGGATGAACCGCATCCTGTCGGTCAATGAAGGCGATTGCTCCTGCCTCGTCGAGCCGGGCGTCTCCTATTTCGACATGTACAAGCATCTGCGCTCCACGGGGTCCAAGCTGTGGCTCGACGTACCCGATCCGGGCTGGGGCAGCATGATCGGCAATGCGCTGGATTCCGGCGGCGGCTATACCGCTGCGCCCTATCGCGGCCATTTCGAGGCGCAATGCGGCATCGAGGCCGTGCTGGCCGATGGCGAAGTGTTGCGCACCGGCATGGGCGCCATGCCCGGCTCTGAGACCTGGCAGCAATATCGCATGGGCATCGGCCCCTGCCTTGACGGGCTGTTCCGCCAGTCCTCGCTGGGCATCGTCACCAAGATGGGCTTCTGGCTCTTCCCGCAGCCGGAGGCCCATCTCAGCTGCACAGTCGATCTCTTCCGCTTCGCCGATATCGAGCCGTTGATCGATCTCGTGAACGAGCTGGAATATGGCAATATCTTCAACGGCATGCCTTCGGTCAGTTCCCCGGTGTTGACGCGCGGCGGCGGCATGATGTTCGCCGAAGTGCCCGCCGAGGAGGAAATGGACAAGATGGTGCGCGAGACGGGCCAGCCGGCCTGGCGCTTCTCCGTATCCTTCTATGGCCCTGAGAAAGTCATTCGCGCACAGTGGGACTATGTGCAGGAGCGCTTTGCGAAGGCCTTTGAAGGCGCGAAATTCCGCGAGGGACAATTTACCGGCTTCCCGCTCGATGAGGCCGCGATGGAAAAGGCCTCCAAGGCGCGCTTCGGCATTCCCAGCCTGGACATTTTCGCGGTGGGATCGCGCAGCCCCAATAATCCCGAGCCGAGCCACGGCCACATCTGGTTCTCGGCAATCATTCCCCGCAGCGGTAAGGGGCTTGTGCAGGCCAACCGTGTCATGCGGCAAGCCTGTGAGCGGCTCAAAATCCCGCTCTTCATGTTCAGCCCGGCCGTCACCTGCTGGACGCGGTCCTTCGTGCTCTTTGCTGCCGTCCCGGTGTCGAACGATCCGGCGGAGAACAAGAAGCTGCGCGAGGCCGTGCGAGAAGTCATCGGCATCTGCGCGGAGCATGGCTGGGGCGAATATCGCTGCCCGCCCGCCTTCCAGGATGCCGTGATGGACAGCTACAGCTTCAACAACAATATCCTGCGCCGCGTGAACGAGCGCATCAAGGACGCGCTCGACCCCAATGGCATCATTTCGGTGGGCCGCTACGGCGTCTGGCCCAAGCGCCTGCGCGATGGAGGGAAGGCATGAGCCGGATCGCCCTTGCCGCCATCATGCTGGTGGCGATGACCGGCAGCTCCGCGTTCGCTGCTACCAGGCCCGCAGCCAAGCTTGCGAGCGCCAATGTCGAGAACGGCAAGGCCGTGTTCGAGCGCTGGTGCTCGGCCTGTCATGCGCCCAAAGCGAGCCTCGCGGGCACGCTGGCGTTGCAGACCAAATATAATGGCGAAGTGCCGGCGGCACTGGAGCAACGGACCGACCTGACGCCCGATGTCGTCGCGTTCTTCGTGCGCAACGGCGTCGCCTGGATGGCGCCCTTCCGCAAGACAGAAATCAGCGACATCGAACTCGCCGACCTGGGCGCCTATCTCGCCAAGGGCCCGGCGAAGCGCACGGACGCGAAACGCAAGGACGCAAAACGCAAGGATAAGGCCAGATGATCGACCGCCGCGATTTGCTGAAAATTGGCGCGACCACCTCGCTCGCGCTGGGCATCCCCGCCGCGCTGCGGGCAAGCGCGCCAAGCCTTGACCTGTGGGTGCGCGATACGCGCTTCGCCATGCCCGGCGAGGCCCCCACGCGCGCAGGCGCCACACGCCAGATTGACGGCGACGTGACTGCCTTGTGGACCGGGACGCTCGATAGTGAGTGGGGCAGGCGCGGCTTCTCAGTCGCCGGCATGACCGGAAGCGACGCGCTGTTCGTGCTGGAGCAACTGGCGTGGAGCCGTGGGCGCAGGGTGGTCGAGAAGCGGCAGATTGCGGCAGCAACACCCGATCAGCCGGCGCTGTTCTACTGGCGGATCGAGCCCGTTCACCCCAGCATGACGGCCTGAGCCGGTGGCTGTCCTTCCCCCCGATCTCTCGGCGGCCGACTTCGCCAAGGCACTGGCCGAGTTCCGCGCTGCCATTGGCCCCGACTGGGTCTTTTCCAGCGAGGATGATCTCGGCCCGTATCGCGACAGCTTCTCGCCGGTCTGGGACACGCAGAAGGAGCGACTGGCCTCAGCCGCCGTCGCCCCGGCCAATGTGGAGCAGGTGCAGGCCATTGTCCGCATCGCCGGCAAATATCGCATCCCGCTCTTCCCGATCTCGACGGGCAAGAATTTTGGCTATGGCGGCCCCTCGCCGAACGTCACCGGCAGCATCGTTGTCGACCTGAAGCGCCTCAATCAGGTGCTGGAGCTGGACGAGGCCCGCGCCTTTGCGCTGGTCGAGCCCGGCGTCTCCTATTTCGACCTTTACCGCGAGATCGAGGCGCGCGGCCTGAAGCTCATGATCGACTGTCCCGATCCCGGCTGGGGCAGCCCCATCGGCAACAGTCTTGAGCGCGGCATCGGCTACACCATGCCCAGCTTCCGCGATCATTTCGGCGCGAGTTGCGGCATGGAAGTGGTCCTGCCCAATGGCGAACTGATGCGCACCGGCATGGGCGCGCTACCCGGCTCGAAGACCTGGCAGGAATATAAATATGGCTTCGGGCCGGACCCGAGCGGCCTTTTCGCGCAGGGCAATTTCGGCATCGTCACCAAGATGGGCTTCCGGCTCTATCCGCGCCCGGATTTCTACCGCACCGGCCTCGTCACCGTGCCGCGCCGGCGCGACTATGTGAAGCTCGTCGAGATCTGCAATTATCTCAGCGATTCCATGCTGTGCGGCGAAATCGTCCATGGCAGCCCCCTCGCGGCCCTGATGGGCAAGCCCGATTTCGCGGCGCTCGCCACCAAGCTTGGCGGGCCGAGCGACGCGGACATCGACGCAGCAGCCAGCGCGGCGGGCCTGCCGAGCTGGCAGGTCGATCTGCAATTTTTCGGTCCCGAAGCGACGACGGCGGCCAACTGGGCGCACGCAAAGGACATGATCCTCTCCGCCATTCCCGGCGCGAAGGCGATCGACGGCGATGCTTTCGCGCTGCCCGCCACGCCCGCGCAGCTCGAGAACAAGACCCAGCCCTATCGCAGCGGTATCCGCCGTCATGGCGCGCTCGGCGTGCCGAGTCTGGGCATCTGGAAGATCGTGCGCGATGACGGGCATCTGGGCTTCTTCCCCGTCCTGCCGCGCTCGGCCGAAGCCGTGTTCGAGATGCAGCGGGTGATGTGCGATGCGCTGCGGGAGTTCGACAAGATGCCGAGCTTCTTCAATGCAACAACAGCGCCGCTGCACTGGCACAGCTATGCGTTCCAGATGGTCTATGCGCCCGGCGTAAAGCGCGGCGACCCCGCGCATAACGACATGGTCGACCGGGCGATGCACAAGGCCGTCACTGTCGCGGCCGCCCATGGCTGGGGCGATTATCGCGCCGCGCCCATCTATCAGGACGCCGTGTCGGACACGTACAGCTTCAATAATCACGCGCTGCGCCGCTTCCACGAGAGCCTGAAGGATGCGGTCGATCCGGATGGCATCATCGCACCGGGGCGCGGCGGCATCTGGCCCAAGAGGTTCCGCAAGTCATGACGATCATTCGCCATCATGCCCGTCTTGCGGCGCTCGCGAGCCTGATCGCCCTGACCTCCGGCGCCGGATATGCGGCGCCGAAGAAAGCCGCCGACACCGGGGCGGCAGTGCGCGGCAAGCTCGTGTTCGAGCGGCAATGCGCCGCCTGTCACGGCCAAGGGCCCGGCGACGATGGCTCTCCACGCCTCCCCGGCACGGACGCACTCCAGCGCAAATATGGCGGCGCCATGCCCGGCGCGCTGGAAAAGCGCACAGACCTCAATGCCGAGATCATCCGCACGTTCGTTCGCCACGGGTCCGGGCCCATGCCGATGTTCCGCAAGGCCGAACTGAGCGACGCTGCAATTGACGATATTGCGGCCTATCTGAAGGTCAGTTCAAAACCCTGACGGCCGCGCGTTAACTGGCCCTCCTCAGAGCCTGATCCAGCCCATCCGGGACGCAAGTACCACGGCATGCGTGCGATCCTTGGCGCCCAGCTTCTGGAAGAGCGTCTTGAGCATGCCCTTGATCGTATTCTCCGAAAGCGAGAGCGACCAGGCGATCTGCTTGTTCTGATTGCCCTCAGCCATCAGGACCAACAACTGCACTTCGCGATCGGTCAGCCGCTCGTCGAAGACCTGCACCGCGACTTCCTTGGCGATTTCCGCGCAGACGAAGCGCCGCCCGCTCGCGACTGTCCTGATGCCTTCCAGCAGTTCGCGCCGGATGCTGGTCTTGAGGACATAGCCGCTCGCCCCCGCCTCGAAGGCGCGGATAGCCTGCCCGCTGGTGTGAAAGGTCGACAGGATCAGGACCTTCGTCGTCGGTGACGCAGGCACAATGCTCTTCGTCACTTCCAGTCCGTCGAGGCCCGGCATCTGCAGGTCTAGGACAACGACATCCGGCCGCAAATCCCTGATGAGATGAAGCGCACTGATCCCGTCCCCGGCCTCGCCGAGTACCGTGATATCCGGCTGATCCTCGATCAGGCCTCTCAAACCATCGCGCAACAACTCATGATCGTCGACGATTAATGTTCTTATAGGCCCACTGGTTCGTGGACCCGTCGGGTAAACCATAGCCACCCTCCCCCTTTTGGCGGAGATTGAGGATTTTTAGTTCGATATGCAATGGTTGACGGGATTTGGACGGTGACTGTGACACCATTGCCCGGTGTTGATTCAAGCAAATACTTACCGCCGAAGTTCGCTGTCCGCTCTCTCATGCCGACCACGCCGAAATGCCCCTTGGTAATCGCTTTGGAGATGCAATCGGAATCGAGCCCGACGCCGTTGTCCGCGATTTCCATTTCGAGATAGGCGCGCTCGTAGCGGATTTCGACAATCACTTCGCTCGCCTTGGAGTGCCGTAGGATATTGAAAAGGCACTCATTCGCGACATCGATCAAGCCGTTGAACACGGTCGATTCGATTGGCACGACCTCACCACTTGTGACGATGTCTGTCCGCAGCCCCGGCAGCTGGCGTTTCGCGAGCGCCGCGATCACGCTCTTGAGATCCGAACGCGGATGCCGCGCCCGCAGGTCAAGCACGCGCTTGCGGCTCTCGGCGAGCACTTCGTCCGCCTGATTGAGCGTCGTCGTCAGCTCGTTCTGTGAGGGATGTTTTTCCGGCAGATGATCGACAAGCAGCTGGAAACGCAGAATCAGCGCCTGCACAGACTGAAGCAGCGTGTCATGCAGTTCCCGCGCGATGCGATCACGCTCGGCCGAGCGTTCGGAGACGGCATTGCGCACGCGCGTCGTCAGGGTGTGCATGCGCCAGCGATAGGCAAAGCCGATTGCCGCAAACAGGAGCAGCGCTGCCCCTACCTTGAACCCCGTGGACTGGAAGAAGGTCGGCGCCACCGTGAAGTCGATCGACGCAGGCTTCGCGTTCCAGACGCCGTCTTCATTCGCGCCCATCACCTCGAACCGGTAATCGCCCGGCCCGAGATTGCCGAAGGTCACTTCATGGCGATTGCCAGCGGGAATCCATTCATCGTCCGCGCCGATCAGCCGATATTTGAACTGGACGCGATCCGGCATCGAATAGCTGAGCGCACTATAGGCGATGCGTACGGAGCGCGTGCCGCCCTTCAGCTCCAGCCCGGCTTCCGTCCCGGAATGGCTATGCTCGTCGGCCCATAAGGCTCGGACCGCGATAGGCGGCGCGATGGTGTTGCGGACGATGTTGCGGCTGTCGATCACATAGGGACCGGCTCGGGTCAGGACCCATATGCGGCCATCGCCGCCCGCGACGATCTGGCGCCCGCGAAAGCCCGTTTCCTGTTTGCCGACCGGCAGGCCTTCGCTCCAGTCGAAGATCATGGCGGAGGCCGGAGCGCCGCCCTTGCGCCACGATTGTTCGATGGCGCGGACCGGGATGCGTTCGACGCCGGTCATGCCGAATGCCCAGAGCGATTCGGCATCGACATCGAAGTCGCGCCGTTTGCCGAGTGACCGCGCTGCAATATTGGCGGCCGCCTGACCACCGGTCGGGGCGCGCCACAGGCCATTGCTGTGGCTGACGAGCAGGCCAAGGCGGGTGTGGCGGAGCGAGGCGACGGTGCCACTCCAGCCCGTCTCAAGGCGCGTAACATTGGTCTCGCCGACGCGGACCAGCCTGTTGGCGGCGACGCTGAGCACGAGAGCGCCCGAGGTGTCGGTCGCGACGTCCCAGATGTCGACCGGATCGAGCCCCGGAAATCCGCTATGCCAGCCGCCATCGCGGAACCAGCTGACCGATCCACGAGACAGCGACCATAAACGACCTCGGCCATCCTCCTCGCACAGGATCGGGGCATCACTGCCGCTGCTGCGGGCCGGAAGCGTGCGGCGGCCACGATCATCGAACAGGATGGTCTGGTTGCCCTGCATCAGCCAGACGCCCCCCGACCGGGCCGAACATAGCGCCACATTGGTCTGGAGATCGGACGCGACGAGGCGGGGCTGGTCATTGGACCGCATCCGGTAGAGACGCCCGAGGCTGAAGAGATAGACGCTGCCATCCGTGGCCGCCGCGAGCCTCTGTGGGCCGTCCGGGTTGCTGGCGATGCTGGACACCGGAACCGCATTGGCGGGATGAAAGCGATGAAGCGACTCGCTGCTCGATATCCAGATATTGCCTTCGCGGTCCGGGAAGACGTCGAGCGTCGCGACCGTGCCGATCCGGTCGTCATGACCGAAGGTTTGCGGCTGCTTGCCCGCATTGCCGACATTGCCTGCGTCAGGAATGAGGAACATCCCGCCGGAAAGCGCGCTGCCCCAGATATTGCCGTTCCTGTCGAACCGGATACGCGGGAAGTAGATGCCCGGCGTCGGGGGATAGGCGATTGCGCGCAGCGGCGGGCGACCGCTCGCATCACGCAGCATCCGCGTGCCGAAATTGTCCGAGATCCACAGGCCACCTTTGGGATCGACGGCAAGCCGGCCGAGACCGATGCGGTCCGGCGCCTCCTCGAATCGGTTGCTGCCGGCCCTTAGATAGGCAAGCTTGCCGCCGCCGGAGCCCGCAAGGGACACCCAAATCGTTCCACGGCTGTCGGATTCCATATCGGCCACTGCGCCTGTCGGCATGGCAAGTGCGATGTCCACCTGCTGCCAACCCTTGGCGTCATGCCGGAAGAGCCGCTTTTCCTTGCCGCTGGATGCGGCCCAGACGGTGCCGCCGGCGCCTTCCGTCAAATGCGTGATCTGCGGCGGCGGATGCGGCATGCTCGTCTGTTGGATAATACCATTGCGCAGGACGGCGACACCCCCGCTCTGGCCGACGCCCAGCCACATCTCGCCCTTCCGAGTGACGAGCGCCTCGATGATGGCCACATCGGTAAAGCTGCCCTTGCGCTCGACCGCCACGCGCTCGAAGCTCTGCCCGTTATAGCGAAACAATCCGTCCGGTGTGCCGAACCAGAGATAGCCGTCCGGCGTCTGGACGATCGAATTCGCCTGAACCGACAGGCCATCCTTGGCTTCGAGCTTCGTGTGAATATAGTGATCGAAGCTGAGATCGCGCGCCGCCGCGGGGACGCCGAAACCAAGCAGCACAAGCGACAGCAAGGCACAGCGCAGCATCCGGGCAACCCATGCGAAGGCCATAGGCACACGGCCCTCCGCCATGCGGATCGCACGTCCCCCACTGTTGGTCTGCCCCACCCGCCTGTCCAATCCCGTCTCCGTCCCCATTATATTTTTTGCCGATCTTTTTTTGCTTATCAGGATCGAGGGTCTGGCGCTTCCCTGTTCATACTGCCATAATGAAAACCGGCCTCGGCAAGGTCGGGCATGCCTCTCAAATGCCCGGATTTCCGAGCGCAGGCCACGCCAGTGGCCACACCCAATCCATAGTCCAGAGCGGAGTTGAAACGGCAGTTTGCCGCAACACCCTTTCGTGTGGGCAAGTCACCCCGGATCGGGTCTGCCCAACCCTCTCAATCGTTTCTAGCTCTCCCCCCGCGAATTGGAACGCTTGGGCCATTCGCACGCATCGCACCAGATTCGGCAACGAACGAACGGTCGAAGTGATGAAAAACAAGGGAGGGGAACACCGATGAAAGCGCGTTTTTCTGGCAATTTTCGAGTCGCATTGCTGTGCTCGGCGATCGGCGTCTCGGCCATTGCAGGCTTCACGCCCGCCCTGGCCCAGGAGCAGTCATCGACTGAGGCGGAAGCGCCCGTCGAAGCCATCGTCATCACCGGTTCGCGCATTGCGCGCCGCGACTATTCTGCAACCAGCCCGATCGTAACGGTCGATGCGCAGCTCCTTGAAGAGAGCTCGGCGGTCAATCTGGAAGCCAATCTCAACAAGCTGCCCCAGTTCGCTCCGGCGCTGACCCAGTTCGACACGCAGGGCCTTCAGGCCAATGCGAACGTGACGATCGGCATTGCGACGGTTAGCCTCCGCCAGCTTGGCTCGAACCGCAACCTCGTCCTGGTCGATGGCCGCCGCGCCACGCCGATTAACGGCTCGGGCGTCGTTGACCTCAACACCATTCCTTCGGCAGCCGTCGAGCGGACCGAGATCATCACCGGCGGCGCATCGTCGACCTATGGCGCGGACGCGGTTGGCGGTGTGGTCAACTTCATCCTGAAGAAGAACTTCACCGGCCTCAACCTTGATGGCCAGGCCTCGATCAACCAGCGCGGCGACGGCTTCCAGTATCGCGCATCGCTGCTGATGGGCGCCAATCTGAATGGCGGCCGTGGCAATGTCATGATCGGCATGGAATATTATAATCGCGAATCCGTCCTGCAGATGGATCGCCCCTGGTATGTCGAGAAGGCCAAGGATCCGACCGTCACCGGCACGGAATTCTTCCTCAACCAGAACATCATCTCGTTCAGCTCGAATGCGCGCCCCACACAGGCAGCAGTCAATGCGCTGTTCCAGTCAAAGGGTGCGCCTGCGGCCATTAATGGCACGGCTTATAATGTCCCGCTGACGTCGAGCTTCTACCTCAACGGCAACAACACGCTGTTCCTGAACTCGTCGACCACGACGGGCGGCACCTATACGCCGCTCCTGATCGGCTATGACGCCGCATCGTCCGGCACGGTTGACGGCCTCACGCGCAAGCTGCTGGGCACTGGCACGCTCTCGGACAATATCGACGAGCTGTTGCTGTCTTCGCCAAGCTCGCGCTACTCCTTCTTCTCGCACGGCCGCTATGAGGTTGCCGACGACATCACTGCGACCGCGCAGGTTTCCTACGCATCGACCCAGACCCGTTCGCTGTCGATCAACACCGTTGCCATCGGTTCGCTGGCTACGGAAATCCCGCACAATAACAGCATCTACACCGGCAACTCGATCATCGGCACGCCCTCCTCGCTGGGCTCCACGATCAGCGGCGTCCAATATACCAATCTGGACTTCCTTGCGGCAGGTGTCGTGACACCGGCCGGCACAGGCACCGGCAGGTTCGGCCTCAGCTGCCCGACTGTCGGTGGCTGCACCAACAGCCAAGTGTTCCCCGTCCCGGTCGAGCTCAACACGCTGCTGAACAGCCGCACCGGCGCGGCTGCGAGCCAGCCTTTTCTGGCAGGCCTCATCCCGGGTGATCTCGTTCGCCGCACCACGACGAACCAGAACCAGACCTTCCAGATGCTGCTCGGCCTTGAAGGCAAGGTTCCGGGGACGGACTGGACCTGGGAAGCCTTCGCCTCGCATGGCGAGACCACGGCGCGGACCGAGCTCTATGGCTATCTTTCGATTGATCGCCTGCGCTCGATCCTGACCGCGCCTAATTACGGCAAGAACTCGACCTTCACCGGCAACGGCACGCTGGTCGCCGCAAATCGCAACGGCGCCAATGCGAGCTGCACGAGCGGCCTCAGCCCGTTCGTGTCCTCCTCCACCTATACGGCGGACTGCGGCCTCGCCGTGGCAGTTGACGAACAGCTCCAGAACCGGCTCATCCAGGAAGATGTACAGATCAACCTGCAGGGCGGCCTCTTCGACCTGCCTTACGGTCAGGTTCGTGCCGCTCTTGGCGCCGAATATCGCGTCAACAAGATGCAGTTCCACTCGGACAGCGCCGGCACGGATGGCTCGGCCTTCTACGAGAGCGTCAACGGCGGCTTCCCGCAGGCCAGCACGTCCGGCACGACGGCGGTCAAGGAAGTCTATGGCGAGGCGCTTATTCCAATCCTCTCCAAGCTGCCGTTCGCGGACTCGCTTGCACTGGAACTGGGCTATCGCCTGTCCGACTATCGCTCGGTCGGGACGATCAGCACTTATAAGTTCAACGGCGAATATGCCCCGTTCAACTGGCTCCGCTTCCGCGGCGGCTATCAGAAGGCAAGCCGCGCACCGAACCTGGGCGAGCTGTTCACAGCCTCCACCCAGACGCAGGGCGCTGTGACCGACGGTGACCCCTGCTCGCGCGGCAACCGCACCAGCCCGAGCTTCTTTGGCAATTATTCCGCCAACCCGATCGGCCTGAACGGTGAGCTTCAACCTGATGCAGCCGATACCTTCGGCAATGCCAATGCCGCCAAGGTCGAGGCGCTGTGCCGTCAGATCATGACGCCGACGGGCGCCGACACGTTCTACACGGCCGGTCGCGTCTATCCCACCAACACGGGCGACTTCTTCCGCTCCATCTCGGCGGGCGCAAAGGCACTGAAGGCTGAAGACGCCGTGACCTACACGATTGGCGGCGTGCTCAGCTCGCCGATCGAGAGCCCGTGGCTGCGCAGTCTGCGGCTTTCGGTCGACTATTATAACGTCGCCGTGTCCGGTGCGATCTCGCAGGAGACGATCAACGCCGTCTTCCGCAAGTGCTTCTCGACCACGTTCAACCCGAACTACGAGCTGACCGACGCCTGCTCGCGCATCAAGCGCGATGCCCAGACCGGCGAAATCGTGAACGTGACGATCAACTACGGCAATGCTGGCCGTATCGAAACGTCCGGCTTCGACGCGCAGCTCGACTGGGGTGTCACGTTCAAGGATGTCGGCATCAACGTGCCGGGCCGCTACTCGGTCAACATGCAGTTCAACTATCTGAACAATTTCGGCATCACGACGGACGAGGTCGCAGTGCCGATCACCAACTTTGCGGGCACCACGGGCGGCAACGACGCCAGCCTTGGCACGCAGGGCAATAGCTATCGCTGGAAGCTCTTCACGCGGTTCAACTATTCGGTGGGTCGTGCGACGCTCGGCCTGCAGTGGCAGCACAAGCCGCCAATCGCGCACTCGACCAAGGTCACCAGCACCAGCGGCACGACCACGATCACCGGTGCACCGTCCTACGATCTGTTCAACCTGTCCGGGTCGTTCCGGATCAATCGCAGCGCATCCATCCGGTTTGGTGTCGACAACCTGCTCGATCGCAACCCGCCATGGTTCGCTGTGCAGACCGCGAGCAGCGTCGCCAATGGACAGCTTCCCGGCGGCCGCTTCGCCGCAGGCGATTATGACTCGCTTGGCCGCCGCTTCTATCTCGGAGGCAGCATCAAGCTTTGATCTCCCTGCGTGCCTTCCTCCGGGAACAGGGAAGGCACGCAACGTGAATGGGCGGGGAAGGAAGCTTCTCCGCCCGTTTTTCGCGGGAAACATGTGCAGGACCAGTTCAGGCACGGACAGTATTTTTTAGCGACGCGCGAGCGGGTCGAGGAGTGAGATTAATGCGAGTTTTGAATGCGCTGATGCTGGGCGTCGCTGTGATTTTGCCGGCGACTTTTGCCACGACCGGTCAGGCCCAGTCTGGCCGGACCCAAGCTGCCGCTGCAGCTGACTGGCCGCGTTATGCGCGCGACAATTCCGGCACGCGCTTCTCGCCGCTCACGCAGATCACGCCGCAGAACGTCGCCAAACTCACGACCGCATGGTCGCTGCAGATCGCGCCCAAGGGCGGCGGCGCGATTGCGTCCAGCGCCACGCCGATCGTGGTTGGCGGGATCATGTATTATCCGACCGGGAGTGTGGTCTTGGCGCTGGAGCCGGAGACGGGCCGTGAGATCTGGCGTCATCCGGTAACGGGGGGCGCGGCGC
>Ga0247738_10000149_pt1 | contig 30632 bp, 29 predicted proteins | sample UWRJL013104B2_FD_180936 | JGI IMG/M metagenome (GOLD analysis project Ga0247738, IMG submission 180936) | Plant litter microbial communities from Arlington Agricultural Research Station in Wisconsin, United States - UWRJ-L013-104B-2 | ecosystem: Environmental > Terrestrial > Plant litter >...
CGAGCCGGTCCATGTCGCCGCGTCCGAGCCGGGCCATGAGGGCTGGCTGGTCGCGATCGTTGATCATGAGACCGGCCCGGACCGGTATGAGCATGCGGTGTGGATCTGGAACGCCGGCAATCTCCCCGCCGGCCCTGTCGCGAAAGTGCCGGTGCCGACGCGCATGCGCCCGCAGGTCCATGGCTGGTGGGTGCCGATGGCCGACTATGAGGCTGCCAAAGCCGCCTGAGCGGTCCTTGTCCTCTCCCGCAAGCGGGAGAGGAAGGGAGGTTCATAGTGCGCCGATCGTCTTCACGGCTTCATCAAAGCGGCCCTCGCGCTCGGCATTGCGCAGGAAGAGCACATTGTTGACGAGGATTTCGTTGGGCGTCGGCACTTGCTGGAACAGGCGCATCACTTCGCTCGCATAATCGTCGAGCGGCATATAGTTTTCCCGTGCGGACTGGCCGGGCGTCAATTCCGTACGCACGGCTGGCGGCGCCAGCTCGATCACTTCGACTTTGCCGGCAAGCTGCTCGCGCAGGGCCACGGTCCAGAAATGCAGCCCCGCCTTGCTTGCCGAATAGCTCGGCGCCGTGAGCAGCGGCACGAATGCGAGACCGGAGGTCGTGTTGACGATGGCCGCGTCATCCTGGGCGCTCAGATGGTCGATCAATGCATTGGTGAGGCGGATCGGGCCCAACATATTGGTGATTATGGTACGCTCGGCCACGCTGATGTCGCCGCCCTGCGTCACGTCTTCCCGGTCCATGATGCCTGCATTGTTGAACAGCACATTGATTGCCGGAAAGCGCGCGATCGCCTCGGCCGCGAAGGCGGAGATCGACTCCGCGTCGCTTGCGTCGAAGGTGAGGGCATGCATGTTTGCGCGGCCCGCAATGGTCTCTTCGAGGCTTGCAAGCGTGCGGCCCGCAACGATCACGACATTGCCGAGATCGTGGAAGCGCTGCGCCAGTTCGCGGCCGATGCCCGATCCGCCGCCAGTGATGAGAATGGTGTTGCCGCTGGTCTTCATCGTTCGTCTCCATCTTGCTTGGGGTGGACGAACGCCTATTTACGCTTTAACTTTCGAATCGAAAGAAGGCACCAAAAAGAATTATACTTACCAAAAAGAGAGTGTGAAATGGCGACGAACCCCAGCGACCGCAGTCCTGAGCGCTATGACGAGATCGATCCGCGCGTCGAAGCGCTGGTCAATGACGTGATCGCGCAGATTGCGGACAAGTGGACCATGCACCTCATCGAGGTGCTGCACGATCATGGTGAGCAGCGCTTCACGCGCATTTCCGAGAAAATGCCCGGCATCAGCCAGAAGATGCTGACCCAGACGCTGCGTCAGATGGAGCGCAACGGCCTGATCATCCGCACGATCCATCCGGTCGTGCCGCCCAAGGTCGAGTATCGGCTGACCGATATGGGCGTAGCGCTGGGCGAGGCTTTTTGCGGGGTGTGGACATGGGCCGAGGATAATCTCGGCGCGGTCGAAGGCGCCCGGCGCGCGTTCGATGAGAAAGCCAAGGGTTGAGGGCTGGGCGTGAAAGCGCCGAACCGCTCAACCGGCATGGCAGTCAAAGGGCCTCCGATGGCCCGCGATTTCCTTAGTCGAGCAGCGCCTGCACGCGCGCCATCACTGCTTCGATGCGCTTCGCGGCCTCAGTGAAGGTCTCCACTTCCTGCCGGCGGTTGTTGCCGCGCGCTTCCTTGGCGGATTCCAGATAGCCTTCGAGGTCGGCCGAGAGGGCATCGACCAGGATTTCGGCTTCGTCTTCGGTCAGTTCGAGTTTGAGCTTGGCGGCCATTGCTTGTCCTTGGGGGTTGCGTTCGGCTCCCCGTGCCGTCCGATCGCTCCGGCGTCAAATCATAGATCGCTATGGAGTGCCGACTCTGGTCGCGGGTGAGACCCGCGCACCTTACATCGCTTTGTAAAATTTGATCTTCACGGCCGGCTCGCCCTTGGGGCCGGTGGCGCCTTCCAGCGTACCGATGAAAGCGGTCTGGCCCAGCCATTCATATTTACCCAGCGGCGCTTCGAAGCGCGGCGACGTGCGCACTGGCTTGGGCGCCTCGCCCGGTTTGGGCAGGCAGATCGCGCCGGTATTCACCACGTTGATGATGACGCCATCGTCGGTCCTGAGCATATAGTCTGCCTTGACGTCGACGCAGCCATCCGTGCGCACGAGTTGCCAGTCCCATCCGCCCGGGACGATCGTGCCCTTGATTCCGGGGCCTTCGAACGTGCCTCCCGTGATCGGGATCATGTTGCGGCTACCATAGGGCGTCTTGCCCGGCACGAGCGCAGGCGAAAGCTGCACGATCTCCTCGAAGGCGAATTCGAGGCGCGGCGGTGGCGATGCCGGCAGTTGGGCGAAGGATGGCCCAGCCAGGAGGCACAGGGCGATCAGTGCTGATCCGGTGTTTCGCATGGGTTCAGCCATTCGGTGGCTTGCAGGAGAAGCTTGCTGCCACTTTCGCATCGCCGCCATCATATTGGGCATGGGACGGGAAGGGGCAGAGTGGCCGCGTCTCGGTGGACGGCGCGCGGCGCTGCGCGGCGATAGACTCAGGCGCCTTGCCCTGCTCGACCCAGTCGACGAGCGGGCTCAGCATATCGAACTGATCGAAGCTGTTGCCTCCGGCGCAGTGAAGCATGCCAGGCACCATGTAGAGGCGGCTGGCGTCGGTGAAGGCCTTGCCGTTGGTCTTGGCGGCGCGGTCATAATAATCGGTGGTCGCAAAGGGCGAGAACCAGAAGTCGGAGACGCCGTGGTAGAAGATCATCTTCCCGCCCCGGTCGAGATAGGTGTTGAGACCGGTCCAGTAGTTCGTGTCTGTCAGGCGCTGCCAGGCATGGTTGCGGACTTCGTTGGCGCGCGCGTCTAGGTCGATGCTGGTGGCGCTGCTCGGCGGACCGAAGGGGCCCGGGCCGCCGGTAGGCAGATAGCCGATCGGCGTGGACGCGATGCCAGTGTCGGCGGCCATCGGAACGTAGATGGGATAGCCTGCCTTGTCCTTCGGGCCGGCGAGCCCGAGTTCGAGCGCCCGCACTTGCCCGGCGCTGATGCAGCCTTCCTTCTGGCCCGGCTTGCAGAGGAGCTTCTTCGGGTCGAAGCGGCACTGGGCGACATTCTCGATCATGCCGTCCTTGAGGCCGTCGAGCCCGTCGCACTGGCCCAGGATCCCGTCGATGATCGTCTTGCGTGCCGCGGCGTTGAGGACTTGCGCCATGATGGGCTTGCCGTCCGGCCCTTTGGGCGCCGCCTGGTTGAACAGCACCTGCGTATATTCGACGCCGAGATTGGAATCGCCCGTGCGCATGGCGGGCGCGCCTACGATGATGCCGTCGAACAGCTCGGGATAACGCTGCGAGGCCAGCATCCCTTCGCGTCCGCCCGTCGAACAGCCGGTCATGTAGCTGTGGCTGATCGGCTTGCCATAATAGCGCGTCGTAATGTCCTTGCCGAGCCTGGCTACGGTGAGGACGGAGGTCTCGGCGAAATCGAGCGCGGCGCGCTGGTCGACGAGGAAGCTGTCATCGAAGCCTGCCCCCTTGTGGCCGCTGTCATGGCTGATGACTGCGAAGCCGCGCGACAGAGCTGGCCTGTCGCCCGACGCCACCGGGCCGATGGGTGCGCCCACGCTGCCGTTAAGCCCGCCGCCACCTTGCAGGAGGAAGCGGCCGTTCCAGTCGTCGGGCAGGGCGATCGCGAAGCCAATGCCGTAGGTCTTGCCGCCCGCGCCCTTGCGCTCGTTGATCATGCCTTCGATGCGGCAATGGGCGGGCAGGGCTGTTGCGAGCGGAGGACCGCCCGGCTGGGCCGTCCCGGCGGGTGTCACGGCAATATGCTTGGCGGAGGCGATCCTGACGTCGCTGCCGGGCACCTGATTTGCAAAGGCGGCGCATCTGTCCGCCGCGCTGCCCTGCGCGGCAGCGGGCGATCCGGTGAGGGCGGCCGCGCCTGCCAGTAGCATGGCGCCGAAATGGATTGCGTTGCGCGGCATCGTCTCTCCCCTTTGTCCCATTTTGCATGGTGCTTTGCGCAACGTCTTGCCTGCGCGCGCGGTCATTCGTCAATCGGCGGATGGCTGGCCAGTGGCGCCCGTTCAGAGATCGTTGATACTGATCTTTGTGCCTTCGAGCGCAGCCTTGTTGGCGGCGCGGCGCATGCGCTCGACTTCGAGCCGCTCGGGTGGTGCCTCCTCGTCGGGCAGGGCAGCCAGGCTGGTCTCGTAGATGTCCTTGAAGTCCTCGGCGAACTCGGGATGCGTGAAAATGAGCCCGGCATTCTCGTTCATCCCGCGCAGGATCTTCTCGCCCACTTCCAGCGGATCCATGCCGCCCGCGAAAATGCCCGCAAACCGCCGCAATTCCTCCTCGTTCACTGCCTCGAAACCGCTGCCTGCAAATGCCTCCGGCCGCTTGAGCGCGCTCAGGCCAGCATCCGTCGCGACGAGGGCAGGGCAGACCAGCGACACGCCAATGCCATAAGGTGCAAGATTGTAGCGCAGCGATTCCGTGAGGCCGCGCACGGCGAATTTGGACGCGGTGTAAATGCCCGCCTGCGGACCCGACAGATAGGCCGCCATGGACGAGATGTTGACGACATGGCCGCTCTCGCCGCTTGCCTTGAGCTTGGGCACGAAGGAGACGACGCCGTTCACCACACCGCCGAAATTGACGCCCATGATCCAGTCATAATCGGCATAGCTGGCCTCGTCGGTGGGGCCGAACACGCTGACACCGGCACTATTGACCAGCACATGCACTTTGCCGAAATGCGCCTCAACCGCATCGGCTGCGCGCGCGAAAGCATCGCGGTCGGTCACGTCGAGCTTGATCCACAGCGGCTGCTCGCGCCCGTTCTCCTCGAACCATTGCGTGCAGCGCGCCCGCTGTTCTTCGTCGCGATAGGAGAGGGCGAGCCGCATTCCGGCATTGCTGAAGGCTCGCGCGACGCCAAAGCCGATACCGGTGCCTGCGCCGGTGATGAAGGCGACCTTGCCGTTCCAGTCCATGATTCTGTCCTCTCCGATTTTGCGCGGAGGCTAGCGGTTCTCATCGCGCAATATCAAGGCTGTCCGCTGGACCCAGTTTCCGCTCGCGCTCGTCGCTCCGCTTTGTTAGCCAACGAAGCAACTTAGGAGAGAGGAGTCGAGAATGTCTGAGGTCGAATCGCGTCTGGCTGCCCTTGAGGCAAAGGTCACGCAGCTCGAGGACATCAATGCCATCCGGCGCCTGCAATGGGCCTATGGCTATTATATCGACTATAACCGGCCGGAGGAAACCGCCGGTCTCTTCGCCAAGGATGGCTGCGTCGTGTTCCTCTCCGGCGAATATGTCGGCTACGAGGGCGTGATGCGCCTCTACGGCACGTGGTTCCAGAACCTCTTCACCACTGGCCAGCGCGGGCCGATCCACGGCTTCCTGCTCGATCATTTCCAGCTTCAGGATGTCATTACCGTGTCGGACGACGGGCTGACCGCCAAGGGGCGCTTCCGCGGTATTCTCGCAGGCGGCTGGCATGACGATGTGATCGGCACCAAGCCGGATGTCGTGCCCCAGCAGTTCTGGGAATCGGGCATTTACGAGAATGATTATGTGAAGGAAGACGGCGTCTGGAAGATCCAGCGCCTCAACTACATGATGCAGTGGCAGGGCGATTATGAGGCGGGCTGGGCCAAGACCACCGCGCATCTCCAGCCTGCGATGGAGGCCTATCCGGCAAACCCGATCGGCCCGGACCGCATCCTCGAAAACGCCGAATATCGCGCGACATGGCCGCACCGCCAGGAAGTGTCGATGAGCTTCGCGCATCCGGTGCTCGGCCAGAAGTTCGTGGTCGAGGAATTTACCAAGCTCATGACGAAGGGACCTGTTTCGTGATCCGTACTGCTCTGATTGCTGCAACCGTTGCTCTGGCCGCTACGTCGGCGCCCGCCTTCGCCCAGTCGGGCAAGAAGTGCACGACCAAGCAGGTTATCAATGCCTTTGTCCCGCTTTTCTATGAGCAGCTGAACGTCCGCAAGGCGTTCACGGACTGGGTGCATGAGGACTATATCCAGCACAATCCCATCGCCAAGGACGGCCGCGACAATGCCATTGCCGCGCTGGAGCCTTTCTGGAAGTCGATGCCCACGCTTCGCTACACCGTCGCCCGTGTCATCATCGAGGGCGATCTCGCCGTCGTGCACAACAAGTTGCAGATGAACCCCGCGGATCGCGGGTCTGCAGTGGTCGACATTTTCCGGATCGAAGGCTGCAAGATCAAGGAACATTGGGACGTCATCCAGGCGATCCCGGAAAAATCGGCCAACGATCATCCGATGTTCTGAGGATCTGTCCGGCGAACGGGAATGAGTGGGGAGAGGTTGATGCGCGGATTGTTTGTTCTGAACTTGTCCGTCGTGTTGGCGCTCTCCGCCACTCCGGCTCACGCCGCTGACCCGAAATGCAAATATACCGCCAAGCAGGTGGTCGAGAATTTCAGCCAGCTCTTCTTCATCGAGAAGAAGCCGGTCGAGGCCTATATGCAGTGGGTCGCGGCGGATTATGTCCAGCACAACCCCATCGCCACGGACGGGCGCGATGCCGCGATCAAGGCGCTGGGGCCGATCTTCGCGCAGAACCCCGATCTCAAAGTCGATATCAAGCGGATCGTCGGCGACGATGTGCATGTCGCCGTCCATTATCATTCGGTGATGCAGCCGGGCACCAAGGGCTTTGCGGCGGTGGACATGTTCCGCGTGAAGGACTGCAAGATCGTGGAGCATTGGGACGTGATCCAGCCCATGCCGACAAGCTCCGCGAATCCGCATCCGATGTTCTGAAGGGGGTAGGGCGCATGGGCGAGCTTTTGCCGGATGGCAGCGAGAAGGGCCTCAAGGGGCATTTCAAGGAAGATTTCAGCCACCGCACACGCATCGGCCTCGCGCCACCGGACGGGGTGATCGATCGCAACGCGCCCTATAAGCGCATCGCCACCGAGGAGGCGTGGACCTTCCCGGCGCTGGTGAAGGCGCAGGTCGATTATCTGAACAGCGGCGACGCGCCCCTCGATGACGACAGCCTCAAGATGGCGGGCATGTTCTCGAAGATGCCGAGTCTTCAGGAGATGTTGCAGGATCTCGGGTCGCTGCGCCTCTCGCACATGGACGAGATGGGGATTGACCGGCAGCTCCTGCTGCTCACTGCACCCGGCGTGCAGGTTGTGCGCCCTGGCGATGGAACGGCGCTTTCCCGTGAAGCCAACGACATTGCCGCGGAGGCATGCCGCAACCACCCGGACCGCTTTTCCGCCTGCGCCGCGTTCGATCCGCGCGATGTCGCCGGATCGGTGAAGGAAATCGAGCGCGCCATGGGCAAGCTCGGGCTCGCGGGCGCCGTGCTGAACTCGCATTTTCAGGGGCATTATCTCGACGAAACTGCCTATTTCCCAATCCTCGAAGCGCTCGAGGCCAATGATGCCGCGCTCTATATCCATCCGACCGCCCCCCATCACGCCCCGCATTATGAGACGCGCGGCTTCTTCGGCGCGCTGGGCGGTTTCCCGCACGATGTCTGGCTGCACACGATGGGGCTGATTTTCTCCGGCGCGTTCGACCGCTTCCCCAAGCTGCGCCTCGTCATTGGCCATATGGGCGAATGCATGCCGCTGCAGCTCTACCGGTTCGACTGGATGCAGGGAAATGCGGACGGTCGGGCCCATCTGCGGGGTGGCGCGCAGGTCAAGCTCAAGCATCCGGTCAGCTATTATTTCCGCAACAATATCTGGATCACGACCAGCGGCGTGGCGTGGGAACCGGCGATCAAGTTCTGCATGGAACAGCTTGGCCCTGAGCGGGTGCTCTATGCGATGGACTATCCCTACCAGCAGTCCACTGACGAGGTGGCCGCCTATGACAGGATGGACCTGAGTCCCGAGCACAAGAAGATGCTGATGCAGGGCAATGCCGAGGCTGTGTTCAGGCTCTGACGGTCAGATGGCGGCGCGAAGTTGCGTAAAAGCCGCAAAATTGGGAGGGCAGGCGTCTTGACCGTCGGTCCTTTTCCTTCGAGAACGTCGCCTCAGCGGGCCAGAATGCCAGCGAAGAAAGTTTCGGGAGAGAGAGTATGAAGCTGACCCTGCCTCCGGGCCTGTCGCCGCAAAATTTCGATGCGGCCGTGAAGGCGTTGCAGGGCGCTGTCGGCGCTGACTGGGTGATGACGACCGATCAGGATCGTGACGCCTATGCCGATATTTATGCTCCCGGCCCGGAGACGCTCTGGGGCAGCAGTGGCGCCGTCGCGCCCCAGTCCGTCGAGGAAATTCAGGCGGTCGTGAAGATCGCCAATCAATATAAGCTCCCCCTGTGGACCGTCGCGCGCGGCAAGAATCTCGGCTACGGCACCGCCGCACCGCGCATGCCCGGCTGCATGGTTCTCGACCTTGGCCGCATGAACAAAATTCATGAGCTTGACGCGACGCTTGGCTATGCCGTGCTGGAGCCGGGCGTCGGCTTCATCGACCTTTACGAAGAGATCCAGCGCCGCAAGCTGCCGCTGATGATGTCCGTCCCCGGCAACGGCTGGGGATCGGTGCTCGGCAATGCACTAGACCATGGCATTGGCTATACGCCTTATGGCCTGCACGCGACCAAGCTGTGCGGCATGGAAGTGGTGCTGGGCACGGGCGATCTCGTCCGCACCGGGCTTGGCGCCATGGAGAAGAACCACGCGTGGAACCTCTTCCCCTTCGGCTATGGCCCGACCTGGGATCTCATGTTCTCGCAGTCCAATCTCGGCATCGTCACCAAGGCGGGCCTGTGGATCATGCCGGAGCCGGAAACCTCGCTGGAGCTGGTGTTCGACATTCCCAATGCCGAGGATATCGGCTGGGTCGTTGATACTCTCACCCCGCTCAAGCTGCGCGGTGTGGTCGATCAGTCGATCTTCATTCCCAGCTGGCTCGGCAAGATGGTCATCAAGGGCCAGCGCAAGGACTTCTGGGACAAGCCAAGCGCCATTCCCGACTGGCGCGTCGCCGAGCTGCTCAAGGAGCATAAGCTGGGTTACTGGCAGGTCGCGTTGCGGCTCTATGGCGATGAGAATATCGTCAAGGCGCAGGCGGAGGTGGTCAAGGCCGCCTTCAAGAAGAACCTCGCCATCCCGCCGATCGAAAACTGGTGGCGCCAGGGCGACCCCACGCATGTCATGGACACGACCCTGGGCGTGCCCTCCGCGATCCCGCTCCAGATGGGCGACTGGGTCGGCGGCCGCAGCGCGCATATGGGCTTCTCGCCCGTGGTCCCCGCGACCGGCGCGCATGTGCTCGGCCAGATGAAGCGCAGCCGCAAGATCATCTCGGATCATGATGTCGATTTCTACGCCAGCTTCACCATTGGCGGGCGCTTCTGCAACAACGTCAACATGCTGATGTATGACCGCGACAAGCCAGAGCAGATCGAGACGATGAAGAAGCTGTTCGACGCGCTGATCGTCGATGCCAAGGCCTCCGGCTATGGCGAATATCGCACCCATCTCGGCTGGATGGACGGCGTCATGGACACTTATGATTTCAACGATCATGCCTTCCGCAAGATGAACGAGAAGGTGAAGGACGCGCTCGACCCGAACGGCATTCTCTCGCCGGGCAAGCAGGGCATCTGGCCCACCGCTTATGCCGGTCAGCGCGGAAAGGCACTGGCATGAGCCGCGCCCGCACGCTCCTCGGCGCAGTCGCGCTTGCCACGCTGGCGCTCTCGCTCTCTGCCTGCGAGGTGAAGAACAAGACCGACAATGCGGCCGCTAATCAGGCGGGGCCACCCGCTGGCGGCCCGCCGCCACTGCCGCCTTATCAGATGCGAGCCCAGATCGGCGATGGCGACCGCCTGAAGCCAAGCGCAACTGGCGAGGCGCTGTTCTCGAACCATTGCGGCGCCTGTCATCTTGCGGCGGGCATGGGCACCAACCTCATCACAGCTCAGCAGGTCGCAGCGGGTCAGCCGCCCGAAAAGGGCCTGCTCGTCAATCGTGACGACCTGACCGCAGATTATGTGAAAGCGGTGGTGCGCAACGGCAAGCTGGCCATGCCGCGCCAGACCCGCGTGGACATTACCGACGCCGAGCTGGACAAGGTCGCGGCATTCCTGGGGAAGGGCAAGTGACAGCGGGCGGCATTAAACGCCGCGAACTGCTCGGCGGCGCGGCGCTGCTCGGTGCGGCGGGGGCTATCGGCATTGCGCGCTTCGCCGGTCGGCAACCGGATGTGATCGTCTATGACGGTACGCATCTGGAGAGCGCTGCATTCGGTCGTGGCAGCCGTGCGGCCCATCGGATCGATCTCGCTCAGGAAGCGGGTGTCCACTGGCGAGGGTTGCGGCGCGTGAAGCGCGGCACGGCGGTGCAGGGCCTCACGAGCTGGGAGATCTATGTTGCGGCGCGCGGCCTGCTGGAAGAGCAGGGGCTGCGCATCGTTTCAGAAGTCGTGCGACGCCAGACGGGCCTTATCGCCTGGTCCATGGCCTGAACCGGCCGGGACCGGTCCATGCGGTCGATCGACTATTTCGATAAGCAGGTGACGCTGGAGCCGGACAGGACGATCCTGGTCTTCGGCGACACGCACTATACTTATGGCGCGATGCACCGCCTGTCGCATCGCCTCGCCGGGGCCATGCATGTAGCGGACATTGCGTATCAGGAGCGGGTGGCGATCATGTCGCCCAATCATGGCGCGATCCTGACGGCGTTGCTGGGGCTGTGGCGGGCAGGGGCGGTGTGGATCCCGGTCAATACGCGCAACGCGCTCGACGCGAACATCGCCTATCTGAACTATGTCGGTGCGGGCTGGCTCTTCTATCATTCGAGCCTCGCTGCTGAAGCGCGGCAGGCGCAGGCGCAGGTGCCCAGCATCCGCCGCCTCATCTGCCTCGACGCCGTTGATGGCGAGACCCCTTCGCTCGATGCCTTCATGCTGCCGGAGGACGCGCCGGATGCGCCCGATCTTGGCGATCCCATCGGCAATCCCGACGAACTGACCGCCATCATCGCCACCGGCGGCACCACCGGCCCGGCCAAGGGCGTGCGCATCATGAACCGCAGCTGGGGCACGCTCATGGAGACGATCGGCAACATCATGCCAGCCGAGAACGCTGTCTGCCTCGCCTGCGCGCCGCTCACGCATGCTGCGGCGCCCGTCGCCATGGCCGCCGTCGCGATGGGCGCAGCTATCTCGGTGCTGCCCGGCTTCGACGCCGAAGATGTCATGCGCGCGATCCAGCGTGATCGCGTGACGCACATGTTCCTCCCGCCGACTGCGCTCTACACCATGCTCGCCCACCCGAATGTGCGCGACTATGACTATAGCAGCCTGCGTTATTTCCTGCTCGCCGGCTCTCCTGTCTCGCCCGACAAGCTGCGACTGGCGGTCGAGATTTTCGGCGAATGCATGTGCCAGAGCTATGGTCAGACCGAAGTGCATATGATCGCCACCTGGCTCCCCCCGCATGAAGTCGCTGCTGCCGCGCGTGGCGAGAATCCAGAGCGGCTGGCAAGCTGCGGCCGCGCCTCCTATTCGGTGCGCGTCGAGCTGATGGATGATGACGGCAATATCCTGCCCACCGGCGAGATTGGCGAGATCGTTGCACGCGGCGGCATCGTCGGCGGCGGCTATCATGAAATGCCCGAAGCGACCGCAGAGTCCATCGCCCATGGCTGGCACCACACGGGCGATGTCGGCCGGCGCGACGCGCAGGGCTATTATTATATCGTCGATCGCAAGAAGGACATGGTCGTCTCCGGGGGCTTCAATGTCTATTCCGCTGCCGTCGAAGCCGCGATCATGGAGCTGAACGCCGTAGCGGAAGCCGCCGTCATCGGCATTCCGCACGATCATTGGGGTGAGGCGGTCCATGCCGTGGTGGTGAAATCGGGCGATATTGACGAGACTGCGATCATCGCGCACGCCAAGCTCCGGCTGGGTAGCGTGCAGGCGCCGAAGTCGGTGAGTTTTGTCGATGCCATCCCGCGCACAGCCGCAGGAAAGATGGACAAGAAAGCGCTGCGCTTGCCCTATTGGGGCGAGCAGGCGCGCATGGTGAACTAGGGGTGGCGCACCATGTGCAGCCAGCGAATGAGGGGACGTTATGAAATTGAAGCGCGCATTGGCCGCAACACTGCCACTCCTGCTGGCGGGCGGCGCAACGCCGGGCGAGCGTCTGATCGACGCCGCCGCGATTGCGAAAGGCAGTCAGGCCGACTGGGCGTCTTATGGGCGCACCTATGATGAGCAGCGCTACAGTCCGCTCGAGGCGATCAATGCGGGCAATGTGAACCGCCTTGGCCTTGCCTGGTATGCCGATGTCGATTCCAACCTGACGCAGGAAGGCACGCCGCTCGCTATTGACGGCAAGCTCTATGTCACCACGGCATGGTCCAAGGCCAAGGCCTATGATGTCGTGACCGGCAAGCTGCTCTGGGAGTTTGATCCCAAGGTGCCGGGCGAGACGCTCGCCAAGTCATGGGATGCGTTCAGCCGCGGCATGGCGGCATGGGGCGACAGGCTCTATCTCGCGACCTTCGACGGGCGCCTGATCGCGCTCGACCGCGCCACCGGCAAGCCGCTGTGGAGCGTCGTAACGGTCGATCAGTCCAAGCCGTATAATATCACCGGCGCCCCGCGCGTCGTGAATGGCCTCGTCATCATCGGCAATGCGGGCGCCGACATGGGCGTGCGCGGTTATGTGACCGCTTACGATGCGCGCACCGGCAAGCAGGTCTGGCGCTTCTACACCGTGCCGGACCGGCCGGGGCAGAACAAGGAGCCCTATCTCAAGCGGGCCGAGGCGACGTGGAAGGGCGAATATTGGAAGACGGGCGGTGGCGGGACCGTCTGGGACGCCATGGCCTATGATCCGGAGCAGGATCTGCTCTATATTGGCGTGGGCAATGGCTCGCTCTGGAACCAGCAGCTTCGCTCGCCGGGCGGGGGCGACAATCTCTATATCTCGTCCATCGTCGCGATCCGCGCGAAGACCGGCGAATATGTTTGGCATTTCCAGGAAACGCCGGGCGAAACGTGGGATTATACGGCGACCCAGCACATCATGATGGCCGACCTTGTGATCGACGGGAAGCCGCGCAAAGTGCTGCTTCATGCGCCGAAAAACGGCTTTTTCTATGTGATCGACCGCGTGACCGGCAAGTTCATCTCAGGCACAAACTATGTGCCGGTGAACTGGGCGACGGGCCTCGATCCGAAGACCGGCCGCCCCATCGAAAATCCCGCCGCGCGCTTCGACAAGACCGGCAAGGGCTTTTTCGTCATGCCCAGCGCACAGGGCGGGCACAACTGGCACCCCATGGCCTATGACGCGCGCCAGAAGCTGGTCTTCATTCCCGCGCAGCATTCCGCTTTCCCCTATGTGCCGGACAAGAACTGGAAGCAGGCAGCTATCGGTTTCAATACTGGCATCGACCTCTCTGCCATGGGCGGGCCGGGCAGCCCGGTGCCGGGGCCGGATGTCATTGCAGCCCTGAGCGGACCGACCGGTGCGTTGATCGCGTGGGATCCGGTCGCGCAGAAGGAGCGCTGGCGCGTGCGTCAGGCGGGCGGCTTTAACGGCGGCCTGCTTGCGACCGCCGGTGGCCTGCTATTTCAGGGCAGTCCGGGCGGGGCCTTCTCGGCCATTTCCAGTGTGGACGGCAAATCGCTCTGGTCCTTCCCGGCGCAGACCGGCGTCCTCGCCGCACCCATCACCTTCACGGCGGGCGGCGAGCAATATGTCGCTGTGCTGGCCGGTTCGGGCGTCAGCAAACCAGTGCCGCCGGGCGTGAATGCCGTGCCCAATATCAGCCGCATCCTCGTCTTCAAGCTGGGCGGCACTGCGACTCTGCCGCCCGCGCCGCCGATCGTCCGCGCCGCGATCAACGCGCCAACCGAGCCGCAGTCCCCCGCGCTCGTCAATCAGGGGCGCTATCAATATATGGCGCATTGCCTGTTCTGCCACGGCACCGGCAGCATCGTCGGGCCTGATCTGCGCTTCTCCGGCACATTGCGCAGCGCGAGCGCATGGAAGGCCATCGTGCAGGATGGCGCGCTGGCCAAACGCGGCATGGTGGGCTGGTCGTCCGTCCTGTCCAATGAAGAGAGCGAGGCCATCCGCGCCTATTTCATCAGCGAGGCACAGGCGTATAAGGCGCCTGTAAACAGCGCGCAGCCAGAAGGCTTGCCAGTCCAGTAGCAGCGCGGCAGACGAAACAGAAAAGCCGTACAGGCATATAATTCAAGGAGTTGGACCATGAACGTCATCAGCAATGTGAAGCTTGAGCAATTTCCTTATTCGGACGCCGCCAAGAAGGCGCTGGCGCGCAAGCCCCAGCTCTTCATCAATGGCGAATGGGTGGATTCGACCGGCGGCGAAACCCTCGGCGTGATCGATCCTTCGTCCGGCAAGGAAATCAGCCGCTTCATCGATGCGACGGACGCGGATGTCGACAAGGCCGTGGCCGCTGCCCGCCGCGCTTTTGACGATGGTCGCTGGTCCGATCTGCCGCCCATCGTGCGTGAAGGCATCATGCACAAGCTGGCCGACATTCTTGCGAACCATGCCGACGAGCTTGCCGAGCTGGAAGCCATCGACAATGGCAAGCCCAAGGGCATGGCGGGCGCCATCGACATCCCCGGCGCCATCGGCATGTTGCACTATATGGCCGGGTGGGCGACCAAGCTGGGCGGCGAATTTATCGAGCCGATCGCGACACCGCGCGGGGCTTTCCATAGCTATGTCCGCCGCGAGCCCATCGGTGTCGCCGCGCAGATCGTGCCGTGGAACTTTCCGCTGCTCATGGCTGTGCTCAAGATCGCCCCTGCGCTGGCCGCAGGTTGCACGGTCATCCTGAAGCCGGCAGAGCAGACCTCGCTCACGGCGCTGCGTCTTGCTGATTTCATCCAGCTGTCAGGCATTCCGGCGGGCGTGGTAAATATCATCACCGGCAATGGCCATACGGCGGGCGACCGTCTCGTGCGTCACCCGGACGTCGACAAGGTCGCGTTCACCGGCTCGACCGAAGTCGGCAAGATCATCAACAAGACCGCGACCGACAGCCTCAAGCGCGTCACGCTGGAGCTTGGCGGCAAGTCGCCGGTGATCGTGCTGCCGGACATGGACCCCAAGATTGCGGGGCCGGGCACCGCGCAGGCGATCTTCTTCAATTCGGGGCAGGTCTGCATCGCTGGCTCGCGCCTCTATGCGCATCGCAGCGTGTTCGACGAAGTGCTCGAGAATTTCATCGAGGCCTCCAGCTTCTGGCAGCCGCGCGCCAGTCTCGATCCGGCCGGCCACATGGGCCCGCTGGTCTCGGACGAGCAGTTCACCCGCGTCATGGGCTATATCGAGCAGGGCAAGAAGGCCGGCGCATCCGTGGCGCTCGGCGGCGACAGCCCGGTCAGCGAAGGCGGCTATTATGTGAACCCGACCGTCCTCGTCGACGTGAAGCCGGAGATGAGCGTGGTCCGCGAGGAAATTTTCGGCCCGGTCGTGGTCGCCCAGCGCTTCGACGATCTCGACGAGGTCGCCCGTCAGGCGAACGACACCCGCTTCGGCCTCGCGGCGGGCATCTGGACCAACAATCTCTCGGCCATGCACAAGCTTGCGGGCAAGCTGAAGGCCGGCACCGTCTGGGGCAATTGCCACGCGATGATCGACCCGGCGCTGCCCTTCGGCGGTTACAAGGAAAGCGGCCTTGGGCGCGAGCAGGGCAGGCAGGGCGTTGAGGCTTATACCGAGCTGAAGTCGGTGATTATCGCGCTGTAAGACAGCAACAAGGCCCCTCCCTTCAAGGGGAGGGGCTTTAGTCCAGGAACCCCATGACAATCGATCTCACCAAGATCAAAGCCATCGACGTCCACGTCCATGCCGAGGTGTCGTGCCACGACCCGGAAGACCCGGTCATGGCGCAGTTTTTCGACGCCGCCAGCGCCTATTTCAAGGCGCCGCGCGAGCGCCCGAAAATCCCGGAGATCATCGAGTTCTACCGCGAGCGGCAGATCGCCTTCTGCCTGTTCACCGTCGATTGCGAGAGCGCGGTCGGCGCCAAGCGGGTCTCCAATTACGAGATTGCCGAGCTGGCCGCCGATCATAGCGATATCGTCATTCCCTTTGCCTCGATCGACCCGCACAAAGGCAAGATGGGCGCCCGCGAGGCACGCGATCTGGTCGAGAATTATGGGGTCAAAGGCTTCAAGTTCCACCACCTGATCCAAGGCATCCACCCGGCCGACCGCACGGGCTATCCGATCTACGAGGTGATCGCGGAATATAAGCTCCCGGCCATCTTCCACACCGGCCATAGCGGCATGGGCACGGGCATGCGCGGGGGCGGAGGCGTGCGGCTTAAATATGGCCAGCCGATGCTGGTCGATGATGTCGCGTCGGATTTTCCGGACATGAAGATCATCCTTGCGCATCCCAGCTGGCCGTGGACCGACGAGAGCCTCTCCATGGCGCTGCACAAGGACAATGTGTTCATCGACCTGTCCGGCTGGAGCCCCAAATATTTCCCCAAGCAGATCATCACTTATGCCAACAGCCAGCTGAAGCATAAGATGATGTTTGGCAGCGACTTTCCGCTCATCACGCCGGAAAAGTGGATCGAGGCAGCGCAGGGCGTGGGGTTCAAGGAAGAGGTGATGCCGCTGATCCTCAAGGACAATGCCGCGCGGATATTGGGGCTGGTATAAGGGCGGCAATGCACCCGAACGGGGCAGCCAGTACGGGAGAGAGTGAATGACTGACTTTGCCGGACGCCATGTAATCGTGACGGGTGCGTCGAGCGGCATCGGGCTGGCAGTGGCGCGGATGCTCGTCGCGCGCGGTGCCCGTGTCTCCATGATTGCGCGGCGCGCCGAGGCGCTGGAGGCCGAAGCGATTGCGCTGGGCGCCAATGCCGCTGCCTTTGCTGCCGATGTGGGTGATCGCGACGCGCTGGAGCAGGCGCTGGCGGCTGCGGCCCGCCATTTCGGCCCGGCTTACGGCCTCTTCGCCAATGCCGGGGCCGCGGGCAATTTCCACCCGCTCGTCGGCTATCCGTCGGACATGTTCGAGCATATCCTCAAGGTCAATCTGACGAGCATCTTCTGGGCGACGCAGGCCGTGCTTCCCGCGATGGTCGATGCAGGGGCGGGTGCGGTCCTCGTCACTGGATCGATGGCCAGTAAGCGCGGGATGGCGATGAACCCGGCCTATGTCGCGTCCAAACATGGCGTACTTGGCCTCAGCCGTGCCATTGCCGTCGAGATGGCACCCAAGGGCGTGCGCTGCAATTGCATCATCCCCGGCTTCATCGAGACACCAGCTTTCGATCTCATTCCGGACGACCAGAAGGGCAAGATTGAGGGGCGCGTGCCCCAGCGGCGCATGGGCAGCGCGGACGAGTTGGCCGAAGTCGCCTGCTTCCTGCTCTCGCCCGCCGCGAGCCATGTGACGGCGCAGAGCTGGGCGGTCGATGGCGGCGTACTCGATACGCTGGAAGTCTGACCCGGAAGACGCAGCGACCCGTAACGGAAACCAATAGCTTATGGCCTCTTGCAGTCCGCCCTTTTTTGCTATTTCATAGCGTGAAAAGGGAGAGGCTGCGGTGATCGAACGCAAGGTCAAGACAGTGCGTGCGCTCGAGCGTGGCCTGGACGTGTTAGCGGAGATCGAGCGGCGGCAGGGGGCGAACCTTCACGAGCTGCATCTCGCGCTCAAGCTGCCCAAGGCGACGCTGTTGCGCATGGTCGTGACGCTCGGAAAGCATGGCCATATCTGGCAGCGCCTGGCAGACGGTGCGTTCCTGCCCAGCTATATCCGCGCGCCGCGCCCCGATACGCTCCACCAGCGCATTGCCGAAGTCGCCTCGCGCCATCTCGTGCGCCTGTCCGAGCAGGTCGCATGGCCCTCGGTCATTGCCGTGCCGCGTCTCGATCATGTCGAGATTGTCGAGACCAACAGCAGCTTGCTGCGGCTCGATGCCATCACCCTGGGGCCCGTCGGCAGTCGCCTTTCCTATATCCACACATCGACCGGCCGCGCCTATCTCGCCGCCTGCGACGCGGGCGAGCGCGATGCGATCATCGAGCGTCTGCGGCCTGCGGACGACGATGGCTCGGGTCAGGCGCTGCTGGACGAGTTGCTCGCCGAGACGCGGGCGCGGGGTTATGCGCTGCGCGAGCCTTTCCATCCCTGGCCGGATCGCGATTGGCAGGCCGTGCGGCAGGATGGGCGACGGTCGATCGCCGTGCCGGTGATGCTGCAGGGCAAGCCCGTCGCGGCGCTCAACGTCACCTGGCTGGTGCGCCGCACGGACACTGAAACGGTGGTGACCCGGCACCTGGCGGTGCTCAGGCGGACGGCCGAGACGGTTTCGACCGAACTGGCGGCCGAGTGTCTGCCGGCCTGAGCTTATGCTATCCCCTCATTACCGGCATCCACGCCGGGTAACCGCTACCGCGCCCATTGATTTTCACGTTCGTGGGAATGAAGCGCTTCTTTGCTATGATGTCATGAACCACTCTTGCCGTTGCGGCACGGCGGCGGCACAGAGCGTGTCAGAAACTCATGTGGCCGGAGTCTCAATCAGGCCAGAATCTTATTAGGAAAGGATGCCCCCAATGCGTGCATGGCAACTCGCCGCCGGCGCCACGTCGCTGGACGATCTGACGCTCATCGATGCGCCCACGCCTGAGGCTGGACCCGGCCAGGTTGCGATCCGCGTCCGTGCCTGTTCGCTCAACTATCGCGATCAGGCGATCGTGCGCGGTGTCTATATGGGCGGGCCGGTCCCGGCACCCATCGTGCCGCTCTCGGATGGGGCAGGGGAGGTCATTGCGGTCGGCGCAGGTGTGACGCGCTTCAAGGCGGGCGATCGCGTCTCCGGCACCTTCTTCATGAACTGGAATGATGGCGCGCCCAATCCTTTCGCCGGTCCAGCGCTGGGCGCGGCCGGTGCGCCGGGCATGTTGGCCGACATCGTCGTGCTCCCCGAATCCGCAGTGGTGCGCATCGCCACGTCACTAAGCTTTGCCGAAGCGGCGACGCTGCCTTGCGCGGGCGTCACGGCATGGAATGCGCTGTTTGAGGGGCCACGGCCGATCAAGGCCGGCGACCGCGTGCTGCTGCTCGGCACCGGCGGCGTCTCGATGCTGGCGCTGTTGCTCGCCAAAGCGGCGGGCTGCGAAGTCGTCATTACCTCCTCGGACGATGCCAAGATTGATCGCGCCAAGTCGCTCGGCGCCGACCATGGCGTCAATTACAAGGCCCATGAAAACTGGGGCGCGCATGTCGCCCAGAGCTTTGGCGGTGTGGACAAAGTGGTCGAGGTCGGCGGCGCGGGGACGCTGCAACAAAGCTTCGCATCGCTGCGTCATGCGGCGGAAGTTGCGCTCATCGGCGTGCTCAATCCGGTCGGCGGACCCAATCCCTCGGGGTTGATGATGACAGGATCGATCCTGCGCGGCATTTTCGTGGGGTCTCGCCGCATGGCCGAGAAGCTGGCCGACGCCATCGACGCCAATGGCATCAAGCCCGTCATCGGCGCGAGCTTCCCGATGGAAGCGGCAAAGGACGCCTTTGCTTATGTCAGCTCCCCTGCATTGTTCGGCAAGGCAGTTATCACGCTCGACTGAGGCTGACGTGGCAAGTTTCCTCCTGATCCACGGCGCCTGGCATGGCGGCTGGTGCTTCGATCGGCTGCGCGCGGTGCTGGAGGCGAGGGGGCATGTCGTCGCCGCGCCCACGCTGCCGGGCATGGGCGATGACGATACGGACATTGCCGCCGTCACGCTGGACGGCTGGGCGCAATTCGTCGTCGCTCAGGCGCGCGCGTTGCCCGGTCCGGTTATCCTTGTCGCGCACAGCCGGGGCGGTATCGTTGCCAGTATGGCTGCGGAGCGCGACCCGGAGGCTTTTGCGGCGCTGGTCTATCTCGCGGCGTTCCTGCTCCCGGCTGGCGTCACGATGATCTCGGCGCGCGATGCCATGCCGCGCAACAATGCCTTCGAGACAGGTCTTTCCGCGTCGGCGCGGGGCGCTGCGCTGGCGCTCACGCCGGAAGCAGCGATCGCAGCTTTCTACAATGACTGCACGGCGCAGGATCAGGACGCGAATGCTGCGCGGATCGTGCCCGAGCCGATTGCACCGCTGAACACGGCGCTGGCGGTGACAGACGCGCGCTTTGGCTCTGTGCCGCGTCACTATATCGAATGTACGCTGGACGAGGCGATCCCGCTGGTTCAGCAGCGCGCGATGCTTGAGGCTTTGCCCTGTGCCAGCGTGACCACGCTGGAGAGCGGCCATTCACCCTTTCTGAGCATGCCGGACCGACTGGCCGATGTGCTCGAAACCATAATGCAGAGGACAGGCGCATGAGCAGGAAGATGGGTTTTGGGGGCCAGACGGGCGAAATCTGCCAGATGGCTTATGTCGTGAAGGATATTCACGAAGCGATCGACTGGTGGATCAACAAGATGGGCGTGGGTCCATGGTTCCTCCTGCCCAGTTTTGGCGCGCCGGATCATATCTATCGCGGCAGGCCCAATAAATCGAACGTCGCCATCGCGATGAGCTTTGCAGGCTCAATGAACATCGAACTGTTGCAGCCGCTGGACGATGAGATGTCGGTCTACAAGGAGACGGTCGACAAGATCGGCTATGGCTTCCACCATTTCGGTCTCGCGATCGATGGCGACGAGATCGAGGAAGAGGTTGCGCGCCGCGTCGCCCGTGGCGAAGTGCTCGCCCATCGCGCGCCGGTTCCGACAGGAGGCCGCGTCGCCTATTTCGAAGGCGGGGCAGGCGCACCCGGTTTCGTCGAGCTGATCCCTGCGACGGACGGCATGGACGCGGGCTTCACCGCTTTCTGGGAACAGACCCGCAACTGGGACGGCAAGGATCCGATCCGGCCATTTGGCTGAGGGACTGACTCCCGTTCTCGCCGTCCCCTCAAACGAAAGCCGGGGGCTCCAGAAGAGCAAGCGCTGCCCTTTCTGAGCCCCGGCTTTTCGCCGACGCTACGGAAGCGCTTTTGTGCGCAGCATTTATGTGCACTTGCAGCATAATCTTTGCCCGCAAGCCCGCATGACTCCCCGCTTTTCTCGTCGATGGGAACTCTGCTGCGCACTGAAAAATTTCGTTTGTGTAGCATACAAAAATGCCTATGCTCCCGCCCGTTCTTCGAGTCGATCAGAGGATCGGCAGGCAGATTTTGCTATTTCGGTATGAACAAGGAGAGGACTTCGAATGTCTACGCCCACCAGTCTTGAGCAGGTGCTCGCGAAAGCAGGCAACACCGTCGAAATGCTGCGTAACTCGCAGGTCGGCGCTTATGTGTATCCGGTCGTCGCACCCGAATTTTCCAACTGGCGCAGCGAGCAGTGGGCCTGGCGCCACGCTGCGGTTCTGTTCGACCAGACGCACCACATGGTCGACCTGTACATCCGCGGCAAGGACGCTCTGAAGCTCCTCTCCGACACGATGATCAACTCGCCCAAGGGCTGGGAGCCCAACAAGGCGAAGCAGTACGTGCCCGTGACGCCTTATGGTCATGTCATCGGCGACGGCATCATCTTCTATCTCGCTCCGGACGAGTTCGTTTATGTCGGTCGCGCACCGGCTGCCAACTGGCTGATGTATCATGGCTCGAAGGGCTATGATGTCGACATCACGCATGACGATCGTTCGCCGAGCCGTCCGATGGGCAAGCCCGTCAACCGCATCTGCTGGCGCTTCCAGATTCAGGGTCCGAACGCATGGGCCGTGATCGAGAAGCTGCACGGCGGCCCGCTCGAGCAGCTCAAGTTCTTCAACATGTCCGAGATGAACATCGCCGGCATGAAGATCCGCACGCTGCGTCACGGCATGGCCGGCGCACCGGGCCTCGAAATCTGGGGTCCGTACGAGACGCAAGAGCGCGCTCGTGATGCGATCCTCGAAGCCGGTAAGGAATTCGGTCTTATCCCGGTCGGTTCGCGCGCTTATCCGTCGAACACGCTGGAATCCGGCTGGATCCCGAGCCCGCTGCCCGCAATCTACACCGGCGAAGAGCTCAAGGCCTATCGCGAGTGGCTGCCGGCCAAGAGCTACGAAGCAACGGGCGCCATCGGCGGTTCGTTCGTTTCGAGCAACATCGAAGACTATTACGTCAATCCGTACGAGATCGGCTATGGTCCCTTCGTGAAGTTCGACCATGACTTCATCGGCGCCGACGCGCTGAAGAAGCTCGACCTGTCGACCCAGCGCAAGAAGGTCACGCTCGCCTGGAACGGCGACGACATGGCGAAGATCTATGGTTCGCTGTTCGACACGACTGCCGACAGCCACTACAAGTTCTTCGACCTTCCGCTGGCCAACTATGGCAACACCAACGCCGACGCCGTTGTCGACGCTGATGGCGCCACGGTCGGCATGTCGATGTTCACCGGCTACAGCTACAACGAGAAGCGCGCGCTTTCGCTCGCCACCATCGACCATGACGTTCCGGTCGGCACTGAGCTCAAGGTTATCTGGGGCGAAGAAAATGGCGGTACGCGCAAGACCACGGTCGAGCCGCACAAGCAGATGGCTGTGCGCGCTGTCGTGAGCCCGGTACCCTATTCGGTGGCCGTGCGCGAGAGCTACGAGGGCGACTGGCGCAAGAAGGTCAACGCCTGATCTTGAATGACGGTTGCGGGCGGCCATCTCCATCTGGAGTGGCCGCCCCGGCCAACTGACTGACGAACACCCTCTTTCAATTGCCCCGTTCATCCGCCCCCGCCATTGCGTGCCGGGCTTCGGTCAAGCCCGCTCCGGGCAAACGGCGTCTCTGCAATCGAAACGGGATTTTTTACGGCGAGGAACCCGATGGCTGTTGCGATTTCAGATAAGCCCGCGCTCGCGCGGCTCTTTGTGGACTACTCGCTGGAAATCACCCCCAAGGACGTGGAAGCGCTGGAAAATGCCGCGCATCTGATCCCGCAGGGTACGCTGATTTCCGTGACATTCCTGCCCGGTGCAGAGTTTGAGGATCGCGCCCGTGCGGCCGCGGCCATCCAGCGCCTCGGCTTCAAGCCGGTGCCGCATCTTTCGGCCCGCCGCCTGCTCGATCCGGCTGACCTGCGCAAATATCTCGACATGCTCAAGGAAGTCATCGACCTCAAGCATGTGTTCGTGATCGCGGGCGATCCCGCCGAGCCGCTCGGCACGTTCGAGGACGCGCTGGCTGTCATTGATAGCGGCATCCTCAAGGAATATGGCATCGAGCATGTCGGCATTTCCGGCTATCCCGAGGGTCATCCCGACATCACCAACGAGAAGCTTGCCAAGGCGCTGACCGACAAGGTCGCGTCCATCAAGCGCCAGGGCATGGACTATTCGATCATGACCCAGTTCGGCTTCGACGCCGATCCGGTGCTCGACTGGCTGAAGCAGATCCGCGCCGAGGGCGTTGACGGCCCGGTGCGTATCGGCGTTGCCGGTCCTGCGTCGATCAAGACGCTGCTGCGCTTCGCAGTGCGTTGCGGCGTGGGCACGTCGGCCAAGGTCGTTGCGAAATATGGCCTGTCGATCACCAGCCTCATCGGCAGCGCCGGACCCGATCCGGTCATTGCCGACCTTGTGCCGCAGCTCGGCGCAGAGCATGGCCAGGTCCATCTGCATTTCTATCCGTTCGGCGGTCTGGTGAAGACCAACGACTGGATTGTGGACTTCAAGTCCAAGCAAGGCATTTGAGCCGATAAGGGCGCCGGTCCCTGGGGTCGGCGCCCTTTCGGTTTTATGAACTCAACAGACTATTCCCAAAGGGGGACAAATATGGCTCAAGGCTCCGATATCGAAATCGCACGCGAAGCGAAGATGCAGCCGATCGTCCAGGTCGCCGATAAGGTCGGCATTCCGGCCGAAGCGATCCTCAACTATGGTCCCTACAAGGGCAAGCTCAGCTGGGATTTCATCAACAGCGTTCAGGGCAATACTGATGGCAAGCTGATCCTCGTCACCGCGATCAACCCGACGCCTGCTGGCGAAGGCAAGACCACGACCACCGTGGGTCTCTCGGACGGCCTCAACCGCATCGGCAAGAAGACCGTCGCAGCGCTGCGCGAGCCTTCGCTCGGTCCCTGCTTCGGCGTCAAGGGCGGCGCTGCTGGCGGCGGTTACGCTCAGGTCGTGCCGATGGAGGACATCAACCTCCACTTCACGGGCGACTTCCACGCGATCACCTCGGCGAACAACCTGCTCTCCGCACTGCTCGACAACCACATCTACTGGGGCAACAAGCTCGGCCTCGATCCGCGCCGCATCGCATGGCGCCGCGTGCTCGACATGAACGACCGCGCATTGCGTTCGATCGTGAACTCGCTGGGTGGCGTTTCGAACGGTTATCCGCGTGAAGACGGTTTCGACATTACCGTGGCTTCGGAAGTCATGGCGATCCTGTGCCTCTCGTCCGACCTCAAGGATCTTGAACGTCGTCTGGGCAATGTCCATGCCGGCTATACCCGCGACAAGAAGGCCGTGACCGGTGCGCAGCTCAATGCTTCGGGCGCCATGACCGTGCTGCTTAAGGACGCGCTGCAGCCCAACATCGTGCAGACGCTCGAGAACAACCCCGTGCTCATCCACGGCGGCCCGTTCGCGAACATCGCGCATGGCTGCAACTCGGTGCTCGCCACCACAACCGCACTCAAGATCGCTGACTATGTCGTCACGGAAGCTGGCTTCGGTGCTGACCTTGGCGCCGAGAAGTTCTTCGACATCAAGTGCCGCAAGGCGGGCCTCAAGCCCTCCGCAGCCGTGATCGTCGCGACGATCCGCGCGCTCAAGATGCATGGCGGCGTCGAGAAGGCCGATCTCGGCAAGCCCGATCCGGAAGCTGTCCGTCGCGGCGGCGTCAATCTGGCGCGTCACCTCGAGAACATCGCTCTGTTCGGCGTGCCTGCCATCGTCGCGATCAACTTCTTCGTGACCGACACGGACGAGGAAGTCTCCGTGGTCAAGGAGATCGCAGCGGCTGCCGGTTCGGAAGCTGTACTCTGCCAGCATTGGGGCAAGGGTTCGGAAGGCACCGAGGAACTGGCGCACAAGGTCGTCGCCCTCGCCGAGAGCGGCAAGGCCAATTTCGCGCCAATCTATCCGGACGATATGCCGCTGCTCGAGAAGATCGAGACGATCGCCAAGAAGATCTACCGCGCATCGGCCATCGCGCCCGACGCATCGGTGATCGCCAAGCTCAAGGGCTGGGAAGCCGACGGTTTCGGCCATCTGCCGGTCTGCATGGCCAAGACGCAATACAGCTTCTCGACCGATCCGGCCAAGCGCGGCGCGCCGGTCGACCACATCGTGCCGATCCGCGACGTGATCCTCTCGGCTGGTGCCGAGTTCGTGGTCGCGGTCTGCGGCGACATCATGCGCATGCCCGGCCTGCCCAAGGTGCCGTCGGCCGACTTTATCCGGCTCGACGAGAAGGGCCAGATCGAAGGCCTGTTCTAAACTTTTAGACGAAAATCACGGAAGGGCTCGGGGCAACCCGAGCCCTTTCTGTTTGCCCGCCCGCGCCGGCAACAAGGGAGGTTGTCGAACCTTTTGGCCTATGTCCGCCGCGTTGCCGGATTGGCTACCCGCCGAATTTCGCGCGCGCTCCCATGCGCAAATAGCAATTGCCTTGTCGCGTCGCAGCGATAGATTGCTGCACTGCAACAGGGGGTGGCGAATGGATAGGGGCAGCACGTTCGGACGCAGGGATTGGCTCAAGGGATCGCTCGCGCTGGGGGGGCTGGCTAGCCTGCCGGGCTGCGCCGCGTCGATGGGGGGCGGACCGGCCAGCGCATCCGCAGCCACTGGCGGTACGTCGCGGATCGTGCCGATGCGGATCAGCGCCAATGAGCTGATCGACGTCAAATGCTGCATCCGCCCCTTCCGCGCACTGGGTTGCCGGCTCGATACCGAAACGATCGGCGACACGTTCGTCATCCATAATTATGGCCATGGCGGCAGCGGTTGGTCGCTCAGCTGGGGCTCGGCGGAAATTGCGGTGGGCAAGGCGATGTCCGTCCTGCCCAAGGAAATCGCGGTCGTCGGCTGCGGTATCGTCGGGCTGACTGCCGCGATCCAGGCGCAGCGCGCAGGCCTCAAAGTCACGATCTATGCGCGCGAGATGATGCCGCGCACCCGCTCGTTCCGCGCCAACGGCTCATGGACCCCATCGTCGCGCATTGCGCTCACGGCGCCTGCCGGACCGGGCTTCGCGGCCTTGTGGGAGCAGATGGCGCGCACGTCGTGGAAGACGTTCCGCACCTATCTCGGCATGCCGGAGCGGCCGGTCGATTTCAGCGTTTCCTATGGTCTCTCCGACACGCCGCCACGCAGCAGGGAAGAGCACGAGGTCGATCCCGCCGCACCGAGCTTTGCCACGACGGGCATGCCGCAGCAGAAGACCGAATTCGCCGAATATGATCACCTCATCAAGGACATCATTCCGCAATCCGTCGACGTGGCCGCGCAGGACAATCCCTTCGGCACCGCATATTGCCGGGCTGGCGAACGCATGTATTTCAACTTCGCCAGCTATTCCCACCTGCTGCTCAGCGAGTTTTTCCAGCAGGGCGGCAAGTTCGAAAATCGGGATTTCCATTCGCCTGCGGACATTGCTGCGCTCAGGGAAAAGGTCGTCATTAATTGCCCCGGATATGCCGCGCGCGATCTGTGGCGCGACAAGTCGATCATTCCCGTCCGCGGCCAGACCGGGTGGCTCGTGCCCCAGCCGGAGACGCATTACGGGCTCTATTACAAGAATGTCTCACTGCTCTCGAAGAGCGACGGCGTGATGATCATGCACACCTCAGCAGAGCTTGGCGATATGGAGGGCGTGGGCAACAGCATGGAGTTGCCAGATCGCGATTCAATCGTGGAGGGTCTGGCCAAGGTTGCGCCGCTCTTTGCCCGCATGAAGGGAGCACGCGCATGACCCGGCCTCGCAATATGATGCTGCGCGCGCTTCCGTTCGTGGCGCTGCCCGCTTTGGTCCTCGCGATGACCACCGCCGCGACAGGCCAGCAGCCCGGTGCCAGCACGGCGCGCGGTGTCTATACCGATGCACAGGCGGCCGAAGGGGCCGAGCTTTACAAAGCGGCCTGCGCAATGTGCCATGGCGAAAACCTCATGGGCACATATGACATCCCAACGCTGACCGGTCGCTTCCTGCGCAACTGGTCGAACGGATCGGTGGGCGCGCTGTTCACTTATGTGAGCGACGCCATGCCGCAAATGGCGCCGGGATCGTTGAGCCCGGAGGATAATGCCAGGATCGTGGCCTATCTGCTCAAGGCCAACGGCATGCCCTCGGGCGCCCAGCCGCTTCCGGCCGACAGCGCGGCGCTCAACCGGATATCGTTCGAGCCGGTGCGCGCGCGGTAAAGCAACCTCTGCTTCAGTCGGCACCTCGCACTTGGCGCGGGCTCATGGCTCCCGCGCCGAGCGCACCGGATTTTCCGCGCCGGCCAGCCGGTCGTCGAGCTGCTCGTTGAAGATGCGCCGCCGCACGAATTTCCACTGCCCTTCGACCTTGCGCAGATCGTCCTCATAATGGCCGTAGCTGCCGATGGCGGGGCTGTGGCCGGGACCGTTATTGGCGATCTCGAACCAGTAGATGCGGCCCTTGGCGGTCTCGCCATGAATGAAGATGGCCGGGTTGGTGATGAAGTGGCGCAGCACCACAGGCTTGCCTGAACCGTCATCATAATGCGCGCCGATCAGCGCCTTGAACCGCTTCACCTCTTCGCGGATGGCATCGGGGCCGACTGCTGTGCCGAGCGCCCATTCAAGGCGGCCTTCCGGCGCGAAGAGATTGGCATAGGACTCGGCATCGCCCCAATCCATTGCGAACAGATATTCCGCTTCGAGCTGCTCGATCGCGGCGCGATCCTCTGCATAGCTGGTGATCGTCCCCTCCTCTTATTGCCTGTTCATCGCCTGTGCTGCGGATGCAAAGCTGCCGTCTTGCGCGGCCGTTCCCAATCGGTTCTAAGCACAGTGTTCAGCTGGTGGAAAGTGGCGGTACAGCCGCCATACACCTGCCGACTACGACAAGAGGAACCGGCGCACTGGGGAGTGGCACGGGACCCGCAACCGGCCCGGCAACCCGGGGCGACAGAGAGGACCGGATCCAATGGCGATCGCACCGACCGCGCAAGACCTCGCCGCGCCGAACGAAGAGGCGCAATCCCCACAGAGCAGCCTGCCATGGCCATCTGAAAAAGCCGGTTTTTACGCCCTGTTCTGCATCATCTTCGCGACCTTCCTCAATTTCTTCGATCTCGCTGTGTTCGGCATGCTGGCCGAGCGGATGAAGAAAAGTTTCGAGATTTCCGACACGATGCTGGGCTTCGTGCAGGGGCCGGCCAGCGTGATCGCTTATGTGATCGTCGGCATTCCGCTCGCGCGCCTGGTCGATCTCTTTCCCCGTAAATATGTGCTCTCCGGCGGCATTGCCCTGATCGGCACGATCACCGCGCTTGGCGGCCTTGCGCAGAGCTTCGGCCAGTTCGTCGGCTCGCGGCTGTTCGTGGGCGCGAGCGGTGCTGCAAACGGTCCGGGCTCTTATTCGCTGCTGGTCGATTATTTCCGCCCGCTGCGCATCCCACTGGTCTTCGCGCTGCTCCAGCTTGGCTTCATTCTGGGGCAATCGCTCGGCACATGGGGTGGCGGGCACCTGCTCGCCTGGACGGACACCTGGGCGCCGCAGACCAACTTCATGGGGCTGACGGTGTTCAGCTGGCAGTGGATCATGGTCATGGCAGGCCTGCCGGGCCTGCTGGCGGCGCTGATGTTCCTGCTGGTCAAGGAGCCGCCGCGCCGCAGCCCGCCCAGTGCAGCCTCCATCGTGCCGCCGGGCGCTTCATTCGGTCGCCGCTTCGCGCTGCTCATGGGCTGGGACGCGGCCAAGGAAATCTGGAAGCGCAAAGGAGTGTTCCTCCCGCTCTTCGCGGCGCTCGCGCTGTCCGCCGTGGAGAGCCAGGGCCTGCCACCATGGCGTGTGCCGTTCATCGCGCGCACCTATGGCTGGAAGGAAGTGGAGATTGCCAATCTACTCGGACCGTTGCTGCTGGTCGCGATGCTGGCCGGCATTGCAGCGGGCGGGGCCTTCATTTCGTGGATGGGCAAGCGATACAAGGATGCGAATATCCGCGCGACGACGATCATCTTCGCCTGCACGACGACCGTCACCATTGCCGGGCCGCTGATGCCGACGGCAGAGCTGGCCATTGGCTGCATGGTGCTGGGGACGTTCTTCGGCCTTGCGGGCGCGCCGGCGCAAAATGCCGCAGTCCAGCGCATCGTCCCCAATCACATGCGCGGTCAGGTGACCGCGCTTTATCTGTTCATGTTCACGTTCTTCGGAGCCATGGGCAGCTTCGTGATCGGCGGCGTGAGCGACTTCGTCGTGGGCGACCCCGCGAAGATCTGGCAGGCACTACTCATCACGGCGATTATCTTCCTGCCGACCGCGACTTTCTTCATGTGGCGGGGCATCCGGCCCTATCGCGAGGAAGTCGAGCGGATCGAGGCAGCGGAGGCGGCAGCGAAGGCAGCTTGATCGCCGCCACTACAACGGTATGAACGGGCGCGGCGGCACCTTCTGTCCGCGCCCGTTTCAATGAACGACCCGAGGATTTCCTATGACAAGCTATCCCGCGCTTCACATGATCATCGACGGCGAAGCGGTGAGCGGCGGCGCACGGCGCACGCAGACCATCGTCAATCCCGCCACGGGCGAAACGCTGGGTGAATTGCCGCTTGCCGATATTGCCGATCTCGACCGGGCGCTGGAGACGGCGGAGCGCGGCTTCAAGCGCTGGCGCAACTCCACCGCGCAGGAGCGCGCCGCCGTGTTGCAGGGCGCGGCGCGGCTGCTCGTGGAGCGGCAGGAGGATCTTGCACGCATAGCCACGATGGAGGAAGGCAAGACGCTTGCCGAGACCCGCATCGAAGTGATGATGGTCGCGGGCCTGTTCAATTTTTACGCGGGCGAAGTGTTCCGCACCTATGGCCGCGAGCTGGTCCGCCCGGCGGGTCAGCGCTCGACGGTGCGTTATGAGCCGGTCGGTCCGGTCGCCGCCTTCTCGCCGTGGAATTTCCCACTCGGCAATCCGGGCCGCAAGCTGGGTGCACCGATTGCGGCGGGCTGCTCGGTCATCATGAAGTCGGCAGAGGAGACCCCGGCTTCGGCGCTTGGCATCCTGCAGTGCCTGCTCGACGCAGGCCTGCCCAAGGACGTGGCGCAGGCCGTCTTCGGTGTGCCGGACGAAGTCTCGCGCCACCTGCTGGCTTCGCCGATCATCCGCAAACTGAGCTTCACCGGCTCGACCGTCATCGGCAAGCATCTCGCCAAGCTGGCTGCTGAAGACATGAAGCGCACCACCATGGAACTGGGCGGTCACGGCGCTGTACTGGTGTTCGACGACGTCGATGTCGACCGCGTGCTCGATACGATGGTGGGCGCGAAATATCGCAATGCCGGGCAGGTCTGCGTCTCGCCGACGCGCTTCATCGTGCAGGAAAACGTGTTCGAGCGCTTCCGCACCGGCTTCACCGAGCGGGCCAAGGCCATCAAGGTCGGCAATGGTGCCGACGCGGGCGTCCAAATGGGGCCG
>Ga0247738_10000150_pt1 | contig 30504 bp, 27 predicted proteins | sample UWRJL013104B2_FD_180936 | JGI IMG/M metagenome (GOLD analysis project Ga0247738, IMG submission 180936) | Plant litter microbial communities from Arlington Agricultural Research Station in Wisconsin, United States - UWRJ-L013-104B-2 | ecosystem: Environmental > Terrestrial > Plant litter >...
TTGGAATCGCAGAAGCTAACATGATTGGTATTGCTGCAGGTTTAACAATTGGAGGAAAAATTCCTTTTACAGGAACTTTTGCTAACTTCTCTACAGGAAGAGTTTACGATCAAATTCGTCAATCTGTTGCTTATTCTGATAAAAATGTAAAAATTTGTGCTTCTCACGCGGGTTTAACACTTGGTGAAGATGGAGCAACACACCAAATCCTAGAAGATATTGGATTAATGAAAATGTTGCCTGGAATGACTGTAATCAACACTTGTGATTACAACCAAACTAAAGCAGCTACTTTAGCATTGGCAGATCATCATGGTCCTGCTTATTTACGTTTCGGTCGTCCGGTTGTGCCTAACTTCATGCCTGCTGACGAGCCTTTCGTGATAGGAAAAGCAATTTTATTAAACGAGGGAACTGATGTTACAATTGTAGCTACAGGCCATTTAGTTTGGGAAGCGCTTATCGCTGCTGAAGCTCTTGAAGCAAAAGGAATTTCTGCTGAAGTAATCAACATTCACACTATTAAACCACTTGATGAAGAAGCGATTCTAAAATCATTAGCAAAAACAAAATGTGTTGTAACGGCAGAAGAGCACAACATTTTTGGAGGTCTTGGAGAAAGCATTTCAAGAGTATTAGCTCTAAACACTCCTGCTCCACAAGAATTTGTAGCCGTAAACGATAGTTTTGGTGAATCTGGAACTCCAGAACAATTAATGGAGAAATACAAATTAAACAATCAGGCTATTGTTGAAGCTGTAGAAAGAGTTATCAAAAGAAAATAATTTTAGATTTTCTTCTTATAAAAAAAACCTCGAAATCACTTTCGAGGTTTTTTTTGCATTTGATGTGACTAGATTAGTACCAAGAAATATTAACTGGAAACGCACCACCTGGAACTAGAGAAGTTACTGGACCAGAAACCGCAAAATTAGTATACGGATTGGCTAAAACATAACTAATTGTCCAATTTGCAAGCAAATAAGTTTGAGTACCAGATATTCCTGACACATTAATATCCGTCAAACTCCAAGGAGCCACCGATCCATTTCCACATGCTCCACAAAACAAAGTGGTAGAAAAAGTTCTAACATTCAATGCTTCTTTCCATGTACATCTAAAAGTAGAACATGACCTGTATTGTAATATAGTACGTAAATACATTTTACTTGTTTGAATCTGATCATTCAAAACAATTGTTTCATTAAATAAATCTACAACATGTCTAAGTCTACTTCCTGATATTGTTTGCTCAGGCGTAACGAATGTTATTGTTCTGTTTTCATTTGGAATAACATTTCTACTCGTTAAACTTTCACTAGAACCGGCCAAACTTAATAATTGACCATAAACTTCCAAATTATCTTTACTACTTATAAGTTCAGTTGAAGTTTTATTTAATTCACTCCCTGACAATAAATAAAAATTACGCTCATTAAGCCACAAAACTTTATTTCCTATTTTTACTTTTGATTCAAAGTTTAAAATTGATTTTAAAGCATCTGAATACATTAATCTTGAATCAGCTATTACATCTTCTTGCAGGGCTAATGAATCATTTGTCGTATTCAATAATGCATTTACTTTTTTTTCAGAAATCCAATTTTGAAGTTCATTCTTATTTAGCTCCGCTAAATGAGAATATTCTTTAACAAACGATTCCTCGTTTTTAAAAGCTAATACTCCACCTTCTAATACAGATACATTAGAAGAAATTCCCGCATCAATAGATTCAGATACTTGGTCATCATTACTACATGATAAAAGTGTAGCGAACATAAAAAACATAATTATTTTTTTCATTTTAAATAAGGTTTTGTTAATATTCTTACAAATATATGTATTTTTATACTAAAAAAATTACCAAATAATAAAGAAACTAATAAATTATCATTAAGAAGTAAACGCCTATAATAATTATGGATTTGAAAAATGTAAAAAAAAACTCGAAAAATAATTTTTCGAGTTTTTTTTATTTATTGTTTCTTATATGGATAAGTTTTATCCAAATGAATTCTTAATCGCGTAGGTTCTAAATAATCTGCGTCAATATATTTCCTTGGATTAGTTGCAGATTCCGCTTTAGCAGGATCAGTCAAATCACCTGTTGGTCTTCTAGGAATACCTCTTGGCTCTGTTTCGTCTGTATTAGGAGTAGTAGGATTATCAACAATTGAATCCCAAGGATAATAAGTACTTATTCCATAATTAAAAGATTGTCCATCTTTTACTCCCCAACCAATTTGTCCGGTAGGCTTAGTAATTTCATAAAAAGTTGTAAAACCATCTCCATCATCATCTGCATCTAAAAAATCAGCAATACCATCTCCATCTGTGTCGTCAATTAAAGTAGCTGGCGGATTTGGATATTTTACCGTATCTCTAAAATCATACACATAACCATCATTGTTAATATCTTCCTGAAAATCAAAAACACCATCAAAATCATGATCTAATCGAGCAATGTTAAACAATTTAAATGTAAATACTAATGGTGAATATGCTTTAATACCATCTGTAGCTTCGCCATAATATGCAAGTCCTGAAGGTAGAAACATTACACCAGCACCAAAATTATCATAAGTCACTACACCATCAGATGAAGTAAAAGAAGTACCTGTTTTAAATTTTGGAAAAATTTCTTTCCATCCATCAACAAAAACTCCATTTGTTCCAGCACCATCCAAGTCAAAAGTTCTTGCCAACCCATTAGAAGAGTCAAATTGTGTTCCATCTAATAAATATCCTGTGTAAGCAGTAGAAATTCTGTCGTAATTACACGGAGCTGCTCCTGTCCCTTGTCTCAATGATAAATAATAAACTGTATAAGTAATACCATCATTATAAACATCTCTAGTCTGCAAAGGATAATCTGTTTGATCCCAAATAGAAACCTGTGTTCCACCTGCAGGAATTTTAGTGATTTTAATATCGAAATTAGCATTAACTTCTTCTATATAATTTGTCTTTAAATATTTCACAATAGAATCATTATCAGCCTTATATTGTTCTGTATAATCTCTCAAAGGAACTACTACCACTTCATCATCATCACTTTTATTACAAGAAACTATTGCAATACCAGCGAGCAATAAAACAAAATAATATTTAAATTTATTCATTATTGTTAATTTTTTAGGTGCGCAAGATACAATATTGATTTATTTTTGTAAAGAATTTAACTTGGATTTTAGAAAAATTATGAGAATAGATAAATACCTATGGTGCGTTCGCTATTACAAAACCAGAAACATGGTTACCGAGGCTTGTAAAAAGAACCATATTACTGTAAATGGGCAGGTTGCCAAGCCATCTAAAGAAGTTTTTCCTACGGACAGAATTACCTTTAGAAAAGATCAGATTACACAAATTATTACTGTTTTGGATATTCCCGAAAGTCGTGTTGGGGCAAAACTTGTAGATATCTATCGAAAAAACGAAACTCCTGCCGAAGCATATGAACATTTAGAGTTGCTAAAACTGTCTAAAGAACACTATCGCAAAAGCGGAACAGGAAGACCAACCAAAAAAGACCGAAGAGATATTGACGAATATGGAAACGAGATTTTTGATGACGAAGATGAAAATTAAATTCCATTTTTTAAATTCCAAAACCGAAGCGTATCTAATTATAATATAAATTCAAAAAAAACTAAAACTAACCTAAAACATTAAAAATTGAATTTTCCTTGCTTAAAATTGGAATTTGGATTTTTTATATTGGAATTTAAATTAGTTATATTAGCAAAAAAAATAAAATCATGAGCAAAAATATCATCTTAACCCATCAGGAAATCGAACATAAAATCAAACGTATCGCGTATCAAATTTACGAGACTTTTGTTGATGAAGAAGAGGTTGTTATTGCCGGAATCGCTTCTAACGGATCTATTTTTGCCGAAAAAATTGCTTTGGCCCTAAGCAACATCTCGACTCTTAAAATTTCACTTTGTGAAGTTAAAGTCGATAAACAAAATCCGCAACTACCGATACAAACTTCATTAAACGCATCAGAATACTCCAATAAGGGATTAGTATTGGTTGATGATGTATTAAATTCAGGTACTACCTTAATATACGCCGTTCGTCATTTTTTAGACGTTCCGCTTAAAAAATTCAAAACGGCAGTACTTGTAGACAGAAATCATAAAAAATATCCTGTAAAAGCAGATTTTAAAGGAATTTCGCTTTCTACTTCTTTACTTGAACATGTTCAGGTAATTTTTGATGAAAATGGCAATGATTATGCTTTCTTAAGCTAAAATTTTCAAAATATCTTCAACCGTTTCTTCGACTGTTTTATTATCAACCGACACTTTATGCTGCGCATGGTTGTAATAAAAGCTTCTGTCGAACAAATGCTTTGCGATAAATTCTTTCATTTCTTCCTCATTCATATTAGCAATCAACGGGCGCTTGCTTTTGTTGTGAATTAATCTATTATATAAAGTCTCTATTGAAGCTTTTAAATAAATAGATGTAACATCACCTTTTTTCAATAATTCATGATTATTGGCATAGCAAGGTGTACCTCCACCTAAACCTATTATATTATTTTCTGTAGATTGGAGCAATTCGACAAACATTTCGTGTTCTAATTTCCTAAAATAAATTTCTCCTTTTTGTTCGAAAATCTCATTTATTGATAAATTGGCTCTTTTTTCGATGCATTTATCCAAATCTAAAAATGGAATTTTTGTAATTTTTGAAAGATTTTGGGCAATTGTTGACTTTCCGCAGCCCATATATCCTAATAAGACTATTTTTTTCATTCTAATAAAACACTATAAATTAGGGGATTGTAAATTTTGTTTAAAAAAAGACAAATTTATAATAAAATTGCTTGCAAATAATAAAATAAACTCCTTATATTTGCACCCGCATTCAAGAAACATATGACTCGATAGCTCAGTCGGTAGAGCACATCACTTTTAATGATGGGGTCCTGGGTTCGAGCCCCAGTCGGGTCACAAAATTTGTGACTAACAAAATAAGTTTCTTGAAAGCAATGACTCGATAGCTCAGTCGGTAGAGCACATCACTTTTAATGATGGGGTCCTGGGTTCGAGCCCCAGTCGGGTCACAAAAGGTCGAGTAATTTATTACTTGACCTTTTTTCATTTTAGGCCACGTGGAGAAACGGTAGACTTGCCATCTTGAGGGGGTGGTGCTCATAAGGGCGTGTGGGTTCAAATCCCACCGTGGTCACATTTATCACTTTACTACAAACAAAACGCCTTATAAATAAGGCGTTTGTCATTTTAAATATTTTATATTACCACCATAGCCCCACATCTTTGAACAGAAAAGAATTACAATAAATAATTATTTCTCTCCTTCATAACACTCAGACGCATCGCTTCTTTTAAACTCTACAGTTTCTTTATTTGTAGTTATTGGATTTCCATGATCAATTTCGATTTTATAAACCCTAACATCATTTTCTTTTAGAATTAGCTGCAAAACTTGGTGTCAAGTAAATATTCTAGCTCATCAACGTTGTTTTTATTTGCATATTTAATGTTCACATATAAAATCAGAGTATCTTTACCCACGATAGTGATAAAGAATATGCAGATGATTGACCATCTCTCCTTTTTCATAACTCCAAATTTCAAGTCACAAAATTATAATAACAAGATTCCACGAATAAACATTCACCTATTGCTGGTTCCATCGTTTTAGGTTTTTCATTCGTTTTCGCATTCAACCTTAATAAGCTATAATAATTATGACATTGATATCCAAAGAAAAATTTTCTGAAGCTGCAGGCCTTTCTAAAATTCCTATTCCGGGATTATCCTCTTATTTAATGAAGGTAATGAAAATTAATAATTTAAATACAATGGTTAAGGAAGCAGGGAATCTTGAAGGTGCAGATTTCGCTAATTATGCATTAACAAAAATAGGCGTAAAAGTCAAGTATGATGCTGCTGAATTATTAAATATCCCAAGTGAAGGAGCTTTTATCGTAGTGGCTAATCACCCTTATGGAGGTATCGAATCATTAGCCTTATTAAGTACAATTGCGAAAATACGTCCCGACACCATGTATATGGGGAATTTTTTATTGAAGGAAATTCCAAATCTTGAAAAATGCATCATTGCGGTAAATCCATTTGAAAATGTACAAAATTCTGCCAGTATCACAGGATTAAAAATGACGTTCAAAGCTTTATCAGAAGGTATTCCTGTTGCCATATTTCCTGCCGGAGAAGTCTCTTCATATGATTTTAAGACGAGTAAAATCACAGATCCGGAATGGCATCCTGTAGTAGGAAAAATTATCAGCAAAGCCAATGTACCTATCTTACCTATATATTTTCATGGAAATAATGGTTTTTTCTTCAGTATGCTAAAATCAATTCACCCGATGTTACAAACTTCAAAACTGATTTCAGAAATGTTTAACAAACAAGGACACGAACTAAAAATGACTATTGGGAAAGCCATTTTTTTATCAGGGACAAAAGACAAAGGCGCTGATCTTCTAATGTTACAAAACCTTAGAAGCAAGCTGTATGCTCTCAAAAATCAATTACATAATTAATAGATTCAAGTTTATTTAGCATTTATGACAAACATTGAAAATTAAATAGTTTTCTTTTTACACCTTTGCCAAGTTGCTTAAAACCTAAAAGTCTCGAAACAAAAGGTTCAAATTTTTATACCATCAAGGTCGAGATAAAAAGAAAAAGCCTGAGGATCTATATTCTCAGGCTTTTTGGTTCACCAAAAAAATTCGATTTTTTGATTTCAAAACCGAAAGACAATTTATCTCTTTTATTCTATCTTATTTCGGTTACTTACACAATATCAAGAAAGCAGATCTTGATAGAAGGTTACATTACGCACATTAACAGGATCCCAGCCTCCGTTTGAAATACGATGCAATTCAATATAATAAGTTCCTTCGTCAAGATAAACATCACCCAATTGTTTGACTTCATAATACGTGAAACTATTGTTAGCTGTTGTAAAAGAATAAAGAATACTTGAAACATCATTTATCACCAATTGAAATTTACCTGAAAAACCCGCCAGTTCACATTGCCAGTGATAAATGCCTGCCACATTCACTTTTACTCTCCAAGCCGGATAAGAAGCTGCATTTGTCCAGCCGCCAATGTTATAATTAGGAGCATGTTCTATCATAATACCAGTTCCATGCAGTATGGCGTTTTGAGCAGGAAGAATGAGAGTCCTGTCTGCATTTTGATTGATAATAGGCGTTGTATCAATCGGGGGATGAATCGAAATTTGACGAACATTCACAGGATCAAATCCTCCATTTGTAATGCGATGTAGTTCGATATCATAAATACCTACAGGCAAATTAATTGTTCCTATAGATAAGATCTGATAGTTTTCAAAACCTCTTGTTGTAATTGTAAATGGATAAGGCCCTTGATCTACTCCGTTTATTTTAAGCATGAACTGTCCTGAATAACCTGATACAACTACATCTAGTATGAAATTTCCGGATTGAATAACTTCAACGTGCCAAGTAGCAAAGTTAGCGGCATTAGTCCAATATCCCAGATTATAAAGTAGTCCATTTTTCTCAATCCCTAATCCCGGAGCAATAGCATCAATAGCATTCAGATTGAGTGTGCCATTATTGAATTGTTTAACAAAGGTGAAAAGAATATCCACAATTCCTGACATTTCTAACACAATCGTTGTGCTAATATTATCCAGAGGGTCCTCAGGTACTGAAATACTATATCCGGAAAATCCATCGTTAGGAGTTATATTCAATGCTGTTTTGTTAGGATCGGCAAGGAAATACGCTTTCACAACACTTCCATGACGCAGATCAGGAACAACTAAATTTCCATTCAGGGGCCAATTATCAGCAAATACATGCAGATATAAATATTGTATTCCGTTTACAATTTTACGGGTAACTCGTCCCCAAGGCAATTGTGTAGTATACGGACTGTGTTGGGTTCCATGTATAGCCATTTTATTTATACTCATCCAATAAGCAAATCCATTAAGTCTGTCTACAGCGTCAGACGGGAATGTTCCATCTCCTTCAGGACCTACATTAAGAAGAAAATTACCTCCTTTACTTACAATATCAATCAGTTTTTGAATTAAATCTTTTTGGGTTTTCCAACGTATATCATGAGCGGCATATCCCCAATTATCATTCATGGTCATACAAGTTTCCCAATCTGTTCCATCTCCGTTTGGCGGCATAGTAGGAATACTTTGTTCAGGAGTTTTAAAGTCCCCGGTCAAACCATCATACATTCGGTTATTGAATATCAAACGATCTGTGCCAGGGATATTTTTAATTGCCTTCATCATTCGGTAACGGAATTCTGGTGTGCTGGCGAATCCCAAATCCCACCAAATCAAGTCAATTCCATAATCATTAATCATTGTTTGAATGTGAGGCACCACAATGTTATCTGTATATTGCGCACTTTCCTCATAAGAAGCTATATGACTGGATGTTAAATTCTGCGGAACCCATCCCATTCCTCCGGGATTCATCCAATCGAGACATTGAGAATAATAAAATCCTATTTTTAATCCGGCTGCATGAGCTTCAGTCACCAAATTTTTCAAAACATCAACAGAGATATTGGTGTCATCTTCAATATTGTATCCAACATGATGTGTCCGCATCAATGCAAAACCTTCATGATGTTTGGCAGTAACAACAATGTATTTCATTCCCGCGTCTTTTGCCATTCTTACCCATTCGGAAGCATTGAAGTTTTCTGCCGTAAAATCTTTCCAACGAGATTTGTATTCTATTCTGGGAATCTGAGCCGCAAACATAATCCATTCTGCATATTGACCGGGAACATAAGGTTCTCCTGTAGTGGGATCAATTTTAATAGTTCCATCCGGATTAATCCATTCAGGACGATAAGTTGAATAGTAATCCTGCATCCAATAATCGGGACCAATGCCTGTGCCTGATTTCATTAAAGTTGGTCCAGTATAATGTCCTGCAAGACCAGAGTAGCAGCCCCAATGCACAAACAGCCCAAAACCTGCTTCACGCCACCAGGCCATTCGCTCGTCTTTGTGTTCTTTTGTCTCAAGAGTAGTTACATAAAGACTGTTACTCATCTTCGTTACAATATCTTGGTTGTCATCCCTGCCTCTTACCGTGAAATAGTAAATATCAAATGAATTCAGGTGATGTACTGTTATTGAGTTGTCAGTAACATTTTGATAAAAAACACCTTCTTTAAATACATCGTATGACGTTACCAAGGGAAGTGCATCCCATGACAAAGAAATAGAATTGGTCTTTATATCAGTTGCTTTTAACTCTTTAGGATTGTTGTTGTAGAAAGGATTAATATCGATCTCTGTATCACTAAAAATCAAATCATCAACATAAATAACATCTCCAATTGCAGCATTACTGGTAAAATCAGGCTGAAAACCAAACTTAGTAATATTTTTTACTTTGTTCGTCAGTAAATCAAACACCGCTACTCCCCATTCGTTTTGTTTATCTAATGGGCTTTGAGACAAGAATTCATTGTTTCCTCCATCAGAAATATTAACTCTGATCTGTGAATTAGGATTATTACGATAATACTTCATGTACAAATATTTGTACTCTGAGAGGGGGACATTTGGTGCACAGTAAAATCCTGCCCATTTAGCAGTATTTGCAACCCGTTTAAATTTCAGGACTTTATTACTTTGGTTTGATCCTGTTCTGTCCGGATTATCAACCACCGTAATCTGCATTTCGTTTAGAGGATTGGTATTTATTTGATTTGTAAAGTTGATTTTTCCGTTTTCAAAATTATCAAGTACAAATGGTTCCCTAAGTATTGGACGCGGATAAAAATCCGGTTTAAAATTCAGTTTACCTAATGCTGTTTGAATTTCAGGAGCAGACATAAAATAATCCCAAAGCAAACCCGAACGATAATTTTCAATCATACAAATAATAGGTCCCTGGTCAATAGCCAAATAACTGCCATCGACCCAATTGGCACTCTCATTGAAAGAGTCTACAAATCCTGCTTTTTCGTTCCAGATCTTCGTTCCCAAATGCTCGTAAAAATACCTCATTGCTGCTAATGACTCTTTGGGCGTATACGGCATTGATGAGAGTGCTGCTGTTGGGGCAATTACACCTTTGTCATTTCCGGGCGAATGGGCACTGTAACCCGTATTTCCATCACAAGCAGTCAGTCCCCAGGCTTTGTCCTGGCCATATCCGGTATATTCCAACGGATTTTGTTCGCAATAAGCCCTGTTTATCAATGTGTGAGCCTGATTTTGCTGGAAATAATTTACATCATTATAGCTATCCCTCAAATTCTTTGGATTAAATCCCATAAAAGAATAATGGCAGAAAAACAAAGGACCTCCTTTGGCACTTCCATTGCCAATAGGAAGTGTAATATCATAGAATTTTTGATTTTTACTCTTATAGCTTCCAGATGACCAACATGTTTGCCATAAACCGGGATCGATGGCATGAGTTGGCGAAGCAATGGCCAGCAGATAAGTAATCATGCACTCGTTCCAACCAATGATTGGCAATTGAATCACATTTTCCAAGGCACTATTACAATGCCAATACAACTTATCTGATCCGAATGTAAAGTAATTCCAGTCTACATTGTTCCAAAGCACATTGATCTTAATAACCAGACTCTGTTCTGTCAATATCGGCTGATTGAAATACTGGCGTGCCGTAATCAAACCTTCCATTAGAAAAGAAGTTTCTACCAAATCACCTCCATTGTCTTCTTTACTAAACGGAATAGTTTCACCTGTACTTCCGTTTATCCAATGAGCAAAAACGCCTTTATAATTTGTTGCAGAATTGGTTAAGAAATCAACAATCTTCTCAATATGTTGGCGCCCTTGTTCTCTCGTAATAAATCCCCTCTCAATTCCTACTAAAATAGCCATCACTCCAAATCCTGAGCCGCCTGAAGTAACAGCGTTCCCGGGTGTTCCTGATACTGGAATACGTTCATATGCCATTCCTGAATTTGCGTGTGCAAGATCCCAAAAGTATTTAAATGCATATTGCTGCGTTTTTGTAAGCAACTCTTCGTCTGTAAGTGTTAATAAAGTGTTGTTTTCCATAAGATTAATTGATTAAGTATAAATAATATTAAGTAAGCTGTAGTATATTATTGTCGCTTTTCAAATAAATAAAATGGCTTATAGCAACCTCTTAACAAAAAAACAAGCGTAAGTATTTTTAAATTCAGTATTCCAAAAATGTAATTAACATATTGATACTATTGGTGGTGTTTTAATGAATAAGACAAAAGGTCATTTGTCTGTTAAAAAACATCATAGATGTTTTTTCTTGCTTTTAATCACTAAAAATCAAAATAATTGTAATAAATGTATTACGAATATATTAATTATTATTTAAAATTACACCATCATAAAATACTTTTTTAAATTTATTTATAATGCCAGCTATTTATTAATACCTGACTCTTAATACCACTAATACCTGACTCTTAATACCACTCTTTTGCAAGAAAAGGTTACTTATAAGGAATTGGTAAAAAATATTATCAAAAATAAAGTACAGATACTTGAACGTTTAAAAAATAAAAAAGCCTGAGAATATAAATTCTCAGGCTTTTTATAATTCGAAAATCTTGAATAAGATTTTTACTTTCACAAACTCGTATTACTTTTTAATAAATTTTCCGGTGTGATTTTCAACCTTGTAAAGGTAAATACCAGAAGATAAAGAGGAAACGTCTAAACTTACTTTATTAGAATCTCCATAATTTTTTTGACTCATCACTTCTTTTCCCGTAGCAGAGAAAATTTTAATATCAGCGGTCTTATTTACTTGTTCAGGAATTGTAATATTGATAATAGAATCAGTTGGGTTTGGAAAAGGACTTAATTTAGCTAAAAGATTAAATTGATCTGTCGACAATGTACCGTTCAAAGCATAAACATCGATAATGTTACCGTCATTTTTAGATGTAACGAGTTTAAAAGCCCCGTTGTTAGTTTTAATAATATTTGCTCGGTTTCGATCTCCTAAATTATTAATAATATCTCCATTTTCATTCAATAAATACATTTGATTTGTCGATCCCGAAATCATAACTATAAATTCGATCAGTGCGTCATTATTAAACAATTTGTCACTGGGTGCATAGATACTTATATAACCTGTAGCAGGGATTGGCAATGATACTGATTTGTATAATGAATGGTTTTCATTATATAGCTTGATTGAATTATCACCCGAACTAAAGTAATAATAATAGGTAGCACTTTCGGTATTGAAAGAAAATGAATAATTAGAATATAGTACAGAATTTGACAGACTATTATCATACGAATGCTCAAGAGAAATTTGGCCTTGTAATTTTACAAATCCTAAAAGTACTACAATAAGTAATGTTTTTTTCATTTAATTGTTTTTAAGGTTACTATATATTTTTTTGCTTTATTATTTGCACAACGCAGTCTATTAAAAACTTTCGTTTGCTTTTTCAACTCTGTAAATATATTTGATTTAGTTTACAAAGTTATTTTTTCATAAAAAAATACGCATACTATTAATCGTTTTTTAAATTGACAAATACATACTCAATTATTTCATCATTTCCTCACTTTTTTTTCACAAGAAATCACTTTACAAAATAAAACTTTTGCTAAATTCGTCTCGAAATTAATCAACCATTAACCTAACCCCAAATTAGTTTATGAAACACCTACTACTCGTATCATTTATGATGATTACAAGCCTTACATGGGCACAATCTGCAACTGCTTATTTTGACAAGGCGATGAAAAAAGCCGAAGCCGGCAATACAAAAGGTGCTATCGCGGATTACACCAAAGCCATCAGCATGAATTCGCATTTTGTAGAAGCTTACGCAAACAGAGGCGTGGCAAAATACAAATTAAATGACTTGCAAGGGGCTCTTGCTGATTTTACTAAAGCAATAGAATTAGACACAATGAATTCTGACGCCTTTACAGGAAGAGCAAACGTACAGTACAAATTATTGAATTACGATGCAGCAGTCGAAGATTGCTCTTATTGTTTAATGATGAATCCTAAAGATTATGTTGCCTTAAATCTTAGAGGGCTTTGTTACAATAAAATGGGAGAAAAAAAGAAATCATGTAAAGATTTCTCTAAAGCAATCGAATTAGGAAGTCAAAGCGCTATCAAAAACAGGGCAACTTTCTGCAAATAAAATTGAATAAATAAAAACACAAGGCAATCTGTAAAATCAATTTTTTCAGGTTGCTTTTTCTGTTAATTACCTTACCAACTCTGTACAAAAGATATTACTACATTTGTTCTATAAATTAATTTTCAATGGCACTTCTTAAAATATTAAACAATAACGCCAAGACAGACGAAAATTCTGGTTTTGGAACCAATGCAAACAGTTACGGAGGAAGATTTGTAAACAAAAACGGAACTGCCAATATTGAAAAAAGAGGAATGAATTTACTCCGTCGAATTAGTTGGTATCACACCATGATCGACATGCCAAACTGGAAATTCATGTTTATCCTATTTTCCTTTTATATCGTAATCAATTTTATTTTTGCTGCTTTATACTATGCAATCGGCATAGAACATCTTGACGGAATTGCACAATCCCAAAGTGTTTTAACCCAATTTGGCCAGGCCTATTTTTTCAGTGCACAAACTTTTACCACCGTTGGTTACGGACATATTAGTCCAACCGGTTTTTTGACCAGCGCTTTATCTGCCGCCGAAGCTTTAATCGGTCTATTGAGTTTTGCTATTGCAACAGGATTATTTTTTGGAAGATTTAGTAAACCTACCGCTTTTTTGAAATTTTCACACAACGCATTAATTTCTCCCTACAAAGAACAAAAAGCATTAATGATTCGGGTTGTTCCTTTTAAGAATACCAATTTTACAGATGCAAAAGCAAAAATCACGTTAGGAATGAGCGTAGAAGAAAATGGCACCAGAACTAATAAATTCTATACTCTTGATCTCGAATTAGACCGTATAAATGCGCTTTCATTAAGCTGGACATTGGTACATGCCATAACAGAAGAAAGTCCGTTGTATAACTTTACAGAAGATGATTTCAAAAAGACTCACGGTGAAATTCTGGTCTTCATTACCACTTTTGATGATATGTTTAGTAATACAGTTGCAGCACGAACATCTTATACATTTAATGAGATTATTTATGGTGCAAAATTCGAAACAATGTACAACAGAAGTAAAGATGGTACTAAAACGATTTTGTATCTCGACAAATTAAATCAGTATCATACTACAAAGTTCTTATAAATCATCATTTTAATCAAGTTTTAAAGGTAATGTCAGATTTTGTTTTATTTTTGTTCACCCAATTAATGTACAATGATAAACAACATAAAGACTGTTTTCAGCATAAAGGATCTGGAAAACCTATCAGGAATAAAAGCACATACAATTCGTATCTGGGAAAAAAGATACAATATTCTTGAACCCATGAGAACGGATACCAATATTCGTCTTTATAATTTACACAGCCTACAAAAACTTTTAAATATAACCTTACTCCATGATTATGGTTATAAAATTTCCAAAATCTCAACTTTCCCTGAAGAAAAAATCCCACAATTAGTTCGTGAGATAATCTCAAAGAAAAATGCTCAAAACTATGCCATTACCTCCTTTAAAATGGCAATGATGAATTTTGATCAGGAAATTTTCTTCAATACATTCGATTGGCTTATTTCTGAAAAATCGTTTAAGGAAGTTTTTAAAGAACATTTTCTTCCCTTGTTAAAAGAACTGGGATTATTATGGCAATCTGACACGATAACTCCCGCAAACGAGCATTTCATGAGTTATTTAATCAAACAAAAGATTTTAATTTATACAGAAAGTCTTCAAATACTTAAACCAACCAAAACCGACAGAATTTTTGTTCTTTCACTGCCTTTAAACGAAATTCACCAAATTGGATTATTGTATCTGCAATATGAAATTTTATCCAAAGGATACAAAACCATTTATTTAGGCGAAAGCATGCCAATCGAAAATCTTCAGGATCTTACCAAACATTTTGAAAATATCACGTTTGTTTCTTTTATGACTATCCAGCCTGATCGCAATGTTATCAATCAATATGTAAAAACGATGGGCCAAAAATTACTCCAAAAAACCAATGAAATATGGCTTATGGGTAAAATGACAGAACATATAGACAGCAAAAATCTACCTGACAGAATCAGAATTTTTGACTCGATGGAAGAAACAATAGAATCGATTTAATATTTTGTTTAAAGTTTTTGTATATTTGTTAAACAAATGACAAAAACTATCGCAATAATAGGATCAGGCTTCTCTGCATTAGCCGCTTCGTGTTACCTGGCTCAACAAGGAAACAAAGTCACTATTTACGAAAAAAACAACACAATAGGCGGTCGGGCAAGGCGATTTAAAAAAGACGGTTTTACCTTCGATATGGGGCCTAGCTGGTACTGGATGCCCGACGTATTTGAACGTTTTTTTCATGACTTTAGCAAAAAAACTTCTGATTATTATGAGCTTATAAAACTAAATCCTGCTTATCGTGTTTATTTCGGTATAAATGATTTCATTAATATTTATGATAATTTAGAAGAGATAAAATCGACTTTTGAAAATATCGAAAAAGGAAGCGGCGCAAAACTCGAAATTTTTATTAGTCAGGCAAAAAGCAATTATGATATTGCTATTAAAGAATTGGTTTATCGTCCCGGAGTTTCACCATTAGAATTAATTACGCCACAAACCATTCTAAAACTCAATCAATTTTTCAGTACTGTCAGCAACGACATTAGAAAAGAGTTTAAAAACGAAAGATTAGTACAAATTCTTGAATTTCCTGTCCTATTTCTCGGTGCCAAGCCTTCTAAAACACCTTCGTTTTATAATTTTATGAATTATGCCGATTTTGGATTAGGAACGTGGCATCCAAAAACCGGAATGTTTGATGTAATTCGTGGAATAGAAAAATTAGCTCTCGAATTGGGAGTTACGATCGAGACCAATTCACCAATCGAAAAAATAATAATCGAAAATAAAACCGCAACAGGAATTATAATTAATGGCAAAATCATTAATGCAGATATTATTTTAAGCGGTGCCGATTATCATCATACCGAAACTTTATTAGACGAACCATTCAGAGCTTATTCTGAAAAATATTGGGAAAGCCGTGTTTTTGCACCTTCTTCCCTACTCTTTTTTGTGGGTTTTAATAAAAAAATAGAAAACACTACACATCATGCTTTATTTTTTGATGTAGATTTTAATCAACACGCGGCCGATATTTACGATCATCCAAAATGGCCCGATGCTCCTTTGTTTTATGCCAATTTTCCATCAAAAACAGATAAAACAGCAGCGCCGGAAGGAATGGAAAGTGGTTTTTTCCTTATTCCACTAGCACCCGGAATAAACGATAGCGAAGAACTTCGAGAGGAATATTTTGAAAAGATAATCACTCGTTTTGAGCAACTTACACAACAAGACGTTAAAAATAATATTATATTTAAGAAGTCATTCTGTAAAAATGATTTTGTGACAGATTACAATGCATACAAAGGAAATGCATACGGAATGGCAAATACATTATTGCAAACTGCTTTTTTAAGACCAAAACTAAAAAGTAAAAAAGTACGTAACTTATATTTCACGGGGCAATTAACTGTTCCCGGACCAGGTGTTCCGCCAGCTTTAATTTCAGGAAAATTGGTTGCCGAGTTAATTCAAAAATCTATTAGACCGTAAAAAGATGAAATCACTATTTGATACAGTTTCTTTTAAATGTAGTAAGTTGGTAACCAAAAACTACAGCACATCCTTCTCGCTGGCGGTAAATATGTTATCACCAAGCATTAGAGATGGTATTCACAGTATTTATGGGTTTGTTCGTTTTGCAGACGAAATTGTCGATTCATTTCATGATTACGACAAAGAAAACCTCATCAACGATTTTGAAAAAGAATATTATAAAGCCGTAGAAAACGGAATTAGTTTAAACCCGATTCTAAACTCCTTTCAACATACTGTAAAGCAATATAATATTACTGATGATCTTGTTCAGGCATTTTTAAAAAGCATGAAACTAGATCTCATTAAATCAAATTACGACACACAAACAGAATACGAAGATTACATCTATGGTTCTGCCGATGTTGTGGGTCTAATGTGCCTGAAAGTTTTTGTAAAAGGAAACAATCAAAAATATGAACAGCTCAAACACGAAGCAATGAGACTGGGTTCGGCTTTTCAAAAAGTAAATTTTCTTCGGGATCTAAAAGATGATAATTTGGTTTTAAACCGAAATTATTTTCCGGGCGTTGATTTAAATTCATTTAATGAAAATACCAAAACCACGATAATCAAGGAAATAGAGGAAGATTTCAGAATTGCTTATCAGGGAATTGTAAAATTGCCTATCGAAGCCAAATTCGGAGTTTATACAGCTTATGTTTATTACAAAAAACTGCTCAAAAAACTTAAAAACACACCTTATTATGAAATTGGAAATTCAAGAATAAGAGTTTCAAATTACACAAAAGCCGGACTTTTAGCGCAATCTTTTGTAACTTACAAATTAAAATTGGTGTAGTTTTTTTTTCACAGTCATAAACAATTCAACAAATACAAAATGATTTCTTTTTTAATCTTTTTAGGTGTTTTTTTATTCATGGAATGCATTACCTGGCTTACGCATAAGTACATTATGCATGGTTTAATGTGGTATTTTCATGCAGATCATCATCAGCCCAAATACGAAAATACTTTTGAGCGTAATGATATTTTCTTTGTCATTTTTGCTATTCCCAGTATAACTCTTTTTTATTTTGGAGTTCAGGGCGGATTCAACTATTTATTTTTTATCGCCTGTGGTGTTACACTTTACGGAATATGTTATTTTTTAATTCACGATGTTTTGATTCACCAACGTTTTAAATGGTTTAAAAACACCAAAAACAAATACCTCATCGGTTTACGAAAAGCACATAAAATACATCATAAACATTTAGGGAAAGAACACGGAGAATGTTTCGGAATGCTCTTTGTTCCTTTCAAATACTATAGAATGTAGTATAATTTGGGCGTTCCCGCTGAAAAAGCGGGCGGGTTTTCCGTTCCCGCTTTTTTGCAGCAGGCAGAAAAAGCCTGCCACAAAAAGAGCTCCACTACAACCCCTAACGCAAACGTGTCTTCAAGAACAATTTGTAATAATTAATTTTCATGAAAGTATATAAATTAGAAACAGTTCAGCATTTAAACGCCACTATTGAAGAATGCTGGGACTTTTTCTCAAGTCCAAAAAATCTTCAAACCATAACGCCAAAGGATATGACTTTCGAAATTCAGGATTATGACGGCAAACGTATGTATCCCGGACAAGTTATCACCTATACGCTAAAACCTCTTCTTGGCATCAAAATTAACTGGATGACGATCATTACAGTTTCAGAAGAAAACAAATACTTTGTTGACGAACAGCGTTTTGGCCCGTATGCATTATGGCATCACAAACATTTTTTTGAACCAACAGAAAATGGTACAAAAATGACAGATATTGTTCATTATGCATTGCCTTTAGGTTTTCTGGGTCGCATAATGAATACTTTGGTAGTAAAAAACAAACTGAAAAACATCTTTGATTACCGTCGCACTAAAATCGATGAACTATTCAAAGCTAAAGCATAAATTATTTTTTTGCCACAGATTCTAAGATTTAAAAGATTATATATAAAATTAGCCACGAATTCACGAATTAAAATATCTACAAATTCGTGAATTCGTGGCGAAAACAAATCCTTTAAAAATCATAAAATCTGTGGCAGAAAAAAGAAGAACTATATAATGACAAAACAAAAAGTTACTTTTTTCTGGTTTCGACGTGATTTGCGTTTAGAAGATAATACAGGATTATTTGAAGCCTTACAATCTGATTTTCCTGTAATTCCGTTATTTATTTTTGATGATGAAATTCTGGAAAATCTTCCTAAAAATGATGCGAGAATAAATTTTATATATGATTCACTTCAAAAAACAAATGCTCAACTTTCAGAAATTGGCACTTCACTTTTAATTAAAAAAGGGAAAACACTTCAGGTTTGGCAATCACTTCTGGAAGAATTTGACATTCAAAAAGTATTCTTCAATAAAGATTATGAACCCTTTGCTATCAAAAGAGATTTGGCCATTTCTCCTTTATTAAAAAAAAATAATATCGAAACTTTTTCATTTAAAGATCACGTTATTTTTGAAGAAAAAGAAATTACAAAAGCAGATGGGCTTCCGTACACGATTTACACACCATATAAAAACAAATGGCTCGAAAAATACCATCTTTCAGGACAAGCACCAGAATATGAAACAAAAGCTTTATTAAAAAATTTTGCAAAAAATCAGTTTCCCTTTCCAAAATTAGCCGAAATCGGTTTTGAAGAAAGCATTATAAAAGTACTTCCTCATAATTTAACTCAAATTGCCAATTATAAAGAAACTCGCGATTTTCCGGCTTTGGACAGTACGTCGTATCTTTCGCCACATTTACGTTTTGGAACAGTTAGTATTCGAAAATTAGTAAATTGGGCAAACAAGAAAAATCAAACGTTTTTAAGTGAATTAATCTGGAGAGAATTTTTTATTCAGATTCTGTTTAGTTTTCCAAATGTTGTGAATCACAATTTCAAATCGGCTTACGACGGAATTCAGTGGCGCAATAACGAAGACGACTTTAAACGCTGGTGTTCCGGAACTACAGGTTATCCTATGGTTGATGCAGGAATGCGTCAGCTTAACGAAACCGGATATATGCACAATCGTGTACGAATGGTTGTAGCAAGCTTTTTATGCAAGCATTTACTAATTAACTGGCAATGGGGCGAAGCTTATTTTGCAGAGAAATTGTTAGATTTTGAATTGGCATCCAACGTAGGAAACTGGCAATGGGCAGCCGGAACTGGTTGTGATGCCGCACCATATTTCAGAGTATTTAATCCTGAAATTCAACAAAAGAAATTTGACGAAAAAGGAATCTACATTCGTAAATGGATTCCTGAATTTGATCTGGGTTATAATGAACCAATGATTGATCATGCCTTTGCAAGAGATCGCGCGATTGCGACTTATAAGGCTGGAATTATTAAATAAATTCCAAAATTAAAAAGTAAAATTTCAATCCCGAAGCGTCGGGAAAAATTCCAAATTCCAATTGTTTAGCGATTAGATACCTTTGTCAAAAATTTAAACTTAACAAAGTTTTGCACACGCAAAGAAAAAAAAATAAAGACAAAGCAAGTCCCAGAGGGGACGTTATATTTATAGAATATATACACGATTGATTTTAAAGCTCCAGCGGAGTGAAATCTATCTTTTCCTTTAAGCTTGTAGAATATGTCACCCCTAAGGGGCTCTTTACAAAAAACACATAAATTCTATAAATATAACGTCCCCTCTGGGACTTAATGATAAAATAATGACTTTTGATATAGCGGAAATCAGATTCCTTATTTAAAGAGAAATCTCTCCAAAAACCTTTGTCAAAGTTTTAAAACTTTGACAAAGGTTTCCTAAAAATTGGAATTTGGAATTTATCCCGACACTTCGGGATTGGAATTTTATATTCCTAGTATTTCAAATAATTATCTACTTTAATCTTTGCCTTTAAATCAAACATCAAATTATACAAGCCAAAGAAAGTACGGTTCATATAAATAAAATGTTTTGAACCGCGATTTCCGTTCATTTTTTTGAGATTGGTATCGTTTGAAAAGCGTTCGCCTAATTTGGCAATGCTTTCGAAAAATGTTTCATCGGCAAAATCGAAAGTTTCGTTTTGAAAAGGTTTTGTAAAAAGTGACAATAAATCATGAAACATCTCTGTAAAATATTCGATTTCCGAAGGCGAATCATCTTGACGCAGAATTTCTAACTCGAATAATTTTTCATTAAAAAGAGCTGCATCAGTAATTACATTTTTATTGATTAACTCAAAATAAGGCACATAAAAATCAGCTGGAATTTGTTTCATACAGCCAAAATCTAAAGCAATCAAATTATTTTGATCATCTACCAAAAAATTCCCCGGATGCGGATCTGCGTGAACTTTTCTAAGAACATGAATTTGGTACATATAAAAATCCCAAAGTGCCTGCCCTATTTTATCTCCAACTTCGCGATTTGTATTTTTTGCCGTAAATTCAGAAAGGTGAATTCCCGTCATCCAATCCATCGTAATAATTTTCTCTGACGAAAACTCAGGATAATAATTCGGAAAAAGTATACCTTCTATTTTACTGCAAGCTTCAACAACTTCTTTACTTTGTTCCAGTTCTAATAAATAATTAGTTTCTTCGATCAGTTTATCTTCAACTTCCTTAAAATATTTATCAGAGTCTTTCCCTTGCAAATTAAACATTCTGATTGCAATAGGTTTTACCAAAGCCAAATCTGAAGAAATACTATTGGCAACACCCGGATATTGAATTTTAACGGCCAGTTTTTTACCGTTTTTAGTTGCTAAATGCACTTGCCCAATACTTGCTGCATTTACAGAGTTTGCATTAAACTCATCAAAGATTTCATAAGGTGTTTTTCCAAAATTAGTTTTGAATGTTTTTAAAACCAATGGTGCTGATAATGGCGGAACAGAAAATTGTGACAGCGAAAATTTCTCTACATACGCCTGAGGCAAAAAATTCTTGTCCATACTTAGCATTTGGGCAACTTTAAGTGCGCTTCCTTTTAGGCTTTTTAAACCGTCGTAAATATCTTCGGCATTATTCTCATTGAGTTTATCGCGGGTTAAATCAGGGTTTACTATTTTTTCGGCATAATGTTTAACGTAGTTTACTCCAATTTTGGCACCGGTCTGCACTAGTTTTCCGGCTCTTTCTATTTTTGAGGTTGGTATATAATCTATTGTTTTCATTGTTTGTTGTATATTTTTTCTTTAAAAAGAAATTTCCCGAAATCTAAAAGATGGTTCAATGGCGCAACATTCATTAACTCAAACGAAGCGTTTACCGATTTTTCGATAAAAATATCCGTTTTTTCAAAAGCCGGAGACGCATCATCCATCCAGAATTTAATCGTCATCATTAATTGCAGCCAGGCCGATTCCTGAATTCCTTTTTCCTGAAATTTTTGAAATTTTTCCTGTTCAATTCTATAATCATCTGTCAGGATTTCTGAAACATATTCTTTAAAACTTTCTCGAAGCAGCGATAATTGAGAAAGGTTTTTTAAAGGATTTCTATCTATTTTTAATGATTGCAGGACGTAGCTTCTGTTGGCAGTCAATATTTCGAAAAAAGTAAAGTAAAAGCTCAACATTTTGTTTTTCATATCATACTCCTGATAATCTGCATTTTTATGAAGCAAATCAACTGTATTGACAAAAAAGAGTCTGAAAATTTCTTTTTCTAAACCTTCCAATGTTCCAAAAAAAGCATAAAATTCTGTTTCTTCAAAATCATTTTCTTTTGCAAAATGGTATACAGATTTTGGCTTTTGTCCCTTCTCTAAAATCTCATTCATGTATAGCGAAACGATATCTTCTTTGTTGATTATCTTCTTTTTAGTATCCATTTTAATTAATTTAGAATTCGCCTTAAAGGTAAGCAATGTTTAATTATCTTTACTAATCGCTAAACAAGATGCACTGTTAAATATATTATAAATCATGTCCAAAAATGTCTTACTTACCGGAGGATCGGGATTCATTGGCAAATACTTAACCGAAGTATTAATTGCTAATGGTTTTTCGGTTTCTGTACTAAGCCGTGCTGATCGAAAAAACACTCCTTTAATCACTTATTACAAATGGGATTTAAAAAATGATTTTATCGAGGAAGAAGCCATACTTAAGGCCGATTATATTATTCATTTAGCAGGCGAAGGAATTGTTGAAAAACGATGGACAGAAAAACGCAAAAAAGCGATTCTGGAAAGTCGGACAAAACCGGTCAAACTAATTTTTACTATTTTAAAGAAGAAGAATAAATCACTGGATGCCTTTATTTCGGCTTCGGCTATTGGAATTTACGGTGCATATACCAGCAAACAAATTTGTACCGAAGACCAGCCTCCGGCAAATGACTTTTTAGGAATAACTTGTCAAAAATGGGAAGATGCTGTTGATGAAATTAATTCATTAGGAATTAGAACGGCAAAAGTAAGAACCGGAATTGTTTTTGGAAAAAATGAAGGCTTTCTTAAAAAAATTGAACCATCATTTAAAGCTGGTTTTGGCACCATTTTAGGTTCTGGAAAACAGTATTTACCCTGGATTCATATTGAAGATCTATGCCAGATTTATTTAAAAGCTGTAATTGATCCGGAAATGCACGGTGCTTATAACGCTGCGGTTACAGACAATACTACCAATGGCTCATTTTCTAAAATTCTGGCTAACCTGTACGGATATAAAATCTGGCTCCCAAAAGTACCTGCATTTTTAATTCGCTTAGCTTTGGGCGAAATGAGTGTTGCTGTTTTGGAAGGACAAAGAGTTTCTTCTGAAAAAATACAAAAAACAGGTTTTGAGTTTCAATTTACTGATATTGAAACTGCGCTTTCCCATAGTTTGTCCTAATTTTTATTTTAAAGTTAAAAGAGCCAATTCTTCGTTTCTAATAACTCCGGTTAACCCTGTATTGGCAGTCGATGAGATTTTTGAACCTATTTTCATCGGGATTGAAATATCAAAATCAGATACCAGAATTGGAAAATCAGAATGAATTTGTATCCCTTCATTTACTTTTTTCAACAAGGCTTTTACTTCAATTTCTCGTGATTTTCCGTGTACCGTTAATTTTCCTTTAATTAAATATTCCTTTTCGGCGTCATTAATATCTTTAATATCAAATTTTGCAATTTTTCCTTTAAAAACGGCTTTAGGGTAACGATGGCTCTCTAAATAGTTTTCATTAAAATGTTCTTGCATTAAATCTAATTTAAATCGAAAATCTTTGATTATAACGGTACAAATAAATGTACTGGTTTTAGGCTCTAAAACTATTACAGCCGATCTATTTACTGCTTTTATTTCTTCAAAAAGAGGAATTGATGCTTCAAAATTTACTGTGGCTGTATTGGTTGTAAATTTTTCCTGAGCATATAAAGAGAATGCAGTAAAAAGCAAAATAAGTAAGGTAGTTCTTTTCATAATCGTCAGCAATTAAACAATTATGTCACTCCATTTTTTAAATTAAAAAGACAACTGAAAAAAATCAGTTTTGAAAAATCGAATGGCAGTTATTCAGTTAAATATAGCAACTAATCTATACACTTAAAGTTACGTAATTTTCCGGAGTTTAGTCGCCGGTTTTATGCTAAATATTTGTGAAATGTTTTTGCTGTTGAAATGTAGAATAAGGCATAAAACATTGGTGATAAAGTGTTGTCTCTACGGGACACTTTGAAACGGATTTGTATTTCAAAGTGTCCCGTAGGAACTATATAATAATTAATTATTCTGAATTAAATTCCTATCCTTCAACTTCGGTACAAATCTCAATTAAAAAACCATCCAGATCTCTTACATAAGCTACAACTTGTCCCCACGGTTTTTGTGTTGGTTCTTTTACTAATATTGCACCAAACGAAGTTGCTTTTTGTACAAGTTCGGGTACATCATTGGTTATAAAACCTATTTCTATTGCAAAAGGTTTGTCTTCTAAACTGCTTTCGATAAAACCATCTTCCAAATTTTGTGCTGCCAGTTTTTTTGATGCAAATGAAAGCGTAGTTTCGCCAGTAATCAATTCACCATAATCATTATCAGGTGTAATAAATTTTCTTGAAAAACCAAAAACGTTTTCATAAAACACAATCGACTTTTCTACATCTTCTACATATAATATTGTATATCCAAATTTGACCATCTCTCTGCTTTTTAAATTTTAATAATAGAATTTCAATTTACAAAAATCATTTTACACAGAACTATCCAATTTCTAACAAAACATTGTATTTATCTAAACTTGCTAAATCTTCTATAGAATTTACATTCGTAATTTTCGCATGCTCTTCTACTTCTTTTTTAGCTTCTATTTGTTTGATGCATTTTCTAAATCTGCGTACTTCATCCAAACTAGATAAAATAAGCCCTGGAACCTGCACACTTTTGCCTTCTTTATCTTTTGCAACCATTGTAAAATAAGACGAAAGGCAATGTTTTATGGCACCGGTTTGAATATTTTCAGCTTCAACACGAATGCCTACAATCATAGAACTACGTCCTACGTAATTTACAGAAGCTTTCATTGTAACTAATTCTCCCACTTCAATAGGTTTTAAAAAGTTCACCGTATCAACTGAAGCTGTAACGCAATAATTACCGCAAAATTTTGATGCCGAAGCAAAGGCAATCTGATCTAATAATTGAAGAATATATCCTCCGTGAATTTTACCACTAAAGTTAGTATGCGATGGTAACATTAGTTCGGAAATACTAATTTTTGATGATGAAACGGGCTTAAAATCTGTAGTCATATTATTTTATTTGTATTTAAATGGGGAATTTTCTTTTTGAACGTTGGTGACAAAAAAATGAGTATCTCCCCACCAACTGAATGTTCTATATCGTTCAATATAAGTTAGCTTTACATATTGGCCTTCTAAATTATTTAAATCATCGATAACTTTTTTATCACTGTCTAAAACTGAAAATCTAAAAATTTGAGAACCCGAAACGCCCTGACTTATTTCGCCTTCCCAGGTTTTCATAAGTACTCCTTTATGACTCATTCTGATTAATTCGCCAGAACGATATCCTTCACTATAAGGAATATAATAAATAAACGCAAAATAGATTGCTAAGACCAATATGCTCAATGCAGCTATAATCATTAAAACTTTTTTCATCATTATTAATTTAGAGATTGATTTTCGTCGGTATTTGAGGCTCTTGTAATAATATTTTCCGGAAGCGATTTTTTGGCCTTCGCTCCCATTTTCTTTAATCTTTCTACACTCGAAATTAGATTTCCTTTTCCATCAACGAGTTTGTTCATTGCATTCTCATATTCGGTTTTGGTATCTTTTATTTTGTTTCCAATTTTTACTAAATCGGTTACAAAACCTTCAAATTTATCATACAATGCACCGGCTTGTCTTGCAATTTCAAAAGCATTTTCCTGCTGTTTCTGGTTGCTCCACATACTGTCAATAGTGCGTAAAGTGGCCAATAATGTGGTAGGTGTTACAATTACAATATTACGATCAAAAGCTCTGTTATATAAAGTAGAATCTTCGTTTAAAGCAATCGCAAAAGCGGGTTCTATTGGGATAAAAAGCAATACAAAATCAGGGCTTTCAATTTGATATAAATCATGATAATTTTTACTGCCCAACTGTTCTACGTGTCTTTTAATCGAAAGTACGTGTTCTCTTAAAAAATCACTTTTAAGAATCTCAGACTCTTCGTTGATCCATTTTTCGTAGGCTACCAAAGAAACTTTCGAATCGACAATCATTTTCTTTCCGTCTGGTAAATTAATTACAACATCCGGCAAAACGCGGGTCCCTTCTGTATTGGTAAAACTTTGCTGTACTTCGTATTCCCTTCCTTTTTCCAGTCCGGATTTTTCTAAAACACGTTCCAGAACCAGTTCGCCCCAATTTCCCTGCATTTTACTATCGCCTTTCAATGCTTTTGTTAAGTTTAAGGTTTCTTTACTCATTTGGGCATTCATTTCACTTAAACCTAAAATTTGCTGACGTAAAGCTGCATGATAATCAATACTTTCCTTGTGAGTCTGATCTACTTTTTGCTCAAAAACATGAATTTTATCCTGTAGCGGTAACAAGATATTTTTCATATTTTCATTGTTTTGTTCTGTGAATTTTGCCGATTTTTCTTCGAGAATTTTATTCGCCAAATTTTCAAATTCTTTGGTGAATTTTTCCTGAAGCTCTGTTATTTCTGCTTTTTGTTCTTTATGTCTTTCCCATAAATTTTCAAAATCTACTTCTTTTTTTGAAAGCTGAATAGCGAGACTATCCTTTTCGGTTCTTATATTTTCTTTTTCCAGATTATTTTGCTGCAAAAGTCTTTCAAAATTTTTTCTGTCATTTTCAAATTGCTCTTTCTGCAACTGCAACTGATTTACATTGGCATTTAATCTTTCTTCTAAACTAACTTTTTCAGATTGAAATTTAGCCGAAAACAATATTCTTCCAAAGTAAATACCTAGCAACAATGCGATTATAAACACCAATAAAAACGGAAGGAAGTCGAACATACCTAAGTTATTTTTTAAGTAAAAGTACGCAATAATACGTAGTCCCGAATTTTAAAATTTAAATTTCACGAATTATTATCAATTCAAAATTAAACAAACATTCTGAACCATTTTTGAAAAAAATACGCTCAAAAAAAACCGTTTTACGCAACCTTTTTAAAAGATGATTATCTATTAAATATAACCTATTAAAAAAATATCATGAAAAAAATAATGCTTGGCTTATTTATAGCTTTTGGAATTAGTGCCTGCTCCCTTAACAACGATGATTTTAATACAGATTGCGGACCTGATGTAAATGTGCCTTTTACAGGATTTCCTCTTTTATGTAATTATAGTGTAAAAAATATGCCTAATAACCCTCAGGCTGTTTATATAGATACTCAGGAAAGTATGGATAAGGCATTTACAAAGCATGAAAACACTTGTCCTGTTGCCAGTGATCCTAATATTGATTTCACAAAAAACCATTTAATTGGGGTTTACGCCGGAGCAAAACCAACAAGCGGATATGAAATTAAAGTCACTTCTATTTATGAAAATAGCTGTCAAATGATCATCACCTTTTATGAAAAAAGCCCACAGGCAGGTGAACAAATTACACAAACACCAACTTATCCTTCAGACTTTATTTTAATTCCTGCAACTAAAAAACCACTTGTTTTTATCAAAACATCAGAGTCTCCAGATAATATTATTATTGGAAACATTGGCAGCATTCGTAATTTCTATCAATTAAATGATTTTAACATTCTTAAGTTTCAGGATGTTGCTTACGGAAGTTATAGTTTTGAACAATACAAATACACCAACACTATAAAAAGAGGCGAATATACTTTGTTCTTAAAAAATGTTCCGGCAGAAATTTTGAACATCAAAGGTCAGACTAAAACGTACGGTGCTCCGGATACTGCAGATCAGGGCGGCGTTTATTTTCAAATGCGTCAGGCAGGAACTGTCACTAAAATTTTCATTGATACATATGATACTGCAGATCAAAGCGATGCTATAAAACTTTTCAAAAAAGCCATTCAGGATAAAATTACAAGTTTAAAATAACCCGATTATGAAAAGAATTTTATTGTTTTTTATTGCCTTTTGTCTTTTTTCAAGCTTTTGTGCTACAGAAAAGACAATAAATTCAAACGCGATAGTAAACACGTGGATTTGGGAAAAGTCTATTGGAGGAACCAATAATCCTTACACGGCCACACCAAAAACAAGTGGATTTACTAAAAAAGTAGTTTTTACTTCTGATGGAAGGGTTATCACCTATAAAAATGATGTAGAGATTAGAAATAGCAGTTATGAAATTGGAAAAGGCCTTGGTGCAGCAGATAATCTGGAACACGACCTTATTTCGTTTGAAGGTAAAACTTATGTAATAGAAAAGCTTGATAATCAAAACCTAACCATTTTAAGCAATAACTCAGACGCTACCCGCACTATTTTTAAAAGATAGTTAAATGAGTTAAAAAAAGCTAATTTTGCCAAAACAAATCTAACCATTTTTTGAAAGACGATTTAGATATATATATTCGCCAATGCATGCAAAATGAACGAGAGGGACAACTGAAAATTTATCAGTTGTTCTCTCCGGTTTTGTATGGCATTTGCTTAAAATATATGAAAAATGAAGATGATGCAAAGGATGTTTTTCAGGAAGCCTTTATTGTTGTTTTTCAAAAAATAAATCAATTTAAGTTTGAAGGGAGTTTTGAAGGCTGGATGAAACGGATTTTTATAAACAAACTCATTGAGACTTTAAATAAAAAGAAAAAAGAAAGTTTCTTTTTGGATGTTTTTGATCCTGATACGGATTTTGTTGAAGAACAGGAATTGGATATCCCGCAAATAGAACAAGAAAAACTGTTAGAATACATTCGGGATTTACCAGATCAATACAGGACAGTTTTTAACTTGTATGTTTTTGAAAAAATGAAACACAAGGAAATAGCAGAATTACTAAAGATTTCAGAAGGAACATCAAAATCAAATTTAAACAGGGCCAAGCGCATTTTGCAAAAGAGAATTTTGAGCATAAAAAATTTTAAGACAGCATGAAAAAGCAAAATATAGAAGATATTTTTTCATCAATGGAAAACTTTTCAAGTGTTCCGCCTCCTGAATTATGGAGTCAGATTGAAGAAAAACTAGACCAACCAAAAAAGAAAAAAAGAGCGATTCTTTGGTGGTCTGCTGCCGCATGCTTATTATTAGGTTTAATGCTCCCGACTGTTTTACATTTTAGTTCTGATGCAGGAATTAAAACTATTGATAGTAGCTCTAAAAATAACAATGTTGTTCTGGACGAGAAAAACACAGAATTTAATGATTCAAAAACAAGAAGCATCGAAGACAACAATATTCAGAAAGACACCATTACTAACGAAATAAAAAGTGCAGAAAACGCTGTTGCGCTTGGAAACTCATCTGAAAAAGAAACAAAAAGCATATCAGATCCTTCTAAAATCAATCAAAATCAAAAAACGACAGTTAGTTCTATAAACACCAATAACAAAAGCAATAAAGAAGGTGTTTTAAATGGAAAATCAAATTTAGAAGTAGATAAACCAAATCAGGCTGTAGCCGAAAAATCATTTGCCCCAAATAATGAGAATGGCTTTAATACCGCTTCTAAAGCTGAAACATTAAATTCTGAAAAAAGAAATTCAAATCAGGCTATAGCCGGAAAATCTCTTGTTCCGAATAATGAAAATACATTTAATTCGCCTTCTAAATTTCAAACACCAAATACTGAAAAAGTAAAAACAAATCAGGCTGTAGCTGAAAAATCAGTTATCTCCGATAAAGCAAATTCATTTAATTCTGACACTAAAAATCAGTTTTCAAATACTAAAAAAGCAAAAGAAAATCAGGTTGTAGCTGAAAAATCAGTTATCCCAAATAAAACAAATTCGTTTAATTCTGATTCTAAAAATCAGTTTTCAAATATTGAAAATACAAAAGCTAATCAGGCTGTAGTCGAAAAATCAATTGTTCCTAATAAAACAAATTCGTTTAATTCTGGTTCTAAAAATCAGTTTTCAAATATTGAAAAAGCGAAAACAAATCAAACTGTAGCTGAAAACTCAATTGTTCCTAATAAAACAAATTCGTTTAATTCTGGTTCTAAAGACCAAACGCCTTCTTCTATTTTTGAAGATAAACTGAATTTAAAAAACGAGAACAATCTGGCTTCAAATCCTTTTAATTCAGCATTAAATAAAGATCAAAAAACAAATACGGCTGCAA
>Ga0247738_10000151_pt1 | contig 30385 bp, 31 predicted proteins | sample UWRJL013104B2_FD_180936 | JGI IMG/M metagenome (GOLD analysis project Ga0247738, IMG submission 180936) | Plant litter microbial communities from Arlington Agricultural Research Station in Wisconsin, United States - UWRJ-L013-104B-2 | ecosystem: Environmental > Terrestrial > Plant litter >...
CGAACCCAAGACATAGCCGACGCCGCCATCAATGGTGCAGTCGAGATAGCCGATCCGCACGCCGCCGACGGCGCCATTTTCCTGGTAGCTGGGGACGGGTTCCTGGCGGGAGATGGCGTCCGCCGAGAAGGCAGCGCCGGCGCCGAGAATGACCGGCAGTGCGGCAAGCGCCATGGCGAAAGTTTTTGTCATGCCTGTGCTCCTTTGAAAGCTCGGCCGCCCGCTGGTTTGAGAGTTCGCAGGCAGCTGCGTATGCTTGTGATCGGCGCATGGGGCGAAACGATGATCCAATCGGGGCAGGTCCGCCCTTATTTCAGGGTTTTGGCGCGACGGGCGGCGTGGTTCCGTGGTTGCGTGGCGAGGGACCGCCGACGCCGGCGTCAGTTGCCAAAAAAAGTGAATTGCATGGCGCTAACCCATGCAATTCTAAGGTGTCGTGGTCGCGACCTACGGCCTATGATCGATCTTCCTGGAGCAAAGGAGGATCTCATGTTCAGGTATCTGGGTCTTGCAGCGATTGCCGTGTCTCTCGCCGGCGCCGCGGCGGCTTTCTCGCCGGTGGATCCGGCGGCGTTCAAGGATTTTTCCAGCCTGGTCTCGACATCGAGTACCTGGACCAACCAGTCCGGGTCGACGATGACCATTTCGATCGACGGCAACGATAACGTGACCGGGCAATATATCAACCGCGCCCAGGGCACGGGCTGCCAGAATTCTCCCTATCCGATCGCCGGTCGGGTCACCGGCAATTTCATCGCCTTTTCGGTTGCCTGGACCAATGGCACGCAGAACTGCAATTCGGTGACCGGCTGGGCCGGCTATGCCCAAGCGAGCGGCTCAACCATCGCAATCGTGACGCAGTGGAACCTTGCCTATCAGGGCTCCGGTGCGCCGGCGATCGAGCAGGGGGCTGACACTTTCACCTATACCGCGCCGACAACCACTTCGGAAAAGGTGATATCCAAATAGCAGGCTAACGCCGTCCATGAGGCCGATACGGACGCTCCTCATGGACGGTTACGGCCCGTCACGGCCGCATTGCATTTTCCTCGGCGCGAAAACCTCATCCAGCCTTCGGCAGCCGCGCCATTTCCGGGTCGTAGACCCGGCCGAAGCGGTTGGCGAGGAAGCTGTCGAGGCTGATCTGTTCCTGGCGGACAAAACCCGTCTGCGGCAGGTGGCCCTCGGCCAAGAGGTCGAGCACGGTACAGATGCCTGATGCGGTGGTGATCTGGATGGCGCTCATCCGCCGACCGGCGACGACCCCGGCATACACTTTGTTTGCGTAGGTTTCCTGCATGAAGCGACTGTCCCTGGTGCCGCAGACGGTGACGAAGACGACAACGACATCCTGCATGGTGGCGGGCAGGGCGTTTTCGAACAGGTCCTTCAGCACGTCGCGACGGTTGCGCAGGTTGAGGTCGTTCAGGAGCGCCTTGATGATCACCTGGTGGCCGGGATAGCGGATGGTGCGGTAGTTCATCGTCCGCACCTTGCCCTCAAGCGTCTTTGCCAGCGTGCCGAGGCCGCCCGAGGTGTTGAAGGCCTCGTAGGTGACGCCGTCGAGCGAGAATTCCTCGCGCTCCTCCAAGGCCGGTACGGTAATCAGCCGGCCTTCGACAATCGCCTCGCAGGGCTCGATATATTCGTTGATCAGGCCGTCGGTGCTCCAGGTGAGATTGTAGTTCAGGGCGTTGGACGGGTATTGCGGCAGGGCACCAACCCGCATGCGGACACTGTCCAGCGTGTCGAAGCGCTTGGCCAGATCATGGGCAACGATCGAGATGAAGCCTGGCGCCAGGCCGCATTGCGGGATGAAGGCGGATTTCGCGCCCTGGGCCAACACCTCGACCTGCCTCGTCGTGGCGACGTCCTCGGTGAGGTCGAGATAGTGCGTGCCGACGGCGGCTGCGGCTTGCGCGATGGCGCCAGTCAGATGGAAGGGAGCGGCCGACAGCACCGCGAAATTTTTCGACAGCAGGCTTTCCAGCGCGGCGTGGTCGGCAATATCGACGGCGACGGTCGACACTGCCGGATGGGCCTCGACGCGGGCGAGCTGGTCTGCGGCCCTGTCAGCGACGGTGACCCGGTAGTCGCCGCTGTCCGCCAGCATCAGAGCAATGGCGCTGCCGATCTTTCCCGCTCCGATAACCACCACATCTCTCATCGCATTCCCCTTTTGCGCAATCTTGAAAGCCGAAGGATGATCAAAGGTGCCGCCGATTCCTAGTGACGATCTGGGCAAATCGTTCTAGGATTATGCGCAGATCGCCGAAGGGATTGGGCAGAATGCAGTTATCGGAACAGGATCGGGCGCTTCTGGCGCTGCTCGGCGAAAATGCCAGGTCGCCGGTGGCGGTGCTGGCGCGGGCGCTCGGCCTGTCCCGTACGACGGTGCAGGCGCGCATCGAGCGGCTGGAGCGCGAGGGGGTGATCGCCGGATATGGCGTCAAACTGTCGGACGCCTATCAGAGCGGGCTGATCCGCGCCCATGTGCTGATCACGATTGCGCCCAAGACGCTGCCGGCCGTCGGCGCCGCCCTTGCCGCCATCCGCGAGGTGACGGCGCTGCATTCGGTCAATGGCAGTTTCGACCTGATCGCCATGCTCGCCGCCCAGTCGATTTCCGAACTCGACCAGCTGATCGACCGCATCGGCGCGATCGCCGGCGTCGAGCGAACGCTGTCGTCGATCATCCTGTCGACGCGGATTTCAAGGTAGTCTGATGTTTTATCTGCGATCGCGGGATGTGCCCCGGACGGTGGAGCGCTGCTGAACTAGCGGATATCCCGCCCGCGGGGATAAATGCGCAGGATTGGATTGCGGCGGGGCTGAATTCAACCCGGTGTCTCATAGCCGATGTTTGGCAACCAGCGCGTCGATATGGGCATGCAACGTATCGCTTGCCTGAGCGATCGGGATAGCCCGTTCCGCATGGGCCTTCATCTCTTCATACACCGGAACGACATCCTCCTTCAGCCAGCGATCGAGAACCGTGTCGCGGTCGGCCAGCGCTTCCAGGCCGTCGAGTATCACGGCACTTTCGTCGGCATAGGCGCCGGAGGCGATCTTGGCGTCGATCATTTCGGCAATGTCGGCGGGCAGAGTGATACTGAGGGAACGTTTTGGTGCGCTTGGTTTCCCCCTTCGGACGAAGCGCAAGCTGGCACAAAGGCGGCGGCAGTTACAGGGCCCCGGACGCCTCGTGCCGATGCCAGGTCTGCCTTTTCGATGCCACGCTCCAAGGCGGCGATGCAGGTGGGTCGTGCGAGGTGCCGGCGCCTTCCCGGAGGATGGCGGGCGGCTTGCCGATCGAAATGGCGGCGCGGTAGGGGCATTCGGCGGTGAGCGCGTCAAAGACGTCTGCAGTCAATACGATGCGCACGTCAGGCGCCAGGTCGACAGCCTTCAGGCCGAATTGACGTGGCCGCGGCTTGCGCCTGGTTATCGGGTTCCACGCCTTGTCTTTTTCCCGCATTGTTTTACGACGTGTTACGCACTATGTGCGGGGCAGCGAAAACGACAGTGGAGAACCCGCGATGAACGAAGACGAAGACGACAAGAGCAAGGAACTGCCGCTTGGCAAGGAAACGGAAGCGAACCTTTTCAAGTCGCGTTCGATCTTCATTTATGGCGGCATTACCATGGAGCTGGCGCAGAAGGTCTGCACCCAGCTGGTGGCGCTGGCGGCGGCTTCCGACGAGGATATCCGCGTCTACGTGAATTCGCCCGGCGGCCACGTCGAATCCGGCGATTCGATCCACGACATGATCAAGTTCATCAAGCCGAAGGTCTGGATCATCGGGACCGGCTGGGTCGCCTCGGCCGGCGCGCTGATCTATGTGTCGGTGCCCAGGGAGCAGCGGCTTTGCCTGCCGAACACCCGCTTCCTGCTGCACCAGCCCTCCGGCGGCACCCGCGGCATGGCCTCCGACATCGAGATCCAGGCCCGCGAAATCATCAAGATGAACCAGCGTCTGATCAAGATCTTTTCCGCGGCCACCGGCCAGACGGAAGAAAAGATCGCCAAGGACATCGACCGCGATTACTGGCTGTCGGCCGAGGAAGCCAAGTCCTACGGCCTGGTCTCCGAGGTGATTTCGAGCCAGTCCGAAATCTGACAGGCCTGCCTGGACGACACATGTAAGGCCCCTGCCGAGAGATCGGCGGGGGCTTTTTTCGTCGGCGGGAGGGTTCAGCGCGGCCAGGATCCCGTGGGGGGCCGGCGCGGCATTTCGCGTTGAACAAAGCCCGCGAACAGCACTGTGATCTTGACACTCGCCAATTATTAGATAGACCGGTCTACTTAATGCGCTCGGAGTGCCGCGATGACGAAATTGACAGCCAGGGAGAGGTTGCTGAATTCAGCGGCCGAACTGTTCTATAGCGACGGGCTCGCCGCTACGGGCATCGATGCGATCACCGCCCATGCCGGGGTTGCGAAAATGAGCCTGTACAACAATTTTTCGTCGAAGGCCGATCTGGTCGATGCCTATCTCGAGCGCCGGATCGGCGAATGGCATGGATTTTATCAAACGCGGCTTGAGCGGGCGCAGACGCCGCAGCAACGCGCGCTTGCGGTATTCGATTCCTATATCGACCATGCAGCCCTTTCCTATGAATGGGGCTTTCGCGGCTGCGGATTGCTGAATGCGGCCGCCGAACTTGCCGTGGACGACCCCGCCCGGGCGTCGGTGCTGCGTCAGAAGGAGGAAGCCGAGGCGCTGTTTGCGGCGCATCTCGGCGAGATGCCTCTTGCCGCCCAAACGACGGCGGACGACGTCGCCCGGCACCTGTCCTTCCTGCTGGAAGGCGCCATGTCGCGTGCCGGCCTGGACGGCCACGATGCCGCATTGAAAGCGGCGCGCAAAATCGCTGTTTGCATACTGGAAAAACTATGATGGCGGCGGTGATCGCGCCGTCGCCGCGTCGCCACAAGGCCATCTGGGCGTTCGCCACGCTGATCCTGCTTGAGGCGGCGCTGGTGATCTGCTGGAGCGCCGGTTTCGTCGGCGTTCGCTTCGCCATCGGCCATGCGCCGATCTTCCTTATCCTGTTGTGGCGAAGCCTGGTGTCCGGCCTGGTACTTCTGCCATTCGCGCTGGCCATGGGTCCGGCCCTCCGTTTGAAGGACGTCCTTGTGCAGATGCTGCATGGCGCGCTTGCCATGGCAGGCTACCTTGCCGGCTTCGCCCTGGCGATCTCCCATGGCGTGCCCACCGGTCTTGTTGCGCTGATCACCGACATGCTGCCGCTGGCGGTGGCGATATTGTCATGGCCGGTGCTCGGCCAGGCGCTGACCGGACGGCAGTGGCTCGGCTCGATCATCGGGTTTTCGGGCGTGGTGATCGCATCGGGCTGGTCGCTGAACGCCGCCGACGTGCCGCTCTGGGCCTACGGGTTGCCTATTGCCGGAATGCTGTCGCTGGCGGTGGCGACGGTGCTGCAAAAACGCGCCCCGGCCGATCGCATGCCCTTGTATCAGAGCCTCTGCATCCAGTGCCTGTCGGCGGCGGCGATCTTTGCTGTTTTTGCCTGGCGGGAAGGAACCGTGCTGCCGGTTCTGGACGCCGGTTTCATGGCCGGCATCCTCTGGCTCGTGCTGGTCGCGACATTTGGCGGATGGAGCCTCTACTACGTGGCACTACGCAAATCGTCGCCGGCGCGGGTGACCAGTATCCTGTACCTGAGCCCGCCGGTGACGATGATCTGGGCGTGGCTGATGTTCGACGAGCCGCTCTCCTGGGCCATGGCCGCCGGGCTGGTGGTTTCGCTGGTGGGTATCGTCATCGTTGCGAGGTCAAGCGGCGTAGTGGCCCCGGCCTAGACAGCCCCTCGTTTATGCAGCCGGCGGGGCGACCTGCGGCTGCAAGCGCGTTTGCCTATGCGCCATCGTCGGCTTCCAAAGGCGTCAATCGGCTATCGCCACATGTCGCTGCCGCCGCGCGCCGCATCCCGATGTCGGCCAGCAGGTGATCGTTGTCGCGGGCAAGGATGAGGGCCAACTGCCGTCCTTGCGCCTGTTGCCTGCTATATCTTGCCCAGCGTGCCGCGACAGTGCGCAGGAGCTCGCCTCCAAGACCAGATTCACCGACCACCTTGTTCTCCCATCGTGACGACGGCATATTCTGCGATGCTGGACATTTGACAAACGCATAGTCATGATGCCTGGCATCAGCAATAACGATGGCTAGAATTGTGACCTTGCCGCTCGAAAGCGATCTGCTCAGAATGTTCGTGACGGTTGCCGACGCCGAAAACGTCACCAGAGCGGCCGACACGCTCGGCCGCACCCAATCCGCCGTCAGCATGCAGGTAAAACGGCTGGAGGAGGTGTCCGGTACGGTGCTGTTCGACCGTGGCCCCCGCGGCGTCGCGCTGACCGATGCGGGGCGGCGGCTTCTACCGCATGCTCGCCGCATCGTCGCTCTTGTCGATGAGACGTCGGCTTCGATGCGCAGCCTGCCGCTCGACGGGCCGGTGCGGGTCGGCATTCCCGAGGAATATAACCAAGTGGTTCTGCAGCGCGCGCTTGCCGCCTTTGCCGAACGGCACCCGGCGACCGAGGTGACGGTGATGTGCGGCTATTCCTCCCAGCAGATGGCGGCGCTCGAAAGCGGCACTATCGATCTGGCGGTCGTGTTTGATTGCAACGGTCAGGGCGGCGAGGTGCTGGCCGTCGATCCGACGGTTTGGGTGACCTCCGTCGCCCATGATTGCCATCTGCGTCGGCCCGTGCCGATCGCCATTTACTGGAATTCGAACTGGTGCCGCGAGTTCGCTATCCGCTCGCTCGACAGCCACGCGATCGATTACCGCATTGCCTATAGCTGCGATACGAGCGGAGGGCTCAAGGGTGCCGTGATCGCGGGGCTGGCGATCGCGCCGCTTTCACGCAGCAATATTCCGCCCGGATGCCGGGAACTGACGCCCGCCGACGGTTTTCCCACCATCGATGCCTCGCGGGTGATGCTGCGCCAGAGCGCCGACCGGTCCAGTCCTGCGATCACCGGTCTGGCCGACATGCTGCGCGAGGCCTTTCGGCCGCTGGCGGGGCCGGCACGGTAATGCGCGAATGCCAGCCCGCCATCTTGCCCTTGCCAGCGATTCGCGAAACAACCAGGGCATGAGCATTCCATACCACCATTCCTTTGCCTTCGACCCCACCTATGGCTTCAAGCTCGCGGCCCTGAAGAAGATTGCGCCGCCGCCGCCGCCCGAGGGTTTCGACGCATTCTGGGGTCGGCGCTACGCCGGCGCCCTGGCCGTCGAGCCGAGGCCCGCCTTGCGCGAAAGCTGGAACCACCATCCCGACTGGCTGGTACACGACATCACCTATCTCTCCACCGGCGGCTATCGCATCGGCGGCTGGCTGCTGGTGCCCCGGCGTGGCAAGATCAGGCGCGGCCTGGTGGTCGGCCACGGCTATGGCGGCCGCGATGCTCCGGATTTCGACATTCCGGTGCGCGACACGGCGCTGCTGTTTCCCTGCTTCCGCGGGCTGTCGCGCAGTGCCCATCCGCCGATTTCGACGGAGCCGGCCTGGCATGTACTGCACGATATCGACAAGCCCGACCGCTATGTGATCGGTGGCTGCGTCGAAGATCTGTGGGTGGCGGTGTCGGTGCTTTGCGCCCTCTATCCCGACCTTGCCGGGCGGATCGGCTATAGCGGCATCAGTTTTGGCGGCGGGATCGGCGCGCTCGCCATTCCCTTCGATCCGCGCATCGACCGCGGCCATCTGGTGGTGCCGACTTTCGGCAACCGACCGCTATGGCTGGAGCTTCCGACCATCGGCAGCGCCTCTTCCGTGCAGCATTACCGCGCAAGCCATCCGGCCGTCGCCGAGACGCTGAAACTGTATGACGCGGCGAGTGCCGCCACCCGCATTACCGTTCCGATGCTGCTGGCCGTGGCGCTGTTCGATCCGGCGGTGGCGCCGCCCTGCCAGTTCTCGGTCGCCAATGCCGTTCCGAAAACAAAATATAAAGAAACCTTCATTCTTGACGCCGGGCATTTCGACTATCCTACTGCCGCAGTGCAGCATGCAGAACATACAGAGAGAATCAGGTTGTTTTTCGAGGTGACATGAACGGTGAGATGAACCGGGAATATCTGCGGTGGTACAGTCCGCGCCTCCACCGCGACATGGAAATGCTGATCTTCGGCCACGCCGGCGCCAAGGTGCTGATGTTTCCGACGCGCGACGGCCGTTTCTGGGAATACGAGAAACTCGGTATCGTCGGAAGTCTCGCCGACAAGGTGCAGGCCGGCCAGTTGCAACTCTTTTGCATCGAGGGGCTGGCCGACGAGACCTTCTACAACACCACGCAGCCGCCGGCCGAGCGCATCGCCCGCCACGCCGCCTTCGAGGATTACGTGCTCAACGAAGTGGTGCCGCTGATGGCCGACAGGAACAGGCATGACTGCACCATCGTGCAGGGCTGCAGCCTCGGGGCTTTCCAGGCCGCAAACCTGGTGTTCCGCCACCCGCATCTTTTTCAAAAGCTGGTCGCCTTTTCCGGCCGCTATGATTTGACCCTGAAGGTGGAATCCTTCGACGACCTCCTGGACGGCTATTACGACGAGCAGGTCTATTTCCACACGCCGACCCATTTTCTGCCAGGGCTCAGCAATGGCTGGCGGCTGGACAAGCTGCGCCAGGTCGAGATCGTGCTGACCATCGGCAGCGAGGATCCGTTTCTTGACAACAATTACCAGCTCAGCCATCTGCTGGGCGAGATGGGAGTCTCCCACCAGTTGCATGTCTGGGACGGCCGGGCCCACCGTGCGGGCGCCTGGCGGAAGATGGCGGCTCTGTATATCTGAGGCAGCCGACGGGAGACGCGGGAGACGCGCGCGACGCTGCGGGCAGGTGAGGAGCAACTGCCAAATCGAAATCGGCATCGACCGTACCGGCAGGCGACAAGCCACCTTGCCAAGGGCGCTGTTTTTTGATGTTCGATAGGCATCGTCAGAACTTTGCCCCTGCGAGTCCCGCCATGCTCAAAGATTTTTCTGCTCAAAGCCTGTTCATGGGCCTGCTCACCGCTTTTGTCGGCTTTGCCAGCTCGTTTGCCGTCGTGCTGCAGGGTCTGCACGGCGTCGGTGCGACCGATCTGGAAGCGGCATCCGGACTGATGGCGCTATCGGTGTCGATGGGGGTCTGCGCCATTGTGCTGAGCGCTTGGACCCGGCTGCCGGTGTCTATCGCCTGGTCGACGCCCGGAGCGGCCCTGCTGGCCTCCACCGGCATGATCGAAGGGGGATTTCCGGTGGCGGTCGGCGCCTTCCTGGTCTGCGCGCTGCTGATCGTCGTCGCCGGCCTGTTCAAGCCGTTGGGGCGAGCGGTCGCGGCAATCCCGACGCCGCTCGCCAATGCCATGCTCGCCGGTGTCATCATCGGGCTGTGCTTTGCGCCGTTCAAGGCGATCGCCTTTGATGTCAAGCTCGGCCTGCCGATCCTGGTCGCCTGGGCGGTTGTCGCCGCCTTTCGGCGACTGTGGGCGGTGCCGGCGGCGCTTGCGGCCTTCGTTGCGGTGATCGCCTTTGGCGTCGATTTGCCGGAAGGGGCGATGGCCAGCTGGTCGCAATCGCTGACGCCGCCGATCGAACTGGTGATGCCGGCCTTTTCGCTCACCGGGCTGATATCGATCGCCCTGCCGCTGTTTATCGTCACCATGGCCTCTCAGAACATTCCCGGCATCGCCGTACTCAAGGTAAACGGCTACGAGCCGGTGCCCGGGCCGCTGTTTGCGGTCACCGGCCTGTTCTCGGCACTCTCGGCGCCGTTCGGCGGCCATGCGGTCAACCTGGCGGCGATCACGGCGGCGATGTGCGCGGGGGCCGATGCTCATCCCGATCCCGCCCGGCGCTACTGGGCCGCGATCGTCGGCGGCATCTGCTATGTCGTGCTCGGCTTGCTGGCCGGTGCGGTGACGGCCTTCGTGGCGCTTTCGCCGCCGGTCCTGATCCAGGCGGTGGCCGGGCTGGCGCTGATCGGCGCGTTTTCCGGCTCGGCGGTTGCCGCCTTCAAGGAGGTGGAAAGCCGCGAGGCCGCCGCCGTCACTTTCCTGATCACCGCCTCGGGCGTCTCGTTTGCCGGCATCTCGGGCGCCTTCTGGGGGCTGATCGCCGGCGGGCTGATGATGGGGCTGACACGGTTTGCCAAGCGCCATCGCTGACGGACTGGAATTTTTGCCCTTTTCTTACGATATCGAACCATGGAGTTCGAGCTCGACTCCGCAAAGAGCGCCATCAACAAGAACAGGCACGGGATCGATTTTGTCGAGGAAGAAAATCAGCACCGAAGAATTCGACCGAAAATTCGATGATGGCGAAGACATCAGCGAATATGCCGATTGGAGCACAGCGCCGCAGCCCAATCTGGAGCCGGTTTCAATGGCCGTCGTGTTGAGGGAACCATGCTGCGGCTTGACAAACGGGCCAAGGAGCTCGAACTGTCGCGCTATGCGCTTCTGGAAGTCTGGCTTCGTGAAAAGCTGGACGACTCCTCGGCATCGGTCGCCGAATACCCACTTGCACGATCCATTTCCGCACGCTATGCATCTCCTCATGAAGACATCGGGCATTTCCATTGCGAAGACTGCTGAGCGGAGCTTTTCCAGCCGCGCCGCTTTTTCGTTTGCCCCACTCTCGCTTCTTCTCCTCGACCTTACGCGCGGTTGCCGGGTCCAGTAAGGAGCGCCCGGCGGCCGGTTAGCCGCATGGGCACAGCTCCTTAGACACAATCCCTATTTCAAGAACCATTCGGCCATATCTGGCCAGCATGGCCGTCGCCAAGCCGCACGAGATGCGCTAAGAGCCGAGGCCAATGCGGGAAGAGGAAGACCAGACGATGATTGCAAAAACCCATTCCGTAAAGCAGGGCATGCCCGACGCGGCCAAGAAATACCGCGCCTATCCGCAGATCGACATTTCCGACCGCACCTGGCCCTCGAAAACCATCACCAAGGCGCCGATCTGGTGTTCGGTGGATCTGCGCGACGGCAACCAGTCGCTGGTCAACCCGATGGGCCATGACCGCAAGGCGCGGATGTTCCAGCTGCTGCTGGACATGGGCTTCAAGGAAATCGAGATCGGCTTTCCGTCTGCCTCGCAGACCGATTTCGACTTTGCCCGCTGGTGCGTCCAGGAAGGCAATGTGCCGGACGATGTTTCACTGCAGGTCCTGGTGCAGTGCCGGCCGGAACTGATCACCCGTACCTTCGAGGCACTGGAAGGTGCCAAGCGGCCGATCATCCATTTCTACAATTCGACGTCGGAACTGCAGCGCCGGGTGGTGTTTGCCAAGGACGTTGCCGGCATCAAGCAGATCGCCATGGATGCAGCGGAGATGATCGTCGACATGGCCCAGAAAGCCGGCGGCGATTTCCGTTTCGAATATTCCCCGGAAAGCTTTACCGGCACCGAACTCGACGTCGCGCTGGAGATCTCCAATGCGGTGATCGGCATCATCAAGCCGACGGCGGACAACAAGCTGATCCTCAACCTGCCCTCGACCGTCGAGATGGCGACGCCGAACATCTATGCCGACCAGATCGAATGGATGTGCCGCCATATCGACAACCGCGAAAACGTCATCGTCTCCTTGCATCCGCACAACGACCGCGGCACGGGGATCGCTGCCACCGAACTGGCGTTGATGGCGGGGGCGGACCGGGTTGAAGGCACGCTGTTCGGCAATGGCGAGCGCACCGGCAATGTCGATGTGGTGACCCTGGCTTTGAACCTGTACACGCAAGGCATTGATCCGAAACTGGATTGTTCCGATATCGAGCGGATCAAGGCGGTTTACGAATATTCCAACGAAATGGTCATTCCCGAGCGCCACCCCTATGTCGGCGAACTGGTCTATACCGCCTTTTCCGGCTCGCACCAGGATGCCATCAACAAGGGCATGAAGGCTTCCAAAGTGCAGAATTCGCCGCTGTGGGAAGTTCCTTACCTGCCGATCGACCCGCAGGATGTCGGCCGCTCCTACGAGGCGATCATCCGCATCAATTCGCAATCCGGCAAGGGTGGCATTGCCTACATCCTGCAGGAGGACTACGGCATCAACCTGCCGCGCAACCTCCAGGTCGAGTTCCGCAGCGAGATCCAGGCAATCACCGATGAAGAGGGCGTGGAGCTTCCGTCCAAGCGCATCCATGACGTTTTCCTGGCGACCTATGTCGAACAGCCGGGTGCGCGGCTGAAATTCGTCGATCACCACACCTATCCGGCCGGTACCGATACCAGGGGCGTGCGGATCGTCGCCGCCGAAATCACCGACCGCGGCGAGACCAAGCGGATCGAGGGCCGGGGCACCGGACCGATCGACGGCTTCATCAATGCGCTGTCGACCTATCTCGGCACCGAACTGTCGGTCGCCGACTATTCCGAGCATTCGCTGCAGCACGGGTCGAACGCCTCGGCGATCGCCTATGTCGAGGTCGAACATGCCGGCGGCAAGCTTTTCGGCGCCGGCATCAACACCAACATCGTCGCCGCATCGCTGGAGGCGATCGTCTCGGCCGCCAATCGCGTGCTGGATGCGCGCGCCGCGAAGGCCTGACCTTGCCCCTGCACGCACTGACCTCCGGAGATATCCATGCGGCGGCACCGCTGGTGCTGCTGCATGGCTTCGGCAGCGGCGCCTATGTCTGGCACGCGGTCATGGCCGGGCTTGCGCGCGATTGCCCGGTGATCGCCTATGACCTGCCGGGCCATGGCGGCTCGCTGTTTTCGGAGGGCATCGGCGGGGCAGGGCGGATCGGCCGGGCGGTGCTTTCCGACCTGGAACGGCGCGGCATCGCAAAGTTTCATCTCGCCGGCCATTCGCTCGGCGGGGCGGCGGCGGTGATCGCGGCGCTGAAGCAGCCGCAACGGGTGCTCAGCCTGACGCTCTTGGCACCGGGCGGGTTCGGCCCGGCGATCAACCACCGGGCTCTCGCCCATTTCGCCACCGCCGAAACCCATGTCGAGCTGCGCCGTTCCATGGAGGTCATGGTCGGCTTCAACGCGGCGATCCCCGACGAGATGGTGATAGAGGCATTTGAAGGCCGCAACCAGATCGGGGCCCGCGATGCGCTGAGCAAGATCTTTGCCGCCATCCTGATCGAGACCTCGACCGAGGACCTGCGCCAGGGGACGATTTCGCGCGAGGATCTGGCGCGGCTGGCGATACCGGTGCTGGTGGTCTGGGGCAACGAGGACTGCATCCTGCCGGTGGCGCAATCGGAAGGCCTGCCCGACAATATCGCCCTCCACCGCATCGCCCAGGCCGGCCATATGCTGGTCGACGAATGCCCGCGCCAGGTGACGGATTTCCTGCGGGCGGCGGTGCAGCGGGGGTAGCGGACGACCGGTCACGACAAGGCCAGAAGGGGGGTACCATATGCGCAGAGGCGCCCTGTAACTCCATTGAAACGCGCCAAGCCGCAGCGGTCAGCCCATCAGCACCTGCCGGTGGGCGATGGTGATGGCGGTGCCGGCCGGGGTCAGCGCGTGGCGCTCCAGGCCCAGGTGCCATTTTCCGGGGCCTCCGGAGATCGAGAACAGGTTGTAGGCGGCGGCCGGTTTGGTCGCACCGGGGGCCTGCGAGGCGGAGGCGATGCCGACCACCGGCAAGGCGCGGCCATGGGTCTGCAGCCAGTTGATGGTGTTGAGATGGGTATGGCCGTGCAGCACCAGTTCGGCGCCACCGGTCGACATGGTGGCGGCAAAGCGGCGGATGCCCATCATCCGCTTGTGCGAGGGCGCGGCCCCGCGGATCGGCGGATGGTGGATCATCACCACCCGGAACAGGCCTTCGTCGCCAGCCTTCTTCAACAGTTCCACGGTTTCGCGCGCCTGGCGGGCGGAGAAATAGCCGCCGGCGGAAAACGGCGGGGTGGCCTGCGAGGTCGAGCAGCCGATCAGCGCCACCGGCCCGCGCCGGCGGATATAGGGAAACAGCTTGTGCTTGACGTCGAAGATTGCCGGATCGTCGTCGCCGCGGACATAGTCGTACCAGGCGGCCATCGCCTTGTCGTGGGCGCCGGGGACGTAGGCGTCGTGATTGCCCGGGACCAGCGATGTGTCGAGCGGGCCGCCGGTATCCTTCAACCATTGCGCTGCGGTGCGCAGCTCTATGCCGGAGGCGAGATTGACGAGGTCGCCGGTGATCGCCAGGTGATCGGGCTCGTGGCGACCGATATCGTCGACGATCAGGTCAAGCGCATTGGCGAAAAGATGCTTGCGCCGGTTGCGGTGCCAGTTCACATAGCCGGTGATCCGCTTGGAGGCGAGTTCGCGAAACGTGAGCTGGGGCAGCGGCCCCAGATGGATGTCGGATATATGGGCCAGTTTGAACATGCTACATCACATAGCGGCGTGACCCATGGGGGACAAGGGCAGTGAGCGAAGAGAGTTTGGGCCCCGGCCGGCGGGCGGCGATCTGGCTGCTGCACCGCTATTTTGCCCTTTCGCGCGGCATGACGCTGGGTGTGCGGGCCGCCTGCTTCGACGCCGAGGGCCGGGTCTTTCTCGTCCGCCACAGCTATGTGCCCGGCTGGTACCTGCCGGGCGGCGGGGTGGAGCGCGGCGAGACGGCGGCGCAGGCGCTTACGAAGGAATTGCGGGAAGAGGGCAACCTGGAACTCACGGCGCCCGCGACCCTGTTCCATGTCTATCTCAACAGCCATATCAGCCGCCGCGACCATGTGCTGTTCTACCGCGCCGACGTCGTGCAGACGGCGCCGAGGAAACCCGACCGCGAAATCGCCGAGAGCGGGTTCTTCGATGTCGCGGCGCTGCCGGTCGACGCGACGCCGGCGACCCGGCGTCGCCTTTGCGAACTCAATGGCGGTTTTCCGCCCGCCGATGGGTGGTGAGCGCCAGGGCCTCCGACAGCTTGTCGCGGCCATGCGGCCGGTCGAGATCGAGGATCGGGCCGACCGGCACCACGCCCGTCGGGTTGATGGTCACATGGCTGCGGTAATAATGCTCCTTGATGTGGCGCAGGTTGACGGTGTCCGCGACGCCGGGCGTCTGGTAGAGATCGCGCAGATAGGCCGACAGGTTGGGATAGTCGGCAAGCCTGCGGATATTGCACTTGAAGTGGCCGACATAGACCGGATCGAAGCGCACGAGCGTCGTGAACAGTCGCCAGTCGGCTTCGGTCAGGTCCTCGCCGAGCAGATAGCGATTGGTCGCCAGCCGCTGCTCCAACCAGTCGAGCGTCTCGAACAGCGGGGCGACATTGCTCTCATAGGCGCCCTGGGTGGTGGCAAAGCCGGCCTTGTAGACGCCGTTGTTGACGGTGTCATAGATGCGGGCGTTGATCTCGTCGATCTCCGTGCGCAGCGCTTGCGGGTAATAATCGCCCGGCAGCACGCCCGGCAGAGCATCGAAGGCGCTGTTGAACATGCGGATGATCTCGGAGGATTCGTTGGAGACGATCGTCCCGGTCTGCTTGTCCCAGAGCACCGGCACCGTGACCCTTCCGCTGAAATGCGGATCGGCTTTGGTGTAGACCTCCCACAGGTAACGCGCGCCGAACAGGTGATCCACCGTGCCGCCGTCACGGTCGTGGAATTCCCAGCCGTTTTCCAGCATTAGCGGATCGACCACCGAAACGTCGATCAGCGTGCCCAGGCCCTTGAGGCGTCGAAAAATCAAGGTGCGGTGGGCCCAGGGACAGGCGAGCGACACATAGAGGTGGTAGCGCCCGGCCTCGGCCGCAAATCCGCCGGCGCCGCTGGGACCCGCGGCGCCGTCGGCGGTCACCCAGTTGCGGAATTTTGCATCGGCCCGTTTGAATTGTCCCTCGGTCGCCTTGGTGTCGTACCAGACGTCCTGCCATGTGCCGTCAACCAGCCTGCCCATATCCACTCTCCTCAATTCTTAAAAAAATCACTTGGCCCTAAAGATACGGCAGCGGCCGGCGATTGCGAGGCTTGAAAGGATGAACAGTGCGTTTTTGCCATTTACGGTCGGAATTTTTCCTGCTATCCGCACTTTGCCCATTGGAAACATTTTGATGACCGCTTACCGGAACCTGCGACGACGCTGATGCTCACCAAGCGCCTTGATATGCGCGCTGGCGATCCATCCTTCCTGTCTGTCTGTCCTGCTGGGTTCGGTCTTTCCATGAACAATCATATCCTTGTCTATCTCACCGAGGACGCGTCGCATGACGCCGTCATCGAACATATCAACGAAGAAGCGTTCGGCCCCGGCCGGTTTGCGCGTGCCGCCGCCCGCATCCGCGAGCAGGGCGGCCATGACCGGGCGCTGTCCTTCATCTGCGCCGACGACGGCGAGACGATCGCTTCGGTGCGGATGACCCCGGTCGATGCCGGCACGGTCAAGGGCCACCTGCTCGGGCCGCTGGCCGTGCGCCCCTCGCACAAGAACATGGGGATCGGCCGCGAACTGGTGCGCATCGCCATCGATGCCGCAAGGCGGGCAGGCTCGGAAGCGGTGATCCTGGTCGGCGACGCGCCCTATTACATGCCGCTCGGCTTCGAAAAGGTCGCCTACAACGCCCTGCAGTTTCCGGGCCCCGTCGATCCCGGCCGGGTTCTGGTGGTGCCGCTTGCCGCCGACGTGCATCCCAGGCTTGCAGGCGTGATCGCCTGGCGCGACAAGACGCTGGCGGTGCCTGCCGTCGAGGAAGAAGCGGACACCGGGACGCTTAGAAAAGCTTCCTGAGCCAGGTGATCTCGAAATCGCCTGAAAAATTCTTCAGCCGGCCAAACACTTCGAAACCCTGGCGCTCATAGGCGCGCCGGGCGGTGGGATTGATGGTGTCGATATAGGCGCCCTTGCAGCCGTGGACCCGCGCCTCGTCTTCCGCCATCTGCAGCATCCGCCCGGCCAGCCCCTGTCCGCGCAGCCGCTCCGGCACGAACAGCATCTCCACATACAACCAGCCGCGCCCGGTATAACCGATAAGCCCGCCATCGGTTTTGCCGTCGGCATCGTGGAGGGGAATGGAGAGGTCGCGACGGTCGGTGGGGCCGAGGAGGACGTCGTTATAGACCTTGAGGGCGGCAAGGATGGCGGCCTGGTCGGGTTCGGAGGTGTGGTCGGAGAGGTGGAGTGAGGGGAGCATGGGCGTGGCTTTCGAGGTGGTTTGGCATTTCGCGAGCTCAGCGAGTTCGGCCTTAGAATCTAATCCCGAAGAGACCGCCATTCGGCTCATCGGACAGTCGCGTATCCATGATAAAATCAGAAGGGTCGAAGATAGCCTCGCCACTCACTTCTTCTTCATTTTTTATCTTTTGCAGATCGTCCGAGTTCATGGCTACCACGTACTGCACGCCAAGCTTATCACACTTGGCCTTGGCGAGACTCAGGGCCAACCCAATTTGCCTTCCGTCCACGCCGTCAAAAATATGGCTGTCATGTATTAGGAAGCCAGGAAACCGATCATTTTTTATGGCAGCTTCGACTAGCAGCCAATCAAAGCAGAAGACCTGCATATGGTTCTTTCCTCCACTTTTCTTTCCGATGATATCCGTTTCAATGGACAGTCCAGCGACGCCACTAGACTTCCCGATAATTAGCTGACCGGGTTCATCGTAAAGAAATTGCGAAGTCTCCGCAAATATCTGAACTGCCGCTTTTCTTGGTCCTTCCCGCTCAAGAACGTCTTGCCCAATTAAATCGACAAGATCATTTATCTCGCGCCCTAACCGCTTCCGGTCCTCCTCGACATTTCTAAAGCGTGGAAGCTGTTGGCGTAGGTCGGCTTGCTCTGCTTCCAGTCGGTTTAGGTCAGATTGCAATAGAGTCAGCCGCTCAATTGCCATGCCTGATCGCAGCAATGCCAGCTTATCTTTCAAACTGACTTGATGTTCATTTATCTCCCTCTTGCGGTTCGCAAGACGTTCGTTTGCATTCCTCCGCTCTCGTTTAAGGTGCGTTTCACGGTTTTTTGCTACTTGTTTGTGAAACGCATCGACTTGCTCGAACCTCTTCTTTACCTGGTCTGAGAAGAAAATTCCAACTTGCTCATACATACTTTTTAGGTCGGCAACGGAGGCGTCTTCCACTTCCTTGAGCGCAAGTTCGATACTCTCGACAAGGTCAAGGTCCTCGAGATTAGCTTCATTCAAGTCGCGAATTCGGCTTGTTAGTTCATTTGCGGTGATCTCATGCCGACGATAGCCGTCTACCACAGAAGCAGAGGCAACTTCTTTACGCTTCGCCTCAATCTCGGTGTCAAGCAAGTCCAAACGAGCTTGCATCTTATTAACGTCAAGGGCTCCATCAGTCAGATATCCACTCTTGATCATCTTTGCCAAAGTGTCTGCGTCTTTCTTCTGGTCCTTCTTAATCTGTAGTTGCTGAGGAAGACGCCAATCAAACCCGAGAAGGTAAGAAAGGCTCACCTGACTGTCCCATCCTTGTTGTACAGTGCTATTCATAATAGCGCTGGCAAATCCGCCAATCCGTTCTTTGCGCACAAAGTATGAGAACAAGGCACCAAATTTGGGTCCATAGGTTGGCGCTGAATCCTCTTCGCTCAAGCCAAACCAACGAAGAGCTAGCTCCTTGCGTAAGTTCTTTGGTGTGATGTCTTTGCCGTCTTTTTTTAGATCATCGGTTTTTGGATTACTCTTTTTGCAGACTATAAAATTCCATCCTCTGTCTGAGAATTCTCCGCAAAACTCAGAACCAAGAATTTCCGACTTATGAAAATCATCATCGGGATTGCGCTTGTCAGACAGCAGGTAATGAACAAGCTCAATAAAACTGGTCTTACCAGTTCCGTTTCGTGTCTCTCTTGCACCTGAGCTTTCATGGCGTTCTGCCACAAGGATATTTAATCCGCTCTTGAATTTGAGCGGCTTAAACGTCTCAAGCGTGCTTGTTAGTTCGATGATCATTGGTTCATCTTCTTTATCAAGCCGGATTCAAAACGGACGGCACCGATAGTAAAAAGAAAGTCCACAGCAAGCAGAAACCAGTCAAAATGCATTGTGGTAAGATCATTTTCGCGTCGTTCCACTTGCAGGTCATGGAACAGCCGGGAAGCGGTTTTATCCCTATCTAAGAGCGCAAGAAGTTCTGCCCCCACTCCTATAAGCGCATTCTCGGTCTTTATGTGCTTTGTTGGCATTAGCATGGCGACACCTGCGGCACATTCTCGAATACGTCGCAAGCATCGAGAAAGTAGGCCACAATCACATAGGCAGCCGCTGTAACAGTTGACGTGTCGCCGCCGCCGCAAAAATTCAACAGTTTTCCCAAGATTTCATCAGGATCATATCCAAGGTCTTTCAGCTCAAGATACTTTGCGCGCATTTCGGCTTGTATGATCGAGGCATTTTGAGGGTTACTCATCCCTGCAAGGTAACGGTCAACGACATCAATGTGCGGCCGCGCACGCCGAATGTCATGCTTCGAGTCTGGGCTAAGTCTGTTAAAGTCGAGCTTCGCCTCATCTGGGATATCACCAAAGTTATTTGGATCAGGATCGACTGTGCGAGCTTCGATTATTCCCTTTAAAAGGGGCCTTATATGCGCCATTTGAACATCACTGAAATTTAAATTTGCCGATGGGTAAATATCCATCAATTGCTGCAAAGTGAGTTTGTCGTGCAATTCATCTTTCAGGAAATCGCGCGTGGCAGTCACGACTTTGAGCTTGGGATACTGCTTTCTGATCTCTTCCAGTTTGTCGCTTGCAGCTGTCGGCAGGCCTCCGACGTTGTTATGAACAAACACCCACTCCCTTAGATTGGGCCAATAACCCACAACGTCCGGAAAGCTGTCTGCAATCTTAACCTTTGCGTTGGACGCAAATGTTGCCGGTGACTCGGGAGCGTAGCATTGGAATACGCTTTCTGTCGAAACGCGCCGTCCGTCGCTCTTCTTGTCGCCATCATTTCCACCTGCCTTGATTAATTCAAAGTCCGCTCCGTAGACCCTAGAAGCCATAGCCACAAACCAGCCCTCGAACTTGGACTGGCTCATGGTAGCAAACGCGTTGTCAAAGTGGATGTTGAAATCGCTCTTTTCCACGCCTCAGTTGCCCCCTTGGTTCAATTATCCCGTCTTGCGCGCGGGCTACATCTCACAATTTTTTTGACAGCTATGAATTAGATACAAAAGGCCTGCAATATTCATTTTCGGTTCTTGGTCTCCGCATTCCGGAGTCAAATAACGCTCATGTTGGATATGGCACCTTCGAAAGTCCTCTTCCCCAGTGATTTCTGTGCCGTCAGGCAATTTCAACCCTAAGGTACAAGCCGGCACGGTAGGCACTTCCACCCCCCTACCGCCCCTCCCGCCACCACATCGCCGAAACCGCAAACAACAGCGCCGCCAGCCCGGCAAAGCCGGCAAACAGCGGCAGCGTATCGATGCCCTTCAAGACCGTTTCGTCGGTCATGCGGATGGCCATGCGGTCGGGGTCGGTGGTGCGGATGGTGCCGCGGACGGGGAGGATGGGGGGGATTTCGATGCTGCCTTGGCCGTCGTCGAGGCGGGCGGTGAGGCCGCGGGTGCGCTCCGTCAGCGGTCTCAGGGTGTCGGTGGTCGAGATCATCGCCTTGAATTCCGGCGCATCGACGGCGCCGACATGGACGAGGGCGGAGAAATCGCCGTTGGTGACGGTGAACAGGCCGGTCTCGTCCATGCGCTTTTCGGCGCGGTAGAGGCCGGGGCCGTTTTCGGCAAGCGCCAGCGTCTCGGTCTTGCCGGAGGGCGTGCGTACGGTCGCAGGGCCCGGCGCGTCGCCGACTGTCTGGCGGGTGATTTCGAGCGTGCGGCCGTTGGCCCGCGCCGTCAGCGCCTCTTCCTCGAGCTCCGGTTCCTTCATCAGCCAGTGGGCGATGCGGCGGTAGAGATCGACATGCGGGCCGCCGCTTTCAAAACCGCGGGCCCACAGCCAGCCCTGGTCGGACAACAGCATGGCGACACGGCCTTCGGCGGCGCGGTTGAGCACCAGCAGCGGCTTGCCGTCGGCAGCGGTCATCACCGTCTCGCCCTGCGGCGGATCGACATCGACGCTGCGGAACCAGCGGCCCCAATGCGGCGGCTCGTCGCCGGAGCCTGAAAGCCCTCGGGTGACCGGGTGACGCTTGCCCTGTTCCGACAGGCGCGGATAGAAGGCGGCCTCGTCGACATTGCCGGTGGGTGCGGCCGGCAGCACCGAGGAGAGCGGCGTCAGCGCGATCGAATCCTCGCCCGCATGTTCGGGGCCGGCTGCGATCAGCAACGCGCCGCCCTTGCGGACATATTCGGCGATATAGTCGTAATAGAGGATCGGCAGCACGCCGCGGTGCTGGTAGCGGTCAAAGATGATCAGGTCGAAATCTTCGATCTTTTCGACGAACAGTTCGCGGGTCGGAAAGGCGATCAGCGACAGCTCGTTGATCGGCGTGCCGTCCTGCTTTTCCGGCGGCCGCAGGATGGTGAAATGGACGAGATCGACGGCGGCATCCGATTTCAACAGGTTGCGCCAGGCGCGCTCGCCGCCATGGGGTTCGCCGGAGACCAGCAGAACGCGCAGGTTCTCGCGGATGCCTTCGATCACGTGGATGGCGCGGTTGTTGGCGGTGGTGACCTCGCCGGGCAGGCCGTCGACGGTGAATTCCAAGACATTGTTGCCGCCGCGCGGCACCTTGAAGGAGAACGGCGTCTCGGCGCCGGGCACGGCCTGCAGGGTGGCGATCTGGTCGCCGTTGATCATCACCGTGACATTGGCGCTGGCGCCGCTCGAGCGGCCGTCGTCGAACACCCGCAGCGTCAGTTCCTGGTCCTCGTTGACAATGCCGAAGCGCGGGGCGCGTACCACTTCGATGCGGCGGTCGAATTCGTCGGCCTTCCCGGTGATCAGGCCGTGGACGGGGGCATCGAAGCCGAGCTGCTGGCCGGGGCCGGGAATGTCGTGGATCTGGCCGTCGGTGATCATGATGGCGCCGCCGATGCGGGCCGGCGGCACGTCGGAAATCGCCGCGGTCAGGGCCTCGAACAGGCGGGTGGAGGGGGCATCCGAGGTGCCGGGATCGCGGACCTCGACGATGCGCGGCTCGATCATCGGGAAGCGCTGCAGCCGGTCTTTCAGGGCCGCCAGGGCCGCATCGGTGGTGGCGGTGCGCTCCGGCGTCTCCTGGCTCTGCGAGCGGTCGACAATCACCGGCACGACGGTGGACAGCGCTTCGCGGTCCTCGGACAAGAGCAGCGGGTTGGCAAGCGCTGCCAGCAGCGCCAGGCAGGCGAGCGCCCTGAGCCAGGTGCCGCGCACCGACTTGTTGAGGCCGAGCAGCAGAAGGGCGAGCGCCACGACGGCGAAAGCGGCAAGGAACGGCCAGGGCAGGAAGGGCTGGAATGTCGCGGTCATGTCACTGCCCCAGCCGCTCGAGCAAAGCGGGGACGTGCACCTGGTCGGCCTTGTAGTTGCCGGTCAGCATGTACATCATGATGTTGACGCCGGTGCGATAGGACATTTCCCGCTGGGTCTCGTCCGGCGGCACGGTCGGCAGCAAGGGGGCGGCGTTTTCGTCGATCGCCCAGGCGCCGAGGAAATCGTTGGCGGTGATCAGGATCGGCGAGACGCCGTCGCCGGTCGACGTCAGCTCGCTATTGCTGTTGCGGGCCTCCTGGCGGGCCTCGACCCACAGCGGGCTGCCGCTGTAGCGGCCGGGAAAGCCCGACAGCAGATAGAAGGACCGGGTCAGCACGTGGTCGGAGGGCACCGGCTCCAGCGGCGGGATGTCGATGTTGGAGAGGATCGCCTGCAGCCGCTCGCCGTTGGCGGTCGGGCCGGAGGGTTGGCTGACGCCGGAAAACTGGTCGCGGGTGTCGAACAGCACGGTGCCGCCGGCGCGCATATAGGCGTCGATGCGGCTGATGGCGGCAGACGACGGCATGGCGGCGGTGGCCGAGACCGGCCAGAAGATGATCGGGTAGAAGGACAGCTCGTCCTTGGCGATGTCGAGGCCGACAGGCACGCCGGGCTCCAGCGTCGTGCGGTAGGTGAGGAACTCGGTAAGGCCCGCCAGACCGCGCTCGGAAATCCGGTCGACATCGTCCTCGCCGGTGATCACATAGGCAAGGTGGGTGTTGTCGAGGTGCTGGAAGATCTGGTCGTCGCCGGGCTTGGAATCGTCGGCGCGGGCGTGGTCGGGCGCGAACGTCAGAACCGCGAACAGGCCGAGGACTGCCGCCATGCCGGAGCTGCGGCGCGGCATCCGCGCAAAGGCGCCGCCCATGAACAGCACGATCAGGCCGTCTGCGAGCAGCAGCAGGAAGGCGAGCGTCAACAGCGCCGGCTTCAGCGGCGTGGCAGCGGCACCGGCAAGCGGTGCCGACTGCACCGGCATGCCGGCGGCCGCGATATCGATCGGCTTCAGTTCGGTGCCGGGTGCCAAAAGGTTGAGGGCGACAAAGCCGTCCTCGGTGCCGTAAAGGCCGGGCGGGTTGTCAAAACTGGCGGCCGTCGGGCGGTTGGCTGCCAGGTCGAGCGGTTTTACCGCGCCGGTCTCGGAGGTCAGGGCGCCGCGTTCGGTGAGCAAGCGGTAGGGGGCAAGGCTGGCCGCGGCGCTGGCGGTGCGATCGCCGGCAATGCCGCCGGCCTGCGACAGCTGCACCACCCGGCGCAGCATTTCGACGAATTCGCCGGAGATCGGCAGGTTGGACCAGGTGGCCTCGGCGCTGACATGGAACAGCACGATGCGGCCGCGGTCGGTCTCCTTGACGGTGACCAGCGGCGTGCCGTCGGCAAGGCTTGCCCAGGTGCGCTCGGCCAGATCCGGCACCGGCTCGGCCAGCACCTGGCGGTTGACGAGGATGTTTTGCGGACGCGGCATGCCGGCAAACGGGCCGAAGGCGGGGAAATCGGCGAGCGCCTGCGGCTCGGCCCAGGACATGGCGCCGCCGAGCGCCCGTTCGCCGAGGCGCAGCAGCACCGGCACCAGCGGATCACCGGCGGGGGCTGCTGCCAGACGCGGACCGGCAAAGCGGATCAGCGTGCCGCCGCGGGCGATCCAGCTCTGCAGCGGCTCATAGACATCGGCCGGCAGCCGGCCGATATCGGCCAGAATGATCGCCGAGGGGTTTTGGTTGAGAATTTCGGGGATGGAGACGGCCAGATCCGGCGTGCTCGGCTCGATCAGGTCGGCATAGGGCTGCAGCGCCCGCTGGATGTAGAACAGCGGCGACAGCAGCGGCTGGAAATCCTCGCCGGTATCGCCCGACAGCAGCGCCACGCGGCGGCGACGGAAACCGTCGTCGAGCAGATGGGTGGCGCCGGCGGTGGCAAGGCCCGACACGCCGATGCGGGCAAAATCGTTGCGCAGCTCGAACGGGGCGGCGATCGTGCCGGTCGCAAGGCTCTGGTTGGCGGCGAAATCGACCGTGCCGGAGGCGATCACGCGACCCTGCTGGTCCTGGGTGTCGAGCAGCAGGCGCTGCGGTGCGACCCCGTTCAGGCGGGTGGCGGTGACCGACAGGGCATCGGCGCCATTGCTGGCGGTGGTGATGGCGACAGCGGAAGCGCCGTCGCCCGACAGCACGCGCAGTTCGGCGGGCTGCAGGGCGGCGAGCCGCTGCAGGGCCGGCTCGGTTTCGCTGCCCGCGATGCCGTCGGTCAGAAAGGCGACGGTGCCGGGGCGGGTGCCGGCAAGGGCAGCGGAAATGGCGGTTATGGCGCCGGCGCGATCGGCGGAAAGCGGCCGCGGCTTGGCGGCCATCAGCTTGACCAGGGCGCCCTCGGCGGTCGAGGGCACGGCGTCGTGCTGGGTCTCGGCGGTAAAGGCCAGCGACACCGGCACGTCGCGGTCCTCGGCATCAGAGATCAGCATTTCGGCCGTGGTGACGCGGCGGTCCCAATCGGCGACAGCAGCCCAGCTATTGTCGATCAACAGCACCAGCGGCCCATCGGCGGAAAGGGTGGAGCCACGCGGATTGAGCACCGGCCCGGCCAGCGCGAGGATCACCAGAGCGGCGATCGCCATGCGCAGCAGTGTCAGCCACCACGGGCTTTTTGAGGGGGTTTCCTCGCGCTTCAGCACGCTTGCCAGAATCTTCAGCGGCGGAAAAACCTCGGCCTTGGGGCGCGGCGGGGTGAGTTTCAGCAGCCACCAGATCAGCGGCAAAGCGGCGAGCGCGATCAGGATCGCCGGCGTGGCGAAGGCGAAAGGCAAGGCACCCATCATTGGCTGCTCCCGACGGTGCGCGGCGGCGAACCCGACAGATACATGTGGACCGCCACCAGCGCCTGCGAGGCCAGCTGGTCGGTGCGATGCGGCACGAAACTCCAGCCGAGGCGGCGGAGCTGCTCGCCGAGCGCATCTCTACGGGCGAGATAGGCGCGGCGATAATCCTCGCGCAGGCTTTCGGCCCGGCCGGAGACCAGTTTCTCGCCGGTTTCCGGGTCGGTGAATTCGGTGCGGCCGCTATAGGGAAAGGTTTCCTCGGCCGGATCGGCGATCTCGACCAGGTGGCCGCGCAGGCCGCGGCGGGCAAGCGGGCCGATGCGGGCCATGATGGCGTCGGCGTCGTCGAGGAAATCGCCGATCAGGACGATATCGCTCAAACCGCGGATCATGCCGGTCTCCGGCAGGCCGGTGGTCAGCGGCGCGTGAATGATGGCGGCGGCCAGCCGTTCGGCGGCATTGCGCGAGGAGACCGGCTCCATGATGCCGGGGCAGCCGATGCGCTCGCCGGATCGGGCAAGGATTTCCGCCAGCGCCAGTATCAGCACCAGCGCCCGGCCTTCCTTGGAGACGGTGCCGTAGGTCGACTTGTACATCATCGACGGCGACATGTCGGCCCACAGCCAGACGGTGTGGGCGGCCTCCCATTCGCGGTCGCGGACATAGGTGTGGTCGTCGCGGGCAGAACGTCGCCAGTCGATGCGGGCCAGGCTCTCGCCCTCGGCATAGGGGCGGAACTGCCAGAAATTCTCGCCGATGCCGTGCTTGCGGCGGCCGTGCCAGCCGGCAATCACGGTATTGGCGATGCGTTTCGCCTCGACCATGCAGTCAGGCACAAGCGCCGCGCGCTGGCGCGCGCGCGTCAGCGCGTCGGCGCCTGCGGTCTGTTCGACGATTTGGCCGATGGATGCCACGCTTATTCGTTCCCCTTCAGCCGCGTGCCTGTTTCACCAGGCCGGAAATCACGTCGCGCACCGACATCCCTTCGGCCCGGGCGGCAAAGGTGAGGGCCATACGGTGTTCGAGCACGGGTTCGGCCAGGGCATGGACATCGTCCAGCGACGGGGCGAGGCGGCCCTGGTAGAGGGCGCGGGCGCGCGCCGACAGCATCAGCGACTGGCCGGCACGCGGCCCCGGCCCCCACGCGACGTGCTTGTCAGTCTCCACATTGCCGTGGCCGGGGCGCGCCGAGCGGACGAGCGACAGGATGGCGTCGACGACGCTGTCGGAGACCGGCATCTGGCGGATCAGCTTCTGGATCTCCAGCAGGCGCACGGGATCGATCACGGCTGCCGCCTGCTGGTCGGACATGCCGGTGGTTTCCAGCAGGATCTGACGTTCGGCGGCAAGCTCGGGATAGCCGACATCGACCTGCAGCAGGAAGCGGTCGAGCTGGGCCTCGGGCAGGGGATAGGTGCCTTCCTGTTCCAGCGGGTTCTGGGTGGCGAGCACGTGGAAGGGCGCCGGCAGGTCATAGCGCAAGCCGGCGATGGTGACGTGGTATTCCTGCATCGACTGCAAGAGCGCCGACTGGGTGCGCGGCGAGGCGCGGTTGATCTCGTCGGCCATCAGCAGTTGCGCAAAGACCGGGCCCTTGACGAAGCGGAACGATCTGCGGCCGGTATCGTCCTGGTCCATCACCTCGGTGCCGAGAATGTCGGAGGGCATCAGGTCGGGAGTGAACTGGATGCGGTTGGCCTGCAGGCCAAGCACGGTACCGAGCGTCGTCACCAGCTTGGTCTTGGCCAGGCCGGGCACGCCGACCAGCAGTGCATGGCCGCCGGACAGGATCGCCAGCAGCGTGCTTTCGACCACCTTTTCCTGGCCAAAGATCACCTTGGAGACTTCCTTGCGGATGTCGGCGATGTCGGCGAGCGCCTTTTCGGCGGCGGCGATGACGGCTTTTTCGTCGAGCGCCGGTTCGGTGGTGGTGTTCATGCCCATGCTGCTCTCCGTGTGGGTCCGACGCCTGCGTGTCGAATCGGGGTGTTCGTGGCTTTGCAATAGCCTAAAACAGCTTATTCCCTGGAGGGCGGCTGACAAGCGCTATCGGAATGACTATCTCGTGAGGCAATGGATTACAGGCAAACCGGGACGCAATCATGGCAGGCGAAGAGCTGAAGGCGACAAATGACGCGGCCGGTCTGGCGGCGCTGATTTCACGGGCGGCCGAGCAGACGGCCGACCCATCGCGTGGCCTGCCGCCGGTGGAACGCTGGAATCCGCCGTTCTGCGGCGATATCGACATGGAAATCCGCGCCGACGGCACCTGGTTCTACATGGGCACGCCGATCGGCCGGGCACCCTTGGTGCGGCTGTTCTCGACCGTGCTGCGCCGCGACGAGGACGGAAAGACTTACCTCGTCACTCCTGTGGAAAAGGTCGGGATCCGGGTGGTCGACGCGCCGTTTCTGGCCGTGGAGATGAGCGACGGGGTCGAGAACGGCGATGCGGCGCTTATCTTTCGCACCAATACCGGCGATGTCGTCGCCGCCGGGCCGGAGCATCCTCTGCGCTTTGTCATCCATGGCGACAACCGCGAACTCAAACCCTATCTGCTGGTGCGCGGGCGGCTGGAGGCGCTGGTATCGCGGGCGGTGATGTATGATCTGGTCGAGCGCGGCGAGACCATCGACATCGACGGTGTGCCGATGTTTGCGGTGCGCTCGGGTGGCATGGTGTTCCCGATCATGCCGGCCGACGAGCTCGACAGGCTGTCGCAATGACCGTGATGGAGGCAGGTTTCCCGCCGTTTTCGGCCGCGGAGTTCCGCCGCCGCGCGCTAAATCAAAGCGGAGGGCCGATTGACGATGCCTGGCGCGACCATGGCGACCATCTGCTCAATCCCGGCGTCCTCAGCGAAGTCGAGGGACTGACGCTCAAGGATGCGGCGGTGCTGGTCGGCATCGTCGACGACGGCGACGATGCCAAGGTGATCCTGACGCAGCGGGCCACGAAGATGCGGAAGCATTCCGGCCAGATTGCCTTTCCGGGCGGCGGCATCGACGAGGGAGATGCCTCGCCGGAAGTGGCGGCGATGCGGGAGGCGCATGAAGAGATCGGTCTGGCGCCCGGCTATGTCGAGACGGTCGGCCGGCTGCCGCAATATCTGTCCGCCACCGGCTTTCGCATCTATCCGGTGCTTTCGGTGGTGCAGCGCGGCTTTACCATCGTCCCCAATCCGACCGAGGTCGACAGCGTCTTCGAAGTGCCGCTGTCCTTCCTGATGAACCCCGACAACCACCGGCGCGACAGTAAAAGCTGGCAGGGCATCGTCCGGCATTTCTACGTCATGCCCTATGGCGAGCGCCATATCTGGGGCATTACCGCCGGCATCCTGCGCACGCTCTATGAAAGGCTTTATGCATGACCAATCTTTCCGGTGAGGCCTGGTTCAAGGACCCGGCACTGACCCGCATCTTCGGCCTCCTGAATGCCGATGGCGGCGAGGGGCGGGTGGTCGGCGGCGCCGTGCGCAACAGCCTGATGGGTATCGGTGTCGGCGACATCGACATTGCCACGACGCTCCTGCCGGAGGTGGTGACAGAGCGCGCCAAGGCGGCCGGAATCAAGGCGGTGCCGACCGGCATCGCGCACGGCACGGTGACGCTGGTGCTCGAGGGCCGCGGCTTCGAGGTGACGACGCTGCGCCGCGACGTATCGACCGACGGCCGCCACGCCGAGGTCGCCTTCGGCACCGACTGGCAGGTGGACGCCGAACGGCGCGACCTGACGATCAATGCGCTCTATGCCGATGCAGCCGGCGACGTAATCGACCTGGTCGGCGGCATGGCCGACATCGAGACGAAGACTGTGCGCTTCATCGGCGACGCCGAGGCGCGGATCGCCGAGGATTATCTGCGGGTGCTGAGGTTCTTCCGGTTCTTTGCCTATTACGGCACAGGCCGTCCGGATGCCGATGGGCTGAGGGCTTCCGCCCGAGCCCGCGACCGGCTGAAGACGCTGTCGGCCGAGCGGATCTGGAACGAGATGCGCAAGCTCTTGTCGGCGCCGGATCCGGGACGGGCGCTGTTGTGGATGCGCCAGGCCGGCGTGCTCACCGAGATCCTGCCGGAAACGGAGAAATGGGGCATCGATGCGGTCCCGGGTCTGGTCGCCACCGAAAAAGCGCTCGGCTGGGTGCCGGACCCGCTGCAGCGGCTGGCGGCCATCGTGCCGAAGCAGGCCGAACGTCTGAAAGCGCTGTCGGCGCGGCTGCGGCTTTCGAATGCCGAGGCAACTTTTCTCGACCGCTTCGCCAAGGCGCCGCCGGTGCCCGAAGCGGTGACCGACATCGCCTTCGACCGGCTGCTCTATCAAAACGGCACGGACGGGATCATCGCCCAGCTGAGGCTGGAGCTTGCCTCCGTGCGGGCGCGGGTGAACGAGGACGTCACCATCATGGCGCGGGCCGGACGGCTGTCGAGCCTGCTTGCGCGGGCGCTGGCCTTCCGCAAGCCGGAACTGCCGGTCAGCGGCGCCGACGTGCTGGCCGAAGGGGTCATCCCAGGCCCAGAGGTCGGCCGGCTGCTGGGGCTGCTGGAAGCGGAATGGATCGAGCGGAACTTTGCGCTCGACCGGGGGAAGCTGATTGCGCGGCTGAGGGAGTTGGTTGCTGGGTGAGGTACTTCTGAGGGCGGCAGGCAGCCGTGCTCGGGTAATGTGACTGGCAGCTGTGTTTGTGGACCCTCCTCTGGCCTGCCGGACATCTCCCCCACATGGGGGGAGAGTGGCTGGAGCCGCCGCTCCGTTCCATTCTATAACGTAGTGATTGCACAAACATCCACCTCGGCATCAAGGGCAGATCGAGGGAAAGTATTTTCCCCGAGTCGATCTCCCCCTTGTGGGGGAGATGTCCGGCAGGACCGAGGCGGGTATGACTAGGCTCTGCCGTTTCCCGGTGGCCCGACCGCGCTCACGCCGCGTCGGCCTGGTCCTTGGACGTCAGCTCGTCGGTAATCCGCGCCTTGATGTTGTCGATCATGGTTTCGCGGATGATGGTCTCGCCATGGGCGGTTCGCAGATGCTCTACGGCGCGGCGCACGAGGCGGCCGGGTCTTGATGAAGCGGGCTTGCGCTGCTTGCGGTGGGTGGTGTTACTCGGGAAGCGCCCAGGACTGGAAGATGGATGCTCCGCAATCGCTGGCGGCCATCTTGCGCACCGTCATCGGAGCAGCGTCGTTGGCTGCACGCGCGACGTGCACGGTGTGGCCGGCCAGGCCCAGCTT